>Ga0105240_10002362_pt1 | contig 30432 bp, 26 predicted proteins | sample KBSC54metaG_FD_80426 | JGI IMG/M metagenome (GOLD analysis project Ga0105240, IMG submission 80426) | Corn rhizosphere microbial communities from Kellogg Biological Station, Michigan, USA - KBS C5-4 metaG | ecosystem: Host-associated > Plants > Roots > Rhizosphere > Soil | place: Michigan, USA... | reverse complement strand
TGGGAAGACTGGAGCGCGCACAAGGAACTTCCCGCCGAAGTTACAGAACATAAGTGAGGACATCCGCACATGGCGAAGCCAAAATCCGACTTACTACAAGGTACTCTCGACTTACTCATACTGAAGACGCTGGAACTGGAGCCGATGCACGGTTGGGGAATCTCGCAGCGCATCCAGCAGATTTCCGAAGACGTGCTGCAGGTCAACCAGGGATCGCTCTATCCGGCGCTGCACCGGCTGGAGGATCAAGGCTGGGTCTCGGCGTCGTGGAAGGCGTCGGAAAACAACCGGCAGGCTAAGTATTACCAGTTGACGGCGCTGGGCCGCCGCCAGTTGGTGAGTGAAAAGGAAAACTGGCTTCGTCTATCGACGGCCGTGGCGCGGATTGTGGGCGCGTAGGAGGTAACGATGGGACGCAAACTGTTGGCGATATTTCGATTCTTGACGCACCGCTCGAAGGACGAACGCGATCTCGATCGGGAACTGCGCTACCACGTGGACCGGCAGACGGAGTTGAATGTGCAGCGCGGGATGGACACGCAGGAAGCGCACCGGCAGGCCGTGTTAAGCGTGGGCGGAATCGAACCGCTGAAGGAGGAGTGCCGCGATGCGCGAGCCGGCCGCACGGTCGAAGCTCTGCTGCAGGACATCCGCTATGGCGTCCGCGTGTTGCTGAAAAATCCGGGCTTCTCGGCCGCGGCGGTGCTCACGCTGGCGCTCGGGATCGGGGCGAACACGGCCATTTTCAGTGTTGTATACGGCGTGCTGCTGCGTCCGCTACCGTATCGCGACGGTGCGCAATTGGTCGTTCTGCATCAGCAGTTGAAGCAGGCGCAGATCGACGACATGCCCTTCTCCGTTAAGGAGATCAACGACTATTGCGATCGCAATCACACGCTGACCGGCATCGTCGAGCACCACACCATGAACTTCCTGCTCATCGGAAAAGATACCGCCGAGCGCGTCGAGACCGCGGTCGTGTCTGCCAACTTCTTCGACGTCCTCGGCGTTAAGCCGATACTCGGCCGCACTTTTGTAATGGCCGACGATCGCAAAGACGCGCCGGCCGTGCTGATTCTCAGCTATAAGTACTGGCAGACGCACCAGAGCGGCGACCCGAATATCATCGGCAAAGTCTTCCAGATGAATAATCGTCCGCACACCGTGCTGGGCGTGCTGCCGCCGATCCCGCAGTACCCGTCCGAATCCGACGTTTACATGCCGACCTCGCAGTGCCCGTCGCGCTCCAGCCCGGCATTCATTCAGGACCGGAACTCCCGGATGATGACTGCGTTCGCGCGTCTGAAACCGGGAACGCCGTTGGACAAAGCGCAGGCCGACCTTTCGGTGGCGGCGAGCCAGATGGTAGCTGCCAATCCCGATGTGTATCCGTCGAAGTACGGTTATCAAATGGCGGTTGCTCCTCTGCAAAACGAATTGACGCAGAAAGGCCGAACGGCATTCCTGGTGCTCCTGGCGGGCGCCGGATTCGTGCTGCTCATCGCCTGCGCCAACGTCGCCAACCTGCTGCTGGCGCGCGTGCTGAAACTGGAGCGCGAGTTTGCAGTGCGCGCGGCATTGGGCGCGAGCCGCGGGCGGTTGGTGCGGCAACTGCTGACCGAAAGCGTGATGCTCTCGCTGGTCGGTGGAGTACTGGGCCTCGCCTTGGCGCCGGCCGCCCTAGCGGTGCTGGTGAAATTCGCCGCCCGATTGACCACGCGTGCGGCGGAAGTTCACATCGATCTTCCCGTGCTCCTGTTCACGATGTTGATGTCGCTGGCAACGGGCGTGTTGTTCGGACTCCTGCCCGCCTTCTCCATGGGGCAGTGGGTCAGCGAGGCTTTCAAGCAGGCGGGCGGGAGAATCACGACGAGCCGTTCGCGTCATCGCATGCGCAGCCTGCTGGTAGTGGCGCAAGTCGCGGTGTCGTTCGTCCTGCTGATCGGGGCCGGACTGATGGTGCGCAGCTTTTCGAAATTGCAGCAGGTGAGTCCGGGCTTCCAGCCGGATCACCTGGTGACCCTGCGATTCAGCCCGGGCTTTCCGCCCTACACCCAGGAGACGCTGCCCCCGCTGCTCGACACTGTGTTGCGCAAGGTGAAGGCGGTGGGCGGGGTTCAATCGGTGGCGATCACCTCGGGATTTCCGCTGAACCCGTCCGGTATCGTGAATGGACCGAACGCGAACGAATTTCAGATCGAAGGTCACCCCGTCCCCGTCGACTCACCGAAGCCGCAGACGACGCTGCGTTTCGTGACTCCGGAGTATTTCGATACGATCCGCGAGCCGGTGGTGAAGGGGCGCGCGTTCTCCGATCATGACGACGCCAAGGCGCTGCCGGTCGCGATCGTCAACCAGTCACTGGCGCGCCACCGCTGGCCCGACGAAGACCCGATCGGCAAGCGCGTCAAATTCGAACGCGATCCGCGATGGCTGCAGATCGTGGGGGTGGTCGGCGATGTGAAAGATTACGGGCTCGACCGTCCTTTCGCGGACGCAGTCTTCCAACCGGTGAAACAGGCGGGCTTTTCGAACCGGCTGGTAGTGCGGACCTCGCTCGATCCATCGGCGGTCTCGCCCCTACTGCGCGCAACGTTCCACGAGATCGATCCGCACATCGCGGTGGACCAGGTGGAAACCATGGAGCGGTTGGAGTACGACTCGATGGCCTCGCCGCGGGTCATGACGATTCTGTTGGGCATCTTCGCCGGCCTTGCGTTGGTGATCAGCGCCAGCGGAATCGCGGCCGTGATGGCGCTGTCTGTGACGCAGCGGTCGCACGAGTTGGGCATCCGCATGGCGTTGGGCGCGGAGCGAAGCAAGATCGTGGGGATGGTGGTGAAGCAGGGACTCTCGCTGGCCTTTGTGGGCACGTTAATCGGGATGGCGGGGGCGGCGCTGCTGGCCCGGACACTCTCGACGATGCTGTACGACACGAAGCCGACGGACGTGCTGACGTTCCTGGCCGTGTCCCTGGTCTTCCTGTCGGTGGCGGCGGTGGCATGCTTCATCCCGGCGCGGCAGGTCACGGCGATCGATCCGTTGTCGGCATTACGGCAAGAGTAGCGACTTGCCGAAAAAACACCGCTCTCTCACGTTCGCGGCTCCGATCAGCAACGTAAAGACTCCGATCAGAGCCGCGAACGCAAGAGAGCGGTATGGCGGGGCGAAGCGGGTGCGTTATTCTGGGGACGGCGATGACTGCATTGCAAGCACTGCTCACCCGGATTGTCGACTATGCCGGGCTGTATCCGCCGGCCTCGCTGTCGCTGGAAGAGACTTGCGCGAATTACGAGCAGTACCTGCACTCGGGCGATGAATGGATGTTGAATCGGCTGGTGCTGCCGCTGCCGAAATTGCGCCTCGGCGACGGTTGGCGCATCAGCTTGCTGGTGGACGCCGAGCCCGGTCCGCAGCCGCCGCAAGTCGAAACGTTCGAGACTAAACTGACGCACCAACTCTCGCTGCCCACGTACTGCGAGGCGCCGGTGCAGACCATTCAATCGGGCTTCGCGAAAATGCGCCTGGGCGGAGAGACGATTCCCACGTCGCAACAGGTGGCGTGTTTCCTGCAGGCAGCCGCGGCGCGACGGTTGCCGTTCAAAGCGACTGCCGGATTGCACCACCCGATTCGTGCGGTCATGCACGGCTTTCTGAACGTCTTCACGGCCGCGGCCTTTGCATGGCACGGCGCGGACGAGTCGCTGCTGGTCGACATCCTGGACGACGAATCGATTCGCTCGTTCGAATTCTCCGACTCGGAGATGCGCTGGAGCGGGCGCCCGCTGAGCGTCGAACAGATCAGCGCCGCGCGCGGTGATTTCGCGCACAGCTTCGGATCGTGCTCCTTCGAAGAGCCGCTCGCCGACCTGCGCGAACTGGAACTGCTGCCATGACCGACCAGACGCACGACCCGGCGCTGAAGAGTTGGGTGGAATCGGCGAACCTGCCGGGCAGCGATTTTCCCATTCAGAATTTGCCGTTCGCGACCTACGATGACGGGCGCGTCGGAGTCGGGATCGGCGACCGCATCCTGGATGCGAGCGCGGCGTTCGGGCTGTCATCGTTGCGCGACGTGATGGCAATAGCCGCCTCGGAGCGCCGCGAATTGCGCCAGCGCATCAGCGATTACCTCGCCGTCCGCGGCGCGGGCGCGGAGCGGGATCTTTCGCCCATGGCGGACGCGCGGTTCGAACTGCCGTGCCAGATCGGCGACTACACGGATTTCTACGCGTCCATCCACCATGCCACCAATGTCGGCAGCATGTTCCGTCCGGACAATCCGTTGCTGCCAAACTACAAGTGGCTGCCGGTGGGATATCACGGGCGCGCGTCGTCGATCGTGGTGAGCGGGACGCCGATTCGCCGGCCGCACGGTCAGACTGCGGAGTCGCCGGGAGGTCCGCCGGTGTACGGACCCAGTCGGCGATTGGATTACGAACTGGAGGTCGGCGCGTTTCTAGGTCCGGGCAACCGGCTGGGCGAGCCGATTCCGATCACCGAGGCGGGCGGGCACATCGTCGGACTCTGCCTGCTGAACGACTGGTCGGCGCGCGACATTCAGACGTGGGAATACCAGCCGCTCGGGCCGTTCCTGTCCAAGAGTTTCGCCACGTCGATCTCGCCGTGGATGGTGACGATGGAAGCGCTGGAGCCGTTCCGCCGCGCGCCGGAGCGTCGCATGCCCGGCGATCCGCAACCGCTGCCGCACCTGGCCACGCATGCACCGGATGCGATCGGCATCACGCTGGAGGTATGGCTGCGGTCGGCGAAGATGGCGGGTCCCATGCGCATCAGCCGCGGCAATTTCGCGCAGCTTTATTGGACGCTCAGCCAGATGGTCACGCACCACACGTCGAACGGATGCAATTTGCGGCCGGGCGACCTGATCGGCAGCGGCACGGTGTCGGGTCCGGCGAAAGAGAATCGCGGATGCCTGCTGGAGGTGGCGTGGCGTGGGACCGAGCCCGTCGAGTTGCCGACGGGCGAGCAGCGGCGATTCCTGGAGGACGGCGACGAAGTGATCCTGCGCGGCTGGTGCGAGGCCGCGGGCTATCGCCGCATCGGCTTCGGCGAATGCCGCGGCGTCATCCTACCTTCTTAGAAACTTGAAAGCGATCTCGCGTCCGAACCCCGCGACATAAGCCAGTGAGATCCAGAGCATCGCGAACGGTTCGAGATACCGCGCTTGCGTGAGCGGACCCGCGTCCTCGGCATCGAAGCCGAGTTCCTCCGCCAGTTGGTGCGCCACCTTCTTCGCGTCCGCGTCGTTGCCGCAGTAGAACAGGACTGGCTTCTCTCCGCCGAAATCGGCATTGGCCATCACGTTCGCGCCCACCGTGTTGAAGGCCTTGACCACGCGCGCGCCGGGAGCCCACTGCGCCAGTTGTTCCGCCGCCGACGTCGTGGTGCCGACCGCCAGGCCGGCCAGTTGCGGCAGCAGCGGATTCACTGCGTCGAGCACGATCTTGCCGCTCAAATCGCCGAGACCCTGGACGATCTCCCGAGTCGCCTCCCACGGCGTGGCCAGCAGAAGCACGTCGCTGGACTGCGCCGCTTCGGCCGCGCTGGCCGCCCGCGCGTTCTTGCCGGCGCGCGACACAAGGTCGCGAATCTCCGGCGAATCCGGCTTGCGTGTGCCGAACACCACAGTATGGCCGCCCTGCGCCCATCGCGGACCCAGCGCTCCGCCTACATTACCCGATCCGATAATCCCAATCTTCATACGGCTTTCGATGTTCGGCCCTTTTTGTTAGGTTCAAATTTTACGTGGCAATACTTAGACAGCCCGATCAAGCGTCCGCGGCGTTCGAATTCCCCTTATGCGGCGTGTACACGTTTGACCCCGGGGATCGTTTGGCCCGCGGAAGCATTTATACGATCGAGCTTCGGTGCTAAGCATCTCCGCGTATTTCACGAGGCCAAATGACGCCGCCACCCAATCGCGCCAAAACTGAATTAGACTGAAACACTCAGACCCATGAAACGCATCCTCTATTTTGCGATCCCCGCAGCCCTGCTTTCGCTCGGCCTCACCCTGGCCCAGCAGAGCGATTCGCGCCTCGCCGCCGATACTTTCCGCGCCCTCGAAATGCGCAACATTCCCGGCACGTTCACCAGCGGCCGCATCGCCGACGTCGCCATCGATCCGCGCAACCGCAGCGTCTGGTATGTCGCTTCGGCCTCTGGCGGCCTCTGGAAGACGGTCAATCACGGACTCAACTTCGAGCCCATCTTCGAGGGTGGCGGCTCCTACTCGCTCGGCTGCGTCACCGTTGACGCCAAGAATCCCGACACTGTCTGGCTCGGCACCGGCGAGAACCAGGCCCAGCGCGCCATCGGCTACGGCGACGGAATCTACAAGTCCACCGATGCCGGCAAGACCTGGAAGAACATGGGCCTCGCCAATTCCGAGCACATCGCCAAGATCCTCATCAGCCCGCAGGATTCCAACACGGTCTTCGTTGCCTCGCAAGGACCGCTCTTCTCGCCCGGCGGCGATCGCGGCCTCTTCAAGACCACCGACGGCGGCGCCACCTGGAAGCCCATCCTGCAGGTCAGTGAAAACACCGGCATCACCGACCTCGAAATCGATCCGCGCAAGCCCGCCGTCATGTACGCCGCGTCCTACCAGCGCCGCCGCAATACCAGCGTGATCGTGGCAGGCGGACCCGAGTCCGGCATCTACAAAACCACCGACGGCGGCGCTCACTGGAGCAAGATCAACGAAGGCCTCCCCACCGCCGATAAGGGCCGCATCGCCATCGCCCTCTCCCCGCAGAAGCCCGACATTTTGTACGCCACCGTGGCCGTCCATCGCACCGACCAGAAGACCGAGTTCTATCGCTCCGAAGACGCCGGCGCGCACTGGACCCACATGGGCGATTGGAGCCTCCAGGATCCCGAATACTACGGCGAAATCTACGCCGACCCGCACGAATTCGACCACGTCTACATCATGGACACCGCCATCCGCCTCACACCCGACGGCGGCAAGACCATCAACAACGCCGGCTTCCAGATCCACGCCGACAACCACTCCATTACTTTCGACCCAACCGACGCGCAGCACCTGATGGTGGGCAACGACGGCGGACTCTGGGAGTCGTACGATCACGGCCGCACCTGGCGCCACTTCAACAATATTCCGGTGACGCAGTTCTACCGCGGCACCGCCGATAACGGCCTGCCCTTCTACAACATTTACGGCGGCACGCAGGACAACGGCTCGATGGGCGTCCCCTCGCGCACCAACGTCCGCGCCGGCATCCGCACCAGCGATTGGCTCAACACCGGCGGTGGCGACGGCTACCAGTCGCGCGTCGATCCCGAAGATCCGTCCATCGTCTACTCGTGCTCGCAGAACATCGGCTGCCTCCGCCTCGACCTGCGCACCGGCGTCAGCACCAGCATTCATCCCGCGATTGCCACGCGCGAAATCCGCTCGCGCTGGGACCTGCCTTTCATCATCAGCCCGCATTCCCACACACGCCTCTACATCATGGGGAATCGCCTGATGCGCAGCGACGATCGCGGCGCCACATGGCGCTTCGTCAGTCCCGAGATCACGCGCAATATCGATCGCGACACGCTGCCTGTCATGGGCAAAGTCTGGGGTCCCGACGCCGTCTGGAAGAACGCCTTCACCGATTCGTACGGCACCGGCACCGCGCTCGCCGAATCGCCGCTTAAAGAAGGACTCATCTTCGCCGGCACCGATGACGGCCTGCTCGACATCTCCGAGAACAACGGCCTCGACTGGCGCAAGGTCGAAAAGTTCCCCGGCGTCCCCGACATGACCTACATCACCGACGTCTTCCCCTCGCCCGTCGACGTCAACACGGTCTTCCTCACCGCCAACGATTTTCAGCGCGGCAATTTCAAGCCGTACGTCCTCAAGAGCACCGACCTCGGCCGCACCTGGACCAGCATCGGCGGCGATCTGCCGCAGCGCGATCCCGTGTGGACCATCGTGCAGGACCACCTCAATCCCAACCTGCTCTTCATCGGCACGGAGTTCGGTCTTTCGTTCAGCGTCGATGGCGGCAAGCACTGGATTCCCATCAAGGGCGGCATGCCCACCATCACCATTCGCGACCTTGAAATTCAGCGCCGCGAAAGCGACCTCGTCGCCGCCAGCTTCGGCCGCGGCCTGTACGTCCTCGACGATTTCGCCGCCCTCCGCCAGATCGATCCCAACGTCTTCACCGAAGAGGCCACCCTGTTCGCCGTCGGCCGCCGCGCGCGCGCTTACGATGAAATCGGCTACTACCGCGCGCAGGGCGACAATATCGCCTCGCCGAATCCGCCGATGGGCGCGCTGCTGACCTATTATTTGCGCGACGATTTCACGGGCGCCGACGGCGCCAAAATGGTTCTCAACATCGCCGATTCGACGGGGAAGATGGTCCGCCAGATCGATGCCTCGGCCAAGTCCGGCCTGCACCGCACTCCATGGGATCTTCGTGAGACTGCGCCCCCGGCTCCGGCGGGCGGTGGTCGCGGAGGTCGTCGCGGTGGCGGCGATGCGGCGGCGACTCCTCAAGCCGGCGCTCCTCCCACCGAACCTCCAGCCGAGGACGCCACGACGCCTCCCGCGGGTCGTGGTGGCGCAGGCGGCGCTGGTGGCGGCGGCGGACGTGGTGGCTTCGGTGGTCGCGGCGGCCGCTCCGGCCCGCTGGTGCGTCCAGGCACTTACACGGTGACGCTCGGCAAACTCGCCGCCGGAACCTTCACCGCGGTGGGCAAGCCGCAAACGGTCGAAGTCGTCCCATTGGAACCTTCGAACCGCTAGGCACAACTGTTTGCCGGAATGTCCGATGAGATTGGCAGAACCACATGGACATTCCGGCTATTACAGTGCGACTCCGATCCCTGCTGACTGGGCCTTTGGGCGGCCAGTCCGTGCAACAGGTCATCCGAGAAATCGCGGCGCCCGATCCGGCCCTGTTTTTCGAATGCGGCATGTCTGTGTTGCAGCTATTGCGTGAGTCGTCGGCGAAGGCGCGGGCCTACTCGCGATTGTTCGACTGCCCCGAGTTTCTCCGCGAGCTGTTCCGGCCGGGACGGTACGACGATGTCGCGCTCAGAGACCAGTGCGCCGTCTGGATCAGGATCGATGGTTTCCTTGACGTGCGCCTCGCCCGCCTTGCGCCGGGGCGGCATGAGAATCCGTTCCCGCTACCGCCGGAGCAGGTGGCCCGGCTCCTCCGCGTACTGCATTCCATTTCCACCGGTCCGCGGCTGATCCTGATCCTAAATCATCTCAAGCACCATCCGAACATTCTGGTAGCGGAGAGCGCCACAGTCCTGGTCGGCCGGCGGATCCGCAATCTGAACTGGGTCAAGCCGCAACTGAGTTCGACCGAGCCGCGCATCCGGGCCGCCGCTGTCGAAGGTTTGTGGGGTTGTGAAACCCCGTCGGCGATGGCGCTATTGCGTCAATGCCGCAATGACGAAAACAGTCGCGTCGCGGCCAATGCGCTGCTCGGCCTTTATTTCATGGGCGACGCGAATGCCGGTCAGTGGCTCTCGGAAATGGCGCGCGACGAGCGGCCTTCCTTCCGCCGCAGCGCCGTTTGGGCTATGGGTCAGATCTGTGACAAGACGTGGGCGAACGATTTGCAAGTGGCGCTCCACGATAGCGAAGGCGAAGTGCGCCTCGCCGCCAAGCAAGCCATGACAGTGATCCGCAAAGCACCCGCCGAGGAAACCCCTGACAACGAGCAGCGAACCTTCCACTTCCGCTTCGACGGCTCCTTCCGCACCCGGCTTTAGCCTGTCCAGGCGCGCTACCCGTTGAGTCCCAGCATCACGAGTTCGTCCGATGGCGTGTCTTCGAACCGCATCTCCGTCTCGGCGCGATTCGCGTTTCGGTTCGCGATCCATCGCGCCCCAACCGCCGCCGCCGCGACACCCGCGAGCATCGCCCCGTAACTCAACGCGTCGCCCATTGCCTCCAACTCCAGCCGCGCAGTCTTATGAATCGCGATCACCACGGGAATCACGCCCAGCCAGAAGATCATGTGGACCTTCGATTTTCCCGGCAGGTACGAGCACGTGAACGGGATCTTGCGGAAGTCCTTCAGCGACAGATCCACCAGAACGCTGCCGAGCAAGCCCAGCAGCAGCAAATGCTTCACAACGATCGCGAACGGCCAGAACCACAGCAGCACGGCCGCCGAGATCGCCAGCACCGGCAGCACGGAGAGCACCAGCATCGCCCGCCTCACCGATGCCAGACAGGCCCTGCTGCCCGCCGGCGGAGTCACGCGAAACACCCAGTTGGCGCGCAGATCCAGCGGCAGCGAAAACGCCGTCCGCGCGCCCAGCCACGACGCGCACAACATCACCACCGTCGCGACCAGGATCGGGAAGTTCACCTGTCGCAGGATGTCCATCCAGCTCAGATGCATCATGTCCCGCGCGCCCATCAGATACACCACCGCGACCGCGAATCCGCCGCCCAGATAGAACGAGAGAATCACGCGGTGCTGCCGGCTGCGCAGCAACGTGCGGATTACGAAGTGCGCCAGCGCTGTGCGAACCGCACCGCCGAACCGCGGCAGCCGGATCGCCGTCCGCGCGCCGCCCACCAAGTCCGGCTCTTCCACGATCTTCCGCAGCGTCCGCAGATACGACAGCAGGAACGCGCCCCCGGCCACTGTTACGGCGATCGGCAGGCTCGCCAGCGCGCGGTGCGCCAGCGGCGCCATGACTGCATGCGACTGTGCCGGAAATGCGCCGCTCAATTCGCTGAGCAGTCCCGTGAACCAGTACGTCGGCATCCAAGCGCTCGCCGACGGCTGAAAGAAGAACAGCCCCAGCAGAAACATGAAAATCCCGATCTGCAGTGCCGGAGACACGCGCAGATACCACCTTCTCGGCAACTGCGCCGCGACCCCCTGCAGCCCCAGAACCAGGCAGTACAGAAACGCGCCCGACGCCGTGAGCACCACCCAAAACGCCGCCGCAAACCGCAGCGTGCCCAGAAACCCGGCATCGTCCGGAACCAGCGCCAGCGGCCATGCAAAGCCCGACAGGCTGTGCAGCGCCGCCACCACCAACCCTAGCGCCGATGCCGCCGCCGCGACCTTGGCAGCGAACAGCGTGCGCGCGCGAATCGGAAGGGGAGAGAGCACCAGCACGTCGCGCCGGTCCGGGAATGCCGAGTCCCAACTCAGTAGCGCGAAGATCCCCACCACCAGCATGGTCAGTGAGATCAGGAAGCGTTCCGCGGCCCACAACGATTCCGCCGTTCCCTGCCGCCGGATGCTGCCGCCCACCGGCATCGCGAACCACGAGAGCAGGACGCTCATCGAGATCAGCAGCGCTCCGCATTGTCCCAATAGTCCGCTGGCATCGCCGCCCGCCGAGGACGAGAGCAGTTCCACATCCATCAGGCGGAACAGGAATTGCCGATACAGCACGCGGAACTGCAGCGTCGTGCCGGACTGTTTCATCGCGACGCCACCATGCGGAGCCACTGCTGCCGTCCGGCGTAACTCGCGGAAATCTCCGGCGCCTGTAGAAATCCGTGGCCGCTCGAGCACATCGACTCGGCCCCGTACCATTCCAGAAAAGTCCCCGACGGGCTGCCGATGCGCACCGGATTGCTCAGCAGCCGAAGGCATACCGGGCAGCGCTGCCGCTGGTCCACGAGCACCCATCGCAGCGTCAGGATCCACCACGAGAAGATTCCCAACTGCGGCGCAAACGGCACCGCCGGTCCAATGGAAAGCAGTACGACAAGACCGCAGAGGAGTACCGGTTGCACCAGCGCGATTTTCGCCGCCAGGAACATCGCGCGCCGCACACCGAACCCGCACTCCGGTCCGCGGCCCACGCCGATACGCGTGCCGGGCAGCAGCAGGCAGGACATCGCAAGCATTACGGCACAGCCCGCCGGGAGATCGGCGGGTCGCAGGCGCAGGTGCCGCACCGGCAGAAAGACCGCGATCACGATACTGATCGCCGCCACTCCCGCCAGGCAAGCCAGGCAGTTGAGCGGCGTATCCAAAATATTCCGGCCACGCCATTCACTTCGGCGCAGCCACAACGCATCGCGGAACGCGCCCAGGCAAAACGCGGTCGCTTCCTCGCGCGGGATGTACCAGAGTTCGGAGGTCCACTCCGCCAGCCACGCCGCGCGCCCGCCGCGCGGCGCGAGCAGGGATGCTGCCGTCAGAATCGCCGCCTGTAGCCAGCCGGGCTCTGTCATGCCCAAAAGTATACCTATGTAGTGATCTACTTACAAGGGGGATTACTCCTCCCGAAGCAGCGTCAGCGGATCCAGCGACAGCGCCCGTTGTGCCGGAATCCACGTGGCCAGCAACCCCAGGAACAGCATCGCCACGATCACACCCGCCAACACCAGCGGATCGCGCGGAGTCGCCTCGTATACGATCGAAGCCAGCACGCGCGTCGACAGAACCCCGAGAATCATTCCCGCCGCGGAGCCCACCGCCAGCAACTTCAGCGCGCGTCCCAACCCCGCCTGCAGGATTTCCTGACGACGCGCGCCCAGTGCCATCCGGATTCCCAACTCGCGCAGCCGTTTGCTCACCGAGTACGCAGCCATGCCGAAGATCCCGGTGATCGCCAGCATCGCGCCCAGCATGCCCATGATCCCGAGCGCCACGGTGGCCACGCGCGATGCGAACAGCGCGCCTTCCAGTTCCTTGGTCCACGTCTGCATGTAGTAGGGAAGGCCCGCGTCCAACTTGCGCAGATTCGCTTGAATCGCCGTGGCGAGTTGCCTCTCCTCGCGGTTCGAGCGGATCACCAGCCATGTCTCGTTCGACGGCGCTTGCAGGATTGGGAGAAACATCGCGGCCGTAGCATCTTCCGTGAGCGTCACATACTTTCCGTCTTCGACAATTCCGACCACCTGAACGCGGCCTGTTCCACGCATTCTGAAGTAACTGCCCATGGCTTTGGCTGTCGAGCCGAAGACCTTGCGCGCGAACTCCCGATTGACCACCGCCACCGTCGGAGCATTCTGGTCGTCATGCCAGGTTACCGAGCGGCCGGACAGCAGCCTGGTTCGGGCCGCCTGAAAGTAATCGGGCGAGATGCTGTACCTCAGCGCGTCGGCCACCATGTTCGATGGCCTCAAGTCCGTCGTTTCGTCCTTGTAGACCATCTGGCTGGGCGCGCCCATTTCCAACGGCGGCATCGTCACCAGCGCGACCGCGTCTACGCCCGGAATCGCCTGCATACTGTCGATCATCCGCCTTTGCATGCCGGGCATCGCCTCGCCGCTGTAGCCGGCCATCCGCAGTATGGTGTTCACTAGCATGGCGTGCCGCGGTTCCACGCCGACTTCGGCGTCCAGCGAGCGCATCAGGCCGCGCACCGCGACCATTGACGAAGTGACCAGCACGGCACAGATCGTGATCTGGGTGACCAGCAGCAGGTCGCGTGCGCTGAGCCGCCGCCCAATCGCACCGCCCGGTCCGGCTTTGATCACCTGGTAGGGATTGGTCCGCAGCACCTGACGCACCGGGACGATACCGAACAGCGCGCCGCTCACCAGCGCCAGCAGCAACGCCGCAAGGTACACGTTGGTGTCCGGAGTCACCGGTATATTGATGGGGAACCGCGCCACCGGCTGCCAAACACTCAACCACCGCAGCAGGACCACGCTGCCTGCGAGTCCCGCCGCGCCGCCCATCAGCGCGATCATCACGGCCTCGGTAAACAGCGTTCGCAGAATCCGATTGCGCGACGCCCCTAGCGCGAGCCGTAGGGCCACTTCGCGGGATCGGTCGGCGGCGCGCGCGGCAAACAGGCTACCCAGGTTGGCGCACGCAGCCAGCAGGATCAAGCCGGCCAGCAGCATCAACCCGGCGACGAATGCTTTGACGGGACGGCCCAGATAGTCGCCATACAGCCCCGGAGGCACGAGCTTGAACGACATCGCTCCCACTTCTTTCGGATACTGAGTTTGCAGCCAGCCGCCGATCGTGTTGAGATCGGTGATCGCCTGAGCCGGAGTAACACCAGGCTTCAAATGGCCTAGCGTTTGGAATACCCACCGCACGTTGCGGGCATCCAGATTGCTGTAACCCTCAACCTGCTCCGTGTTCAGGAGCGGGACGAACACGTCTGGAAAAAAGAACACGATGGTGCCGTGATAGTCCTTCGGCGCCACGCCCAGAATCGTGAACGGATGTTTATTCAGACGAACCACGCGGCCCACCACTCCCCGGTCATCGGAGAAATGGCTGTGCCAGTATGCGTACGACAGCACAACGTAAGGTGCGCTGTTCGGGCCGTGCTCATCGGAACTGTGGAAGAAGCGGCCGAGATGCGGCTTCAATCCCATCACGTCGAAATAGTTGCCCGTAGCTTCGACCACCCAGACACGCGATGGATTGTCGCCTGTGTCCAGGCCGGCCTGCGTAACGGAATAGCCGGCCAAGCTCTCGAAGCTGCGGTTACGGTCGTGGAAATCCAGGTAGTTGCGGTACGACTCCATCCCGAAATGCGCGTCATTGCGCTGCAGTCCGTAGAGGCTCTCCGCGCGGGGCACGTTCAACGGACGTAACACCAGCGCGTTCAGAATCCCGAACACCACCGCGTTCGCGCCGATCGCCAATGCCAGCGTCAACACCGCGACGGACGTGAACCCCGGAGACTTCGCCAGCACTCGCATTCCGTACCTGATGTCCTGCGCAAGATCGTCGAAGGCGTGGACCCGCCGCGTGTCGCGGCATTCTTCCTTGCGCTGCGTGACGCCGTCCATGGCGCGGAGCGCCGCGCGGCCTGCCTGTTCCGGCGACTGCCCTTGCGCGACATACTGCTCGATCTGCCGCTCCATGTGATAGTTGAGTTCGTCGTCGAGGTCCTGCTCGACGCGGTCGCGGCGGAACAGGGATCGCAACCGAAGGGGCAAGGTATACAGCCAGTGTTCGATGCGCATGGCTATGCCTCCTCCAGTCGGACCACCTGCGTGATGGCGTCAGAGAGCCGCGTCCAGTTGGCCGCTTCTTTTTCCAATTGCCGCCGGCCCAGGCGAGTCAGCGAGTAGAATTTCGCCCGGCGATTGTTTTCGCTGGCCTTCCACTCCGCGGCGATCCAGCCCTCTTGCTCCAGTTTGTGCAGGGCGGGGTAGAGCGACCCGTCGCTCACTTGCAGGATGTCGCCGGAAACCTGGCGAAGCCTCTGGCTGATCGCCCAGCCGTTGAGCGGCTCCAGCGCGACGATCTTCAGCAGCAGCAGGTCCAGTGTCCCCTGGACCAGATCGGTCGGACGGCTCATTCGCCCCTCCTATCGGTTACCGAGATTAGAATATCCGAACTCCACTCGGTAAGCAAGAGGAAAGTGGCGCAGACTTGAACCTGTGCTCATGTAACGTGTTAATTCTCGCTGGGCTCCCGATTAATCCGATCGATCACCAGCACCGGCACCGGCAGTTTCTTCGCCTCCAGCCGCAACCCGAGTTGCTGCTCCAGCGCCTCGAAGTACGATAGCGCCGGCCCTGTCGCCGAGTCGTATTGTGGCCTGGGCGTATAGTCCAGCGTGAAGTCCCACGTGCCTTTCAGAGCAGTCTGATCGACTACCGGCAACCCGTCCAGATAGGGTCCGCCCATGGCCATGATTACTCCGCCAAGCGAGCCGACCATTTTACAAGTGATATGGAACATTCCCCACTTGACCGACATCCCTGGCGTGCAACCCACCTGCGTCGCGCTGGACTCCTGCAACTTCGGCCCGCCCTTTGCGACCGTGAGAGCGAAGGCAGCCATCACCTTCTCGTCCCAGTGCGCCTCGAGCCCGAACCGCTCCTTCAGCAACTCGCGGAGCATCACCCGCACATCGTCGAACTTCGTGCCCGGCACAGCCTTCGCCACAATGTCGAAGTGGTCGGAATCGAACCACGACGGCGCACCGAGCAGCGCGCCGGGACGCACGTCGTATGCCGTCAGCACAAGCCCCCGCATGTCCGCGTTCAACGCCGTAAGCTGTCCGCTCATGGTGTATCCCGACGTCCCCGGTGTGTCGCCCTTACTGACCTTCACGCTCGCCGCTTCAAACTGCAATTGGCCCAGCGCAGGAAGACAGCACAGCAGCATCGCACAGACTCGCATATGTGAGGCCAGACGCAACAACCGGCGTCAGCGTGCAGACTTCTTCTTCGCCTTGGCTTTCGGTGGCGGCGCGGCCCCGCCCAATTCCGCCTGAGCCTTCTTCGACAGCCCTGCCTTGACGATCTCGTATGCCTGCTTCAGTAGCGCCTTGACCTCGGCCGCCGGGATCGCGTCCGCGCTCTCCATCGCCACCCACTGCGCCCGCGCCAGATACGGCGCCGGAATCACGCCCGGACACTCGATCAATTCCGCAAACTTCTCCGGCGACGCCTTGAACGAACAGTAGACCGGCGCAGGCTCCGTGGCCGTCACCGCGAACATCTTCCCGCCGATCTTGAACACCAGATCGCTGCCCCACTGGATCTGCTCCGTCGCGTGCGGAAACGACATGCAGCACTTCCGGATCCACTCCATACTCGTCGCCGCTCCTCCTCACCCCAACAGGTTTTCGTTCAGCGCTCGCGCCACCGCTTCGCTCTTGGAGTGAACTTGCAGCTTGCCATAAATATTCTGAATATGGAAGGCCACCGTGTTGATGCTGACGTTCATTTCCACCGCCGCCGTCTTATAGCTGTGGCCCTCCACCAGCAGCTTGAGCAGCGACAGTTCCTGCGGCGTCAGGTTGTAATTGGCCTTGTCCGGCGGATGGAACTTGCGGAACAACTCGACCACCAGCCGCGCGATTTCGGGCGACATCGGCGACCCGCCATTCACCGCTTCGCGCAAGCCGTCCAGCAGCTTCGCCGGAGGCGTGTTCTTCAGCAGGTATCCCGACGCGCCGGCGCACAGCGCGCGAAAGACGCGATCGTTATCCTCGTACACCGTCAGCACCACCAGCGCCGTGTCGGGCCGCCGCTTGCGCAGGATCGCGATGCCCTCGATGCCGGACATCCCGGGCAGCCCCAGATCGCACAGCATCACGTCGACTACCATGGACGGGCTGGCCGCGATCGCCTCTTCCATGCTGGCCCACGCGCCCAGGCACGTGAAGCCTTCACTGCCATCGATCAGGGCCCGCAGGCCCTCGCGCGTGCGCCGCTGATCCTCCACGATGCCGACACGAATTCTTCCGGAATTGCTCACGCTGTCTATCATTCTATTAGTTGGCCGAGCCGCGAATCTTCGTCATCAACTTCCGCAATGGGACACGATCCCGCAACGGCAAGGTCGCGGTGAAACACGTGCCCGCGCCGGGCCGCGAGTCCCACAACGCGCTGCCCCCGATGTCGCGCAGTCGCCGGTCCACGCTCGCCAGTCCTTCACCGTCGAACGTCTGGTCGGGCTGGAACCCGCGCCCGTTGTCTTCCACCCGCAGCCTCAACGAGTGCTCCACCAGATGCAGCGATATGGCCGTCTTGGTCGCCCCCGAATGGCGCGCGACGTTGTTGACCGCTTCCTTGAAGGCCAGGTACAAGGGCCGCCGCGCTTCCAGCGGAACGGAGAAATCGCCCGGCAGTTTGTCCGCCTCGAACGCAAGGTCGATATCCGCGCCGCCCAGCGTGTCGCTCGCGAACCGCCGCATGCGATGCACCAAGCCGTCGAAACGATCATGCCGCGGATTCACCGCCCACACGATATCGCTCATGTCCTGCAGCATGCTGCGCGCCAGCCCCGCGATCTCCTGCAGCGGCCGCGAGGGTGAATCGCGCCGCGCCAGTTCGCTCAAGATCGAGATCTGCGTCAGGCTGGCCCCGATATCGTCGTGCAGATCGGTGGCGATGCGCGTCCGCAACCGCTCCAGCGCCAGCAGATTGCGCACGCGATAATCGTAGACCTTCGCTCCCGCGCCGGCGATCAGCGCCGCGGCCAGCGACAGCACCCACCAGCGCCGCCACAGCGGGACCGCTACTTGCAGAGCGAAGACCGCGGGCGACGGACTGACCTGCCCGTCGGCGTCGATGGCGCGCACTTCGAACCGGAACGGACCCGAGGGCAGGCTGGCATAATTCACGCTCAAGCGGCTGACCGGCTCGCTCCAGCCCTGGTCGATGCCTTGCATCCGGTACTGGTATTGCAGCGAGTCCGCGGCCCGCAGATCGGCGCCGCCGTACTCGATCTCCACCTGATTGCGGTTGGCGGCCAGATCGAGCGAGAGCGATTGAGTGCCCTCCCACGGCAGCGGTACTTCCTCGCCGCGCACGCGCACGCTGGTGATGTATACGCTCGGCGCCGCCTGCCGCGTAGTCTTCGACGGATCGTATTCCGCCAGGCCGCGCAGCGTGCCGAACCACAGGCGGCCGCGCGCGTCGCGGTAAGACGTGTTCTGTTCGCTCTCGGGCAATCCGTCCGCGCTGCCGAAGTGGCGCACGCGCCGCGAGCCCGCCGGGGCCTGTGGGTCGATCCGGTCCACTCCGCGCGGCGTTCCCGCATAGACGAACCCCGCTCGATCCTCGATTACGGTGCTGACCGCATTCGACGAGAGTCCTTCTTTCACCGTGTACGCCGAAAACGACGGGGTCGCATCGTACGGGTTGTCGCATCGCAGCAGTCCGGCGTATGTCGTCGCCACCCAGATGCGGCCCGTGTGGTCCACCATCAGGTCGCGCATGCCCGCCAGCGCTTTGCCGGGAAGCAGCGGGAACGATTCGAACTTGCCGTCGCGATACCGCACGGCCGACGTCTGCGTGCCGATCCAGATCACGCCGTTGGGCGCCTGCCGCACCGCCATCACCGCCGGAGTCCCCGCGTAGCCTTCGGTAGCCCCAAAGCGGTGAAACTCGGCCGTCGCATGCGACCAGCGCACCAGCGCTCTTGTGGGCGAGACGCAACTCACCCAAATGTCGCCGGCGCCGTCTTCGTAAACTCGAAACACTTCGGCGCATCCCAGCGAGGATTGAGTGCTGAGAAACTGCGGCGTGGTCCGCGATAATTCCTCGGGGCGCGCCACCTTCGGGTAGTGCAGCAATCCCATTCCCGTCGCCACCCACCACGCGCCATCGTGCGCCGCCGCCACCGTTTGACTCCATGCCCAGCCCAGGTATGTCAGGCTCGCCGGATAGCGCAGCGGCACGGTCTGAAAACGATCGCCATCTTTCATCCGCACGTCCGCCGAACTGCCCCAGGATGTGGTCAGTCCCAGGCGGCCCGACTGGTCCTCGAAGATCGAAGCGATGCGCGAATTCCCCAGTCCATCTTCCTTCGAGTAGACGGTGAATCCCGCGGCGGCAAGGCGGAAAATACCAGCGCCGTCCGTCGCCCCCCACAGATTGCCTTGCGAGTCTTCGATCAGTGCGTTGATGTCCGGCGATGGCAGGCCGTCGTCGGTCGTGTAGAACTCGCGCCGTTCGACGCGGCCTTCCGGCGTAATTTCCAGCCGCATGATTCCGCCGTTGCCCGCCGCCCAGTAGCTGCCATCGCGGCGATGCACCAGGGCGTTCACGCGGTAGTAGCCTTCCAGCGGTTCCTTGCGCATCCATTCGCGGCCGTCGTGCTGCATCAGGTGGTACAAGCCCGACGTGGTCGCCAGCAGCAGATTTCCAGGACTCAGCACGACCGCGTCCATCGGACCGAGCGGGCCCAGTCCTTCGGACAACTTGCGCGGCTGGCCGCCCGGCCGCCATTCATACAGGCCGAAATCCGTCCCGACCAGGATCGCGCCGTTCAGGCCATCCCGCAGCATCAGGATCATTTCGGGATGGGGCTGCTGAAAATCCGTGCGGTCCAGCCGGGTGCCGTCGCCGGACAGGTGGTAAAGGTGGTGCGCCGTGGAGATCCAAGTGTCGCCCGTCGTAGATTCCAGGATCGAATCCAAGGTGAATTCATTCTGCTGCGCGTCGATCGCCAGCAGACGGCAAGGTTGTCCAATCTTGGCCCCGGCCGGCAGCCTGCAAAAGCCCCGATCGCTCACGACCCAGTACCCGCCCTGCCGCGAAGGAACAAGGTCCAGGATGTTGCGCGAGGGCAGGCCTTGCTCCGGGCCGAATACGCGAAAATGATTGCCGTCGAAGCGCGCCAGCCCCTCCGACGTGCATAGCCACAGCACTCCCGTCGGCCCCGGCACCATGCATTGCATCGAATTCCGCGGCAATCCCTGCGCCGACGTGAACACCTGAATGGGTAAATGTCGCGCAGGACACACCCCCGCCCCCACGAGCAGAAGGATTGCTAATCGCAGCCAGTGCGTGCTCGCTCCCTCACGGTCGCGGCTCCGATGCACGCTCCCGCGAATTCCATCCCCGCCGCCGACACTTTGACCCGTGCCGCACACACCTCCATCCCCGTCGCCGAACACACTCCGATCGGAGCCGCGACCGTAAGGGAGCGAACCTCCTGAAGACGCAATCATGCCAGTGTCACAGAGTAGCAGTCCCCGCCCGGGAACGATACCCGCATATTGTGAGGGGGCGGTAGTCTAAATGTAGTGACCCCGGCGCTGCGCAACACGATTCTCCTCGCCCTCCTGCTGCTCCCGCCCGCCGCCGCGTCCGACTGGACCCTGGCCCGCAACGGCCGTTTCGAAATCTACTCGCAGGAAGGTGAAGCTTCGGCCCGCGCAGCCCTCGAGTGGTTCGAACAACTTCGCGCCGCGGTCCGCCAGGAAACCGGAGTGGACGTCACCGGACGCAATCCCGTGCGCGTGATCGGCTTCGCTTCCGACGCCGAATACTCGCGCTATCGCCCCGGCCCGGCCGCCGACGCCTATTATGTCGGCACCGGCGATCGCGACTTCATCGTCATGCCGTCGCTGGCCGAAAGCAGTTTTCCCACCGCCGCCCACGAGTACGCCCACGTCATCCAGCACTCCATGGAGCGCCGCCTGCCGCCATGGTTGAGCGAAGGACTGGCCGATCTCTTCTCGACCCTGCGCATCGACAAACGCGGAGGACGCGTCGGCGGCGAAGTGCCCGGCCGCCTGAATGTCCTCCGGCGCGGCGTCTGGATTCCGCTCGATCGCCTGCTGTCCATGCCCGAGCCCGTCCACGGAGATCGCGGCAGCTCCGAAATGTTTTATGCCGAAAGCTGGGCGCTGGCCGAAATGCTGTCTCTGTCCCCAGCCTACCGGCCGCAGTTCGGTAGCCTGATCGCCGCTCTCAGCAAGGGCGCCGCTGGACCGTCCGCGCTCACGTCCACGTACGCCCGGCCGCTCGGCGCGATTCATCGCGACGTGGTCGCCTGGACCGCCGGCAAACGCGGCAAGCCGATTCCCCTCGCCGCCATCGAGCCGGAGATCGGCGTCGTCACCATCGCCGCCGTTTCCGCGCAGACCGTCCAACTCGTCATGGCGCAGTTGCTCCTCACCACCGGCGATCTGGCCGGCGCCGAATCGGCTTATCGCGATCTCGCCCGCGAATCGCCGGATTTTGGCGACGTATGGGCGGGACTCGGCGCTGTCGCCGCCGCGCGTCACCAATTCGACGAAGCCCGCAAACTCTGGAAACGCGCGCTCGATCGCGGACTCGCCGACGCCGCCATCTGTTTCCGCTACGCCGAACTGCTCGACCGCGAGGGCGCCGATCAGGATGAGCGCCGCGCCGCACTCTTTCGCGCCATTCAACTGCAGCCCGAATTCGACGATGCCCGCTGGCTGCTCGCGCTCGCCGAAAGCAACGCCGGCAAATATGAATCGGCCCTGGCGCAACTCGAGGCCATGCGCGACATCGCGCCCGCGCGCGCTTTCTACTACTGGTGCACCATGGCCGACGTGCTCACCGGACTCGGCCGCTCGGACGATGCCCGCAACGCGGCCCACCGCGCTTCCGAGCACGCCGCCACTCCCGAAGAACGCGCCCGCGCCGCGCAGCTTGCCTACGTGGCGGAAACCCATCTCGCCGTCCGCATGTCGCGCGATGCCGACGGCAAGGCTCGCATGGTGACCACGCGCGTTCCCAACGACGCTACCGATTTCAATCCCTTCGTCGAACCCGCCGACGATCTCCGCCGCGTGCAGGGCGCGCTGCGGGAGATCGATTGTCGAGACGGCATGCGGCTGATTGTCGAAACGTCCGCCGCGCGGATCACGCTCACCATCGCCGATCCGAAGCGCGTCCAAATGCGCAACGCCCCTCCGGAATTCGTCTGCGGTCCCCAGCCCGGCAATCCTGTAATTGTCGAGTACGCAGCCACCGGCCAAACGCAAGGCATCCTCCGCGGCGTCGAATTCCGGTAATTCACAAAACCTTCACAAACACACCACAACTCTGTTGCCGCCGTGTCGCATCATGCTCAAAGTACTTTTATTTCTTACCTACACAAAACGGAGGCAAAAACAAAAAATGAGAAAGCTGTTTTACACCCTGGCACTCTTCGCAGTGCCGTTACTTTTACCCGCGCAGACGCCGCTCATCGTCGGGTATCCGGCCAATTTCGATACGTACAACAACACGGGTTCTAACGTGTACGGTTTCGAAATGGAAGTGGACGGCATTCAGCCCGGCGATGTCACGCGAGTGTTTCCGTCGAATTTCCCGGTCGCTCCGGGACAGCCTTGCGTCATCCGATATTGCGTAGGAACAGTAACTCCCTTTGCCGGTGGTGTGTACGTTCGCTGGGCCGGCCAGTTCGATCCCAATACGCAGCAGTGGAGCCTCTCGACCCCGCCCGCCAACGGCACCGTAGCCTCCGGAGAAAGCTGCTGGACGATGGCGCTCGGCGCGCGCTACCCCACCGCCGGATGCGAACATTTCGGCATCTCGACCACGCGCATGTGGACCAATATCGTCTATCACTGGCTGGTGCCCGATCCGAACAATCCCGGCCAGTTGGTGTATTACAGCGGTAATACCGTCCCGCTGCCCGGCGCGCCGCCGCCTCCTCCAATACCCGTCATCCTGCCGCAGCCGTTCGTGAACGTGATCCCGCCGGCGCAGGTCGGTGCCGCGCCCGCTATTGCTTTCGAAATTCAGGCGCCGCCTCCGCCGCCGCAGCCCGTCCCGCAGTACGGCACCGCGCAATGGGTGAAGGTTTTCAAACTGGAACAGGACAACGAAGTCGATCTCAACGATCTCATGGGCGGCAACCCCGCCGTTCCCGAAAACGCCGCGCAGGTGGAGACCGGATGGAAGCTGATGCAATACGATCCCACCCCGCATGGCAAGGGCAATGTCCTGCACAACCAGCAGTTGCTCGGCAACGGCCACCACGCCGTCGTCCGCCGCTATGAACACTACACCTACACCGGAGCGTACGATCCAATCACGCATGAAGCGCTTTGCCTCGACGGCACCTGCAGCGCGCCCGGTCCTGGCGAACTCGGCGACATCGTCGGCGCTCAGAATGCCGCGGTGAATATCGAAATGCCCAGCCTGCAGGTCACGAAAGTCGGCAGCGGCTCCGTCAGCGGCGCCGGTGGTGCCATCAGTTGCGGAAATACCTGCTTCGCCAACCTGCCGGCCGGCGCCAGCGAGTCGTTGAGCGCCAACCCGCCGTCGAACGCAGTCTTTAACGGCTGGAGCGGCGCTTGCGCAGGGACGGGCACCTGCGGCTTCACGGTCGCCGGCGCGATGAATGTGACCGCGACGTTCACCACGGTCTACACGCTCTCGGTTTCGCGCAGCGGCAACGGCAGCATCGCCGGCACACCCAACGGGGAATTCTCGACCCTGATCGATTGCGGCCGGAGTTGCTCGGCGAAATTCCAGAACGGCAAGATGGTGACGCTCACGGCCACTCCCGCCGCCGGCGTGACCTTCACCGGATGGACAGGCGCCTGCTCCGGCACGGTTCCGACCTGCAATGTTACCATCGCGGCCGACACTAAAGTCCAGGCCAACTTCAAGTAGTCGACCTACGTGGGGCAGGCAAACAACACCTGCCCTACTTCTCCCCCAGAAGCGATTCGATGTGCTGCGCCACCTCGTCTCGATCCACTAACGTTCCCCGATAACCCGCCGCCACTCGCCCCTTCCTGTCGATCAGGAATGTGTCGGGCATGTTCTCGATGCCGTAACTCTTCGCCGTGGCGTCAGTCCCCAGCGGGATCCGGTATGGTATCGGATGCTCGGTGAGAAATGGCTTCAGCACCGCCCGACGAACCACGGAATTTCCTGTTTGCACCCGGTGCACCAGATAGCCCGGAAATCCAGCAGCACGATCTTGCCGCGATATTGTTTCAGGTTCGCGATCCTTCCCGCGGCATCCCGCAGCGCGAAGTCCGCCGCGGGTTTCCGAGTCTCGGCCAATTTCAGCGGTGCTCGGCCCGTCGATTGACCGGCCGCCAGTCCCGCCGCCATGACGATCAGCAATATCGTTTTCATACGACTTCCCCCTCTTTGCAGTCGCACCGGCCGGACCCTGCCACGTTCCGTTGCTTCACGCGCGATGCGCGCTCTCATACAGGCCGCCCGGCCAGAACAGGACCATCGCCAATATGATTGCCGAACCCCTTCGAGAGTGCCCCAACTCATCGCGATCAGAACAGCAGTTCCGAAATACCGAACGGCGGAAGACGCAGGTCCACGACCAGACTACCAGCGCGGCCGCCTTGCACAGCAGGAACAGCGCATCCTCACCCCCCGATTGAGGCTCATGCCGATGCGGCTCAGCGGCAGACCCGCGGCCACCGCGATGCCAACCGTTGCCAGCCACGGCGGCCAGCCGGTCCACAACTCCGCTTGCCGCCGCACCACTAGTCCGAGCACTTCGCGTTCCGCCGCATCCAGTCCGCGCGCCAGCCATGCCGCCAGTTTCATGCCCACGATACTCCTCGGCTGGCGGGGCGCACTGCCTCATAAAATCCCGCCGCTTCTTCGATGCCCTTGGCCGTGACCCGGACCATACGCTTCGGCCGTCCGCCGCGCTGCGGAGTCGGGTCGCCCATCCAGGTTTTCACCAGCCCTTTGCGTTCCAGGCGGTCCAACGTCGTGTAGAGTGCGCCGACCGAACAGCGGCTCTTCATAGCTGCCTCGATCTCCTGGCGGATGGCCACTCCGTAAGCTTCGCCGCCCAACCGCGCCGATCGTAGTACAAATTAGCGTTGATCCCCAGTACGGTAGAATTTCGCTAGGCAATGTCATCAAGAATTCTGACGTGCGCGTGTGTGGCGGCGGGACTAGCGGCGCTTGCGTCCGCGCAGGATCGTCCTGTTAAGATCGTGCTCGCCGGCGATTCCACCGTGAACGATGAAGGCGGATGGGGTCCCGGTTTTCGCGCCTCCTTCGGCCCGCAAGTCGAAGTCATCAACCTGGCGAAGAACGGCCGCAGTTCGAAGAGTTTCCGCGACGAAGGACTTTGGGCGACCGCCCTCGCCGCCAAGCCCGACTACATCCTGATTCAGTTCGGCCACAACGACGTCCCCGGCAAGGGCGCCGATCGCGAAACGATCCCCGGCACCACCTACCGCGAAAACCTTGCCCGCTACCTCGCCGAGGCGCGGACCGCCGGAGCCGTCCCTGTCCTGGTCACCTCGATCGTGCGGCGGAACTTCACGCCGGAGGGCAAAATCGTCGCCGATTCGCTCGTCCCCTACGTTGCGGCCGTGCGGAAATTGGGCGCCGACGAGCATGTCCCCGTGCTCGATCTTTACTCGCTGACACTCGCCCAGGCCGAGGCTCTCGGTCCCGCCGGTTGCGCGGACATCGACGCGCGCGACAAAGATGGAAAGCGCGATCATACCCATCTCGGGCCCAAGGGACGCCGCGACATCGGCATCATGGCCGCCCGCGAATTCGTCAAAGCCTTCCCCGATCTGCAGAAGTACTTCGTCGACCCGCGGTAATCCACCTGCCGCTACTTTCTCACGTAGAATCGATTCTCGCAGGCGCGGCAGCGACGAGGAATCCCGCCGAACCATCGCATCACCGCATCCCGCATGCTGCGGGGCAGGGAAGGGACGATGTCTTTGCCGTAGCACCGGGGACATCGCACTTCGCCGGGTTTGACCTCAATATGCCGATCGACTTTCAATGCCTGAGTCTAGCAAAGGTGAACCGCACCCGCTTGTCTCGGTGTTAGTCTGGAGTGCGTGCGTAGCTTCTTCCTGTTTCTCTCCCGTCAGAAACACCTGCGAAGATGGATGGAAACCTCTCCGCTGGCCCAGCGACTCTCCACTCGGTTCGTGGCGGGCGAAACTCTCGAACAGGCCCTCGACGTCAGCCGCCGCCTGAACGCCGAAGGCATCACCGTCACGCTCGATCACCTCGGTGAAAGCGTCACCTCCCTCGCCGAGGCTGCCGAAGCGCGCGACGTATATATAGAGACCCAGGGCGCCATCCTCGACAGCAAGATCCAGGGCAACGTCTCCCTCAAACTCACCCAGTTCGGACTCGACTTATCCGAATCGGAATGCCGCGCCAATGTCGGCCAACTCGTGAAGCATGCCGCCGAGTTGCAGAGCTTCGTGCGCGTGGACATGGAATCCAGCGAATATACCGACCGCACCCTGGCCCTTGTTCACGATCTCTTCGATCAGTACGGCGCGGTCGGAATCGTCATCCAGGCTTACCTCCTCCGCAGCAAAGCCGACGTCGAAGATCTCTGCGCCCGCAAAATCCGCGTCCGCCTCTGCAAGGGCGCCTACATGGAACCGGCCAGCGTCGCCTTCCCCGCTAAAGCCGATGTCGACCGCAATTTCGTCGAACTCACGCAGATCCTCCTCGATCGCGGTGTTTACCCGGCCATCGCCACCCACGACGAGAAGATGATCGACGCCACCAAGGCCTACGTCGAGTCGCGGAAGATCTCGCGCGACGCCTTCGAATTCCAGATGCTCTACGGCATCCGTCGCGACCTGCAGCGCAAACTGATCGCCGAAGGCTACCGCCTCCGCATTTACGTCCCGTTCGGCAAGGCCTGGTATCCCTACTACATGCGTCGTCTCGCGGAGCGCCCGGCCAACGTCTTCTTTATCCTGCGCAATCTTTTCCGGCACTAGTCGAGTACCGCTTGCGTCCGAGCGCGGTAACTTAGAAACTATTGGTAGGGACTGGGAGTCTATAGGATATGCGCTATTGGGCCTACTTCGGCGCGAAACTCGTAGCTGCCTGGGGAATGCTGTATGGCCTGCTGGTGCTACTCGATCACGTCCTTCCTAAAGCGACCACGCTGAACGAACTGGACGACCTGGAAAACAGCTCAGTCCACCTCTGGAACAACGTCGCGCTGATGGTCTGGTTCCTGCTGGCCGCCGGCGCCCTATATCTCATCATTCGCGACCAGCGCTACCGCTGCCGCGTCTGCCTCCGCCGCCTTCGCATGCCGATCGAGACCGGATCCTGGGGCCAGATGCTGCAACTGGGCCGGCCGCGCACCGAGTACATCTGTGTCTACGGCCACGGCACCCTCAAGGCCGACGAGCTCCAGATTTCCGGTCTGCACAATCCCGAGTGGACTCCCCATTCCGACGACATGTGGGAAGAACTCTCCGCCGCTTCCAACGACCCCGGCGACTCGCAGTGAACCACACACCGCGATGGCGCATCGCGGCAGGCATCGCGGTACTTCTGGCCATGGCCGCGCTGCTGGCTGTCTTCATTCCTATCTACTTGCACAATCTACAGCTTCAGAACTTCGTGGAAGCGCTGACACACTCTGTGGACAACCCGGCCAAAACCGACACCGAACTCCGCGGCCTCATACTGCAAAAGGCACATTCTCTTGATCTTCCGGTTACGGAGGACAACGTGCAAATTACCCGGTCGCCGAACATGTTGCGCGTCGAAATCCGGTACCTGGTGCCCGTAAGACTGCCCGGCTATGCCGTCAACCTGCACTTCTACTCCGGCGCCGGCAGCCGGTAGTGTCCGCCGTTCCATGAGAGAATTAGATTTAGTGCCCAAGACCGCAACCAAAAGGGAAATGAAGATTCGGATTCCGAAAAATGCGTTCCTGGCGCGTTTCTTCCTGGGACGATTCGGACGAATCCTCCTTTTCACAGTCTCCATCCTCTTTATCCTCGGAATCGGAACATTCGTTTACTTCTACCAGAAGTACTCCAGCATCATCGACGAGCGCCTCAAAGCCGGCGTTTTCGCCAACACCGCCAAGATTTACGCCGCGCCTGAATCGGTGGCCGTCGGCGACCCCGGCAGTCCCGACGCCATCGCCGCCGAACTCCGCCGCAGCGGCTACAGCGAGGCGCGCGATAACCCGATCGGCTCCTACCAGATCCACCTGAACGCCATCGAGATCTTCCCGGGCCGCGAGTCGTACTTTGACCAGGAGGCCGGGCTCATCAAATTCACTGCCGGGAAGATTTCGCAAATCGTTTCCCTGCAGGACAATACCGTCCGCGGCTTCTACCAGCTCGAACCCAAGCTGATCACCAACATCTCCGGCGCCAGCCGCGAAAAGCGCCGCTTCGTCAAGTTCCAGGACATCCCATTAGTCGTCGTCCAAGCCATTACATCGGCGGAAGACAAGCGATTCTTTAGTCACAACGGCTTCGACCCCATCCGCATCATCAAAGCCGTCTACGTCGACGTCAAGGAAGGCCGCAAAGACCAGGGCGCCTCCACCCTCAGCATGCAGCTCGCCCGCAACATCTGGCTCGACCTCGGCAAGCGCTGGAGCCGCAAGATTTCCGAAGTCATCATCACCCTCCAACTGGAACAGCGCCTGAGCAAAGAGCAGATTTTCGAGGACTACGCCAACGAGATCTACCTGGGCTCTCGCGGATCCTTCCGCATCCATGGATTCGGTGAGGGCGCCGAGGCCTTCCTGGGCAAGGACCTTAGCCAGATCACCCTTCCCGAAGCCGCCGAACTGGCCGGCATGATTCAAAACCCCGCGCGCTTCGATCCCTTCCGCCACATCGAAAACACCAAAACGCGGCGCAACGTAATCCTCGGCATGATGCGCCAGAACGGCCTCATCAACGAGCGCGATTACGCCCTGGCCACCGAAGCCCCGGTCACCGTTCCCAAAGGCGCCGCCCAGTCGATCGAAGCCCCCTATTTCGCCGACCTCGTCAACGACACCCTCCAGACCAAGTTCCAGGACGAGGACTTCCAGAACAACGCAAGCCGCGTCTACACCACGCTCGACCTCCGCCTGCAGCGCGCCGCCGGCGACGCCATCCAGAAGGGCATGGTCCTGGTCGACGACCAGATTAAGAAGCAGCGCCGGTTCCGCGGCATGAAGTCCATACCCGAGCCGCAGGTCGCGCTGATCGCCATCGATCCGCATACCGGCGCGGTCAAGGCGCTCTCCGGCGGACGCAGCTACGGCATGAGCCAGCTCAATCACGTGCTCCGCCAGCGCCAGCCCGGGTCGATCTTCAAGCCGTTCGTCTACGCCGCCGCGCTCGATACCGGCGTCGAAGGCGGACCCCACGTCTTCACCCCCAGCACTATCGTTACCGACGAGCCGACCACGTTCTACTTCGACAACATTCAGTACAGCCCCAGCAATTTCGAGAAGAAATTTTCTGGCAACGTGACCCTGCGGGAGGCGCTGGCCCACTCGTTGAATGTCGCCACCGTGAAGGTCGCCGAGATGGTCGGCTACCAGTCCGTCGTCGATATGGCCAATCGCGGCGGCATGAATTACCGCATCCACCCCACTCCCGCCGTGGCGCTCGGGTCATACGACATTACGCCGCTGGAAGCCGTCGGCGCGTACACCATGTTCGCCAACGAGGGCCGCTACGTGCGTCCCGAGTTCCTCTCCCTGGTCCGCGACCGCGAGGGGAAGACCATGTTCAAGAGCAAGCTCGAGCAAAAGCAGGTGCTCGATCCGCGCGTCGCTTTCCTCGTCACCAGCATGTTGGAGGAGGTCCTGCGCAGCGGCACCGCGGCCGGCGTTCGCGCCCGCTACGCATTCAATGTGCCTGCCGCCGGCAAGACCGGGACGTCGCGCGACGGCTGGTTCGCTGGGTACACTTCCGAGCTGTTGTGCGTCGTCTGGGTGGGCTTCGACGATAACAAGGATCTCGACCTGCAAGGCGCCTATTCCGCCGCGCCGATTTGGGCCGAGTTCATGAAGAAGGCGCTCGACTATCGCGAGTACCGCGACACGAAATCCTTCCGCGCGCCCGAAGGCATCGTCACGGTGGATATCGATCCGCTTACCGGCATGCTCGCCACCCCGAATTGCCCCAAAACGCGGCCCGAGGTCTACATCGCCGGGACCGAGCCCGTGAACGCCTGCCCGCTCCACGGCGGCCGCCAGGGCGTGACGAACGTTGCGGGATGGGATACCGCGCCCCCGGCCGCCCCTGCGTCCTCTCGTCCCGCCGGCGACACCGCGCCGCGAATCGGCGGTGCGCCCGGCGACGGCGTCCCCTCGCAGCCCAGCGATGTTGCCCGCCGCGCCGCCCGCCAGATTCCGCCCGATGCCGCGCCGCAGAATGCCAAGTCTCAGCCCCCACCCGACGCCCAGAAAAAGGCTGAAAAACCCGGCATTTTCCGTAGGTTGCTCAAGGTTTTCAAATAGCGATCCGCGTCGGGTAATTGGTACAATCTTC
>Ga0105240_10002359_pt1 | contig 30448 bp, 32 predicted proteins | sample KBSC54metaG_FD_80426 | JGI IMG/M metagenome (GOLD analysis project Ga0105240, IMG submission 80426) | Corn rhizosphere microbial communities from Kellogg Biological Station, Michigan, USA - KBS C5-4 metaG | ecosystem: Host-associated > Plants > Roots > Rhizosphere > Soil | place: Michigan, USA... | reverse complement strand
GCTCCATTTCTCTGGCAGAGTATTGCTGGCAGGCGTTCACCTCTCCAGCCTTACCTACCTTTTTTTCAAAGCGGACAGATCATGTGTGAATAGGACCGGACATTTCACATACTAGCGACAGCGCGGAGCAGCCCTCATTGACCGCCGTCCGAGCGCGGACGACAATCGAAGGATGAACAAGCGAACTTGTGTCAGCGTGGCAATTTTCCTGTCGCTTGGCCTTAACAGTCTGGCACATGCGCAAAATTCAACTCACAAGGGCACTCCCATGACGGCACAGGCAAGTGGAACGTTCGAAGTAAAACTGACCCCGCAGGGGTCGGGTGACAAAGCTGAAGGTTCCACGCTTGGACGGATGTCAATCGACAAACAATTACACGGCGATCTCGAAGCGGCCAGCAAGGGCGAGATGCTGACAGCCATGGCGGATGTCAAGGGCTCGGCAGGCTACGTGGCGATTGAACGGATCAGCGGAAAGCTACATGGCCGAAGCGGAAATTTCGTGCTGCAGCACAATGGCACCATGACAGGCGGCGAATATCAGCTGAGCATTACTGTGGTGCCTGATTCGGGCTCTGGCCAACTGGTTGGCTTGGCCGGCAAAATGAAGATCAACATCGTCGATGGGAAACACTTTTACGAATTCGACTACACGCTTCCCGAAGCGCCTTAGTTAATGGGCGGTTCGGCATCGAATACAGCCGCGAGGGCATGGATCACCGAAGCAATCCGCACCGCAGCGAGAATGGTTTCTTCCGAAACGCCCTTCTCCAACAGCACCTTTTCGTGTGCAGTCACACACGCGCCGCAAGCGTTAATGGCCGAGACAGCCACGCACCACAATTCGAAATCGGCCGGCTCGATGCCGTGACTGCGGATGCCATTCATCCGTAAACGCGCCGGTATCGTCGCATATCTTGGATTCGGCGTCAGGTGCAGGAAGCGGTAGTAGACGTTATTCATTCCCATGATGGCGGCAGCGAGCTTAGCCGCATCCATTGCCTGCGTGGATAGCTTCTGCTTCGCTTCCGCTTCCAACGCCCGAAGCAGTTCGGGATTCCGGGCGGCAATTGCGCAAGAGACCGCAGTTCCCCACGTCTGCTGCTCCGTCAGTTCGGTCTGACGGAGCAGCGAAGTCATGTTGAGTTTGAGATCTTTCGCGTAGGGTGGAAGTTTTTCCAACAGTAATTCAAGCGTCATACGTTACGGGCGGAGCGTTTCTTCGCGCTTCTTCCAATTACAGGGGCAAAGTTCATCCGTCTGCAGAGCGTCGAGCACGCGCAATACTTCCTGCGGATTAGGGCCCATAGACAGATCCGTCACATATGCGAAACGAATGATGTTGTAAGGGTCTACGACAAAGGTCGCGCGCTGCGCCACGCCTTCTTTCGCGTCCAATACGCCCAATTGCTGGGTCAATTCCCGCTTTACGTCAGCCAGCATCGGGAAGGGTAGGTCTCTCAAATCTTCGTGGTGCTTCCGCCCTGCCATGTGGACAGATTCCGAATCCGTGCTGCCCCCCCGAGGAGTTGCGAGTCACGGTCTTTGAACTCGCCATTGAGCTTGGCGAAAGCCGAGATCTCGGTCGGACATACAAAAGTTAAGTCCTTTGGCCAGAAGAGATAAACCTTCCATTTTCCCTCGTAGCTCTTGTCGCTGATGGCGATAAAGGCATTCTTGAGATCCGTGCCGACGGTCGCTTTAAGCGAGTATTCGGGAAACCTGTCCCCAACTGTTGACATGCGTGATTCTCGCTTTTTGATAGAACTCGTTTTGATGAACGCTCGGCTAACCCGCAAAGGGCCGGCCGCGGCCTAAATGTTCGCAACCAAACGCGGCGTGCGAGTCCGCGACCCCAGGCTCCGTTTTGCGGACATTCACTTCAGAGCCCGCAAACTGCCGCTCGCGGCGCTTCCAGTATTCGCAAGCAAACGCGGCGCGCGACTCCGCGCCCAGGCTCCGTTTGCGGAAGCTACTTAAGATCCGCGCAATTCCGGCACCGCCCCATCACTTCGACCGAGTAGCGATGTACCTGGAAGCCCAGCGGCGGCGGTTTTTTCAACCGCAGCGGCGTTAGATCCTCATCCGGAAGATCCTGGATTGCCTTGCACTTCACACAAATCAGATGATGATGCGGTTTCAAATTCGTCTCCAACCGCGCCGAGCCATGATGCAGGCTCACTTCACGGAGCAGACCACTATCCAGGAACGTTTTGATGCTCTTGTAGACGGTGCCCAGTGAGATCGACGGAATCTCTTTCCGCACGATTCCGTAGACGGCCTCCGGGCTCGGGTGATCCTCCATCTTCATCAACGCCTGATAAATTACCTGGCGCTGATGCGTTACCGAAAGACCATGGTCCGCACATAGTTGCCGGAATTGTTCCGATGTCACAGCAATTATTATTTGATAACTATTATCAAAAAGTCAACGAGCGGGAGGAGATTCTGCTGAGGGGCGCGCGGAGGTAATCGCCGTCGTCGTTCCCGAAAAGGAACACGGGGGATCACCTCCATCTGCGCGATTTTGGTTTCTTTTGGGGAAATTACGCGATGTTTACGTCTTCTGCCTGCAAGCCTTTCGGCCCTGTCTTAACCGTAAAGCTCACGCGAGCACCTTCATCGAGCGATCTGTAGCCCGTGGACTGAATGGCGGAAAAATGCACAAACACGTCCTCACCGCTCTCACGCTGGATAAAGCCGAAGCCCTTGGCAGCGTTGAACCACTTAACTGTTCCAATCTCTTTCATTCAACTAATTCCTTTTCCTAAAGCTAAATCAGCGCTTTGAAGGCGCTTCTGGCAGGATAACACAAGATCCCAGCTTCGTGGGGATATAGTGCAATCAACCTGGCACGGTACAATGAAACAAGTTCTCCTCATTCAGTCCTGATGGCTTCCCCACTTATTAACTGCCAGTCCATCACTAAAACTTTCGGCGCCCGCCCGCTATTCGCAAACATTTCACTCACGGTCAGTGAGGGTGAACGCATCGGCCTGATCGGGCCGAATGGCGCCGGAAAGACCACACTGATGCAAATTCTCGCCGGCATCCAAGAGCCCGATTCCGGGACGGTATCCATCCGCCGTCAAGCGAGGATTGGCTATGTTCCGCAGCAGCCCGAATTCCCCCCCGATGCCACGGTGCGGAGCATTCTGGAAGAGGCGATCGCAGACAATCATCTGGACGAGACCGAGCGCGAGGCACTGCTCAACGTGACGACGGGGCGCGCCGGGTTCACTGATTGGTCACAACGCGCGGATGCGCTCTCGGGCGGCTGGCGCAAGCGGTTGGCGATCGCGCGTGAACTGGTTCGGCGGCCGGACGTCTTATTGCTCGACGAACCGACGAATCATCTCGATCTCAACGGCATTCTTTGGCTGGAGAAGTTCCTGGTCACCACTCCCTTTGCCAGTGTGATCGTCAGCCACGATCGGTACTTCCTGCAGAATGCCGTCAGCGATATGGTCGAGATCAACCGCGTGTATCCGGACGGGTTGATCCGCGTAAAAGGGAACTATAGCGAGTTCCTCTCGCGGCGCGAAGAATTTCTCGAAGCACAGTCGAAACAGCGTGACGCACTCGCCACCAAAGTACGCAAAGAGGTGGAGTGGCTGAGCCGTGGCGCGAAGGCTCGAACCAGCAAATCGAAGGCGCGGATCGATTCGGCCGGCCGGCTGATTATGGAACTGGCGGATGTGAACGAACGCAGCGCCAAAGGGACGGCCCAGATCGATTTCTCGCCAACCGAGCGCAAAACCAGGCGGTTGATCCATGCCGAAGGCCTGCGCAAAACATTAGGGGGCAAGCTGCTCTTCGACGGGCTTCGCCTCAATCTGTCGCCGGGCGTGCGCCTCGGTCTGGCCGGTGCGAATGGGACCGGCAAATCCACTCTGCTGAAGATGCTGCTCGGCGCCATCGAACCCGACGCCGGTATTCTGGAGCGTGCCGACGCGCTGCGCATTGTCTACTTCGATCAAAATCGGGAACAGCTCGATATGGATGAACCGCTGCGGAAGGCGCTCGCGCCGCACGGCGATTCGGTGATTTATCGCGACAGCACCATTCACGTCGTTGGCTGGGCGAAGCGATTCCTGTTCCGGGAGGAGCAGCTTGACGTTTCATTGGGCCGCCTCTCCGGAGGCGAACGGGCTCGCGTCCTCATCGCTCGGCTCATGTTGCAACCTGCCGACGTGCTGCTGCTCGACGAGCCGACGAACGATCTCGACATCCCCACGCTCGAAGTTCTGGAAGAGAATCTGGTCGATTTTCAAGGTGCGCTGGTTCTCGTTACGCATGACCGGTACTTGTTGGATCGTGCCTCCACAACGGTGCTCGGACTCGACGGCCGTGGCGGCGCGCAACTTTTCGCAAATTACTCACAGTGGGAAGAATCGCTGACGCGCACGGAGACAGAGGCCGCGGAGCCTCGCCGCGCGCCGGCCAGCTCCGGCAAATCTGCTGCGCCGCAGAGAAAACGCCTCTCCTATATCGAAGCGCGAGAATGGGAGTCGATCGAAGCGTTAGTGGAGGCAAGCGATCGCAAGCTGGCTGAGCGGCGCGAGGCACTTGAAGACCCGGAGGTTCATCGCGACCCCCAACGTCTGCGGGAATCGTTCGCGCTATTGGAGAAGGCTCAGGACGAATCGGATCGCCTCTACGCCCGGTGGGCTGAGCTTGAAGCGAAGCAGAAGTGAGCCGTTGCGGCCAGTCCCTTGCGGGCTTTTAGAAATCCTACTTTAACTTGAGATGGAATGAAACAACGAAAGCCCGCCATTCACTAGTAAGTGTTATGACAGTGCACTGGCAACTTGCGAAGGCGCTCCTGATGCCCGTTTCTCTCCTGCTTTATAGCCTGGCGGCCTGGGCGCTTGGCTCGGATCTGGGTTGGTCCGGCCAGTTCTTTGTAGCCGCCGGGCCTCTTTCGCATTGGATAATCTGGATCGCGCTCGCGATCGGCACGCAGATCATGTCCCGGTCCGCGGAAAATACCATCTCGAGCCGTGAAACGATTTCCGCAGTCACGTCACTATACCCCGTAAACAGCAGGATAGGCTACCGCCGATTGGTGCAGGCCGGCGAGCGGTTGTCCCGAAGCCGCTGAATCATCGCAACAATCCCCCGCAGCGTTACCGCGCATGCCGGGCTGTTGCAGTGGGAAGGAATTTCGGAGGAGTTCCTTCCGCGTTTTGGGGGCGAGACCTTACTGGGGTCTGCCCCCATATTTTGTATTGCGCAAATGGTTGCGGTTACCGAAAAAATATGAGTATACTACGGCTTCCTTCCACGAGGGGACGATTGGTTTTCCAGGAGTTCGATCCCGCGTACCTTCAGCGGCTCCGCGAAGGCGATCCCGACACGGAGAAGCACTTTGCCGCCTATTTTGGCGCGCTTTTGCTCATTAAACTGCGCACGCGTGTCCGTTCGTCCGCGCTCATCGAGGACATCCGGCAGGAGACGTTCCTTCGTACGATTCGAGTGGTCCGCTCAGGCGAGGGAATTCGTCAACCCGAGCGGCTGGGCGCGTTTGTAAACTCAGTCTGTAACAACGTGATGCTGGAGTATTTGCGTTCGTCGACCCGCCAGCAGCAGCCGGAGGAGGGCGCCCCGGAACCTATCGATCGTGCGGGCGGCCCGGAGAGCGAACTGCTCTCCAAAGAAAGGAAAAGGATGGTTCGCGCCGTCCTTGAAGATCTGCCGCAGCGCGACCGGCAGCTTCTGCGCGCCGTTTTTCTGGAAGAACGGGATAAAGACGAGGTCTGCGCCGAAGTTGGCGTCGACCGCGACTACCTGCGTGTCCTGCTGCACCGCGCAAAGCAGCACTTTCGCACTCACTTTATCAAGGCGCAAGGAGAGCCTATGGGGCAGTTTGTAACGGAAAGCGAGTAGCGATCACTAAATGCCGGGGCAGATGACACACAAAGACGCTATGGACTTGGGGGCCGCGGATAAATACTTGCTTGGGCAGCTTGCCACGGACGAACGGGATCAGTTCGAAGAGCACTTCTTCAGTTGCACCGAATGCAGTGAAGATGTCCGGCTCACCGCGATTTTTCTTGATAATTTGAAAGAGGTACTGAAGGAGCCTTACGCCATCCGGCCAGCCAAGGCGGCGGCGGAAATAATGCCGTCTCCCGCAGCCGTACGCCGGTGGCTTTTCTCGCCGCAAATCGGCTTGGCTGCGGGGATCGCTTTACTAGCACTTACGGGATATCAGAACGCCGTCGTGATTCCGCATCTACATCGCGAACTCGCGCGGCAGGAAGGCCCACAAAGCTATTCCGCGTTCTTTCTCACCGAAACGCGAAGCGAGCCCAACGTGATTACGGCCGGCCACAACGAGCAGTATGTGGCTTTGCACTTCAGCAAAAAACCGGACAAGATATTCCCGTTCTACCGGTGCGAGCTGAAGTCGCCTGACAACCACGACGCACAGTTCACCGTGAAGGTTCCTTCGGAGGGAGACGAATGGGAGCTGCGGTTGCCTGTCGGCGGACTCGCTCCCGGATCGTATACGCTGTCAGTACGAGGCGCTTCGCAGGAAAATGCATCTCAATTGACCGACGTGGCGCAGTATCATTTCGGACTCGAATTCAAGTAGATCAGGAGCGGAAGTGAGCACAGATAAGAAGAAAAGTGTATTTTTCTATCATGCGAATGCTGTTGCGCTGGGCGGAGTAATCTTCCGCCCGACACCGGAGATCATCGAAGCCCAGGCACAGGCCAGTCTTCCGATCACCGGCGGTTACGGAGCATCGCGGGTGGGGCCGTTTCACCATCGTGAGTTTGTGTCGTTCGAGTCGGCCCACAGCTTTGTTTCAGGGAGCCAATCGGAAGACCGCACGCATTTCAACTCGCTAGCCACTACGGTCACGGAGGGCTTCAGCATGCTTCGGGTATTGACCGCGCGCCGCATAGTGGCGCGAGTCTCTTCCATGCACCTCGATAACCCCGACTCCGAGCCTGAAATCACGGTCGTGGGAAGTCATTTTGAAGGTTTACAAATAGCTGGGTTTCCAGTCGAATTCGACACGGTTGGGGCGTTCGATTGCCACAACAGTTTCGAAGAGCTTCAGCACAAGCTGCGGGTACCTGAACGCAGAGGCTACATCGTCGGTTCGCTGATCTCAAATGTCAGATGCCAGGCGCCGGGTGTTGAGTCGGACGGAAAACACACCCTCTCCCTCAAACAATTCGGATTGATTCACATTGGCGAAGTGCTGGTAACGCGGCAAAGCCGGCGAGTGACGATGTTGCGGCTCGAGATGGGTTGTCCGCTAGAATCAAATTGCTCGGCGAACATCGCGGAGGGTGACGGCAATATGCCATCATGAAGTTTTGCGCATTACTGCTGGCGCTGGCGTTTATTGCCTGCCATCCTTCTGGCGCACGGCGATCTGAGGACATTTATCGGCAGGCGCGCGCGGCGATCCGCCTCGGCGATTGCGAGCGTGCCGCCGGCCTGATCACGCAGGGCGTGGATTCCGCTCCGGCGCAGTGGATTCCGGCATTTCGCGTTCTACGGGCCGAGTGCCTCGTCGTACGCGGAAATTACGAAGAGGCTCTCGATCTTCTTCAGCAGACTCCCATACCGGATTCATCGCGTGAGTTGGCCGCGCGCCGGAGCGTCGCCTTGGCTCAATGCCAATGTTCCATGCCAGGTAAGGACGAACACTTCCGCAAAGGGGAAGAGAATCTCCGTTTAGCACAAGAGGTGTTGGCTGGATCCGCCGATCCGGAAATGAATGGCGAGATCGAAATTGTCCGCGCTCGCTGCCGGATCCGTCAAAACAAGCTCGTCGAAGCCGAAGAGAGTTGCCAGCACGTACTGACGGACTCCGAACGTGACCATGTCCCCCTGATGCGGGCGGCCGCGTTAAACTGTCTCGCTTATCTCCGAAACCGTGATGGGCGCTTCGACGATGCCGCCGATTATGCCAGGACTGCGCTGGAACTTGCTCAACAAGAGGGTTCTTCCTTTCTGACGGTCAAAAATCTCGGCAATTTGGGCAGCAGCTACATCAGGATCGGCGACTATGACAGTGCACTGCCGCTGCTCGAACGCGGCGAGAAGATCGCACGGCAACAAGGATACCGCGACGATCTCCAACCTATTCTGGGGAATATTGGTAACCTGTATTACTTTCGCCGCGATTATGCCGCCGCAGCCGGTTTCTACGCGAAAGCCTTGCAACTCGCTCGCGACCTGAAGCTGACGCGGCCAATGGGCCAGATGCTCGCCAACCTCGGTGACCTGGCCGTTCTTCAAGGCCGTTTCGACGAGGCTGAGACCTACAATCAGGAAGCTCTCGTGTTGAAGATGGCGCAGCGCGATCGTACCGCAGTGCTGCATTCCCGATTTACGGAAGCCGCAATCGCCGGCGGCCGAGGGGAATTTGCGCGAGCACAGTCCATCTACCGGGAAGTCAGTTCATCACGCGATTCGAACGACATTCTCCGGTGGACGTCGCATGCGAATCTCGCGGAATTGTATGCGAAAAGGTCGATGAAAGGAAAGGCTGAGTCGGAATTCCGCCAGGCGATCCGCGTGATGGAGCGATCGCGCGACGACCTGAAATTCGACACGTCGAAAATGTTGTTCTTGTCGAGCCTTGTCGATTTTTATACAAACTACGTTGCCTTTGAAGTCGAGACCAATCATCCGGAACGGGCTCTTGAAATCGCGGATCGCAGCCGCGCGCAACTTCTCCGGGAAAAGATCGGCGGGGGCGCTACAGTGATACCTTCGGCTTCCGCACCTGCGCTGCGCCGGAAGGCCCGTTCCATTCCCGCAATATTTCTTACCTATTGGCTGGCTCCCGTGCACTCTTATCTCTGGGTGGTTACGGCCGGCCGGATCGCGTTGTTCACGCTTCCCCCCGAGCAGGAAATTCAGCGGCTCGTTGACGAACACCAGCGCATGATTCTTCGGCCTCGCGACTTGCTCCACGAAGACGAAGGCCGTGCAAGCGCTCTTTATCGAACTCTGATCGGGCCCGCGGCGGAGTTGATCCCGCGTGAGGCAACCGTAATTGTTGTGCCGGACGGCGCTCTGAACCGCCTGAGCTTTGAAACGCTCGTTGTAGACGAGCCGACGCGGCATTACTGGATCGAAGACGTGATCCTGTCGATCGCGCCGTCGCTCGGCATTTTATCCACTGGCCGCAATGAGATTTCACGCCGCTTGCAGACGGCTTTGCTGGTTGGCGATCCGGTTCCCCCTGGTTCCGGCGATTTTCCTAAACTGCCGAACGCCGCGCGCGAAATCGAGCGGGTGGGCCATCTCTTTCCCGAGGGATCGCGGACTATTATCACCGGAGCCCGGGCGACGCCTGCCGTCTATCGGGAAGCCCACCCGGAGAAGTTTACATTGATCCATTTTGCTGCGCATGCCACGGCGAACCGGGAAGATCCTCTCGATTCCGCGGTCATTCTCTCGCAAGGCCGGCAGGGATTCCGGCTTTACGCCCGTGAGGTGCTGAAAACGCCGCTCGACACCGGCTTGGTCACCATCTCAGCATGCAGGAGTGCGGGCGCGCGATCGTTTGCCGGCGAGGGTCTGGTCGGCTTGGCCTGGGCGTTTCTGAGCGCGGGCGCCCATAATGTGATTGCGGGATTATGGAACGTTGAAGACGCTTCTACAGCGCAGATGATGGAACAAATCTACCGTGAGATGCGGGACGGGAGTACACCTGCAGTGGCGCTCAGGTCAGCAAAGCTTGCGCTGATTCATTCGCAAACGGCATATCGCAAACCGTTTTACTGGGCGCCGTTTGTGCTCTTCACTCGTAACGTCGCGCCGATTACTTCCGAAAGGACTAGAGCAAGCGGAAATTAACGGCGACGTTGGCTTGAACGGGAACCGCATGGCCGTCTTTCATGCTCGGACGAAAACGCCACTTTAAGACAGCTTCCACGGCTTTTTCATCGAGGCCCAAACCCAGCGGACGAAGAACCTTTACGTCACGCGTGTGGCCATTTTCGTCGATGACGATTTGCAGCAGCACCTCGCCCTGAAATTTCGCCTTACGGGCTTCCTCAGAATACTCAGGCTCCGGCTTATAGATTGGAACGGGCTCGCTGACGCCGCCACCGATGCGATAAAGACCGCCGCCGGTTCCCGCGCCGCTGCCCGGACCGAATCCTACACCATTGCCGCTGCCAACACCACCGCCCTTACCGCTGCCGATGCCGCCGCCCGAACCAATTCCGTTCGAGGGTGGACCGAGAACGCCGAGCGGATTCCCCAACTGATTCAACGCCACTTGAGGCAGAGGAGCGTTGGGTTGAACCACAATCGTAGGCTCCATTACAAGTTTCGGGTTTTGATTGACGATTACTGCGGTCGGTGGCACAAACTGGCGGGGAGCGATCTTAGGGAGCTTTCCTTTGCTCGCCTGCAACATAGACTTGTCTCCACCGCCACCGCCGCCGCCCATCGTATTTTTCTTGGGTGCAGCCTTTGGCTGGTAGGGGGCCAAATCCGGGGCAATGAGCGAAACCACATCCTTAGCTTTCTCTTGGACAGCTTTATTTGTTCCGACGGCGATCAGCAATCCGATGATCGCAGCGTGAATCAGGAGCGAGCCGACACCCGAGAACCGTTTGTTCTCATCTTTCGACCAGATGTCCCGCACCTGAACAGGCTTGGAGGTGTATTCGCCCGGATCGAGCTTAACGGGATGAAAGATCTCATGCAGGTTGGAACGAATCGATTCGTACCAAGTCTCTTCCTTGGTAAGCAGAAGATGGTTCAGGTGGTCATCAGGAGATTTATCACTGATCGCTGGACGCACTTCGCTCATCGGCTTCGCTACCTCTTGTTCAACAGCCATCGTTCCCAACCCCGGGCATTCGCTCCAGCCAATAGACGGCCGCAAATAAGTACCCGTTGCAGATTTCCTACCAAAAATTGTAGCACAGGACCTTGCTCGTAACGCCTTGCAGCGCTCGGCTATAGAGCCTTAGACGCATTAACTCATCCTCTCGGTTACGAATAGTATCGGCAGAATCTTCCAAAGATCGTAGCCCCTCTTATCTGCCAGCTACTACGAATCCGCCGGGCGTCCGGATTTGCACCAGATATGGGTTCTGCAGCTCAAACTCCACAGTTGCGGTTTCGCCGGGCTTCAAAACCGGCAGCGGGTGCACCGTGGACCCGATTCTGACTTCGTAACCCCGCAGCACCTGTCTTGGGAAATCCGCCCGGTTCAGAACTTCCACATAAGTATTGCCGTCCCGCTGATAGATGTTGTCCAGCAGCGGGCTGACAAATTCCTCGCGAGGGAGGCCGCAGGCGGATACATCCTTAGCAATCCCGATCACGGATGGATTCTTCTGGAGGGCGGCAGGCGTCTGGCACGACCCCGATTCGACAAAATAGACCGGCTCCCCCGCACCATGGACGGAAGATAAATCCTTCGTAATCCGAAACCCACGCCCGTCTATGACGCTGGGATGACCGCTCTGGGAGTCTGTTGCCTCGACTAGTAGTAAGCCGTTGTGGTCGGCCCAATCGAGCACCGCCTCGGGTAGAGGATTGGCCATCAGATTGAACACGAGCCCCGCCTCCTTCAGATCCCTGAGATCTTCAGTGCCGGTAAGGACCGCGCCTCCCAACTGGACCGGCTCGCTATTGAGTAAGAACTGAGCGCCCCGAAATTCAATCCGCCGGAATCCGAACGTGGAAGAGATCTCGGTGTCATAGCCGCCCTCTACTGCCTCCACGCTTTTCGAGACCACGGTGTGCAATGTGTATAGATTTGGATGATCCAAATCCCATAGACGTATGTTTTCACGCGGCACGATAAGCGTTGCCTCCACCGGCGCAATGAAGTACGGCGGCACGGTGGCGTTCGCCTCAACGCGCGCGAGGACCCGATCGCCATCGAGGACTTCGAAGGTTGCTTGCACACTGGAAGTGTTATCAAGCGTGTTCCGCACCCAGACAGTGGCCGCCACGTGATCATCTTTCACCAGGGCTCGCTGGCGGGTTGGGTAAACGCGATTCGTAATCTCGAGCCGGACGCCGCGGACAATTCCACCAGTCGCCGAGCCTGTCTCAATGAGCACGGCAAGGATATTAGAGCCGCCCGTCCGTACCATCGGTGAAAGATCGACCTCGAAAGGCGTATATCCGCCTTGATGTTCGCCGACGGGCTGTCCATTGAGCCAGACTTTCGCCCCATCGGCGACGGCTTCGAAAACCACCCGGACGTGCTTCGTCACCGCGTCTTTCGGAACGTCGAACGTGCGGCGGTACCAGACGGCGCCGTGCAGAGTCTGACGCTGCGGAATAGTGACGGTGTCCCAGCTTGAGTCGTTGAAGGCCGCTTCGTGCCAACCGGACTGCTCCCCGGCGCGCGCGGGATCGGGCGCAAAATGCCACGGACCGTTCAGCGAGATCAGTAACGCCAGAAGCATCATAGCCGCATTTCGATACCCAGCCCGGGCCGCTCGGACACATCGTAGCAGGCGTCTTTCACTATCAGCGGTTCGACGAGGAATCGATTGGCGGCTTCCAATACTTTCGGATTGTACTCAAGCAGGGAACAATTTTCTACCGCGGCCGCGAAATGGATGGCAGCGGCGACTTGCGGACCCATCGCGATGCTCACATGTGGCACTACAGGCAGGCCGTGCGCGGCGGCCATGCGGGCAATGCGCAGACCTTCCGTAATCCCACAGCGCCCCAAATCGGGCTGCACGATACGCATTGCGTGCTCGCGAAAGAATGGTGTGAATTCAAACGTGGTGCGATAGCTTTCGCCGAGTGCAATCGGAGTCGCGATCGATCGAGCGAGCTCTCCATGAGCAACGGGATCTTCCGGCGGCAAGGGCGCTTCCAGCCACATCGCGGAATACGGATCGAGCGATGGAGCGTCATTCGGATCGAGATGCCACAGCGCATCAACCGCGACGTCGAGTCCCAGATTGCGGACAGATTCCACATCCGACAACATAGCGGCCCAGGCTCCATCAAAGAACAGTTTGAATTTCGTGAAACCGTCGTTGGCGAGTGGCCGCGCGGCTTCCGCTTTATCGGATCCAGACAAGCCGCTGATGTACGCCGGTACTTTTGCTTTGGGATCCCATATGAGCGCGCTTACCGGCACGCCTACAATCTTGCCGGCCAGATCCCACAGCGCTATGTCTACTCCGGAGATCGCGTCAAGCATGAACCCACCGGTCTGGCCACGCACGCGCATAGTGGAATACATCTGCATCCAAAGGTGCTCGATTTCGTCCACTGACCCATCGAATGCGACGCCGATGAGTACCGGAGCGAGTAGGCGGTCCACAATCGCGCACGCCACCTCCGGAGCGAGCGGCGCCTGCGCTTCACCCCAGCCCACCATTCCCGTGTCGAGGGTTACTTTTATGAGCGCCGTCTCGATGTTCACCGAGTACAGCGCCGGGTAAGCGTCGGACCATCGGTAATCGCCACGGCCCGGCGCCAACAGCGTCGGCGAACCCGCCGACCCGGTTGCTTTTTCCAGGTCGCGCGCGATACGAAATGGAATTGCCTCCACATTCGCGATTCTCATTCGTAGTTGGCCAAGGCACGATTCCGCCCACTCGCAAAGATCACAGCTTTCTCCAGATCACATCTTGATTATCGCGGCGGTCAATCAGGGCATCAATCTTCCCGCCGGCGCCCGCGGCGGAACAGACGGCGGCCTTCAACGCCCGGGGCGGAAGAACAGGTCGGGGGCTTCGGGTACCAGCGCCTCTCTCAGCCGTTCAGTGCGCTTCGCATAGAGTTGATCGCCTTCGCGTGACACCGTGATGGCAACGCCTGGTGCGAGCTCATACGTTCCCTTATAGTCGTCGAGGCGGGCAGCGTCCACTTTCGTTGGGGCCGGGTCCTGATAGTAGCGGAACGCCTGACTGGCGATGATTTGCCAGCGTCCGTCGCGGAACATCCAGGTGTCGGTGTTGTGATAACGCGCGGTGATGGTCTGGCCGTAAATGGTTTCGGTCTCATCGAGGTCATACGACAAGATCGCCGTTTGGCCTAGAATGCGGCTTTGAGGCTTCACGATTTTGATCGTGCCGGAATAGCCTTTCGGAAGCGGCATGATGTCGGCCACGAGCGCGGGTTTGTCCATGCCGCGGCCCTTTTCATCGAAGTACATGGCGTCGGCGGCGAAGTATTGTTTCCATGGCTCCTGATTGCCGGCCGCGACGGCATCGAAGAGTTGCTGCGTGCGGCGGGCGAGTTCCTCTTGCGTGACGTTGGGGGTGTCCTGCGCGGCGGCGAGCAGCGCGCAGGAAATGAGAAGCGGACATCGGCTGGGCATCAGAAGGTTCCGGTCAATTTAGCAAATTCAGCCGCTGCACGGCGGCGGTCACGCGCTCCTGGTAAATGAGCGAGCCATCCATTTCCAGTATGTCTTCCTGCAAATACCGGCGCGTCCACCAGGCAATCACCAGCAGCACCGGCAATCCCACGAAACGCACCTGGTCCGCGAGCATCCATCGTTCGATCCCCGCTCCAATCGCCGTGAAAGCATGATACCCAATCAAACAGACCACGAACAGCGGAACCAACTGATCCTGAAATGGGGGGAACGAACACGTGAATGGAATTTTGCGAAAATGCAGCAGCAAGAACTCCACCAGCAGCGCCGACGCTCCCGCTACATACGCAGTGTGCAGAAGGCCTGTTTGCAGTCCCCACACGAATGAGTATCCGGCGAGGCAAGGTGCGATTACCAGCAACAACAGAAACGTCCAGATCAGCTTTCGCGCCACGGCCGCCGATTCATGTTTTTCCGAATCGAGGATCGCCTTGAACAGCCAGTTTGCGCTGAGTTCAGCCGGTACTTCGAACACAAATCGCAATCCCAGAATCACAAAATAGGCAACTATCAGGGGAATCGAAAACAGGTCCTTGCCGGATACCGCTGTTTGCGACGCCGCCACCACACCCAAACCAACAAACCCACCGAAAAAGATGCAATGTTTCTCGCTGCGCAGAAGAGCCTTCATGCAAAATCGATAGCACGCGGGACGAAAACCCGTGGCGCGGGAACTCCACATCCAACTCCGCCGTTCGTTTGTGGAAACGGTGTCACTCGACTCCGGAATCCGAAGAAAATACCGGCGGTAACTGAGCGCACTCGAAATCAGCGCGATTGCAAAGACCGTTGCCGCCGCGCGCAGACTTAAGACGCCCAATAATCCGAGTTGCGGACTCACCCTACCCTGAAGTTTTTGATACAAGCCCAAATACCAGACAGAAGGCAGCAACCTGACCCAGGAATCCGGGCGCTTCTGGATGAACATCGGTACCGCAAAACTCGTCGAAAGCAGTGCCAGCATACACGCTGTGATGAGCACACGGACGTATAGCGACACCTTTCGGAACCAGTGGTTCGGCAACAGGGCCATCAGAATTCCCATCATGGAGAAACAGGCGCAGAACGTAAAAACGCTGGCGAGAAACAGACTGAGCGCATGCGATCCTGCAAACCGCGCGTACTCGGCCAGCGAACTCCGTTCCCCCATCACCACGCCTGGAAACAAAATTGTGGAAGCGGCGCTTACGTCGAGAGCAAAAATCGAGACGATCAATAAGATGGCAAGCAGATTGGCGAGAAAGATTTCCCGCATTCGGATTGGGAGCGGCGCAAGGTTGTCGTAATCCTGGCGGTTGGGCAGGATCTTATCCCACTTCAGCACCGTCACAATTCCCGTGATCACCATCGACAGCACGACGAAGAAATACTTGTCCGGAAGCGACTGCGCATACGCGTCGAAATGGAAGTTCCGCCGAAAGAACCGCAGCAGCGAGGAATACTTGTCGAATAACAGGATCGACGTGAATGCGCCCGGCAGGCCGAGCAGCGCCAGTATTCCGCCTATACCGAATTGGATGTCGTCCTCGCCGGATTGCGCTCCGGTGCCGACAATCGCGCCAATAAAGTGCACCGTCAGCCGCGAAAATGGGTGCTGGCGCAGTCTAGCGGCACGGAGCGCCAACCGCCGCCAAAATATCCTGAGCGATTCGGTCAGCATCAATCTGCTCCGTCAATTGAAGGAACGTATCTTCGAGTGCGGGCAGCAACGAGCCCGTACGAATTTCGGCGATCGAGCCATAGGCAACGACAACACCCTTGCGTAATACCAGAAGGTGCGAGCAAACCTTCTCCACCACCTCGAGCACATGCGAACAGAAGAATATAGCCTTCCCCTGCTCGGCCAACAGGCGGATCACTTTGCGGAATACCAGAGCGATGGTCACATCCAGCCCGGAGAACGGTTCATCCAGAATCAGCACTTCCGGATCGTGCAGCAGCGCCGCAATCAGCATAATCCTTTGCCGCATGCCCTTTGAGTAGGCTGAGATGGCGGTGTGCCGGTGCGAGAACAATGAAAAATTGTTCAGCAGCGCGTCTGCCTTTTCCTTCAGTTTCCGTTGATCCAGCCCCCGCAACGTACCAATCAGTTCCAGATACTCCCAGCCGCTCAAAAAGGAGTAGAGATTCGCCTCTTCCGGCACGTACCCGACCTGTTGTTTATAACCAATCAGGTCCTTGTTGATGTTGTCGCCGCGAAACAGGATCTCGCCGTTACTTGGTTCGAGCAGGCCGATCAGCATTTTCACAGTCGTACTCTTCCCAGCCCCGTTTGGCCCGAGATAGCCCAACACTTCACCGCGGCGAATGGAAAAGCTGACGTTCTGCACAGCCGGAATACTGGAGTAGCGTTTGGTCAGACTCCGGCCTTCGAGTATCACATCCATGTAGACAATCTTCAGAACGCAAAAGTTCCATCGGCGTAATGTTTTTCGCTCAAACGTGGTACCACTGGACAAGAGAGGTTGCGCGAAATGCGTCTGTTTTTCTCTTTAATCGGGATTCTTGCTTACAGTGGACTCGTTGCCCAAGCCGACGATGTCTCCCCGCAATCGCTGGCCCGGACCGGATACTTTGATTTGGCATCTCGCATGCCAAAAGAAGATGCGGAGTTAGTTCTGAGCCGCGCCTTTGTGGCGCGCCCGCAAGGACTTTATTTCCTGATGTCTGCCAGGTATTCAGGTCTGGCGCAAGCGATTTTGCAAACGGATTTAGCAGGAAAAACAAAACAATTGATCCACTTGTCTAGCCCTGTCATGGACAATTGGCTGGACGTCGACGACCTCGGCCAGATGTACGTGTGGCGGCAGAGAAGACGGGAAGACGGCGGTGTCTCTACATCGGTTTACAGCTATGGCGCAGACGGGAAATTGCTCGATACCGTTGAATCCCGCGGAAAATTCATCCGAGTTTCGCTGGCAAACCGCCGCTTGGCCGGTGTAACTTATCCCGATGGAATTATCGAGGATTTTGCAGACGGCGAACCCCTCGCAGCCTTGTCAGGACCGGCGCTCGATTCCGTCAAGACGGCCGCCTTAATTGGAGGCATTCAGGCCCTTGCGGAGTCTACAGTGATAGGAACAATCCCGGATGCGAACACAATTTATACCGTTGACCTCAGCACCGGGAATATCGACACAACAAAAGTGGAAGCACCCGAAATAGCGCATGCGTGGGCCGTAGGCTACCGAGGCGATCCGAAAGGCGCAATGGTCATCGGCAGCTTCGCGGTCGATGAACGGGACAAAATCTATCTGTTGATCACTGGCCAGCCATTCGGCACGGCCGTTATCTTGCAAGTGGATTCCACCGGATCGCTTGAACGCAGTTTGCGATGCCCTCTGCCTGCGGTCGATGTCTTACGTACATCCGCCACTCCGGATGGAACCATGTTTCCTGGGTTAATTGGCATCGCAGGGAACACTATTTTCATCGTCGATCAGCGAGGACATGTAGCATCGTGTCCTATCGTCCCTTGAATTAGTCCGCGTAATGTTTTTCGCTCAGCGCATGCAAGCGAGCCGCGGCATCCTCGGCTGTAATATCCCTTTGCGGCCCAGCTAACAATTCATACCCGACCATGAACTTTTTCACCGTGGCGGAGCGCAACAGCGGAGGAAAGAAATGCGCGTGGAAGTGATGATGCGGAAGTTGCCCCGGCCGCTGGTGGAAGCCCATAGAATTGGGAAATGGCGTCTCGAAGAGGTTGTCGTAACGGGTCGTGATTCTCTTCAAAATCTCGGCCAGGGCTCGCCGTTCGACATCTGTGAATTCATCCAAAGCTCCCGTGTGCCGCTTCATCACGATCATGGTTTCGAACGGCCAGACAGCCCAAAATGGAACCAGAACAGCGAACGATTCGTTCTCGCAGACCATCCGCTCGCCATCCTTCATCTCCAACGCCAAGTAATCGCAAAGCAGGCACCGCCCATTCTTCTGGTAATAGGCGATCTGTGCCGACTCTTCCTTCACGGCTTCATTCGGGAGACTCTCGGTCGCCCAGATCTGGCCGTGGGGGTGCGGATTGCTTGCCCCCATCATCTCGCCGCGATTCTCAAAGATCTGCACATGCCGGATAAAATCGACCGCGCTCAGTTCGACGTATTGCTGCGTCCAGACGTCCACGACTTTGTGAATGGACGGGACGTCCATGCGTGCCAGGGTCAGACTATGGTTCGGAGAAAAGCAGACCACGCGGCACGTACCGCGCTCCCCGGATGAGATCAGAAGATCCTCCCGGTTAAACGTATCCGTGGGTGAGTCCATGCGCAACGCCGCGAAGTCGTTTTCAAATACAAATGTAGACGAGTAATCGGGGTTCTTCAGCCCGCCGGCGCGCGAGTTGCCCGGGCATAAATAGCACCGTGGATCGTAGGCCACCGGAACCGGTTGCGCTATTTGTTCCACCTGCCCTTGCCATGGCCGCTGGGTTCGCTGCGGAGAAACCAGCACCCATTCCGCATTCAGCGGATTGAAGCGGCGGTGAGGACTCTGGCTCAACTCCCTTTCTTCTTTGCCGGGTCTGGTGGGGGCGGCGCTGGCAGCTTCAGCTCTAAATAAAGCTTCTGGCGCGAGTCAAGGCTGCTAATCGTCCGTGGCGTCGTGGCCGCACCTTTGTATTCCGCCTTGATGGAGTAATCGATACCTTTCTTCAGACCGTCGAACAGAAACCCTCCATCGGTACCCGACACGCTCTTGATCACCGACTTTGTATTCTTGTTCTCCAACGTGACTACTGCGCCGGCCACGAGATCTTCGTTATCGTTCCGGACGACACCCCGGATCGTGCGATCCGTCTTCGGATCGGCCTTCGGCTGCTTGGCCCCAATTCTGGCGCCAGGATCGTTCGGAGGCAGTTGCGTCGGTTGAGCAAAGGCCCCGGCGGCAAGGGCCAAAAGTAGCAGGATGAAACGGGAGGCTGTCACCCCTATAGGATAAACTTGATCCGCAATCGATAAAACCGGTACCGGCCGGCATGGGCCAGAAAAAGTTCGCGCTATCGGTGAAACACGGCTTCCTGACGTGCCGCGGAGTGCGTCCCGGTTGGAACGGAACTGATTCGGGTTTCGCATTGTCACTGCGGCGAAAGCGTGAGCCACACGACAGGATCTGAAGATGCCTAGAGGATTATTCGCGCTTTGAAACGTTCCGCTCACCCGACTCACTAACAGCAAGCGTAGATTTGACCGGCAACAGGCAGCTTTCCCGCCTATATAACTAGATGCCCTCTTTGGGCCTCCGACTATACTCATGCGCAACAAGGTAATATGTGCGACGAATGATGACGTGCGTTACACTGGCATCACTGGAGCATCCGTTTTGCCCCTTTCCCCGGGAATACGATTGGGAAGTTACGAGATCCTTGCGCTGCTGGGCACTGGCGGCATGGGAGAGGTCTATCGCGCGAAGGACATACGTCTCAGCCGCGAAGTGGCGCTGAAAGTCCTTTCCATCGAGCGGGTTCCGAGCGCCGAATCACGCCAGCGTTTTCTTCAGGAGGCCCAGGCGGCCTCGCAGTTAAATCATCCGAATATCGTTATCATCTACGATATCGGCTCGCAAGACGACTTGGATTACATCGCCATGGAATATGTCCGTGGCAAGACGCTCGATAATGTAATTCCCCGCGGCGGCTTCCGGTTGAGCCCCATGCTACGTTACGCGATCCCGATTGCCGACGGGCTGTCGCGCGCGCACGCCGCCAATGTCGTGCATCGCGATCTGAAGCCCGCCAATATCATGATCGGCGATGACGGCCAGGTCAAATTGCTCGATTTCGGTCTCGCCAAGTGGACCGCGCTGCAGGAAGCGGGCAGCGTCTCCGATTCCCCCACTCTGACTGCGGAAGGAACCATCGTGGGAACGGTTTCCTACATGTCGCCCGAGCAGGCTCAAGGCAAGACGGTGGACGCAAGATCCGACATCTGGAGCTACGGCGCGATTCTCTACGAAATGCTCACCGGCGAGCGCGCGTTCCACACCGAGAACGCGATCTCCACACTCACTGCCATCCTGCGCGATGAACCGAAACCTGTTGGAGCGGTTCCGGAAGACGCGCGTGGCGAGCTCGAGCGAATCATCGCGCGCTGCCTTCGCAAAGATCGTGACCGCCGCTGGCAGACGATGGCCGACGTAAAGGTGGCGCTGGAAGAATTAAAAGACGAATCGACCAGCACGAGACTTACCGCGTCCGTCAGGCTGCCCGCTGCTGAGACGCCGGTAGCTCTGCCTGCGCCGCCCTCTCCCAAGCCCAAATCAAACAGCAACGCTATGCTAGCCGGCATCGCATTTATTTTGCTGGCGGTCCTGATTGGGGGCGGATATTACGGAGTGCGCAAGCTTCAGGAGTTGCGCCAGCAAGTGACCCCTCCCGTGGCCGAAACGACTCCTCCGGCAAATCCCGCGCCCGCCCCCACGACGCCCGCGCCCGCTCCAGGACTGACAAACGATCAAGTGATCGAAATGGTGAAGTCCGGGCTCAGCAGCGGCATCGTCATCAGTCACATTAAAGAAGAGAAGACGAACTTCGATCTTTCGACGGCGGAACTGATCCGGCTGGCGAAGGAGCGTGTGCCCAACGACGTAATCGAAGTGATGAAGAATCCGCAGGCTCCTGTCCCGGCTCCGAAGACCGCGCCGGCCGTGGCGAAGACAACTTCGCCCGCCGATAAGAACCAACCGTCGACGCCTGCCGTGGTAATTCCACTTCCTACGCCGGTGCAAACGCCTGCCGTCTCCGCCGTTACACCCGCGCCTCCACCGCCTGTGCACAAGGCCGTACCCGTCGAGACTCAAGTTCAGACGCTTGGCCTGAAGGACGGAGACCGGATTAAAATTTCGCTCACCGAAGACATCGCCATCGACCCGGAAGACGGCAAGCCGATTCACTTGGTGGTGGCGGACGACGTCAAAGCGAACGGTGAAACAGTAATCCCGAGCGGCTCAACGGTGAACGCGGCTATCGAAGTGATGGAGGGCAAGAAATTGCTGTTGTTCAAGGGTGTGCGTACGACGCTGAAACTTCAATCGGTGAAGACCATAGACGGACAAAGCATTCCGCTGCGCGTGCGGGCGAATCCGGGCGAGGGCGACAAGCAGATTCGCCTCAGCGCGCCCAACCAGGACATGAAGAGCCGCGGTATTCTAGTTGCGAAAGGCACTGAATATTATGCCTACCTGGATAAGGATGCGAAGATTCAGGTGACCAGCATCAAGAAGTAGCCCCTGCTCAATGAATCGCGAATATGTGAAATGGTACAGCCCCTCTCTTCATCGGGACATGGAGCTACTGGTCTTCGGTCACGCCGGTTTTCCAATCGTAGTATTCCCCACTTCCTTCGGCCGTTTCTTCGAATACGAAGAACGCGGAATGATCAACACGCTCGCGCCCAAAATTGATCGCGGTGAACTGCAGGTCTATTGCATCGATAGCATCGACCTGGAAAGCTGGTACAACAAACAAGCGCATCCCGCCGACCGTTTGCACCGCCAGAACGCCTTCGATGCCTATCTCGGGCTCGAACTCGCGCCGTTCGTTCGCAATCGCAGCAGCTGGGACCGAATGGGCGCGACAGGCTGCAGCTTCGGCGGATATCATTCAATCAATTTCGCGCTGAGGCATCCCGAGATAGTCACCTACGCGGTCAGCATGAGTGGCGCCTTCAACATTCCAGATCGTTTTCTGGGCGGCTTTCACAACGAGGACGCGTACTTCCACGCTCCGCTCCAGTACATGGCCAACCTGCATGATGGGTGGCAGCTCGACCGTATGCGATCGAACTACTACGTTCTGGCGGTCGGCGAACATGACCAGCTCCTCGATCAGAACGTAAAGCTCGCGCATTGGCTCGGCGTCAGGCAAATACCGCACAAACTCGATGTCTGGTCGGGCTTTGGCCACGATTGGCCATGGTGGCACAGCATGGCGCAGAAATTTTTCCTCTAATAGAAGACGAGGTGATCGAATGAAAATCGGCGTTCTTTATGGAATGGAGGAGTCGTTCCCGCCCGCATTGGTCGACAGGATCAACTCGCGGATCGATACATTCGGTATCGCAAATCTCAAGGCAGAAAGCCTGGTCACCGGCGGCGTGAAGATGGCCGAACCGAGCGGCTACCGGTTGATCATCGATCGCATCTCGCACGACATTCCTTTTTACCGCTCGTATCTGAAGAACGCGGTGCTCACCGGAACCACCGTAATCAACAATCCGTTCTGGTGGAGCGCCGATGATAAATTTTTCAACTACGCGTTGGCAGCGAAGATCGGCGTCGCCGTCCCGCCTACCGTGCTTCTTCCGCATAAGGATCATCCACCCGGAACCACGGCGCGATCGATGCGCAACCTGGAATATCCGCTAAACTGGGACGCGATTTTCGAATACGTGGGCTTTCCGGCATTCCTCAAGCCCCACGATGGCGGAGGCTGGAAAGACGTTTACAAAGTGGACAATCCGGCGGAACTCTTCGCCGCCTATGACCAGTCGCGAGGTCTCTGCATGACGCTCCAAAAGGGCGTGGACTTCACTGACTACTTCCGCTGCTACGTCGTCAATCAGGAAAAAGTCCACATCATGCGCTACGATCCGCGGCAGCCTTTTCATTTGCGCTACGTGCCAGGAAATCCGCCGCCACCACCGGGCCTCAAGGAACGTCTGACGCGCGATTCTCTCACCCTCTGCCGCGCGCTCGGTTACGATCTCAACACGGTTGAATTCGCGGTCGAGAACGGCATTCCGTACGCCATCGACTTTATGAATCCGGCGCCCGATGCGGGTCTGGAGTCTGTCGGACCGGAGAATTTTCAATGGATCGTGGATGCGGTCTCCGAGATGGCGATCTATCGAGCTATAGAAGAGCAACTGCCGTCGCAGCTCACTTGGGCCAGGTTCCTGGGCTCCGCGGCCGGCGCTTGAGGTGCCTATGAGCGTGATCCGTCCCAGTCTCACAATCGGAATCGAAGAAGAATATCAGACCGTCGATCCTGAAACGCGCGATCTGAAATCCCACATTGGGGCGGAGATTATCGAGAAGAGTAAAACCATTCTCTTCGAGCACGTGAAGCCGGAAATGCACCAATCGGTGGTCGAGATCGGTACCGGCATCTGCAAAAACATCAAAGAGGCCAAAGCGGAAGTTCACAATATCCGCCGCAGCATCGTGATGCTCGCTCGCGACAATGGACTCCGCCTGGTGGGGGGCGGCACGCACCCGTTTGCCGAATGGGCCCGTCAGGAAATTTATCCCGATCCGCGTTATCAGACCATTGTGGAAGACCTGAAAATGGTTGCGCGCGCCAATCTGATCTTCGGCCTGCACGTACACATCGGCGTAGAGGATCGCGAAACGGCAATCCAACTGATGAACGGCGCGCGCTATTTTCTACCGCATTTGCTGGCCATTTCGTCCAACTCTCCCTTCTGGCAGGGCATGGAATCCGGGTTAAAGTCGTATCGCTGCAAAGTCTTCGACAAATTCCCACGGACCAATATCCCGGATGTCTATCAGAGCTGGGGCGAGTACGAAAACTACGTCAACCTGCTGATCAAAACGAACTGCATCGATGACGCGAAAAAGATCTGGTGGGATATTCGCCCGCATCCGTATTTCCCTACCCTCGAATTCCGCGTTTGCGACATGCCTATGCGGCTGGACGAGTCCATCGCGATCGCCGCGCTTTGCCAGGCCATCATCGCGAAACTTTATAAGCTGCACGAACGGAACCAGACGTGGCGTCACTACAGCCGTTCATTGATTATGGAGAATAAGTGGCGCGCGGCGCGCTACGGGCTCGACGGGAAGCTCATCGATTTCGGCAAGCAGACCGAGGTTCCAGAGCGCGAGTTGATTGGCGAAATTCTGGATTATGTGGACGATGTGCTCGACGATCTAGGCAGCCGCTTGGAAGTTTCCTACATTCGCCGTATTCTGGATGAAGGAACAGGCGCCGATCGCCAACTCCGTGTCTTCCGTGACACCGGTGACTTGAAGTCCGTGGTCGATTACATGATCACCGAAACCGAAACGGGGCTTTTTCAAGCTGGGACCCATTCGGCAACGTCCGCTAGAGGATATTGATGATCCAGTTGCAACATTCGCTCAGTGCCGTTCCGTTCAATCCGGAATTCCGTCCCGCTGCACGCAACGCGGTCACGCAATGCCTGCGCATCCAGCCGGATGAAAAGGTGACGCTGATCACCGATTTTGCCTGCCAGGAAATTGCCGCCGCGATCGCTTCTGAATTGGAGTCGCAGGGAATCCTGTTCAACCCCTTTCTGCTGGAGGATCTGGCGCCTCGCCCGGTTACCGATATGCCAAAGCCGGTGCTCGACGATATGGAGACCAGCGACGTGAGCATCTTCGCGGTACGCGCCCAGAAAAACGAGCTGGCCAGCCGGATGCAGATGACCGACGTGGTGAATCGCCGCAAAATGCGCCACGCGCACATGGTAAACATTGAATCGCGCATCATGCTGGAGGGTATGCGCGCCGATTATCACGAAGTGGATCGCATCAGCACGCAGGTCTGGCAGCTTGCCAGCGCGGCCCGCGAAATTCGCGCCACGAATCCCGCTGGCACGAACATTATCGGCCGCTTCACTCCGGCTTACAAGTGGCTCAAGACGAGCGGCATCATCAGTCCGAACAAGTGGGGGAATCTTCCCGGCGGTGAGACGTTCACTACGCCGCTGCGCGTGGATGGAGCCTTTGTGATCGACGGTGTTGTAGGCGATTATCTGTGCGAAAAATACGGAGATCTTGCCAGAACGCCCCTCGTGATTCGCGTGGAAGACAGCCGCCTGATGGAAGCTCACAGCGAGAACAAGGAACTGGAAGAAGAGTTCCTGCGCTATTGCCATACGGACGAAAACAGCGATCGCGTGGGCGAATTCGCCATCGGCACCAACATCGGCGTGCACGACGTGATCGGCAATATTCTGCAGGATGAAAAAATCCCGGGCATTCATATCGCGTTCGGAAATCCTTACGGCGCGCACACGGGAGCCGAGTGGTATTCGCGCACTCATATCGATGTCGTCGGCCGCGAATTTGATATCTGGATCGACGGCCTCCAGATCATGCACCGCGGAGCGTTCCTGCTTGATTCCCTCCCTGCGCCGCAAGTTTAACGAGGAGTTCAGCGAAGAAAAGTATCAACGATTCCTCTCGCTGCTGGAAGAGCGAACCGGTTTATCGCCCCAGTTCCGTGTCAGCGAAACGCCGTTCTTCATCCCCCGACAGTTGATCGATCGTATGGCTCTCTGCGGCCGCGAGATTGTAGAAGAGCTATTAGTGAATGCCGAATATATGCACGCCTCGAGCCGCGCCATCCCGCCCGAGTTTCACGTCCCGAACGAACCGCCTGCACCGCTCTTCATTCAGGCCGATTTCGGAATCGATCAGAACGGCGATCCGAAGCTGGTGGAGATTCAGGGTTTCCCGTCAGTGTACGCCTATCAGCCGGTGCTGGCGGATTGCTATCGCGACGCATACGCGATCGATCTGCCGTTTCTACTGGACGACCTCACGCCGGCTGCCTACCACAAGCTGCTCCGGCAAGCCATCGTTGGCGATCGCGATCCGCGGAATGTGGTGTTGATGGAAATCGATCCGCTGCACCAAAAGACGCTAGCGGATTTCACCATGACCGAGCGCATCTGCGGCATTCGAACGGCGGACATTTCCCTCATTGAGAAGCGCGGACGAAAACTCTACTACGAAGACATTCCAATCGACCGAATCTACAACCGTGCCATCGTCGACGAATTGCAGCGCCGCCGGATTCCCCTCCAGTTCGATTTCCGCGATGATTTGGATGTCGAATGGGCCGGGCACCCCAACTGGTTTTTTCGCCTGAGCAAGTTCTCGCTGCCATATATGAACCATCCGGCGGTACCGCGGACTCGATTTCTCGACGACGTGCCAACCATCGACGAACCCTCGGCTGTCGTACTCAAGCCTCTATTTTCGTTTGCCGGGCTAGGAGTGATTGTTGGACCAACGCACGAGCAAATCGAGGCTGCCCGGGGCAAGGATTACGTTGTCCAGGAACGCGTTGACTTTGCATCCGTATTGGAGACGCCCTACGGCCCGACGAAAGTTGAGATCCGCATCATGTATCTCTGGCCTGATAAACCGGGGCTCGACGAGTTGCGCGCCGTGAACACCATCGTCCGCACCGGGCGCGGATCCCAAATGGGAGTGGACCACAACAAGGGACTGAAATGGGTGGGTGCGAGCGCCGCTTTCCACTTGTGAAGATTTTCAATCATGGGTAACGATCTCGATTTTTTCGGCAGACAACACAAGTTCTTCGATGGAAACGTCGTTGTCTTTTCCCGATAACGCCGGTCCGGTATACTTCAACGGCACCACGTTATGCAGTTTCCACCTTTGCGCTGGCTTCCGCGCGCTATCGTGGAGCGTGATAATCACCTCGCGCTGGGCCAGAGTTTTCGTGGTGCGCGCCTGCGAAATCCAGTCTGAAATACGCAAAGAATTGACCACGCCGCGCTTCAACGTGATGTCGGTGGATTTATTCAGGCCAGTAGTCTTGTGAACATGCGAGGAGAGCCCGGACGCATCAGAAAAACCGCCCAATAGCCCCTCCGGACCATGAGGCCCCTCCAAACTGACCATGTAGTTGTGTGAGACGTACGGACCCGTCGCTTTGGCCATGGCTTCTTCTCCAATGTCTTACTACTATATAGCCGGCAAAGGGCCGCTCCCTGCCCTTGAATATTCGGAACCGAACACCCTTGCGAGCCCCCCCGGACCCAAGCTCCGTTTGGCGGGCGTTTCTGAGAAACTCGCAAAGGGGCGGTCGCGGCCCTTACTGTTCGGAAGCAAACGCCCGTGCCCGTCCGCGACCTAGGCTCCGTTTTGCGGGCGTTTCTGAGGAGAGCCGTTGTATACTGTCACGGGAAGTGCCAAGGAGGCCAATGAAATTCATTTCAGGAATGGTTTTAGGAATTGTGTTGAGCGCCGGAGTCTTGACTCTCTCCGCCCAGAACGAGCGGGCCATGCACCCCAGGCTCGTAGCTGCGATTAACGCGCTAAAGGATGCGCGTTCTTACCTGGAAGCCGCTCCGCACGACTTTGGTGGACACAAGGCCGACGCTATCCGCGCTTCCAACGAAGCGATCAGGCAATTGGAGCTCGCGTTGCGGTACCGCGGCCGGGAAGATCGCCGCTAGCTTCTACCGCCGCCCTGCCGCTTTTCCAGCACCCACAGTCTCAGGCTCAGGCATCGGAGGAGCAACTGCGGCCTCTTTCTTAACGATGCTCAGCAGCAAACGCAGATCGTTATCGAGCGCCTTGCAGATATCCGGGTTGTCCTTCATAAACTGCCGGGCATTCTCACGTCCCTGCCCGATCCGGTCGCCCTTGTAGCTGTACCACGATCCGCTTTTCTCAATCAGGTTCTGCGCGACGCCAAGATCGATCAGGTCGCCTTCCTTCGAGATCCCTTCGCCATAAATGATGTCGAACTCGGCTTCACGAAACGGCGGCGCCACCTTGTTCTTCACAACTTTCACCTTCGTCCGGTTGCCGATCACGACCTCGCCTTCCTTAATGGCCGCGATCCGCCGGATGTCGGCGCGCACCGACGAATAGAACTTCAAAGCGCGTCCGCCCGAAGTGGTTTCCGGACTTCCGAACATCACGCCGATTTTCTCGCGAATCTGGTTGATGAAAATCAGGCAGGTATTCGACTTCGAGACATTGCCGGTAAGCTTGCGCATGGCCTGCGACATCAATCGCGCCTGCACGCCGACAAACGTATCGCCCATCTCGCCATCCAACTCCGCCTTCGGCACCAGCGCCGCTACCGAGTCGACTACCAGGACATCAATCGATCCTGAGGAAATAAGCACATTCGTGATCTCGAGCGCCTGCTCCGCGTAGTCCGGTTGCGAAACCAGCAGGTTGTCCACATCCACACCCAGCTTGGTCGCGTAACCCGGATCGAGCGCGTGCTCCACATCGATGAACGCCGCCATACCGCCCGATTTCTGTGCTTCGGCGACCACCTGCAGCGCAACGGTGGTTTTGCCCGATGACTCCGGGCCGAAGATCTCGATGATCCTGCCGCGCGGGAATCCACCGACGCCCAGCGCGTAGTCGAGTGAAATGGAACCGGTCGAGATTACACCGACGTTCGCCAACGTCTCCTTCGATCCGAGACGGACGATGGAACCTTTTCCGAACTGCTTCTCAATCTGGCCGAGGGTTGCGCCTAGAACTCGTGTACGTTCTTTGTCATCCATGCAGAGTGCGTCCTTAAGTGAGAGAACTCGGGGGGACTTTTATTATACCGAGTGCCACGGCCGCCCGCTCACAGGATCAGTATACACCAAGAATTCGCCTTTTATTCGCCCAAGGTGGTTTAGGACGCGCGTCTCTAAAATACCGGCTGGCAAACGTCCGGAATGTCGGCCAGTTCGGCGCCTGGGTATGTCCGCCGATGCTGACGGAAGGACACGTCGCCGTCCACCAGAGGTGTTTCAATCGGCGGGATTTAATTCCTGACTAACATGCCGCTGCTCACACACTCACCGAGTCGAGCGCGCCATAATCCCTGGAAAGCGCATGAAGTTGCACGTGTTACAACCGGAACATAGTGAGGGCATTCTCGCCCGTAGGGATAATCGGATAGAGCAGCCTCGTAGAACGTTGGCGACAGCGAGAGAGTCCTCACGATAGATGAACTCGCGGTTCAAGGCGTCGTCTGACAGGAGTGGAAGGTCGTCTCCGGCATGGCTTCGCGTCCAGGTCTTGAACTGACGCACCCATTCCTCGGGAACAAGACGGTGTAAAATGCTCAGCACATGGGCTTCCTCAAGGAGTTGCTCGCGAAGCAGCGTTATCCGGTCATCCTTCTGGTTGCCGGTGTCATACTGCTTTTTGCTGCCAACTACTCGGTTTCCGGCGAACTCACCAAACCGAAGTTGACGCCGACAAAGCCTCAACTCCTGCTGAGCATACTTGGAATCCTAAGTGTTCTAGGCTCTACCGCGCTCTTTCTCATTGATGAGGATTTTGTCGCATACAGACGGGCTGTAAGATTCAGAGTACCGAGACAGGTTTCACGACTATATTTCGCGAGTCGACGGTATGTGTTGATTTTGGTATGCTCCAAGAACTGTACCAACCCTCCGATCGAGCCAGTGCAGTCGTGCTACCCGCGAATGAATTTTTTGATGAACGGTGTTTTGACGACGAGCGCGCTGCAGCGGGAGCTTTCATTCGGAAGCATTTTTCGTCCCAGAATCCAGTGCTTTGCGTGACCTTGTCCACCGGGAACTCGCTCAACACAACTACGAATCGATTGCCAACAGTAAGGGTATAACCAAAAAACGCTATGATATCGGAACTTGTGTTTATTTGGAGCAGCCGCTGGGCCATGCGGTTCGCATCATCTTTGCCGCGATAGCCAGTGATCGTGAACCTCGAGGGATGAGAGCCGATTTGTCAACGATCTTCAAAGCCGTGGAGGAGATAAAGTGCAAAGTCGCCAATGAACGATTGGCAACGGTTTTTGTGCCACTGTTGGGATCGGGCAAAGGTGGAGTGCCTGGCGAGGTTGCCTTTCTGACCTTGATCAGTGCATTGTTAGAGGCCCGTTGCAGAGAGGGTGGCCATCACCTGAAGGAAATGCATGTAGTCGTGTTTCAGGGCAGCGGTAAGAACCCGCAGTTGCTACCGACGCGGGCCAGACGAGGACTCCGACAGTTGGTTACGTTGTACCAAGAGATGTCGACATGACTCCGTCGGCAGAACGAACCAGCTACGAATTACTCGGATTCTGAAATGCATCAGCTTGCTCGAGCTTGCGCAGGACGCTGGTGTCTTCTTCGAATGCCTGTCTAACATCTATCATCAGCCCGGAGACGTCGTGATTTCGAAGGGAATGTTCCCGATATGCAATCCTCTCTAGTGTCCTGTCTTAGATAATAATGGACATTTTGGTAGAGGTGAGTCATAGTGGCTTATGTTCGTTCCTGCCTCTGCTCTTGCATTGAGCGAAAGCCAGAAATCCCAGATTGAGGCGCTGGTTCGAGACGGCGCAACCTCCCAGCGAG
>Ga0105240_10002355_pt1 | contig 30486 bp, 21 predicted proteins | sample KBSC54metaG_FD_80426 | JGI IMG/M metagenome (GOLD analysis project Ga0105240, IMG submission 80426) | Corn rhizosphere microbial communities from Kellogg Biological Station, Michigan, USA - KBS C5-4 metaG | ecosystem: Host-associated > Plants > Roots > Rhizosphere > Soil | place: Michigan, USA... | reverse complement strand
GTGCAGTGTTTTAATTGTTAATAATTGCGAAACACTCCGTTATCGCTTATCAAAATTACGGCGGCCCCTCAGGGGATTGACCGCAGGTACCTGCACTATGCTTTTCTTACATCACTACTTTTTTATTAAAGACCTGTTGAAAATCAACGACTTCATCATTAAACATAAGCCCAAATAACCGCTTGATCCTCAAAAGCACTACCAGGCAGGTAGCTGAAATAATGATAATTTTGTGTATCTTTGAATCGCTAAAGAGTTTTGAGCCTGCATATCTCATCCCATGATGGGTGTTGCCAGTACTGGCACGGGGGCAAAAAGATTTTTTAGCTTTTTTTATTCCCCTTCGTCGTCATACAGGTTTAATACAGTTTCATATTTAGATTGTAGTGCATCAAAATAACGACTTTCTCCAGCTAACAATTTTCTCTGAACCGCCCACATCAAATAATCAACTATACTTAGCTCAGGCATCTCCTTACTTGGTACGATTTCAAGATTGCATTTTATACTGCCTTTCGTGTTAAATTCTTTCGCCGCCAAAGCTTTATCTACCGCCGTCTGAAAACGATGCAAAGAGTTATTGCCTCTTTGGGATAAATATAAATTATACGAACAATCGGCGTTATCCAACCTGCCATTTAATAAATGATGCAACACATCGAAATAAAATTCAGTTGGGTTGTTGTTATGTTTCCGATTAAAAATATTAAGCTCTTTTTTAGCAATTACGATATGTGTTCTAAAACCATCTAAATTACGTAACAGCTCAAAAAATTTCGCCCTTATTTCAGGATGATCTCCACGGGCATGAACAAACCAGCCTTTATCAGAATTGATGGAAGGAATGCTATTGTATAAACGATCTGCCTTAATATTATCCATAAATCCTATAACCGCTTTACGCATTGCTTTTCTATCTGAGGTTTCTATCATACCCATGATGAGATAAGGCTGAAAGCCTTCTGTACCTACCAATAGCTTTTTCCGGTTGCCGTAAAAAACAGGGTCCCCGCTTTCATCTATGAATAGGTACTTTTTATGTATATCTGGTGGTAATGCCATTTGGCCTGTATTAAATACATGATTTTCACAAATGTCGTTTTTAACGATTGAAAAAAATAAAGAACTTCCGTCAGGATTGAAGGGGCTCTGCAAAGAGGAGAGCCAGTTCGACAACGCCCCGAAAAACGATCCCCGCCAATTGGCGGGGACATCAGTTCACTCCTGATCAATATCTGAAAGGAAGAAGTTAAGCATCTTAATTTCTTTGCCTTCTAACATAAACATCACCGTGATTATTGAATTTCAAAAGAAAAACTAGATATTTTTTAGTTTTTTGCTAAAATTAGCACCTCCTTTTCCTCTTTCAAGTGTTCTTTTAAAAATAATAAGCCCGGAAGTGCGGCCAAGAAGACCCTTGTTGAAGCCTCATTCGGGGCATCCTAAATATTTCTTTATGGAAAGTAAAAAAATAGATATCCTACTACAGGAAAATGAAAATTTCAGGGCCGAAATAATTGCAATGATAAAGAACATACATAATTGTCTCTTTTCATTTATCGGCTCCCTCGGTCTATTCGTCGGGATATTATTAAACCTGAATAAAAAGGATTTTACTTATAATCACAATGCCGGCATTTTAGCATTCCTTATAAGCCAAGTTGGTATTATTATTATTCTGCTTGCTATCAACATCCAAGCCGACGTATTTACCAAGGCTGCTTATATAAACCATATTGAAAATAAGATAAATAATCTTGTGGGAGAAACTCTTATTTTCTGGGAGGGTAAGATAGCCTGCAATAAACCTCTAAGAAGTGTAATGGGTATAAGTCAGTTTTGTCTTTTCTTATCTTATTTTATTTCTTTCGTATTCCTTACCCTATACTCCTACGAGAACCTGCTTAATTTGTTTTTATTGTTTATTCAGATTGGCGAAGGAATATTACTTGCAGTTCTATCATTTAAATTAACACGCGAATTTTATAAAGTTAAAAGATACATTCATAGTTTGGAGCAAATGCAAGCGCCCATGAAGGATTTAATCTAATACCCGGAAAAATTGTATCTAATTTGCGGAGAGGAGGGATTACCTCCGCGCCCTGGACGGCCCGCTCCGGTGATCCCTTAGGCGGGGGACGTCAAACCAAATTGATACCCGGCACTAGCGTGCCGTCATTTGTTATCCGGTCCGCTTTGACGAGCTTACCCACTGCTACCAAAAATTCTTTATCTCCTTCAATGTCTACATTATTCCGCTCGTCACGCTCCCCGGAATAACAAATGCCCCCGTTGGGGGCATCAATTTGTTTTGCGGAGAGGGCGGGATTCGAACCCGCGATACCCTTTCGAGTATACACACTTTCCAGGCGTGCTCCTTCAACCACTCGGACACCTCTCCTGAAGGGCTGCAAAAGTACATTATCCAGACTTAGATTCCGAATATTTTTTGCGCATTCTCAGTCGTAACCCTGGCCACCTCCTCCCGGCTCACCCCCTTCACTTCTGCCAGTTTGGCCACCACATATTGCAGATAACTACTCTCATTCCGTTTGCCCCTAAAAGGAACAGGGCTCAGATAGGGTGCATCCGTCTCCAATACCATGCTTTCCAGGGGTATATCCTTTAACGCCTCCGCCAGGCCCGAATTCTTATAGGTCAGCACCCCGCCGATGCCCAGGTACAGCCCGAGGTCCACCACCTGCCTGGCAGCATCCCCATCTCCGGAAAAACAATGGAAAATCCCCCGCAGATGGCCCCGCTGATGTTCCCTCACTACCCCAATGCTCTCCGCCATGGAGTTCCGTGAATGAATAACGATAGGGATCTGATAATGCAGCGCCCACTCTATCTGCTGATGAAAGGCCTTATACTGCTGCGTTTCAAAGGTCCTGTCCCAGTAAAAGTCAAGCCCGATCTCCCCTACAGCCACCCAGGCACGCTGCCGTAGCCAATCCTCCACCAGTCGCAATTCCTCTGCGAAATCAGCTTTTACTGAGGTCGGATGTAGCCCCATCATGCCGATACACTTGCCCGGATAACGCTTTTCCAGCGCCATGAGGGACTCGTGGGACTCACTGTCCACCGCAGGAAGATAGAACTTCTCAACTCCTTCTTTCTCAGCCCGCTGTATTACTTCATCGATATCCCGGGTAAATTCCTTACTGTACAGATGACAATGCGTGTCGATTAGTTGCATATAGTAAAACACATTCTACTGCAAATATCCCCAAAAACCAGTATATCAGTGCACTATTACCTCGCCGGGTATTGTAAATGTTCCCGGTACATATAAAATCCTTATTGTGCGCCCCGTTGAAATTACTTTGCATAAATCAAAAAAAGATTTACCTTTAAACCAGTTTTCATAGGGTACGGATTAAAAACGGGCCAGGGTGTCTACCCAGGCCCAATTCATTTTAACAAGTACTGACGGGCATTCCAGCGCATTTTTCTACTCATTCCAGCGCATAGTTATGACTGTTTGCTTTCTCCCGGATGGATGTTTTTCCACTCACAAAAGACACCGTATTTTCCGCAATTTTACGACTATTTGTCACTCACCAGCCCCAGTCTGATGCTTTCAAATCGGTAGCCTCTTTGCCCAAAATGCTCCAACACGGCCGGCAATGCGGCTTCCAGCCGTGGATACGCTTTTTCGCTGTCATGGAACACAATGATGGATCCCGGCCTTGCATGCCGTATCACGTTGCGGGCACACTTGTCCGGATGCAGCCCTCTGTCGAAATCCGCACTCAGCACATCCCACATGATGATATGAAATTTAAAGGGCGACTTCCGCAACAGTGACGCCTGAAAAGCGCTGATCCTTCCATAAGGGGGGCGAAAAAGATCGGAGTCGATGTAACGTGCCGCCTGCCCGATATCCTTCAGGTAAGCGTCGTCGGTGGCCTTCCAGCCGTTGAGATGATGCTGTGTGTGATTGCCCACCCGGTGGCCTTCTTCAAGAACTCTTTTATAGATCTGTGGATACGCCTGTACATTCTTGCCGATGCAGAAAAAAGTCCCCTTTGCATTATACCGTGCCAGCAGGTCGAGCACGAAAGGAGTGGCAACAGGATGGGGACCGTCATCAAAAGTCAGGTAAAGTACTTTATCGTCCTTCGCAGCCGGGATGTCCCAGACCAGGCGACCATACCATTTCTTTAGCCACCAGGGCGTCTTTACCAGGTAGAGCATAGGCATGTAAGTTACATACTCTCCTTCAGAAAGGTATTCACATGCACCACTTGTCCGCCGTCCCGGAAGATCTTCCCATTCTTGCGGCAAAATTCAGTCTGGCTGGGTTCATCCTTCAACAGCCGGTCCATATAACGCCGGATAGCCGCATCTTTCATCGTCACCGGCGTACCGAATAATATCACATCGTCGATATAGCTATGGAGTAACGGTTCCAGCTGATGATAGAACAGGTCCCTCGTAGCGAAGATATCGCTGCCGATGACCTTATCCCCCGAGATGGCCACAAAACCCACGATCGTGCTGTCCGAACGCTTGAACTTATCATAGAAATAACGGAAATATTCATCCCCCGCCATCACATACTTTTTGTCGAGGTTGCGGGAAAGATAAGCCTGTGTATTGTTCTTAAACCCCCCTGTCTGCAGTTGCCGGTCGATCTCCCTCCACAGCAGCACCTGGTTGGGCGTAGAGTCCAGCACTTTCCGCAAGTGACCGTTGGCAAAGCCGCCATAACCGAATTTCTTTTCCTTCTCACTCCAGCGTCCTTCCTCCACACACATCACCGGCACATACTGGTCTTTTTCCGAAGGATGAAGGATCGTATCCCGTATCACCATCCTGTCCTGCCGCCCTCCTGTGACGATCTCTCCCCCCGAGATATAGATCGACTTATTGGTATGCGTATTAAATCGAAGCCAATGTACATTTTCGAATGAAGTAGTCCCCCGCTCAGACATAGAAACCAATCCCTGACTAAGCGCCTGGCTCAATGGTACGACGTCTGCAAGACCGGCGCCCGGTCCACCCCCACCCTCTTTCCGGCGAATAGGAATGATCTTGAGGTTCTTAAAAGTCCACGCGCTGTCATAATCGACATACAATGTCTCATAGGTCAGCTGCGCAGAAGCACAGAGAGAAGCAAACAATAGCAGAAAGAAAAAAAGAGACCTCACCATACAATAACGATAAAAGCCCTTTTTTATTTGGTTTGCCATCCGATCAAATCCGGCAAATTAACGCAAAAAACCGCAAATCGAAGAGATGGGCTGCCGGAGTATATTGCCCCGCAACCCGGCCAGATTGCAAAGAGCGCCAAAGCCCGGCCAGATTGTTTTACCTTTGCCGCCTATGAGCAAAAAAGTCAGGCTTCGATTCGCACCAAGCCCCACCGGCGGGCTGCACCTGGGAGGCGTCAGAACAGTTCTCTACAATTACTTATTTGCCCACCAGCATAAAGGCGACTTTATCCTTCGCATTGAAGATACCGACCAAAGCCGCTACGTACCCGGCGCAGAACAATACATCCTGGACTGCCTCACCTGGTGCGGACTCCAGCCCGACGAAAGTCCTTTCCACCCGGGGCCTCATGCCCCTTATCGGCAAAGTGAACGCAAAGCCCAGGGCATCTACGCCAAATATGCCGCCCAGCTCGTACAGGAAGGCCACGCCTACTATGCCTTCGACACCCCCGAAGAGCTGGAGGAAATGCGCACCCACTATAAAACGCCCGGGAATCCCTCCCCGCAATATAATCATGTCTTACGGACAAGGATGAAGAATTCCCTCAGCCTGCCTGCCGATGAGGTACAGCGGCTGCTGGACGCCGGCACTCCCTACGTCATACGCATTAAGCTAATGCCCGGCGAAGAAATTCATTTCACCGACCTCATCAGGGGAGAGGTCCGCTTTGCCACCGACGGCGTGGACGATAAAGTATTGCTAAAGGCTGACGGCATGCCCACTTATCACCTTGCGGTAGTGGTGGATGACCATCTCATGGAGATCACCCATGCCTTCCGCGGAGAAGAATGGCTTCCCAGCGCACCCGTGCATATTTTACTATGGAGATACCTGTTTGGAGAAGATAAAATGCCCCGCTGGGCACATCTGCCCCTCATCCTCAAACCCGATGGCAATGGTAAGCTGTCCAAACGCGACGGCGACCGGCTGGGCTTCCCCGTCTTTGCCATGAACTGGACCGATCCCGCCACGGGCGAGACGACAAAGGGGTTCCGGGAAATGGGCTTCCTGCCCGAAGCTTTTCTCAATATGCTTGCCATGTTGGGATGGAATGACGGCAGTGGGCAGGAGATATTTACCCTGGATGAACTGATCGAAAAGTTCTCCCTCGACCGTGTACATAAAGGTGGCGCCAAATTCGATTTTGAAAAGGCCAAATGGTTCAACCATGAATGGATCAAGCGGCTCCCCGTTCAGGCCTACCAGGACCAGGTACTTGCGCACTTCCGTGCAGCAGGCATCGATCCCCTGGGCAGCACAGGCGGCACGGGTCAAACTAACGGCACTGACACATCCGACGTCTCCGGTCCTGCTACATCCGACCCGGCAGGTCCCGCCACCGCCCTGGACTCCGTCAGCGAACTCAGCGAGATCGCACCCGCCATTACCGGTCCGGCCGCAATACCCACATTCGATACAGACAGCGATACACCGGAAGGAAATCTATTCACGCCCCGTCGCATCCAATCGCCTGCCGAAGATCGCTTCCAAAAAATATTGGAGCTGGTGAAGGACCGCTGCCACCTGCTGACTGAATTCGTCCAGCATGCAAGCTTTTTCTTTAAGGCGCCCGACCCTGCGGCCATCGATCTCAGCCCTGTCCGCGGCAAATGGAACGATGCCAAACAACAATTCTTTGTCGAGCTCATCCGTCAGCTGGAATTGATCAAAACATGGGAGGCGCCTGTACTTGAGAAGGACTTTAAGGAAATGGCAGCTGCCGCATCCATCAAACCGGGAGATCTCTTACTTCCCCTCCGCCTCATGCTGGTAGGTGGTAAGTTCGGCCCCGGCGTCTTCGACATAGCCGTCCTGCTCGGCCCTGAAGAAACCATACGAAGGATCAAGGCGGTACTAGCCTTGTTGCAGGTTTGAGGGGGCCCGGATGGCGCCTGCTACGATATGGAATATGTTAAAGCCATAGCTGACAAGTATTAGCAGCCATAATTGGCCCGGGGTCAGTTCAAAAGGCGGGGCCATATGAAAGATGCCAAAGACGGCCATGGACCAAAAGAGTCCCTGTGTCACCAACAGCCAGATGAGCTGGAATTTTAGTACCCTCCAGCCCGCCTGATCCGCACCTGCGATCTTATCCCGGAGCAGCAACCACAGGATCAACGGCACAACCACGCCCAATCCCGGCAACGGCGCCAGAAAAGCCAGCGCGGACAGGTGCAGCACCACCAGCAAACCCCTGTTCTCTTCCAGTATCTTTTCCGTCTTGTCTACCTTATCTTTTTGTAATTCCTCCATGGTTACTCCCAATGCCTGATGCAGCCGTCTCAAACTATCCCCTCTTGGCATAGTCTCTCCATTCTCGATCCGTTGGATCGTACGAAGACTTAGCCCCGTCTGCTGAGCCAGCTCCTCCTGGGAAAGCCCCAACCCTGTACGCAATGATTTGACCTTATTCATAAGATTATGCTTTGTTCAAAAGTAGCAATCCTCACCGGTACATCCTACGTCATATCTGCGACATATCCCCGGCATTGCTTACATTTGACCCATGACAAATTCAGGTAATTCCGGCAGACCCATCCGGGTGCTGGTGGCCAAAGTTGGTCTCGACGGCCATGACCGCGGAGCCCGCGTGATCGCCACCGCCCTCCGGGATTCCGGCATGGAAGTCATCTACACCGGTCTGCGCCAAACCCCGGAAATGGTGGTAAATGCAGCCTTACAGGAAGACGTAGACGCCATCGGCATCAGCATCCTCAGCGGGGCTCATATGACCGTTTTTCCCAGGATCATCCAGCTTATGCAGACAAAAGGGATGAATGACGTGCTCCTCACCGGTGGAGGTATCATCCCCGAAGACGACAGACAGCAGCTGCAGCAAATGGGCGTAGGCAGCCTCTTCCCTCCTGGTACCCCCACCGCAGACATCGCCACCTATATCACCGATTGGGTCCGCAATCATCGTGATTTCTAAATGCTATAAACTACCTCCCATGTATAACACATTGCACACTTACCTCACCGATAATATCCTCACCATAACCATCAATCGTCCCGACAAGCTCAACGCCATCAACAAAGTGGTGATGTCCGAGCTGGACGAAGTGGTGAACGAGATCTACCTTAATAAAGAGATCAAAGGCGCCATTCTCACCGGCGCTGGCGCCAAAGCCTTTGTAGCCGGCGCGGACATCTCCGAATTCCAGGGTCTCAGCCGGGAAGAAGGGGAAGTGCTCTCCAGGATAGGACAGGAAATATTCTACCGTATTGAAAATTCACCCAAACCCATCATCGCCGCCGTCAACGGTTTTGCACTGGGGGGTGGATGTGAGCTGGCAATGGCCTGTCACTTCCGGCTCTGCAGCCCCAATGCTAAATTCGGTCAGCCCGAAGTCAACCTCGGGGTCATCCCCGGCTATGGTGGCACCCAACGGCTCACCCGTATCGTCGGGAAAGGCAAAGCCATCGAACTCATGCTTACGGGACGTATGATGGATGCCCAGGAAGCATTACAGGCCGGTCTTGTCAACTACATCATCGAAGCAGACGAGCTCCTCACCAAAGCCCGCGAAATACTTTCCATCATCGGGGAAAAAGCGCCGCTGGCCGTCGCCAAGATCATCGAATGCGCCAACCTCTCGGAAGATGGCAGCATCGGAGATGGCTTTATCTATGAGCAGGAAGCCTTTGGCGAATGCTTTGCCACCGAAGATATGAAAGAAGGCGCCAGCGCATTTCTGGCAAAGCGCAAGCCCGTGTTCAAAGGGAGATAGGCCACCCATCCCGCCCGACCGCTGTCCCGTATATAGAAAAAAGACTATCTTACAGTTGATTGGTCCGGCAATTACAGTAGGCCGTGCCAGGGACACATCTTATGGAACAACGCACCCGTCAAAACTGTGTCTACATCCTTAAGACAGGGAAAAACCTGTATAAGATCGGTAAGACCCGTGATCTTCAAAAGCGGCTTGCCACTTACCTGGGCGCAACGCGCATAGCCAACTCTTCCTAATATCCGGAAGCCCACTGGGCTTCCGTCTTGTGTTGTCCGCCAGTATCCTGCTGCTAATATGGATGAACTGGAAGAAAGCCTCCACATCGTATTTCAGCACCGCCGGATAAAGGAGAATGGTTCCAGCTGACCGACCAGGAGCTGATCATCTGTGACAATATTGCCCGGCACTACGCGCTATCCAAGCTGCAGAAGTCGGCGAAAAACCATCGTCAACTGGCTGGAGCCCAGATCACCGAAGCCGAGACAGCCGAAGCTCACTCCACCGGTGACCGCTACACCAACGATCCCCTCCTGCAAGTAACGGAGGCCAATGAAAAATATCTACGCGACTATGCCCGCGTAGCGGAAGATATCAAGCTCGGCCTCACCATCGGGGAGATCGAAGCCCTTCATGAAGGCGCTGTGAGCAAAGCCACCATCCAGACGGTGAGAAGACTCCTGATAGACGCCACTCTCCAGGCCAACTCTTCCTAATATCCGAACTGCCACCGGCAGTTCGTCTTGCCTTTCTCAGCGAATGGTTCTACATCGTGCGAGACCTGGAAGCCGGATTAAGCGAAGACAAGATAATCGCCAAATACCCAGGGCTCGTCACCCGCACGACTGTACGGATGGTCAGGCGTATCCTGAAAAATCAGCTGTATTGATGACGTTGACCGGAAGTGCCTGCCAGGCAGCAGCAGGACGCCGGATAAAATGATCATCTGTTGCTGTAATAAAAAAGGGGGATGACCTTCCCCGGCCATCCCCCTCAATAATATCGGCGCCACCCGGTGCTAATACCCAAACACCTCTTCCAGGCTAAGCACCTTCACATCCCCCACCTTCTTCAGGTCATCCATATTCACCTTCTTGTCATTGGCAACTACACAATAAGTAAAGCTCTTCCCCGACAGCTGGTCGCGATGGAACTGTTTGATATCATCCATCGTCAGCTTGTCCACCGTCTCATACTCCGTCTTACGCTGATCATAGTCGATCCCTTTATCCTTTGCCGCCAGGTAGGAGAATACGATACCATCCTGGGTGACACGCTCCGTCTCGATATCCTTTTTCAGACTGACCTTTGCCAGCTCAAGCCCTTTTTCCGACACCGGCATGTCCGTCAGCAGCTCATTCATTCCTTTCAATGCATCCGGCATCTTGTCCGCCTGGCAGCCGATGTAAGCAAGAACGTAGAAGGGGTCTTCCTTCCGGCTCGGCGTCCCGTAGGTGGCAAAAGTCGAATAGGCCAGAGCCTTGGATTCGCGGATAGTCTGGAACACGATGGAGCCCATGCCGCCGCCAAAATAATTATCGAATACATCGACCACCGTCTCCTTGTTCACATCATAAGCCGCCGCATTGCGTATCCACACAATCTCGGCCTGCACCATATCGTAGTTGGTGAACAGCACCTGGTTGGATGTCTGGCTCGTATAAGGATATTCCTTGCGGGGCGGTACGCTGGCAAATGCAGCCGGCAGCTTGTGCAATCCCACGATGGTGGATGTAAAGGTCTCCACGGGCAGCTTGCCGTAGTAGATGATCGAATGCTTGTAGTTCAATAGTCCATGCAGGATATCCACCAGCTCTTCCGCCTTCAGGTTGTTCAGCTCGTCGGTGGTGAGCACATCGTTGTAAGGGTTTTTTGCTCCAAATCGGGCGTAGTAGATCAGCCCCTGCAAAATAGCCTGCTTATTGAGCTTCGCATTCTGACGGGCTTTCAGTATCCTTCCCTTCAGGGCAGTGAGGGCCGCCGTATCGGGACGGCAGTTGGCAAGGATATCCTCGAAAAGAGATACCGCCTTGCTGAAATTCTCCTGCAGACCCGTGATGCTGATCATCGTCACGTCGGTCGTGGCGTTGATGCTGAAGTTACAGGCAATATTGTAGAACTCTTTGCTCACCTGTTCCGAGGTGTATTTATCCGTGCCTAAGAATTGGAAGTATTGGGCTGCCAGGGGAAGTAGTTTGTTATTGCGGTTTCCCATCTCCAGGCGATAGTACAGGTGGAACAGCTCGTTCTCCTTGTTGGGGACATACAGCACATCCGCGATACCTGCTTTTGCACGCACGATACCATTATTGAAATCCAGCCATTGCGGGCTCACCTCCGACACAGGCATGCCCTCGATCTTTTTTACAAAGTCGGATTGCTTGCCCGGGTTGGTCTGTACAGGGGTGATTGGGGGTTTATCCACTTTTACGATATCCTTATCTTCTCCCTTCCGCTTGTATAATAACACATAATTGTCACCTATATACTTACCGGCAACGCGCATGATCTCCTCTTTACTCACTTTTGCCTGCTCGTCCAGGTCAGCAACATCATCATCCCATTTCGTACCTCTGTGTTTGATAAAACCCTGCATCAGCGCATTGCTCCGGGTGGCATTCTTTTCCAGCTCTTCCAGCAGGGACAGCTTGGCGTTGGCTACAATGGCCTTTACCAGGCTCACATCGAAGCTGCCCTTCTTTACCAGGTCCAGCTGCTGCATCAGCAGGTCTTTCACCTCCTCCAATGTCTGACCTTGTTTGGGCGTACCGCCTATGATGAGGATACCATAATCCTTGTATTGCTGTTCTCCCGCAAAAGAAGCCTGTACCTTTTGTTGTTTGTTCAGATTGAGGTCCAATAGCCCCGCCTTCCCGTTGTTGAGGATGCTGGAGATCAAATCCAGCACCATGGCGTCATGTGTATTGGCAGCCGGGGTCCGGTAGCATATCCGCATGTTCTCCGCGCTGGGACCGAAAATGTCTTTTACGATCGGCGCAGTGAGGGGCTTTTCGGGGGCAGGATTGTACAGGGTCACAGGCTGCCGCTGCATATAGGCAAAGGATCTATCGATCTTTTTTATCAGCTGGTCGGGATCGATGTCTCCTGCCATGATGACGGCCATATTGTTCGGCACGTAGTATTTATGATAATAAGCCCGGATGGCCTTCAGGGAAGGGTTTCTCAGGTGCTCGATGGTACCGATGGTCGTCTGCTGACCGTAGTTATGCGTAGGGAAAAGGTATTTCATCATCGCCTCCTGCATTTTGTTGCCGTCGTTGTCCAGGCCCCGGTTCTTTTCTTCATAAACGGCCTCCAGCTCTGTATGGAACAGGCGGAAGATAGGGTCGCGGAAACGCTCGGCCTCTACCAGCAGGAACTTGTCCATGGCATTGGAAGGGATGTCCTCTTCATACACCGTCTCTTCCACCCATGTATGGGCATTGGTGCCCTGTGAGCCGATGTTGGTCATCATCTTGTCGTATTCGTTGGCAATGGCGTACTGGGAGGCCAGCCCGCTGACGCTGTCGATCCTGTGATAGATCACCCGGCGTTTTGCCGTATCCTTTGTAGAATTATATTGCTCGTAGAGACCGTCTATCTGATCCAGGAAAGGCTTCTCTTTTCCCCAGTCGAGCGATCCGTATTTCTCCGTTCCCTTAAAGAGAAGGTGCTCTAAATAGTGGGCAAGACCCGTATGGTCTTTCGGGTCAGTGTTGCTGCCCGCCCGTACGGCGAAGCGCACGGATACCCGCGGCTCTTTGTGATTGGGGCTGAGGATGACGGTAAGACCATTGGCCAGTGTATAAAATCGGGCCTGCATGGGGTCGCCCGTAACATATTTGTAGGTATAGCCTGCTGCCGTCGCCTGCTTCCATACATATTTTTCCTGCGCCTGTGCCGACACAGTCAGCGAGACGAAGGTCACTACTACTAAAAGAAACCTGGATAGTTGCATATATGAATTTTGTTTAAAACACGATAAAATAAAATATTTTTTCCCAGTCTCCCCATGCCGTTCATAAAATCAAATATAAACAAGGGTTATTGCAGGACAAACACCACGATTGTCCGTATGGACCCGATTCTCCTTTAGAACGAACCGGAGGTTCGTTGTCCGAAGGACAGACATTAGATGTTTAGCCCAATTGGGCTAAATTTGAATAAAGACCAATTGGGCTAATCCCCATCTGGCCGTTATAGCCTACCTTTACGCCTCCAAAACCGCACACAAATAACAACTATGGAATATAGGATAGAAAAGGATACCATGGGCGAAGTGAAGGTGCCCATCGACGCTTATTATGGCGCTCAGACCCAACGTAGTGTAGAGAACTTCCCCATCGCCCAGGATATCAATAAAATGCCGAAGGAGATCATCCGGGCCTTTGCCTATCTGAAAAAAGCGGCTGCCCTGACCAACCAGGATGCAGGCGTGCTCCCCAAAGAAAAAGCCGACCTCATCGGTAAGGTATGCGACGAGATCCTTGCCGGCAAGCTGGATCAATGGTTTCCCCTCGTCGTATGGCAGACAGGCAGCGGCACCCAAAGCAATATGAACGTCAATGAGGTGGTGGCCTACCGCGGGCATGTGCTGTCCGGCGGCCAGCTGACAGATAAGGAGAAGACCCTCCATCCCAATGACGATGTAAACAAATCCCAGTCCTCCAACGATACTTTCCCGACCGCCATGCATATTGCAGCCTACAAAATGCTGGTGGAGACCACCATCCCCGGCATCGAACAGCTGCGAAACACGCTGGCAGCCAAAAGCGCCGCATTCAAAAAGGTGGTCAAGATCGGGCGCACCCATTTTATGGATGCCACCCCCCTTACATTAGGTCAGGAGTTCAGCGGCTATGCTTCCCAGCTGGATCATGGTCTGAAAGCCATTAAGAATACCCTCGCTCATCTTTCCGAGCTGGCGCTTGGCGGCACCGCCGTAGGCACCGGCATCAATACCCCAGCCGGATATGCAGAGAATGTGGCAAAAAAGATCGCCACGCTCACCGGCCTTCCCTTCGTCACCGCCGAAAATAAATTTGAAGCTTTGGCCGCCCATGACGCCATCGTGGAAGCCCATGGCGCTTTAAAGACAGTAGCCGTCAGCCTTATGAAGATCGCCAACGACATCAGGATGCTTTCCTCGGGCCCCCGCAGCGGCATCGGCGAGATCTTTATCCCCGACAATGAGCCCGGCTCCTCCATTATGCCCGGTAAGGTAAACCCCACCCAATGTGAGGCCCTGACCATGATCGCCGCCCAGGTAATGGGTAATGACGTCGCCATCAACATCGGCGGCGCGACAGGACATTTCGAGCTGAATGTTTTTAAACCCGTGATGATCTATAACTTCCTGCACAGCGCCCGTCTCATCGGAGATGGCTGCGTCAGCTTTGACGAACGCTGCGCCAAAGGTATCCAACCCATCGAGGCCAATATCCGCAAACACGTGGAGAATTCGCTGATGCTCGTGACCGCCCTCAACACGAAGATCGGGTATTACAAAGCTGCCGAGATCGCTCAAAAAGCCCATAAGGAAAACACCACGCTGAAGGAAATGGCCGTCAGGCTGGGGTATCTGACCCCCGAGCAATTCGACGAGTGGGTAAAACCGGAGGAGATGGTGGGGAAGATCGACTGATCATTTCAGTCCGGCCAGTCGGCAGATGCCGGTCAACCGCCAGATCTACAGCACCGATATTTTTTCCGTCAGCAGCGGCACGGCATACCCATTTTGCAGCCGGAATATATAGATCCCCGGCGATAAGGAGTGAATATCGAGCGAGAATCGATCGTCGGACGTCTCCCGCTGCAGCAGCAGCTGGCCCCTGATATCATACAATGTCGCCAGCCAGGGTTTGCGTTCATGTGACATCCCCTCGACATACAGCGTGCCATGGGCCGGGTTGGGATAGACCTTGCAGACAGCCGGCGCAGACGGTGCATGCCCGGGCGCATCACCTCCCGGTTCCCCCAGGTTCAGCGTAGTCATGTATATCATCCGGAGGATATATCCTTTATAAGACGGGCTGGCTATCGAAGTACCCAGGGTGCCGGATGAGTCGAGGGAACAGCAGGAATTATCCACCGACACGAACAAAGTATCGCCCGTCGGCGCCACCGTGACATGACGGAGACGAAGCCCCGGCAGATAATGCAGCGTATCCGTCGGCAATGCCGAGCTGTCGATGCTAAGACCATCCGGCTTTAGCTTCAGGCGGAACATGCCATTCTTCAAACTGGGTACCAGCAGGGAATAGTTCCAGCCCGGAATAGCGCTGTGACCATAAAAAGCGATGGAAGCAGGGGCGATGGTGGGCCAGTACATATTGCTGGGCTGGCCTTGCGCCGTCTTATTGGTGCTGCGGCTCCAATTGTAAAAAGTAAAGATGGGTTCCTGCAAGGTGGTCGGCGTGGTGTTACAAAAACCCGTTTCGCTGATCACCGATTTGCCCGCAAGGTACATCGAGTCCCCCGTAACAGAAGTATAATTGTCGTCGCAAAGCCCCGCCACCTTGGGCCACCCGTAATTCGAATGCGGCAAAATGATATTTACTTCATCGTCCGATTTGTCGCCATGCTCACTGCTGTACAGTATATAGCTTGCCCCCCCGTTGACAGATCCGAAGTCCAGTCCCTGGGGATTGCGGTGTCCAAAAGAATATACAGCCGATTTGGCCGAACCGGCGGCTCCCGCGGGAAAAGGGTTGTCCACCGGTATCCATTGTTTGGCGGCAGGCTGCACAGGATCCGGCTCCGTATTAAGCCGGAGCACTTTCCCCTGGAGGACAGTCGTATCCTGCGCATAGTTTGTCCGGTTGATATTTGACAGGTTACCGGCGCCCATATCTCCGATGGTGTAATAAAGATGGTACCTGCCGTCGCTCTCCGGCAGCGGGCTGATGCGTATCCTGCCGGAATTGTGGTCGTTGCTGCCATCCAGGCCGCTGATCACGTCATCCATATATACGAGATTACCGGCACTCCACTGGTAGCGGGAGATTTTTGTGTAATAGCTGCAGTAATTACCACCTGACGAAGATCCGCAGCCGACTAAGTGATACACATAGGCAATGTATACCCAGGGCTTCCCGGAAGCAAACTGCGGGTGAATGGCGAGTCCCATCAATCCCCCCTGCGGCCATGCGGAAGGGTTAGTAAAATCTTTATTGGAGCTGAGGTCCAGCAGGAGACGGATGCCTTTATTGCCCGGATGGATCTTCCACACTTTGTAATCATGGGCCGCAGTGACCCACAACGAGTCATCAGGGCCATAGACCATTTCCCATGGCGTGTTCATCCCCGTCGTTCCGCTGGCGGGATATAGCGTGTCGATCTTAAAAGTCTGGCCGTAATACGTGACGGTCTTTTGCGAAAAGGAGTTGACATGCAGGCATATGCATAATATACAGGTGTATAAGAAGCTGGTTCTCATCGGATACAGGATATACCACAAAATATACATTATCCGTCGTAGTTGGAATAGTAGATTTTCTGTTAGGGAAAGTACTTATACGATTGTAGGAAATTAAATTATAAGGTACCTTTATGTTTGATCTTAATCCGCCCATCCAATGAAAACCTGTTTTACCCCAACTTCGAACGTAAAGGTTTTTCTCGTCATCGGCACACTGCTGCTGTTGAGCAAAAAAGGGCTCACCCAGGACAACTGTTCCGGTGCGAAACAGCTGACGCCCGGCTCTTCCTGTAGTTCATTCGGATCTCTGCTAAAGAATTTCAACCCTACATCCGGCGTGCCGGGATCATGCGGTGACCCCAATTCAGTCGATGCCTGGTATTACTTTACAGCCACCAGCGCCTATCCCAATATCAACCTCAGCGGCATGGGCGCAAACTTAAAGGCAGCGACTCCCGTCCTGCAGCTGCTCTCCGGCTCCTGCGGCAGCTGGACCTCGCTGGCCTGCGTCACCGGTAATACCACCTCATCCACGCTCTCCTTATCTGTCGCCACTGCCGTGGGAGGCAGCGGACTGACAATAGGCAACACTTATTATATACGGGTACTTACAGCTACCAACACCGGCGTCCCCACCTCGGGGGCCTGGGGATATGGCATCTGTATAGTGAATCCTCCTACCCCTGCTGTAGACTATGGTAAAAGCTATATCAATGTCACTAAAGGTACTACAGGCGGCACAGTCGAGCCGGGTGATACGCTGGAGATACGTGCCACGTTTGTTGTAAAGAGCAACAGCACCTATAACACTATCTATTCCGACGCCGTCCCCGCCGGTACGTCTTATATACCCGGGACATTGAGGGTACTTACAAATGAAGGCAAGATCTACCAGCAGTTTACCGATGCCGGCGGCGACGATGCCGGTACCCTCAGCGGCTCTGCGGTCACTATCAATATGGGCTCCGGTGCTACTTCCAGCATGGGCGGGACCGTCTCCAATACCAGCAAACCGAATTTTTACGGCAACACCTGTATCATGGTAGCGTCTTTTCGGATAGTGGTCAACGGTGGTTACGGCACACAGATCAACGTCGGCAACGGTTCCATCACCTACAGCGCCTCTGCCGCGGCCAGCATCAACTTCCCGGCTTATACCATCATGGTATTTAAGAACTATGGTCTCTGCAGCAATTCCACCGGCACCAACGCCCTTATCAATGAATATGGAGGCACTTTCGGCAGCGGCAACGTAAAGGACAGGGTTGCTTCCAATAAGGTACCGTCCAACTATACCTATGCCACCTTCTCGTCCAGCACCAGCGGCGGAATGCCCGCGGACTATTTTTATGGCGTTTCCAATAATACCAGCGGCGGCACGACGACAGCCACCGGTTACGCCACTTCCAATACCGCCTATCTCATTCCGGATGGGAGCAGCCCCAGCCATCGCATCTTTGGCGTATGGGATATCATCGGTGACCATACAGGCGCCAGCAGCCCGTTATTAGGTAATCCACCCACTGATGATCTCAATGGCGCCAGCGGTGGATACATGGTAGTGGTCAACGCCGCCTACCGGACAGACACCGCCTTCCTGGACACCGTATACAACCTTTGTCCCAACACCTATTATCAATATACCGCCTGGTTCCGTAACATCTGCTCCCATTGCGGCTGCGACTCCAACGGGACAGGCAACGGCAGCAGCGGGTATATCCCTACTGCCCCCGGCGACTCTTCCGGTGTCTACCCCAACCTGACATTCAATATCAATGGATACGACTATTATTCCACGGGTAACATGAAATATACAGGGCAATGGGTGCAGAAAGGATTTACCTATCTGACAGGTCCGACCCAAACCACCATGGTCATCAGCATCCGTAACAACGCTCCCGGCGGCGGAGGTAACGACTGGGCCATCGACGATATCGGCGTATCCTCCTGTTATCCCAGCATGCTGCTGACCCCCAACAAGCCCGACACGCTTTGCCAGGGCGCAGACGATACGGTGCGATTTAAGGTCACCTCCTACTTTAATAACTATACAGAGTGGAAGCTGGAAAAGAGTGTGGACAATGGCGTCACCTGGACTACCACCGGCGTGGATACAACAGGTCAACCCGCATCGGGCACCGCTACACCCGTGTACAATGCATCCTCCGGTCAATACGAGTATCTCGTTAGCCGGTATTTCCGGCTAAATCCCGTAGACGCCCTGATCAAATACAGGATCACCGTCGCCAGTACGACAACTAACCTCAGCAATAGTAACTGTTCGTTTATCACCACGTCACCCAAGATCGTGTACGCCGTCAACTGTAACATCGTGCTGCCTACCTCTCTGCTCAGCTTTAAAGGGCATGTGAATCCGCCGGCAGGCGGCTCATCCGGTGGGTCGGCAGGACAAGGAGGCGGGCAGGGCGTTCTTCAATGGGTCTCCACCGGTGAAGTAGATGGGACGACCTACACCGTGGAAAGCAGTAATGACGGTATGAAATTCACAGCCGCCGGCACAATACATGGACAAGCTTCCCCCGGGCAAGGGGCGAGCTATCAGTGGACAGACCCTACCCTGCTGACAGGCGCCCGCTACTATCGTATACGTATATCGGCAGGGACATATAGTACATACAGTACACAGGTGATGTTGAGCGACGGCAGCATAACCTTCTCCATCCGGAACCTGGGCAATCCCTTTACCGACCACATTGCCATGGAGCTGGCCAGTCCCGCGGATGGGACAGTGCGTCTCAGCCTCGTGGATATGTACGGTCGCGTGGTGAAGGTTCAGCGGCAGGCACTTACCCAGGGACTGAACAATTTCAATATAGAGGGATTGGGAGGATTGTCGAATGGGACTTACGTCCTTCAGATCACAGCAGGTGATAAGATCTTCAGCCAGAAGGTGGTGAAGTATACCAACCATTAGTTTTTGATCCGTACCCTTATAGTAGCTCGCTGGCCGGATTGTCCGGCCAGCTTTTTTGTTTATTTTTATTAGCTGTTATTTAATAAACCCAATGCCAAATCCAAACTATCGATATTTTGTCATATTAACAGTCGTTATTATTTCAGCGACAAATTTAACTGGTTGCAATTCGAGAACTATAGATCTTCAAACAGATTCCGTTCTCAAATTGGCCATTCATTATCTGAACACAAATAAGCCCGACAGCTTTTATCAGTTAACTGATCAAACGTATCGAAAACAGGTGACGCCGGATTTTTGGGCCAGCTTTTACAAAAAAAAGCTATCAACTTTATTGCCGCTTGCCAACTTAACGTTTATTGCCAGGAATGATTCTGCCAGCCAGTACAAAGTATATGGGAAAATACCTCTCAACTGTTATATTCGACTGGATAAGCAGAGCAAAATAGAGATCTTCAATTTTACTCTATACCAGGATGGGACGAAACCCGCTGTAAAGGGAAAAAAAGCTTTAACAGACAATAAGCTGATCAGTAAACTGGACAGCACCGTTGATCAGGCCATTTCCGCTTATATTCAAACATATGGCAATGTTGGGGTGAGCGCCGGTATTTTTTATAATGGAAGAAGCTACTATTATAATTATGGAGAACGCAAAAAAGGTAGTGAAATACTTCCCGATCAACACACGATATACGATATTGGCTCGACTACCAAGACATTTACAGCAACATTGCTGGCAATAGCTGTTGAACAGGAAAAAGTGAAGCTTGAAACACCAATCCTTAAATTTCTGCCGGACTCTGTTGCTGAAAATCCGGATCTGAAAGAGATAACGTTTAAAGATCTCGCAAACCATACATCCGGACTACCCTTCGATCCCGTAAATTTAGCACATACCATAACGGATGTTGACCAGCCCTTTGATGATTACGGAATTAAAGATATGTTTTCATTTCTGAAGCATTTTAAACAAACAAGGCACCCTGGCGCAATGTACGGCTACAGCAATTTAGGCAGTGGATTGCTTGGTGTGTTGCTCGAAAAGATCTATCAGCAGTCCTACCCGGACCTCGTTCGACAATACATTACTGCACCATTACAAATGAATGAAACCGTATGCACTATCGATACCACGAAATTCAAGAACCTGGCGCAAGGTTACGGTAAAGGATCCGAGCCCGTACCTTTCATCAATATGATCGCATTGCAGGCAGCGGGTGTTATTAAAAGTTCAGCTTTTGATCTTCTATCTTATTCAAAGGCACAGTTATTCACTGCAAACCCCGTTTTGAGAAAAGCAGTAGAATTAACTCATCGCACCACATTTAATGACGGATCCAATATGATAGGTTTAGGCTGGTACAATTTATCGGAAGATCCAAACTTGTTACAGCATTCCGGGTCAACGACTGGTTACCGCAGCTATATTTGTGTAGATCTAAGTAAACAAATAGCGCTGGTTATCTTAACCAATAATAACACACCTGTGAGGATCGCTATGATAGGTGAGAATTTGATCAGGGCCATACAGGCTATGCCTGCACCGAATCCACTTTCGCCTGCTGTTCCAGCGAAGGCGAATGCTCGGAATGGGCATGTTTGTGAAAGAATTTCTTTTGGAACAGGAGGATAGCTATCACACCGATGGAAATAGAAGCATCTGCCAGGTTGAACACAGGGCTGAAGAACTCAAACTCCTCTCCCCCCACAAAGGGGAACCAGGAAGGGTAATGCGTCTTCACCAGCGGGAAATACAGCATGTCCACTACTCTCCCATGCAGGAAGGTGGTATAGCCGTGATGCGGGAATATTTTGGCGACATGATCGAACGTACTTTCCTCGAATATCAATCCATAGAACATACTGTCTATGAGGTTGCCCAATGCACCGGCAAAAATGAGACCGGCACAGATGATAAAACCGCGATGATATTTTTTCTTAATGATCGTCTGGATATAATAGATACCGAATACCACGGCTACGAGACGAAAGAGCGTGAGGGCCATCTTACCCCACGTGCCGCCGAACTTCCAGCCCCAGGCCATGCCTTCATTCTCCACGAAATAGATCTGCGCCTTGTTGCCTAACAACTTGATGCCATTGTCATAAGGGGACACCTGCTCCCGGTAGATCTCGGGCGGATGACTTAAGGGCATATGGGTCTTGACCCAGATCTTCAGGGACTGATCTGCCACGATGATAAGCAACACTATCAGGAATATGGTTCTCGCCTTCACGGTATATACTATATAATAATTATTAAAAGTTCAAATATACGCTCTATTCCTCAAAATACACCCGCTTGACCCGACCGCTCACCCCAGTAAGGATCTCATAGGGTATCGTCTGGGCCCAGTGCGCCAACTGATTGACAGATAGTTCTTTACCAAATATAATCACCTCGTCACCCTCCCGGATATCCTCTATTCCGGAAATATCTATCATCGTCATATCCATACAAACGCTTCCGATGACAGGGGCCAGCTGTCCCCTGATCCACATCTTGCCCACCCCATTTCCCAGGCTGCGGGGGTATCCATCCGCATACCCGATGCGGACAGTGGCGATGACCGTGTCTTCACCGGCAACGCCCCTGCGATTATAGCCTACCGTTTCTCCTTCTTTTAGCCGCTTGATCTGGGCAATGGTGGATTTCAGGGTCGAGACATCCTGAAGATCCAGTTGATGCGAGTCCGCGCTGTCGACTCCATATAATCCGATGCCCAGCCTGACCATGTCCAGCTGGAGATCGGGGTGCCGTATGATGGCCGCTGTATTGGCGATATGTTGCAGAAAAGGATAGGGCAACGCCGCTTGCAGCCTTGCGACAGCAGCCCTGTAGATGCCAGCCTGCAGATGGGTATAATTATCCTGCTGTGCTTCTTCGCTGGCAGCCAGATGGCTAAAGACGCTTTGTATCTTAAAGTGGGTGTGTTTCAGCTTGTGTACCAGGTCATCCATTTCATCCGCCGGGAAGCCTAACCTGTTCATGCCTGTCTCCAGCTCAATATGTACCGGAAAATTTAAAACGCCCTCCTTCTTCAACCATTTGTCGAAGCTTTCCAACAAACCCATGGAGTACATCACCGGCTCCAGGTTGTAGGCGACCAGCAGATCGAAGGAGCTGTTTTCCGTATTCATCACCATGATGGGCATGTGAATACCGGCCTTGCGCAGCACTACTCCTTCGTCCGCATAAGCGACGCCCAGGTAATCCGCGCCATCCCGTTGCAGCCGGCTGGCGATCTCGAAGCTCCCGCTGCCGTAGGAAAAAGCTTTCACCATGGCCATGAGTTTGGTAGTGGGGGCAAGGCGCCGGCGATATTGTCCCAGGTTACCCGTCATGGCATTCAGGTTGATCTCCATCACCGTCTGGTGGATCTGTTCGGACAGGAGCCTGTCGATCTCTTCAAACTCGAAGATGCGGGCGCCTTTGAGAAGGATCGTCTCATCGCGGAAATGCAGCGCATGAAGATCCTTTTTGAAATCCTCTACAGACGCATAAAATACAGCCGTCCCCGGGAACCATTTGGTGAAGACAGCGGCATGGTCGCTGATATGTCCCCCGATGCCCACCAGCCGGTGGATCTTTTTTTGCGCCAGCGCCTTGGCAATAGTGGTATAAAGGCTCTTTGACTGCATGCCGCTCTCCAGAAAGTCCGATAGGATCACTGTGCGCCTGGGGTGTTGTTGCTGGGCGGCGAGAAAGTCCAGGGCGAGGGATAGCGAGCTCAGGTCCGCGCTATAGCTGTCGTTGATGATGGAGCAATGGTTGATGCCGCCCTTTAGTTCCAGGCGCATGGCGATGGGCGTCAGCTGTTGCAAATGCAGGTTTATCTGTGTTGCCGGCCGCCCCAGGTAGAGCAGCACACAGACACAATGCATGATATTTTCTATGGATGCCTCGTCCGTGAACGGGATGTTGAAAGAATGCTCCTGTCCAAGATATGCCGCGATGACGTTTGTCCAGCTGTTTTTCTTTTCGATAGAGCGTGTGTGGACTGTTACCCCCGGGGCATGTCCCCAGGAAAATTTTAAGGGTATATCTTTGGCCGTCCAGGTATCGATGGCCGTCACAGTCTCCGGCTGGTCGGCACAATAAATCAGCACTTCCGCATCCCTAAAAAGCTGCAGCTTCTCGGCCGTCTTTTCCGCCCGGCTGGAAAACCCTTCGCTATGCGCCTCCCCGATGTTGGTAAAAACGCCGATGGCCGGCCTGATGATCTCCTCCAGCCGCTGCATCTCCCCGCGGTGGGATATACCCGCTTCAAAAATGGCCAGCTCATGCGAGGCATTCAGCTGCCAGACGCTAAGAGGGACGCCTATCTGTGAATTATAGCTTTTGGGACTCCGTACGATCTGGTATTCGTCTTCCAATAATTGATTCAGCCATTCCTTGACCGTAGTCTTTCCATTACTGCCCGTTATGCCGATGACGGGAAGGGAGAACTGGCGTCTGTGAAAGATTGCCAGACGTTGTAAGGCCGCCAGCACATCGTCTACAAGTATAATGTTGGCCCCCGGGAAAGACCATTCTCCCTGTTCAGCCACTATAAAATTTCGTACGCCTCGTTTGTACAGCTCTTCCATGAACTGGCGTCCATCCCGCCGGGGGCCTTTTAACGCAAAGAACAGGGAAGTATCCGGGAATATCAGCCGGCGGCTGTCCAGGAGGAGGTGATCGATGAGATCGTCGCCGTGAAATTGCACCAGCTCGCCTGCCGTGATCTCAGCGATATGACGGATGCCATAGCTCATGAGGCCTTATCATTTTTCTTTGAAGTATAGATGGAATAGCCGATCGCCCCCGAGATACATACCAGGATCACCAGCAAGGAAACATACACAGGCAGATAGAAGTCTACGATCTCCGCCAGCATCTTCAGTCCCACGAAGACCAGCACCACAGCGATACCCTGCTGCAGGTAGGCAAACCGGTTCACAGCCCCCCTTAAAAGAAAGAAGAGTGAGCGCAGCCCCAGCACCGCAAATATATTAGAGGTGTAAATGACCATTTTCTCCTGGCTGATGCCAAACACCGCCGGGATGGAATCCACGGCAAAAACAATGTCCGTCGTAGCCAGCAGCACCACTACTACAAACAAGGGAGTAAACCGTTTTTTACCATCTATTACCACGCTCATCCGGCCTCCTCCATCATTGCTTGTCAGGGGGAGTATACGCTTCAGCAGGCGGTACACCCGGTTATCCTCCACGTTCACAGCCTCTTCGCCCCTGGCCCTGAACATCATAATGCCCGTATAGACAAGAAAAGCGCCAAAAACATAGAGCAGCTCATGCAGCCAGGTCACTGCCGCAATACCCACCGTAATAAATATGATCCGCAGGAAAATGGCCATCAGGATGCCGATCAGCAGCACCCTGGCATAATAGGCCGGTTTTACGCCGAAGAAAGTGAATATGAGGATGAAAACAAATATATTATCGATGCTGAGGCTCCATTCCATCAGGTAGGCGCTTAGGTATTCCACAGCCATTTTATGCCCATTCTCATACCAAAGAAAGGCAAAGAATGCCAGGGCCAGCAGCACCCAAAAAGCCGTCTGGAACAGCGCCCGGCGGATGGTGACCGTCGCATCCTTCTTGCTTAACAAACCCAGGTCAAAAATGACAGCCAATAGTAAAACAATGCCAAATGTCAGATACGAAACATTCGATGGGCTCATCCCGTAAAGGTACGGGATTAGGAAATTTACCCCCCGTCTTCCGGAGACATTTAATGTCCGGTTCGGGAGCTTTGTTGCAGTGGAGATCCCGGGAGGGGCCTTCGCCCCGGCTATGGCCGGCACCCGGCTCATCAAGTGGCCTGGTCTTTGCATTATATAATTTGGTAACAAAAGGAGGGCATGAGAGCATCGATTAACGAGGTGTACGATTTCTGTGTGATAATTCCCTGTTACAATAACAGGGAAGGTCTCATCCGCTCTCTTCTAAGTATTTGTTACGACCCTGTTAAATATTTCCTGGTCATCATTGATGACGGAAGTAAAGAACCCCTGACCTCTCCTGACCTGGCATATGAATTGTCACATGAATTATCCCCTCTACCCGGCTTGCATATTATACGACTGGAAAAGAACAGCGGTATTACCAGGGCATTGAACGCCGGCCTGGAATATCTCGCAGGAAGAGATGATTACCGGTATATTGCCCGCCTGGATTGTGGAGACCTGTGTGATCCCCACCGGTTTCAGCACCAGGTCGCTTTTCTTGATCAGCATCCTGACATCGACCTGGTCGGCAGCTGGTGCATTTTTAAGGATTTTTTGACAGGCGAAGCCTTTAAATACACCATCCCTACCCGGCATAAGGAGATCATGCGAGACATGCATTTTAAAAATGTTTTTATCCATCCCACCGTAATGTGGCGTGCCGGGATGACAGCTAAAGTCCCTTTCTATCCTGAAACATTTCCGCATGCGGAAGATTATGGCTTTTTCTATGAGCTTCTTCAGCATGGGAGATCCGCCATACTCCCCTATTACCTGGTGATCTGCGAGATCAGCCGTAGCGGTCTTTCCCTAACCCACCGACGACAACAGATGATAAGTCGTATAAAAGTGGTGCGACAATATGGGAATAACACGTTGTACAGCCTTCTCGGCGAGCTTAGGCTACGGCTATTGATGTTGTTGCCTGCTGAATGGGCCCTGAAAATAAAGAAACAAATACGCAATATTTAGACTTAAGCGCAGCCATGAACATAATACATGTTGTCGAACCCTTTGCTTCCGGAGTCGCCACTTTTGTCAAATCGCTGGTGGAAAATCTACAGGATGATCTTCACATCATCATCCATGGAGAAAGGGAAAATGTGATGAGATCCGCGGAGGTAAAACAATATTTCCCCGCAGCCAATACCCGGTTTATACGCTGGCCCTCAGCTCAACGTTCGCTCAGCGTCCGTAAGGACACTGCTGCTTTCTGGGAACTATATACGATCCTCCGGCAGCTGAAGCAGCAGGATAAGATCGATGCCGTCCATCTGCACTCTTCCAAAAGCGGCTTTTTAGGCCGGCTTGCATGCCGGCTGGCAAGCATCCGCACCGTCGTCTACACGCCCAATGGAGCACCCTTCCTTGCAGGTCAAAGCAGGCTCATGCAATTCTTATATGGACAGCTGGAAAAGTTTGCTTCCTTCTTTGGCGGCAAAACCGTCTGCTGTTCCAACAGTGAATGGGAAGCCTATCATGCCATAGGAATAGATGCCGCCTGTATCAATAATGGCGTAACACTGGAAGAGCCCGCCAAACCCGAGACAAAGGCCCCGCCTGCAGCACAGACAGCCAGGTTCCGCATCATCACCAGCGGAAGGATCGCAGATCAGAAGGATCCCGCATCTTTTAACGCCATCGCAAAATATTTCGAGGAATTCAATGACTTCGAGTTCGTCTGGGTGGGTGATGGAGAACAGCGTCACCTGCTGACGGCAAAGAACATCTCCATCACCGGCTGGCTCACTCCCGCAGAGACGAGTGAATATGTCGCCGGCGCCGACATCTATCTTTCCACGTCTCACTTTGAAGGCTTGCCTTTCGCCGTGCTGGAAGCGCTGGCGCTGAAAAAACCCGTGCTGCTAAGCGACTGCATCGGCAACAGGGATATCGTATCCGGCCTCAATGGAGACCTTTTCAACGATGGGGAAGAGGCCATTCTGAAGATATTACGTTACTACAACAACAGGGATATGCTCAGCATAATGGGAGAATATTCCCGCCAGGTATGCGCCGAGCAATTCGATGTCCATACAACCTTTAATTCATATCGTAAGCTGTATAAAGCATGAAAACCGACATAGCGCCTGATACTGATATTCGTCACGACGACACACAGGGATGGGATACCGTTCAACGGCGGATGAATGATATATTATCCTACCTGAAAACCCTGGAGGAAAAAAAAGATGCCGAGATAACAGCGCTCCGCAAGGAGTTACAGGAATGCCGGCAGGCCGGCGAAGGCACCCGGCAGCTCATAAATAAGCTGCTCAATGACATCGATAATTATCGGAAGGACATTATATGGTACCAGCGCACTTATGAGACCAGGAGTCTACCAGGCGCTATCTGGCAAAAGCTTTTACGTAAGAGACGGAGCAAAACATGAACCCATACGAACTCATCAATAATATATATACCCGACCGGGGAACAGGACATTCGGTTACTCCGATGGAGATGCCGTCGAGAATTATTTACTTTCCTGTATCAGGGCCGCCGCCGATGTTTCCACCGGCTCCGCCGAGCTGGCTGCCGCCATCAGGGATTGGCCTTCCATGTACCATCTCAGTCCCAGGCGGGCCGACCTGCTGCGGCCGCTGGCGCCGCTGCTGCAAAGAAATTGCGGTGACGGTCATCCCGCCCCGGGCAATTCCGCCTCCGGCAACCCCACCGCGGGCAACCCCGTGAAAGTTCTCGAGATCGGCTGCGGATGCGGCGCCATCACCCGATTCCTGGGAGAGCTCGGCTGTGAGGTCACGGCCCTGGAAGGCAGTGAAAAAAGAGCCCTCATCGCCCGGGAAAGATGCAGACATCAGCACAATGTCCGGGTCGTCTGCGACAACTTTTCAGATTTCCAATGGGACGAACAATTCGACATCGTCCTGCTGGTAGGCGTGCTGGAGTATAGCCGGCAGTTCATGGAAGGTACGGGCGATTCGCAAAGCATCACCGCCGGGAACAACGCGCCCCTGGCCATGCTGCGCCGCGCAAAGAAATACCTGCGTCCCGAAGGGCAGCTGATCCTCGCCATCGAAAACCAGCTGGGTCTCAAATACTGGGCAGGTGCCCCGGAAGATCATACAGGCCGCCCCTTTGACGGCATCGAAGACAGGTATACCTCCGATACCGCCGTTACCTTTGGCAGATCAGCGTTAACCCGCCTGCTCTCCGACGCAGGCTTTCCTTTACAGGAATTTCTGTATCCCTTCCCCGATTATAAATTACCGGAGGTCATTGTAAAGGAACCGGCGTTCTCGGCCGCAGGTCTGGATCTTGGCAACCTCCTGCACGAAAAATTCGATTACCTTCATGCGTCAGGTGAAGCAACGGAATTTTCCCCTACCCGGGCAGCGGCAGTCGTGATGGAGAATAAATTAATGCCGGATCTTTCGAATTCCTTCCTGGTCATCACCGGGCATGGCGATCAACCCGCCCTGCCTCCGGACAACACCCTCGTCTACACTTATAACAGTGTTCGTCAAAAACCTTATTGCAAAAGCAATCTTATTATACAAACCCCGGAAGGGCTGAAGGTCATCAGGCGCCGGCTTTATCCGGAGACGCCGCTGTCCCTGACTGGGTCCGGCCACGGGCAGGACCAGCCGCTGAAACATCACATCCTGGATGAGGACTATCATCCCGGCAGATTGCTGTCCACCTATGCGCCGGGCATCGTCACCCGTCCCGGATGGACCCTTGCAGACCTGGGCGCCTGGGCAGAAAGGTATTACCATATACTCACCCGGTATGCGGACGGAGCATCCGGGCTGAACGGAGCATCCGGACTGAAGGGAGCATCCGGGCTGCTGAATGGAAGATACATCGATCTTACTCCTTTCAATATCCTTATCACAGATGATGGGCAGGAGCTGGTATTCGACCAGGAATGGGAATGCCCGGACAATATCCCCGTCTATTTCGTTTTCTTCAGGGGACTCGTGTACACCCTGGACAAGATCAGTCATTATGCCCCACCGGCGGAAGGAACTCCCACCGGCCTGATATCGCTGGTGTCTGCCCTCACAGGCATGTTCATCCCTTTCGATGACACGCACCGGGAAGATTGCGTCCGGCTGGAAGAAAAATATTTCCATGCTCTCCCGCTGATGCCCGGCCGGCCTTTCTCACACGGCAGCATCCGCCTGAAAACCGATCTCCATTCAAAACTGGTGGAGACACAGGCCCGGCTGGAAAATACACTTCGCGAATATGCCGCCCTCCAGCTGCAATCACAACAACAGGCGGCCCGTATCCGCCAGGACCATCAGTCGCATATCGCTATGCTTCATCAGCAGATCGAGTGGTACCATAAAACATATGAACAGCGAAGCATTCCCGGTCTGCTGCTGCAACGCCGGTTATCCCAGGCCCAGGCCGATCAAAAATATCTCTCCGCTCATCTGCTGACATCCATGCAGGAAAAAGGAACGGTGGCGACCCTGTCATTGATCCTGAAGGCCCTGTTTTCCAGGGGGCTGAAAGGGTTGTTTCATCCCAGGAAGGCTCTGATGCCCCTGATGCGTACACCTCTTGCACCGGCGCCTGTGAAAAACATTTCCCTGCAGGAAGCTGAAGACCCTGTAAAGGCCCTGGCCGGAATGCAGACCTTTACCATCCGTCCAAAGATCTCGCTGATCATGCCCGTGTACAATACGGACCCCCGATGGCTGGAGGTAGCCGTGGACAGCATTCGTCAGCAGTGGTATGACAACTGGCAGCTGTGCATCGCCGATGACGGCTCTACACGGCGTGAGACGCAGCAGATGCTTCACCGGCTGACACATCTTTCCGACCCCCGCATCAACATAATCCGGCTGGAAAAGAATGCCGGCATATCCGAAGCATCCAATGCCGCCATCGCCATGTCCGACGGCTATTACATCGCGCTTATGGACCATGACGACGAGCTCACGCCTGATGCGCTCTACCAGGTGGCGAAAGACCTCAACCTGTATGGAGAAGCCGATATCCTCTACACCGACGAATGTAAGGTGGATGAGGACGGGCAGCTGAGTGATCCTTTTTTCAAACCTTCCTACAGCGCAGAGCTGCTGCTGAACATGATGTATCCCGGTCATCTCACCGTGTACAAGAGGGAGTTTTTACTAAACAAGGTCGGCCTTTTTCGCAAGGAGTATGATCTCTCCCAGGATTATGACCTCATGCTTCGCGCTGTCGAACAGACCACTCATATCCGTCATATCGAAAAGATCGTCTATCGCTGGCGGATGACGGCAGGTTCGTCCTCGCAGGGGGAAAAACCTCATGCGCGTATCACCAATCTCGCCGCACTGAAGGACGCCCTATCGCGCAGGAATATTCCCGCAGAGGTGATCGAGCTGCCTACGGCCAACAGGGTCCGGCTGCACATCGACCCGCAGCCGCTGGTGTCGATCATCATCCCTACCGACTCACGCGATAACCTCAGGGAGACG
>Ga0105240_10002354_pt1 | contig 30496 bp, 20 predicted proteins | sample KBSC54metaG_FD_80426 | JGI IMG/M metagenome (GOLD analysis project Ga0105240, IMG submission 80426) | Corn rhizosphere microbial communities from Kellogg Biological Station, Michigan, USA - KBS C5-4 metaG | ecosystem: Host-associated > Plants > Roots > Rhizosphere > Soil | place: Michigan, USA... | reverse complement strand
TCTGTCCGATCACTATCTGATCTCATATCTGACAGGGACTGTTTAACTTTCCCATCCCAATCTCCGGCCTAGCGCAGCGGAATAGGTCCTTCTAACAGCTCCTTATAGAAATCTATCCAGTCCCATGCCGCAGTTCCGTCCTTCAACCGTACCTCAGGTATCCAGACGGAATACTCTTTGTCAAAGAACATCTTCCATTCACCGTCCTTTTTATTTATGATATAGGACTGACCGTAGTAGGCAAGTATCGATGGGAATATAGTATCGAATAGCTTATAGTTGTCGCCATTCCATTTAAAAGCTTCGTCCACGAGGTCGGTCCCCGCACTGTCAAACGACAACTGCACCTTATCGAAATTCAACAACAAGGGTAATGAATCGATAAGTCGGGGTACGAAGTCCGGAAATTTTTCCCCGTACCTATCCGAGATCTTCTGATAAAAATGCTCGGATCTTACTCCCTGATCCTTGTATTTCGCATAATTCTTTTGCGCATCCCTCACTTCCTGCAAGGATTGGTAGATACGCAGGTCGAGGATGGGCATTTTGCTTCCAGCTCCATTTTCCTGATTTTCCTCGTCGATGAGGATATAATATCCTTTGGAGGATCTGTATAGGTTCCCGAAGAAATGGGAAACATACACCTGCCGCTGAATGAGGGTAAGATGATGGTTCTTTATCAGGTCCTTCAAATATTTGGGATGAATGAAATGGTCATTTAATTCATAATCCGGCAAGGCGTCACCGGCCGCCAATCTCTTCATCAAATAGTCTTCGTCCGGTGAATTGTATACCTGCTCCTGTACGGTATTATTGTCTGAAGACAGTGTCTTTAGATTTTCGTATATAGCGGACTTTTCCCCGGATTTGTCCAGGAAGAGGATCTGTCCTGTACCCAGTTCATATACTTCGAAGTCATAATATTCAGGCATATCGCTTTTCAGATTATTGAGTCTTTTGGGGTGTTGGGTCTGAAGGATATGCTGGGCTTCTTCATTGCTCAGCTCGATCTTATAAGAAATATTCTTTTTTAGGAAGTCTATCGTGTTCTTTACAAATCGTATTCTATCCAGCTTTTTGAAATCATCCAGATCATGGATCAGGACTGCCTGTCTGTCGTAAAATTCGAGTAATATACTGCCATTGGAAAGTGTAAAGGTCCTGGCGGTCCATTGTTTTCTCGATGAGTCGTCCTGTTTGCCATGGAGCTGCGTCCGAAGCTGCTGTTTTTTAGCCTCACCCAGAATAGTCACCCTGACCTGTGTATTATCCAGCGTATGGATGTCCAGCTGCTGTGAATGGAGATGATAGCCAGTTAGTATAAGAATAAAGAGTAATATTTGTCTCATAAAGGAGTAATAAATTTAGTGATTTTATGGTTTTGGCGGCTTGGGTCCTGGCACGATCGACCCCTCAGAATGTCTATATTGCACCCTGTAAGAATGAGACAGGGCAGGTAGCTTTGCGGTATCAAGAAAATAAGACCTTTATGAAGGTACATATGAAAATGAGAAGAGCTGAGTTTATTGTCCTGTCGGCCTGTACGATGGCGTTGACGGCGTTGGGCATCGATATTATGCTGCCTGCCTTCGGTGAGCTTAGGAAGCATCTGGGGCTCCCGAATGATTCCACAGAGACGGCAAAGATCATCTCCTTCTTTTTTATGGGGCAGGTGGCCCAGATCATTTTTGGAGTATTGTCAGACCGGTACGGCCGGCTGTCAATTTTAAGGATAGGATTCCCGCTCTATATAATAGGTGGAATAGCTGCGGCCTTTGCCCCCGATCTGAACCTCATGCTTGCCGCGCGGTTTGTGGCCGGTGTTGGGGCATCGGCGGTCTTTATGACGACTATAGCGGGTGTGCGTGACCGATTTGTCGGGGATCAGATGGCACGTATCATGTCCCTGATCTTTACCATTTTTCTGTTTACGCCGGTGCTTGCGCCCTTTTTAGGTGTGGGCATTATATCCATATCATCCTGGAAAATGGTATTTCTCACTCCTCCCCTGTTTGCGGTCATCGTGTTTGTATGGTCGTTGAGACTGGAGGAGTCCTTGCCTCGTGAACAACGCATTTCGTTGGACTGGTCGGTCATTGGTGCGTCCCTCCGGAAAGTGGTAACCCACCGGACCTTTCTCCGGTACACGGGTATTACGACGCTGCTTTTCACGGCATTGAGCTCTTATGTAGCCAGCTCGGAGCACATTATTGGAGACATCTACGGCAAACCCAAGCTGTTTCCCTGGATCTTCGGAGGCATGGGGTTGGTAATGTCCATGTGCTCGCTGTTGAATTCCCGCCTGTCCATCAAATATGGGGCCCGGCGGAGCATAAGAGGGCTTCTCACTGTCTATGCGGTCATCGGGTCGGCGCTATTGCTATGCACGTTCAGGCTGGGAGACCCGCCGGATATGCGGTTGTTTTTTGCAGGTGTGACGCTGATGCTTGCTATCAACCTGGCTGTCGAACCTAACAGCAGCGCGCTGGCGCTCGAGCCAATGGGGGATGTAGCGGGTGTGGCGTCGTCTGTTTATGGAACTGTTTTCTTTTTCATCGGGGCAACGCTGGGTTCGGTGATAAGCCAGCTGATGCGTAATGGGGTGCTTCCGCTGGCGCTGGGATTTTTTGTCCTGGGGCTGATCGCGGTGGGCCTGGTATTTACGGATAAGAGTGCCATCGCAACGCAGTCATAAATTATCAGATTAGGATTAATTTCGGGACATGAAAACAGCCTTATTCTGGATGGCAGTCACCGGCTGGACATTAGGTCTGACGGTGCATTTGCTTTCAGTATTCAACATCGACGTAGAAGACAAAGTACCTTTTATCTGGCTGCTGCACTTCGGTATCTTTCTCGTATGGATCCCAACGGTAAGCATGCTTAAAAAGACGGGAGAATTGAATACTGCCAGCTCCGGCCCCTGGAGTCTGTTTTACACTCTCAGGCAGAAAGCGCCCGATTGGGTGGCCGCGATAGCAATCGGAGGATTGATATATGCGGTGATCAATTTTCTTCTTTTTATATATATGCAGGGGGGTGGGGGTACGCCGGCTGTAAACAACGGGCATTACTATCTGCATAACCATGGCACACGGATACGGGACATTACGGAACACGAGTATTATCATTACAGAGCGCTGACAGTGAGGGGATTTTCAGGGCATTGGATGGCCTTCTATGGAATGGCGGCGGCATTCCTTTACCCTTTAAAAAAGAGCCTCAGGTCGCACAATAATTTGACATGAAACCCTTATTTTTTTCACTCCTGCTTTTTTTATCTCTGCCGGACTGGGCGCATGCTCAAGGATACCAGGTGTATGCGCTGCGATTTGCATCCATGGGTCATCCGTCGGCCATTTCGGATTGGTCTGACGGCGCGCCTCAAAAGGACAGCATCAACATCGACTTTATGATCTGGCTGATCAAAGGCAACGGGAGAAATATCCTGGTGGATGCGGGGTTCCGGCGCGACATGATCGGCTTCCCGGATGCGATGGAGTTTGCCATAAAAAATTATACCCGTCCGGACTCGGTGCTCGCGAAATTGGGACTGAAAGCAGAAGATATTACGGATATTATTTTAAGTCATCCTCACTGGGATCACGTCGACGGCATCGGGCTTTTTCCAAAAGCAAGGATCTGGATCCAGAAGGAAGATTACAATTATTTTGTCGGCGCCTCCTGGCAGAAAGGCGGATCCAACGGGGGCTACGATCCACGGGATGTTCGTCTCCTTGTCGACCTGAATATAGCGGGCAGGGTGACTTTAGTGGATGGAGATGATAAGGAAATAATCCCGGGGATAAAAGTGTTTACGGGATCGCGGCATACTTTCAATTCACAGTTCGTCCTTGTGGAGACGGGGATGCGCAAGATCGTGCTGGCATCGGATAATATCTGGGTTTATTATAGCCTGGAACATATGCGACCGCCATCAGCCGGGGGCACGTTTGACACGACGGCCTATGTAAGATCCATGGGGCGAATGAAGACGCTGGCGAGCAGTCCGCGGTATATTATTCCAGGACATGACGCGAGGGGCTTCACCTTATTCCCTAAAGTGGCAGATGGTGTCGTCAGGATAGACGAATGATTATTTTATTATGATGCCGGTCTTTGGCAGGTAGAAGATCATCTTGTTGCCTGCACCTGAGACATAGCTCATTTTGTAGTACACTTTGCCATAGTTGCCCATGAAAATGATCTTATCTCCCACCTTCATTCTATCGGTATCAAAATAGGCGCCGAGCATGCATTTGCCGGATTCCTCCCGCACCATATTTTCATTGGAAGAAAAACAGATCAGGTGCTTGGTGGAGGGGTTGGGGAACTGGTATCCAATGATCGAATATTCGACTTTTTGATCGGGGGCGATGGAAAATTCTTTTGTCTTTTTATCTACTTTTCCTATGACCTGGGCGATGGCGCCGGAGGAAATGAATAACAATAAGCTGAGTGTTAGGGCTTTGTTCATAATAAGATATTGATAGTATCTATCCAGCAACTTGTATACCAGTTTTTAGCCTGTCAAGGGAGGGGACGAAAGGGATGGATAGGCGCGAGGGTGCTAAAAACATTCATTCAAATTGAGGAAGAATCCTTTCCGTCCAAATTTTCCATATGCATAGTCAAGCGCCAGATTGGTACGCGTAGTTTTATTGAACAGTACCCGGAATCCGGCGCCATAGCCAGGTTGAAATACCTGGAACAACTCGGTGCCATGCTCATCATTGGCGGTCTGTAAATTGCCGAATACCACACCACTGATAAATTTGTTCCGTAATATGGGAAACCTGAATTCAAGCTCTGTGTCGTTGAATTGTGTTCCCTTGAAATACTGGGAGGTGTAGCCTCTGCCGCTGCGAAATGACCCATCCCTGCCGGTGCCGGGCAGCTCCAAATAGGGGATGGACCCGCTGATAAAATAGGAACCCCAGTTCCAGAATGCGAGGACTGTTTCGGGATTGCGGCTGGAGAGGCTGAAATATTTTCTAAAGTCGGTGGTGACCTGCATAGAATTTTTTGTGCTTCCGATCCAGGTCTGGTTGATGCGGATACCTGCATCGAAGAAAATACCTTTATAGGCACGGTTAGGATTGTCCCGGGTGATATACTCTACATTGAAGAGAAATCCATTGGCGGAGTACCTGTCATTGGGGAAGCCATACCTGCTATTGTAAACACCGGATGGTGTCGAATGGCCTGATGAATCGTTCAACTGTATTTTCCGTCTGATCTCGAATGACAATCCTGCTCCCAGGAAAAGATCCTTTGCTACATTCTTATAGATCTTTTCCCTGACGTTATAATAAATGGAATGGATCACATATCCTTTGTGGGTGGGGTCTGCCAGGATGCTATCGTCGTGGCTGGGGCCGCTGTAATTCCGGCCAATGCCAAATCCAAAGTCAGGCGTTACAGTTTTGGCCACCACGAGATTGCCTTGCAGATTCCATTTGTTGCCTGGCGTGAAAATATTATGGTTGATATAAAAATAGATAATACCCTTTGTGGTGATGGACGCTGAGGTTGCCCCGATGGAAAGAAGTGTTTTGGGGTCGTTGCCCAATCTCCTTCCTGCCACTGCCTTTATACCCAGCTGACCACCGATGGTGGGGTTGGCGGCTATGTTCGGGACTACGGTAATGCCCAGCTTGTTGTGTGATGTATCGGCCTTTTTGCCGGGATGGAGGATATTCCGGAGCAGGTCGCTGAAATCATACTGCCGGCTGAGATCGTGGGAGGGTTCTTTGTGCTGCCCTCGTAACGAATCAGCTTTGAGAGAATCTACAGGGATTGGAACCTGTCCAAATGCGATTGTCGATATGCCTACCGATAGAATAAAAAATAGCCATTTCAATTGTCCTGAATTTAGTCCTGTATTGACGATAATTTTCCCCAGTTGGTCCAGGATAGGTCTGCCCTATAGGGGTAATTACGATTTATCCCAGGCCAACAGGTACTAATAATCAATAATAGGACCAGTTTGGAATAGTTGTCCGGCTGCCCTATCACTGGCCTTTTTGAGATGGCTGGCAGTTGTCGGATACCAGCTGGCCGTCGATGAACACTTTACATACATGGGTAGTGTACTCGAATGGATCGCCATCATAGAGGACGATGTCGCCGTCCTTGCCTTTTTCGATGGAGCCGATGCGATTGTCGAGTCCCAACAGCCGTGCGGGGTTTAGCGTAATGGCCTTCAATGCCTCTTCATAGGGTAGCCCGTTGGCGGCTGCTGTAGCGGCCTCGAAGAGGACCACCCTTGTCTTTGGTACATATCCTTCGTAGCCACTCTCGATGGACACGGGGATACCGGCCTGGGTAAGAATGGCGGCGTTCTCCATGGTCATATTCGCCATCTCTCCATAGGGGCGGCCCATGGTAGGATGTACGATGATCCCGACCCCGGCGGTTTTTATTTTGTCGATGAGGCGGTAGGCTTCGGCGCCGCCCTCGATGACGAGTCTGAGGTTGAATTCTCTGGCCAGGCGGATGGCGGACATGATATCGAGGGATGTATTGGCGGAGATTAGAGCTTTAACTTCTCCATGTAATAGCTTTACGAGCATCTCCATATTGAGGTCGCGGGAGGGCTGTTTTGTGCTGTCTTTGGAGCTCATTTTTTTCTCATAGACCTGCGCTTTTATCAGTTCGGTGCGCAGCATGGCTATTTCCTTGGATTTGGTGCCGGGAGAGGTGAAGTTTGCTTCCACGGAGGTGCCGAGGGACATGGCCAGCATTTCAAGAGGGGCGAGGGTGACGGCATCTATCTGGCCTGGTTTTGTTTTGGCCACCATGGTCTGTCCGCTGACGAGGGCTCCGACACCGTGACCGGTGTGAATGGTTGTTACGCCATTGACCCGAAGGTAGCCTATCAGTGTGTCATCGGGATTGTAAGCGTCGATGGCGCGCAGGTCGGGCTGAATGGGATTTGACTTTTCAAGCTGATCCTGGTCGATAGGGATATTCAATGGACCGGACAGACCTACTACGCTGCGGGCGTCCACGAGTCCGGGGGTGACAATTTTGGCCTGGTAGACGGTGTAGTTTGAAGGGATCCTGAGGGAGGCGCCTACCTTTTCGATCTTGCCATCTTTTATCAGCACAACGCCATTAATGATGGGTTCGCCGGCCATGGTATAGACCTTCTCTCCTTTGATGGCTATCTGGGCATGGAGGGTAAGGGTAGAGAATAAGATGAGTATATAAAAGAATATTTTCTGCATGTTATAAGGTTTGATAGATAAACATTTTTCGGGGACCGTTTGCGGGGGCGTCATCTTTCGTCGCTCCATTCATAATCCTTGTCGTCGTCTTCCTGTCCTCCTTCGGGGGTATAGACCTTATACCCTCCTACTGCAAAAGCCTTGTCGGAAGGTGTCGATCTGTCGAATCGTTTGAGTCCTTCTACCCATGTCTGCTCTACATGTGTATATACGCTGAAGGGATCGCCGGACAGGATCACGAAGTCGGCGTCCTTACCTTTTTCCAACGAGCCGATCTTGCTACCGAGGTCGAGCATACGGGCCCCGGCAATGGTGAGGGCTTCCAGCGCCTTTTGACGGGACATTCCTTCCCGGACGCTGAGGGCGGCGCTACGCATCAGGAATCTGGAGTCTGTAATTGGGTCGTCGGTATGTATGGCTACGGGCACACCTGCCTTTTCCAGCAGGGCGCCATTCTTTGGTGAGAAGTTCATCGCCTCGAGCTTGCCGCCGGGAGCATCGATATTGATGATGGAGCAGGGCACTCCTGCAGCGGCAATGGCGTCTATCACTTTCCAGGCTTCTGATACATGGTGCAATATCACCCGAAAGCCAAACTCCTTTTTCAGGCGGAGGACGGTGAGGATGTCATTCATCTTGTGGGTATGAAAATGAACGATCCTCTTGCCTTCCAGCACTTCGACGAGCGACTCCATCCGCAGGTCCCGCTCGGGCATCTTTGTCGAGTCCTTTTTGGCAAGGGCGGAGTCTATCTTTTTCTTGTATTCTACGGCTTTTAAGAATAGCTCTCTGTCCATGGCGGCGGACTTGGCCCGGGTGCCGGGGAACCCATTGGTGCCGCGCATGGAGTTGGTGCCATTGGCCATTTTCATTCCCCCGTATACTCCTTTTTCATTCACCTCCAGCATTCCTTCTATGTCTTCGGACTGCCGCATCTTGAGGTAGATGGTCTGCCCGCTCATGAGGTGTCCCGATCCGGGCATTATATTGGCTGTGGTGATCCCTCCTGCCAACGCCTTTTTAAAGCTGCTGCTGGACGGATTGACGGCATCGAGCACCCGCACTTCGGGATTGAGCGCATTGGAATTGTCACCTCCTTCTGGTCCGCCGATGTGTGAATGTGTATCCACGATGCCAGGGATAATGACCTTGCCGGCGGCGTCGATGATCTGGGCATCGGATGGTATGGAGGTGGTGGCATCTCCGACCGCGAGTATGCGACCTTTCTGAATGATGAAAATGCCTTTTTCTATGGCCGGCCCTGTCACGGGATAAATAAGAGCGCCTTTAAAAGCGATGGGTCTGTCCTGTGCATGTCCGGGAAAATCGAGGAACAGCAAGAGTTTCAGCAACACTCCTGCGAGGATAAGTTTTTTCATGCAAATCTTTTTAAGAGGGTAATGAGATGAGAAATTACAGAAAAAACTGTCAACTACGGGCACTATGTGAAAACACGTATAAATTTAGGGTATGAAAATAACAGACCCATCCTTCAACTACAATAAATACGGTCAGGGCTATTCCATTTGATGACGGATCCTTTGATTCCAGGAGGCCTTCTATGGTCGCCCAGAGGCGTTCCTGCACAGGGAGGTGCGGTCAGCGATGTCGGCCAGGGGATTCATCCACGAGCAGGAAGCGCTTGTACAGAGGCTGGCGGATGCGCTGGCTTCGGGGGAGTGGGATAAAAAATACGGGTATCTTCGAACGCAGCCTTATTTTACGGGCGCGATGCGTCTTATTACGGCTGTGCCGGGGTGAGGGAGCTGAGCCTGCTCGTGGGGCCGAGCAGGAGTACTTGACAGATCACTCGGTCCTAAGACTCTTTACGGGATTGGCCACGGCCGCCCGCACTGCATGAATACTCACGGTCAGCAAAGCTATTATCAACGCCAGCCCACCGACCCCTGCGAAGATCCACCCGCTGAGTGGAGTACGATAGGCAAAGTCCTGCAGCCAACGTTGCATGCAATAATAAGCGATGGGACATGCGATGACGGTAGAGATGAGCACGAGCCGTACAAACCCTTTTGACAGCATGGCTACGACGCCGCCGACAGTTGCACCCAGCACTTTTCGAATACCAATCTCCTTTGTCCGCTGCTCGGCGGTAAAGGCGGCCAGGCCGGCCAGTCCGAGACAGGAAATAAAGATAGCCAGCAAGGCAAACGCATTGAAAAGAAGACCCATCCGTTGTTGAGAAAGGTAAAGTTTTTCCAGCTGCTGGTCTACAAATCCATATTCGAAATCATAGACGGGGTTCAGCCTGCTATAGATGGTCTTCAGCTCTCCGACCGTCTGGGGGACAGTGGCGGGGGCGGCGTTCACTACGGCATAGCCGCGCAGCCATTCTTTACCTGTACCGGGATTATAGCGAAGTATGAGGGGATTGACGGCAGATTGCATCGGCTGGATATTAAAATCCTTTACCACGCCGACGATGGTTCCTTTATTACCCCAGACGGTCAGTGGCTGGCCGACGGCTGACGCAGCATCCATTCCCATGACCTTTAGCGCTGCCTGGTTGACCACATAATTCAATGTATCTTCCTTAAAATCCGATGAGAACGATCTTCCTGCTACCAACCGCACCCTGAAGACGGACAGGAAATGCTCATCCACTCCCATGACGGAGAACATTTGGTGGTTCTCTGTGATCGTCTTCCATCGGACGCCGATGGTGCCCATTCTTACATCCACGGGCAGGTCGGAGACAATGGTATAATTATGCAAATGCGGATGGCTGCTTAGCTCAGCGGCAAGCTGGTCGCTCTTACCGCGCATATCCCCTTTTAAGGGAATATAGAGCAGGTGGGACTTATCAAAGCCAAGGTCTTTTTTCTGTATAAAATGCAGCTGACGATAGACAACTACGGTGCCGATGATGAGGGTAATGGAGACCACGAACTGAAATACCACGAGACCATTACGGAACAGACGGCTCTTTATGCCTGCCCTGACGACCCTGGATTTGAACACCTGTATAGGGCGAAACGACGAAAGGAAAAAAGCTGGGTAGGAGCCGGATAGGAGGCTCGTTGCCAGGAACACCAGCAGCAGCCCTACTAACAGCCACCCGTCATGAAGATCGATGGTCAGGTTTTTGCCCAGCACACGATTAAATTCGGGGAGGGCTATGACTACGAGCAGGCCCGCCAGCAAAAGCGACACAAACGTTATCAGGAGGCTCTCGCTGAGAAATTGTCCGACGAGCTGGCTGCGGCTTGCCCCGATGACCTTACGGACACCTACTTCTTTGGCGCGGCGGGCGGACCGGGCGGTGGCGAGGTTCATAAAATTGATACAGGCCACGAGCAGGATAAATACTGCCACTATCGAGAACAGGCGCACATATGTGATATCGCCTTGCCCCTTTACATCATAGAGGATATGTTTGGAATATAAATGGACTTTATCCAAGGGTTGGAGCTGGAAGACTGCATCGAAAGTAGGTTCGCCCTTTTTATTGATCGCCCTGATGTTTTGCTCGATGGCAGCAAGCGAGGCGGAGGAAGTAGATGCATGATCGTCAAAGACGATGTAGGTATAGAAATTTAAATTGTCCCAATGTGCATTGATGATGTCTTCGTCTGTGCGGGCATCGAAAGACATGGGTAATAAAATATCGAATTGCAAATGGGAGGTGGAAGGTATGTCCTTCAATATACCCGTGACGGTGAAGCTGGCGTTGGCACCCATACGGATGGTCTTTCCGATGGCATTTTTATCGCCAAAATACTTTCGGGCCATCCGCTGGGTCAGGAGCAGCCCATCGGGGCGGACGAGTGCGGTGGAAGAGTCGCCGCTGACAAGGGGAAAGGTGAATACTTTTAAAATATCGGGGTCGGCATAGTAGGCGCCCCTCTCTTCAAAATGTCGATCGCCTACGGTGAAGATAGAGGACTGGCCATAGTTGGGTCTCAGCCGGGCAGCATATTTTATACCGGGGATCTGTGTTTTCAGGGCTGTTCCCAAAGGAGCGCCTGTCAGGGGGTAGGTCTCACCCAGTAAGGAGGCTGTTAAACGATAAGTATGATCGACATTTGTATTGAATCGATCATAGCTCAATTCATTTATCACCCATAGCATGATAAGGATGGAGCAGGCGAGACCTGTGGCAAGCCCCAGTATGTTCAGGATAGTGAATAGCCTATTATGAAGCAGGCTGCGCAGCGCTGTCTTGAAATAGTTTGTTAACATACTCCGGAATTATGTACGGGTGTATAACCAAAGCAGTACCATAAATACTGCGTATTGATAATCAATAGAATGTGAAGAGCGGCGGTTTGCAGGACTGTCCGTTTTTGAAACGATGCTTGTACGGATACAGGCTAATGCATATATTGCCCGTCTATGCAACGAGCGTATTTTTTTCTTTTTATTATCCTGCTTGCGCAGTGTAAGACATCCCCTGACAAGCAAGCGGGGACGGCGACTGCTGATAGTACCTCCAAGCCAAGACGGGCGTATGATTACTGTTATACCAACAAGAGCGGGATCTTTGTTTTCACGGCAGGGGACAGGATTGGCAGGCATCTAAAATTAGAGGCCAATGATGTAAGGCTTTCTCCGGATGGGACCTGGCTGGCGTATACGTATTCGGATTCAAGTTTCCCCGAAAGAAGGGTCGGGTTGATGGACCTGGAGACAGAGAAGACCACCATCCTGGACTCCGGCTGTTACAATTGCTATGGCCCTGTATGGTCGCCGGATGGGAAATACCTGGCATATAACGCCTATGCCGATAGGCAATGGCGTATTAAATATGTCGACAGAGAAAACACTCATGCGGAATTCCTGATAAAAAAGGTGGACGGGCATGAATACTATTCTCCGCAATGGGCCCCGGACAGCAGAAGTATCGTTGTACAGGATATGGCTGCCGTGCGAATCATCGACCTGGGAGGTAATACCCTCAAGACAATACCATTCAGCGACATCGACACGAATATTGCCGTCAGCAGCGCCATAAGTTTTCTGCTCACGCCAAAGGAGGAAAAGCTTATTTATGAAAGCGGAGTATCGACGGATACTATACCCGCGCCTAATTCAGATGAGCCGCCATCCTATATTTTTTCCTATGATATGAATTCCAAAAAAGTCACCCGGCTGACAGCCGCAAAATATAATTGTTTCAGGCCGGTGCTAAGAGGAGATACTATCTTTTGTCATGGATGGGACCCGGCAGGGGAACCCCATGATATGGGAAATGTCTATAGAATGAATATCAATGGCGGAGATTTTAAACTGGCCTTTAAAAGCTGCAATTATTTTTCCTGCCGGCGCTAGCTGCAGAGCTATGAGGCTGTGACAGGGCACCCTAAAACGATGTCCGCACACTCACACCCCATGTCAACGGGTCGCCGAGGTGATAGGCGCCGAAATCATATGCATAGGAAATATATTTCTTATCACCCATATTCCTTCCCCATATTGCCAGCTCGAATTTATGGATGTCCAGTCCGCAGCGCATGTTGAAAATTGAATAAGGAGACTGCCGGATGGTGTTGGTCAGATCGAAATACGTCGTTCCTGTCAATTTCCATTCCCCCCGGACAAAAATACGCAGGTCGCGGCCCAATGCCCGGGCATATTGTACGGCCAGTAAAGAAGTGAGGTCAGGCGTAAATAATTGATGTTTGCCGGCGAGGTCCACGGAGGACCCGTTCTGCGATACCTGCAGCGTCTGGTACTTGCTATGGGTATAGCCGGCATTATAGATCACATCGAGACCGCGAATGGGCGTGGCCGATAGTTCCAGCTCGGCGCCATAATTGTTGAGCCTGCCGGTGTTCTTTGTGACGGTGATGGCGTCGGGGAGGACGAGGGTTGGCACCTGCGCATCGCCCGTATGCGTATAAAAGACATCGGCATTCACCCGAAGCGCGCCGGACAGAAAGGTGTTCTTGATGCCGAGCTCGTAATTGCTGCTGTATTCGGGACGATAGCCCACGAGCGGCGGCTGGGAAGGATCGGATGACAGCTGTGTCAGACCGCCGGTGCGGAAACCCCTGCTGTATACAATATAGAGGGTGGAGTTGGCCAGCAGTCTGTAGTCGAGCGCCAGACGGGGGGAGAAGGCATGAAAGGAAACTTTTCCGGAGGTGTCGGGAATGATCACCATCGGTGTCGGATCGGGATCATGCTGATATTCACCAAGGACATCCTCCCATTGGTGTTCGTAATCATAACGCAGGCCTGCTGTCAGGTTGGTCTTTTCATTCAGGGCATAGCTCAGCTGTCCATAGACGGCGACGCCCCATTTATGATTGCGGGTGGTATTGATGGTCGAGAAGAGCGAATCGCCCACGCCGAGCATATTTGCGTCCTGTCCATAACGGGTGGCCTGTTTGTTGGGCTGGTCCTGGTAAAACCAATAGGCTCCGGTGGTCCATTTCCAACGGGAGGCGCTTGCGGAAGAAAATTGAAGATCCTCGGTGACGGCCCGGATATTATTCCACCTGCTGCCATAGTTGTTGATGATGGAGATGGCATCCAGGGGGGAAAAATCGCCGTCGATGGGGTTGGTATAATATCTATAATTCTGCTGATAAGAGGTCTGTTCCCGGAAATGAAAGGCGGCTGCCTTGTAGGCGGCGGCAAGCGAGGACTGAAAGGTATTATCCACCATGGTGGTGGTGGCGTTTTGGTCCAGCTTGTATGGCTGTGCGAAGGCGGCTGTAGGGTCGGCCACGAGGGGGAATGCGCCGTGGTTGCGATTGTTACGATGCCTGATATTCAGATCCAGCGACCAGCGGGTGTTGGGAATATATTTGAGATAATAGTTGCCGGTGACGCTATGCTGTTTGTCATAGGTGGAATTGTCGTATTCATTTGTATAATATCCGTTGCGGCCGTCATAAAGACCGGCGATGCCAATGAAGAGCTTGTCCTTGATCAGCGGGGTCCTGAGGGCTGCCGAATACCGCTGCTGTCCATGATTCCCGGCACCCAGCTCTACAAAGCCGCCGGTGCTGTTTCCTGGCTGTCTTGTGATGATATTCAGCACGCCCCCCATGGCGTTACGGCCATACAGAGTCCCTTGCGGCCCACGCAGCACTTCGATGCGCGCTATGTCAAAAAGGGAAGGGATATAGGTATCGAGTCCGAACTGGTTGATGCCATCGATATAGACGGCTACTGCGGGGTCATAGGAGGTGGAAGTAATGCCCCGGATGGATATGACGTCCCTTCCATCCCCGGGGTCGGCGGCATAAAGGCCGGGTACGATGCCGGAGATGTCCTTGTTATTCCAAAGCCGGAATTCCTGCACCTGGGTGGATGTAAAGGCTGATACGGCAATGGGGACCTTTCCCAACTTCTCCTCCCGGCGCTGGGCGGTGACTATCACTTCATTTAATGATTTGGCGGAGTCGGAGGCCTGACCTAATACAGTGCCTGACGATATCAACAAACAAACAGCTAAAATACTTCGAGCATTCCAAAACATGTCAATCAATTATCACTTGAGTAATCGGATATACCAATGCGTTATGCCTACATCCTGGGCACTGGGGTCTTTTTTTGCGGCTGTTATATACAGCTTGTGCAGGGCGCCATCTGTCACGGGGACCAGCGGTACATGTACTGTCTCCAGCCATTCCTTATTATCGGGTGAGGTGGCTTTACCTGATCCACTAAGGTTGAGCTCGCCCAACTTCTTACCTGTAGCGGAATCGAGGTGGAATTCGAGGCGATAGGGCGTGCCTGGCCGGCCGCTCCAATAAACCCCTGCCTCGGCGCCTGTGACTTCCGTCAGCTCGATATTATCCTTGTGGAATGGGCCTTTGAGCGAGGATGCCCGGCGGAATAGCAGCCTGGAATTACGAAGGGACACTGATCCTGCGCCTGTCAGCGGACGGATATTATTTCCGCCCTTATTGGTATAGGAGGCGGTAATGGTCAGTACGCCATTGTCTTTTTCAGGATGATGCATCGTAGGATCTACTGTTCCGCTGGCGGGGAGGGATGGGGTGGTCTTATCGGTACCGGCAAGGGTCTGTATCCAGCCGATGATCTGCCGGATGTCCTCTTCTTTCAGGGCCGGGTGTGCGGCCATGGCCACCTCACCCCAGTTGCCGCTGCCGCCTTTTATGATCTTTTGCGTGAGCTTGGATACCATCTCGGGATCTTTCGCATAACGTTTGGCCACATCGGTGAAGGAAGGTCCGATGGATTTCTCGTCTACCTTATGGCAGGTCTTGCAATCGAGGGATAGCATGATATTCTTTCCTTCTATGGCGGCGCTCAGGACCTGGTGTCCCTGCGGGCTTGCGGCTTTATCGGAGCCTTCTGCATAGTCGGCGGAAACTACGAGCCCTTTCATGTCATTGACTTTGCTGGTGTCGGCTGGGTCATCCACGGTGACGGCATAGCTCACGGGATGGCCTTCGAAATAGAAGCTGTGATTGCCTTTCACCTGCACATTGACGATGGGGGTAGCATTGCCTGCATAGATACCGATGACGCTGCTTTTGGTAGAGGCGTTCTTTGCATCGACGACGGTGACGGACAATGCGTAGTCGCCGGCCTTTGTGTATGTGTGATCAAAAGAGGGGGTGGTTGTTTCCTGCGTGTGACCGTCGCCTATGTCCCATACATATTTTAATGAGTCCTTTTCAAAATCATGGGCCTTGACGGAGAAATGCACTTTCAATGGCAGCAGTCCGGAGGTCTTGTCCACGTTGAAGTCGCTGACAGCGGGGGCCAGGTTCCCACCGTTGAAATCGATGCGGGAAATGGCGGCATCAGGATTTTTGGTAAACCAGCCATTGCCATACTCGAGGACATACAGCTTTCCATCGGGGCCGAGCTCCATGTCCACGGGCGCATTGAACTTGATATTGTCGAGGAACGGCTCCATATTATCGAGGTCGCCATTGGAGCGCATGGTCACAGCTTTGAGCCAGCCGCGCACCCAGTCGTACATAATAAATTTCCCATTGTAATAATCGGGCAGACGGGTGCTGTCGGGATAAAGGTCGGAATAGAATACGGGGCCGGCCATGGCGCAACGTCCGCCGGTGCCCACCTGTGGGAATTCCTCGGAGGGGCCATAAGGATACCATACAAACGCGGGCTGTGCGGGAGGGAGGTCGCGAAGGCCGGTGTTGTTGCGGCTCTCGTTGACGGGTTTTGCCGGATCGAACGCGGGACCGTTGACATTGGTGGCATAATCATGCCGATGATAGGGATAGTTGTTGCCGACAAATAAGGGCCATCCAAAAAATCCTGCGGTCCTTGCCTGGTTCACTTCATCATAACCTCTGGGGCCTCTTGTGTCGAGGCTGTCCTGGTTGGCGTCCGGGCCTACTTCACCCCAATACAGGTAGCCATTCTTTTTGTCTACGGAGATACGGTAGGGGTTGCGATTGCCCATGACATAAATTTCGGGGCGGGCTTTGGCTTCGCCTTTTGGAAAAAGATTCCCTTCGGGGATGGTGTAAGTGCCATCGGGATTGATCTTGATGCGAATGATCTTACCGCGGAGGTCATTGGTATTACCGGCGCCACGGCGGCTGTCATATTGAAGATGTCCGGGTCTGTCATCCAGCGGCGCATAGCCGTGGCTTGGATAGGGCGTATTGGGTTCGTCGAAAGGAGTGGAGTTGTCGCCTGTGGAGACAAACAAAGTATGGTCTGCGCCAAATGCGATGGAGCCGCCGGTGTGACAGCATATTTCCCGTTGCGATTTTACTTCCAGCACAACTTTTTCTGATCTTTTGTCGATGCTGTCTCCTGCGAGGGTAAACCGTGACAATCTATTCACAGAAGAATCGATAGGGCTGTAATACACGTAGACATAGTGGTTCTGGGCAAAGTCGGGATCGGCCTGGACACCGAGCAATCCTTCCTCGGCATTGACACTGGGGGTATGCTGTGTCTTGAAATATACGTCCAGGAATCCTGCCTGTGTGACTTTTTGCGTGGTGTGGTTGTAAAACAAGATCTCACCTCTGCGCTGGACAATGAGAATGTCCAGGTTGGGAAGTATGGTCATTTCAGTGGGCTCGAAAAAGACGCCCTGCGCGAGGGTCGTTTTGGTAAACCGTTCTGCTTCCGGGACGCGGGGGGTCTTTGCCTTGTCGTAGTTGAGATTATTGTTATCGCCAATGGCATAGCGGAGGCCTTCTACCAGGGGATACAGGGAGGTCGTATCAGCGCCGTACCAAGCTCTGCCTCCATCATATTCATGTGAAAAAAGCGCGGGATGCGTACTGTCGTCGGACCCTGTCATTCGCCTGTACCAACCCCATTCGTATCGGGACGAGGTGGCGGACCGTACGCCGGCAAAACCGCCGCCGGCCTGGATATAGCGTTCGAGATCGGCCTGTTCATAATTATCGAGTGTGTTACCCGGTGTATTTACAATGACTACGGCCGAGTATAGTTTAAGACTGTCCTCCCGGAAGTGGCTGGGGTCGGATGTCGTATCCGCTGTCCAGCCATTGGATGCCACCAATGAGAGGAGGGGCTGCAGTTCCCCGGGCATGCCGGTGATGAGCGCCTTTGTATAGATCAGCAGGCGGGGTTTGCCTTCGCGGCGGCTGTTGCAACTAAAAAGTATCAGGAGGAGGAAGAGAAGGGCGGGGGATAGCAATCGGCGTGTACAGGTCATAAGCATTGTTGACGAGTGTAAAATTATGCATAGATAGGAATTTTTTGCTTTAGCAAATCTTATTTCTGGATGGTTATACCGGAGGCATGCAGGTGTATGATCAGCCATTTGTCTCCTTCTTTTTTCAGGACCAGTGTTCGTCTGCCGAGTAGATCAGGATCATCGAGGGTGAAGGTTACGATAGCTGTCGTACCGGCCATTTGAATCCTCATATCTAAAGGTTCTATAATAATATAGGGCGGGGAGGACTTCTTCTTTCGCGCATTTTCAAAGACATTCTGAAATATGTGCAGGACCTCCTGCTTATTGCCGGCCCTATAGGGGAATCTGGCGGATGGCGGGAAGAATGCGGTGGCCTCTTCGGCCCAGCAGTCGGTGAACTTTTCCCATTTGAGATTGGAAAAGGCGTCGACAAATGTGTTCATGGCCTGAATGACTCCGGTGGAGTCGGGTGGGGCCTGGCCCAGACCTTTAAGGGCGCAGGCACTTATGATGATAAACAGATATAGACGGCGCATAGTAGGTTTTCTTTAAAGGTAGGGATTCGGGTCTGACGCCGGTGGGACCAATTAGTAAATGGCGCTCAATCCACGTCAGGGCCGATGATATTCTTCATCTTGCGATTGATGGCCAGACGCCTGGCATATACGAGCCGGTAGTTGCCGGCAGTGATGGTGTATTTATAGTTGTACTCTTTTCCCTGCAATTTTGTACCGGTGGTGAGCCATGCAAGGGTCAAGCCCCATTTGTTGGTATTGTATCCGGCTGCCAGGCGCAGCATATAGTTGGCTGAGAAACCCAGCTTGTTGGCGCCGATGCCATTACCTGTCTCATGAGACCATCGGAAATTAAAGTTTTCCTCGAAGGAGCCCAGGAGGAAATAGTGTTTCTGCAGCACCAATGTATAGGCATAGCCAATGCCGGGTCCTATTTCGAACACGTGCAGCTTGCGGATATTGCTCTTATAATAGTTGGAGTCTACGCTATAAGGAACGAATGAGCTGTCCCCGGCGATGGTGATATAGAACGCCTTGCCCCCGAGCAGGAATGAGCCTGCGGAGCGTTGCTGCCAGGCATTTTGCGATAGTCCGGCGCCATAGCAAAACCTCCGGGAATTCAGTACTCTGTATATGGAGGTGCCGATCATTTTTATTTTTACGTCGGGCCGGACATAATAGTCATGGCTGTCTTCGACGCCCAGTCCACGGGGATTCAAATAATATCCCCTGTAGAAGGAGGCTACGAGGTCGACGGTCCACTTCCTTTTATACAGGTGCATCTGAAGGTCGGTGCTTTTTGTCTCTCCCTTGTCCTTATTGGATTGTAGAAAATTCAGGCCTTTGGAGAAGCTGAATGAAAAGGATTTGTACGTGAGGCCTACGCCGAGGCTCAGGGGTTTGTTGACGGGGTAGTTCATGGGTGCAATGCCAGCCGGAGGCTCCATCTTGAATTGCAGATAGCTTTTGGAAAGATACATCCGGACGATGATGGTTCCTGAGAAGCTTCGGAAATAGCTTGTGTCATGGTCGGGCTGCGTTACCTGGCTCCTTCCAGGGGCTCCCGGTGTCTGGGCGCTGGCTCCGCCAACGATCAATAGACTCAATAGCAGAAGATAAGGGTTACGTTTCATAATGAAAATTATGAATTATTTTTATCATATCAATATGCAAGACCTATGCCGCCGGGGCTGTAAGGCAGGCGTTAGAATGCAGATCTTACCAGGCCGCCTTCGACCCGGATAGCTGCTCCATTGGTAGCGGCGGCCAGCGGACTGACGAGGTATACGGCCATATGAGCGACCTCTTCGGGTGTGGCGAAACGCTGAATGAGCGAGGTGGGTCTGAACTGCCGGAAGAACTTCTTTTCTATCTCATCCAGACTGGCGCCTTCCTGTTCGGCCAGTGCATTTACAAAGTCACCTACGCCGCGGGAGATTGTAGGTCCGGGCAGGATGCTATTTACGGTGACATTCGTGCCCTTGGTCAATTCTGCCAACCCTCTTCCAATGGCTATCTGTGCGGTCTTTGTCATCCCATAATGGATCATCTCCTCGGGTATGAAGACTCCGGACTCGCTGGAAACAAAGAGGACCCTTCCCCAATTCTTTTTCAGCATCGCGGGAAAGACCTTTCGGGCCAGCCGGACGCCGCTCATAACATTTACGTCAAAAAACCGGAACCAGTCCTCGTCGGGGATGTCTGCAAAAGGTTTGGGTTCGAAGATGCCGACGTTATTTATAAGAATATCGATCTCTGGGAGCTCATTCAACAGGCGTGCGACATCGTCCTTTTTTCCAAAGTCGGCGGCGATGCCGGAGACCCTGGCATGAGGGTTTTGTTGCTGTAACGCGGCGATGGTCTTGTCGACGGCTGCCTGTGTTCTTCCATTTATGATGACGGCGGCGCGTTCTTTGAGAAGGCCTTCTGCAATGGCCAGTCCGATGCCTGCCGTTGATCCGCTGATAAAAGCTGTTTTATCCTGGAGCTGGAGATCCATGTGTATTTTGTTTGGTAATAAATACATATGAGCGCGGGTTAATGTTCGCGGGCATGCTGGAACCAGATCTGAGATATTCCATATTTATTTACTAGTTTTAGACTTGGCTTTGGCTCCAATCCAGGGACCGCCGGAGGCGGATCGTCCAGGACCGGAGGTCCCGACCGAGGTACCCGAGGAAGACCGTGTCGAAGCAGGTCCGACGAAGGGTATGGGCGAAGCCCGAGGCGGATCCAACAGTGTTGGAACCGACGAAGGATACGAGCGAAGCTCTCGTGACGAAGCAGCTCCGACGAAGGCCTACAGACATTTGCGATATGCTGGAATTGGACAATTTTTTGGACGAAGGCCAATTACCGCACTTTTATGAATAAGGCAAAAGAGGTAACCATCTACGACATTGCGGAAAAGCTGCAGCTTTCCGTCGCGACTGTAAGCCGTGGCTTAAAGAACAGCGAGACGGTGAACAAGCGAACCAGGAAAAGGATCTTAGACCTGGCCGAAAAAATGGGTTACCGTTCCAACCATTTTGCCAGGAACCTGCGGCAGCAGCAGACCAATACCATCGGCGTTATTGTACATGAGCTGAACAGCAACTTTATGACCTCTGTGCTCACGGGCATTGAGAAGGTTACGGCGGAGGCGGGTTATGATATCATCATCGCGCATTCGTCGGAAAGTTTTAAAAAGGAAGCTGCGAATGCAAAAAATCTTTTTCATAAAAGAGTAGACGGACTGATCGCATCGCTGTCCTTCGATACAAAGGACCTGGATCATTTTTTACCGTATGCGAAAAGAAAGATACCGGTCATATTTTTTGATCGTGTGGAGCAGGATGGCAATAACAGTGTTGTTATCATCGACAATTACAAGTGCGGCTATCAGGCCACGAAGCATTTGATCGAGCAGGGATGTTCGAAGATAGCGCATGTCACTTCGAGTCTGAACCGGAATGTGTATGAACAGCGATTTAAAGGCTACCGGGCTGCATTATCGGATAGCGGGATCGCATTTGACGAAAGCTGGCTGATGGTAAAAGATCTGAGCAAGCAGGCTGGTGTTGAGTCGGCCGGGCAGATACTCAATATGAAGCCGTTGCCGGACGGCATTTTTTTCACCAATGATTTTGTCGCGTCTGTCTGTATGCGTATCCTAAAGGCGGAGGGAGTAAAAATACCGGATGATATTGCCATCGTTGGGTTCAATAATGATGCTATCAGCGACCTGATGGAACCTGCGCTGACCACGATCAACTATCCGGGAAGGGATATGGGGGAGATCGCCGCCAAAAATCTGATCAACCACCTGAAGGGGGTTTACGATATCAATCAAACCAACTGCATTATAATCCGCGCTGAACTGATTGTCAGACAATCATCTTTAAGAGATCGTGTAAATCGCTGAGTCACAGAAGGTGGCTCGTCCTCATGGACTGTTCTTTATGCATTTGAAGGACAGTGATACTTTTTTAGCCTAAAATGTGCAAAAAGCGACCATTTTAGGTAATCCGTTACATTTTTTTGCAAACTTTAGCACTAAAAATTCAGGAATTGTTAAAACCATTTTGCAATTGATTATTAGCTAATAAAAGAGCATGTTAATAGCATATATGATGCTATTTTAATTTAAACTTCTACAAATTGTTTAATTTTTATGCAATCGGTTTATTTTCCTAATTTTAACCAAGTCTTTTATTTCAGCACCAAATCTCTATTACACTCTAATTGTTTGCTTATGAGAAAATACCAAACTGGCTTTGCACAGGTTGCAAGTCATTTCTTTTCCCTCACTGCTTTTCTCCTTATTTCATTTGGGCTACTGGCTCAGGCGCCAGTAAAAGGCAGGGTTCTGGACCCTTCCGGCACTCCGTTAAGTGGGGCCTCTGTCATTGTAAAAGGGACTTCCAGGGGTACGAGCACGGATGCGTCGGGTGCATTCACCATTAATGCAAGCCCAGGCGAGGTACTGGAGTTTTCCATGGTTGGTTTTCAGGTGGGCTCTGTGAAGGTAGCCGCCGGCAAAGACATCAGTATTCAGCTTCAGACAAAGCTGAGCACTGTCGAGGAGGTGATCGTCATCGGATATGGTACGCAAAAGCGTGCTAATGTGACGGGCGCCATTTCGAGTGTGAACAGTAAGACCTTAAACGAACTGCCTGTGCCCAGCGTTTCGTCAGCATTGCAGGGGCGTGTTCCCGGAGTGCAGGTAACCAGTAACGGTAGTCCGGGTACGGATCCCATCGTCCGCATCAGGGGTATCAGCTCCATCTCCTATGCGTCCAACCCATTGTATGTAATTGACGGTCTTCCGACGGGTGACCTTTCTACTATCGATACAAGGGATATAGAGACGGTGGATGTCCTCAAGGATGCGTCAGCAGCGGCCATCTATGGATCGAGAGCGACCAACGGCGTTATCATGATCACCACCAAGAAGGGTAACAGGAGCGGAAAGCTGCGCGTCAGCCTGGATTCCTACGCCGGTATGTCGAACATAACGAAAAGGCTTAGTCTGCTGAACACGGCGCAATTCCAGCAGTATGCCATCGCCTACCGGGGCAGCAATGTGCCAAGGCTTCTTGCACCCTGGGTCGACAAACCCATCTACCAGGGCGCTTCTCAAACCTATGGTCAAACAAATACGGATTGGCAGGATGCCTATTTCAAGACAGGCGTAATGACACAGCATAACCTTGGTCTCAGTGGTGGCAATGACATATCCCACTTCTATGCTTCTGTAGGCTTCTTTGACCAGACGGGTATCGCTCCCAAGGTGGGCTACAAGAGATTCAACTTCCGGATCAATTCGGAGCACAATATCAGCAAACTGTTTACGTTTGGCGAGAACCTGTATCTCGCCTCAGGTGAGCAGGCATATGATAACAATGAGACGGGCTCCCGGACGAACCTGGTGAATGTCATCCGGATCATGCCCCATATGCCGGTGTATGACCCGACGACATCGGACGGTTTCAGGGGCGTGAACACCGTCCTGGATGGTGGCGACCCGACCAACCCTGTAGAGGATGCAACGGTGAAAAATACCGGCACCCGGACTACGGCAAAGATCCTGGGTTCGGCGTATGTGGAATTAAGCTTCACCAAATGGCTGAAATTCCGGAGCACCTACGGCATTGACTACGCCAACGGTCTGGACAGTCGCTTCCAACCCATCTTTAACGACAGCGGAACGATTGCGGGCTCCAGTGCCATTCTGGCCGGTATCACCAACAACCGCAGTGTCTCTACCGTTCAATTATTTACGCAGCAGCTGACTTTTGACAGGACCTTTGGCGAACATCATATAAACGCCGTGGCTGTGTACGAATACCTGCAGCAAAAAGTAAATACCGAGAATGCCAGCGGTACGCAGGCCTCCAATAATCTCAAGACCCTGAATAATGCCTCCAATCTTTCCGTTACACAAACGAAGAATGAAGGTGATCTTATATCTTATGTCGGCAGGTTAAGCTACGACTACAAAGGCAAGTATCTGTTGAGCGGCGCCATTCGCCGGGACGGTCTTTCTGTATGGGCGCCCGGAAAGAAATGGAAGGTCTTTCCTTCGGGAAGCGTCGGCTGGCGTATAGACCAGGAGCAGTTCATGCAGAGCCAGACCAGCATATCCGAGCTGAAGCTCCGTGCGGGTTATGGTATCACCGGTCTGAATGGATTTGCCTTAGGTTGGACGCCCTGGCAGGCCAGCATAAGCTCCAACAGCGCTTACTATCCTTTTGGCAATGTGTTCAACAACGGTCCGGCCTCTTCGCTCCAGTCGCTGGCAAACCCCGACCTGGAATGGGAGACGACCAAATCGCTGAACTTTGGCGTGGACCTGGGTCTATTGAACAATTCGGTCACGGTTTCTGCCGAGTATTTCCGGCGTAAGACGGACAACCTGATCCTGGCTGTTCCCCTGCCTTCGTCGCTGGGTTATTTATCTTCTACCGTACCTATCAACGTAGCGGGTATGACGAACAACGGCTTCGAATTACAGGTTGGTTATAATAAGCGTACGGGTGATTTCAAATGGAACGCCAGCGCCCTGATCAGCGTTATCACCAACAACGTGACGAGACTGGCTCCCGGTGTCACCAGCATCGAGGCCGGCAACGATGCGGATCTGAGCGAAGGGTATAATGTTACCAATACAATGGTAGGTCATCCCATCCAATCCTTCTATGGCTGGCAGGTGGAGGGGATCTTCCAGGATTCGGCAGATATAAAGAAACACGCCACGCAAACCGGCGGCACGGGTCCCGGAGATATCAAATTCAAGGATGTGAACCCAGACGGCAAGATCGACAACAGTGATCGTACGTTCCTGGGCAGCTTCATCCCCAAATTCACCTATTCCTTCAATTTGGGAGGGAACTATCATGGGTTCGATGCATCGCTGTTCTTCCAGGGTGTGCAGGGTAACAAGATATATAATGCCACCCGTACGATCTCCGAAGGCATGGTGCGCTTCTTCAATTCGAGCACGAAGGTGTTGGATGCCTGGAGACCGGACCATACCAATACCAGTGTCCCCCGCGCCATAGGTTCCGATCCGAACCAGAACGCAAGGCCTTCTACAAGATTCCTGGAAGATGGTTCCTACCTGCGTCTGAAGAATGTGATGCTGGGCTTTACCATTCCCCAAAGCTCGCTGCAGTCATTGTCGAAGGGCGTGGTCAAGGGCTTTAGGATCTATGTATCGGCTCAGAATGTGCTGACGTTCACGAAATATTCGGGCTTTGATCCTGAGGTGGGAAACAGGACTGTCAATACATCCGCGTTGACCAATGGTATCGATGCAGCTGTATACCCACAACCTAAATCTTACCAAATAGGTATTCAGGCAAACTTCTAAAAAATCAGGAAACTCTTGTAAAACCATTAATATGAGGCGTAATATAAATATACTGATTGCCGCGATTATCCTGGGCGTAGCCACTATAATTGCGTGTAACAAACGATTAAATGTATTTGATCAGAACAACCCGACTACCGCGAGTTATTTCAAAACGGCCGCGGAGTTGCGCAACGGAGTGAATGCCGCGTATTCCACCCTGCGCTCGGCCAATCTCATGGGTCGCGAGTGGTTCTTTACCCATGACATGCGTGGGGCGGAAACCAATGCTGGCGGCCCCCAACTGGAGGCGCCAAGGGCTGAATTGATGAAGCAGCCTTCTCCGGCACCGTCCAACTCTGTTATGGGAAGTGTCTGGCAGGGCACCTATCAAATGATCAACCGGGCTAATCTCGTCATCGCGAAAGCGCCAGATGTAAAAGACGATGCTGCCGCAAGGGATGTGATTGTCGGCGAGGCCGAATTTCTAAGGGCCTGGGCTTACTTCGAGCTGGTGAGCATGTGGGGTGATGTGCCGTTGTACACGGAGCCCGTCACTTCGGCTACAGGGTATAAACCCCAATCGCCCGCTGCGGATATATACAAACAGATCATCGCCGACCTCACTGATGCTGCTGCCAAGCTACCTACGGGACAGTCTAAAGACGGCAAGGTCAGCAAGGATGCCGCAAATATGCTGCTGGGTAAGGTGAATATGCAGAAGGGCGACTATGCAGCTGCTAAGACAGCGTTGTTGCAAGTGTATGGTAAATATACCCTTGTCGACAATTTCCTGGATAATTTTGATGGAGACGTTGTCGTTGGAAGTGTTGCCTATGCACCTGGCTTTGGTCATGAATTCAACAGCGAGTCCATTTTTGAAGTCGTCTTCGTCGACAAGGGCGACGACAATTTCAACTGGGGTTATAATGGCGAGGGCGCTTCGGCCGATGGAAGCATCATGCGCAGCCAGGAATATGGCTTAGTCTGGGGTAATGTTGTTCCTTCCGATGGGATACTCAATGAATTCGAGGCTGGCGATCCCCGGTATAAAATGACCTTTTATGAGTCCGGCGATAGTATATTGACCCGTAGTCTCAAAGAAACTCCTGCGGTGCTGACAGAAAATGGCATGAACGTAGCCCAAAGCAATCATAACGGCCTGGTCAAGAAAAGGATCTATCGCAAATATTCTATCCTCGACTGGTCAAAGGATGGGTTCCATCCCGATGGTATCAATCAGCGTGTATTCCGCTATGCGGACGTGTTGCTCATGCTCGCCGAGTGCGAGGCCGAAGTGGGGACACCTGCTCAGGCAGCCAGCTATATCAACGAGGTACGCGCCCGTAAAAGCGTGAATATGCCGCCCGTGATCCTGACCAGCCATGACCAGGCGATAGCCGCGGTGATGCATGAAAGGGCTGTGGAATTTGCCGGGGAAGAAATGAGTAACATCGACATCCTGAGATGGAGGGCCAAGAGCTATTATCCGTCCATCCGGCCCGATCCGAAACCAGGGCAGGTAGCTTTGTTCCCCATTCCCACCAGCGAAACGTCGGCTAACCCATTAATAAAATAGAGAATCGTTTAGCTTTATTTGAGAAAGAGGCTGCTAGCGGGCCTCTTTTTCTTATTGAGCCGCAGGAGGCGGCTCGTCCATAACCGAGCCATCGGCGAAGGCCTCAGATATTTATGGTTTGCGGGAATTGGGCTATCTTTCGACGAAGACCAATTACCGCACATTTTATATTAAAGTATGAAAGGAAGAGCTTCTGTTATCGCCTTTTTTGTCCTTGGTTTGTCGGCCTGTAAGCATCCACAAAAGAATACTTTATTTACACAGCTGACGCCTGACGAGTCGGGCATCCATTTCCGCAACCAGGTAAATGATGTGGACAGCGCAACTTCTTTTATTAACGAATTTGGCTATATGGGCGGGGGCGTGGGCATTGGCGACTTCAACAACGACGGGTTAAAAGACATTTTCTTTTCCGCCAACCAGGTGAGCTGCCGGCTGTACATCAATAAAGGGAACAACCAGTTCGAAGACATATCGGAACGTGCGGGCATCACGACGAATGTATGGGCCACAGGAGTCAGTATCGTCGACATCAACAATGATGGTTATGACGACATCTATGTGTGTGTGCTGGGGAAGGACCTGTTACACCCGGCAAAGAACCTGCTTTTTATCAACCAGCACAACCTCACCTTTAAGGAAGAGGCGTCGGAATATGGCCTGGCCTTTTCGGGCTATTCGACCCAAGCGGTCTTTCTTGACTATGACAGGGATGGGGACCTTGATATGTATCTTGTCAACTATTTATTAGGGAATAACAGCAATTCTATCGTTCCCCGGGACAGGACGGGCGGATCGCCGGCCAATGACAGATTGTACAGGAATGACGGCTATTCAGCGGCGAAGGGTCATCCGGTGTTTATGGATGTGTCTATGCAGGCTGGGATCAAGGATGATGGTTTTGGTCTGGGGGTTGCGGTGAGCGACTTCAACGGCGACGGCTGGCCTGATATCTATGTAGCGGATGATTTTATTTCCAATGACCTGTTGTGGCTGAACAACCACGACGGCACTTTTACCAATTGTATCAGCAGGGCGCTGCAGCATCAGAGTTATTCGAGCATGGGAGTGGACGCGGCGGATATCAATAACGACGGATTGCCGGATATCGTGACCCTGGACATGCTGCCTGAATACAACCGGAGAAGGAAGGAGTCCTTTTCTTTTATGAACTATGACCGGTATCAGGCGGAGCGGGGAATGGGCTATGAGCCGGAGTTCATGCGCAATATGCTGCAGCTAAACAATGGCTGCATTCGTGCGGGCGATACGAGCATTCCCTATTTTAGCGAGATAGGGCAACTGGCGGGTATCGAAGCGACGGACTGGAGTTGGAGCGTGCTGCTTGCGGACTTTGACAACGACGGGTGGAAAGATATCCATGTCACCAATGGCATCGGGCGGGATTTTATCAACGCGGATTTTTTGGAATTCAGCAGTAAAATATTCAATAGCGACAAAAACAGGGCCGAACAGGAAGCGCTCATCCGGAAGAGGCTGGCGGAGCTGGATCATGTCAACCTGCCTAATTATTTATTCCTTAACCAGCATGATCATAGTTTTAAGGATGCCTCGGCTTTCGCGGGCATTGATGAGCCGTCCATGTCCAATGGCGCTGTATATGCAGACCTGGATAATGACGGGGACATGGACCTTGTGGTAAACAATATCAATAAGGAAGCTTTTGTATTTATAAATAATACGGTACAAAAGGGTAAGCCTGTCGAAAATCATTTTGTAAGTCTGGATCTGGTGGGGGACAGCCTCAACAGGCATGGCTTTGGCGCCAGGGTTTGTGTGTACAGCGATGGAAATATGCAAATGCAGGAGGAGAATCCCGTGCGTGGCTATTTTTCTTCGGTGGACAGGCAATTAATTTTCGGGTTGGGGAAAAGTCGTCATATAGACTCCATCAAGGTGCTTTGGCCTGATAGCAGCATGCAGGCGATCATGAATATCCATGCGGATACTTTTTTGTCATTGTCGTGGCGGGATGCTGCAAAGGGATGGGCGCCTTTTCAGCCTGATGGGTTGCCGTTGTTCTCGGATATAAGCGCTGTCCCGGGTATTGCCTACCGGCACCAGGAAAACATTTTTAATGATTTTGCCATGCAGCGGTTGTTGCCACACAAATATTCTCAACAGGGGCCCGCTCTTGCCACGGGTGATATCAATAGGGATGGGGCCACGGACTTCTTTATTGGTGCGGCAACCGGATCTTCGGGAAAGCTGTTTTTACAGGGAAAGGGCCAGGAGCATCAGCCGGGCGGGAAGATACCGGATAGCCTATTTACGTCCAGGAACCTTGTCGATGGTGATAAGAAGGAAGAGGATATGGGGAGTATCATTTTTGATGCGGATGGGGATGGCAATCCAGACCTGCTGGTTACGAGCGGCGACGTTCAATATGAGGACAGCTCTGTTTATTATAAGCCCCGATTGTACAAAGGTGACGGGAAGGGGAATTTTAGTTTGCGGCCGGATGCCATACCGGATGGGGTCCGGACGAGTGCGGGCTGTGTGGCGGTAGGGGATCTGGATGGCGATGGTGATTTGGACGTATTTATCGGCGGCAGGGTTTCGGGGCAGTATCCTTTATCTCCCCGCAGCTATATTTTGCAAAATAATAGAGGCGTCTTTACGGATGTGACGGCGAAAGTTTGCCCTGCGCTGCAAAAGGGCGGCATGATAACGTCGGCGGTATGGGTGGATATCGATAATGACAAGCAGGCGGACCTGATCGTCACGGGCGAGTGGATGCCTGTAAGAGTGTTTAAGAATGATCATGGTATCCTGCGTGAGGTGACGAGCTCGACGGGTCTGACCAATATGAACGGCATGTGGAGAAGTCTTGTAGCAACGGACATCGACAATGATGGCGATATCGACCTTGTCGCGGGCAATCTGGGTCTGAACTGCGACTATCATGTCAGCGCGGCGATGCCTATGGAGCTGTTTGCGGCGGACATCGATGGTAATGGCCGGATAGACCCGGTGATGTTCTATTATATAAAGGATGAGGATGGGGTCAGACGTTCTTATCCGTCATTCAGCAGGGCACAGCTTGCCATGCAGGTGCCCGCGGTGAAGAAAAAATTCCTCCTCAATGACGACTATGCCCGGGCGGGTTTTGAGGACATCTTTTTGGGGAAGACAAAGGCTGATGTGCTACATTTCTTTTGCGATGAGACGAGGAGCTGCTGGTTCGAGAATATGGGGAATGGGCGATTCGTGAAGCATCCGCTGCCTGTGGAGGCGCAGTTTGCGCCTGTCAATGCGATTATTTGCGAGGATATCGATAATGACGGATATAAGGATCTGCTGCTGGCGGGAAATGATTATCAAACGGATGTTATCACGGGGGGATATGATGCATCCTTTGGTTGTTTCCTGCGGGGTAGCAATAAGGGGGAGTTTATAGCGGTGCCGCCGGACAGGAGTGGATTTGTGTTGAAGGGTGATGTAAAGGATATGGCCCTTATCCGGCTGGCGAAAGGGAAGCGAATAATCGTCGCTGCCGTCAATAACGATAGTGTTCGGACGTTCAGGATCAATAATTGATGTTTTAAAATAGTTGTATGTATCACCGTGTGATGGTCTTTTTGCTCGTGCTGTTCTTTGCATTCTGCAAGGGCAAGCCGCTGCCGAACCAGGAAATGATCGATCTTTTGAAAGACGCTCAAATAACTGATGATAACCCGGGAAATGTTTTTGCTCCGCAAGCACTTGTAAGATCAT
>Ga0105240_10002353_pt1 | contig 30498 bp, 26 predicted proteins | sample KBSC54metaG_FD_80426 | JGI IMG/M metagenome (GOLD analysis project Ga0105240, IMG submission 80426) | Corn rhizosphere microbial communities from Kellogg Biological Station, Michigan, USA - KBS C5-4 metaG | ecosystem: Host-associated > Plants > Roots > Rhizosphere > Soil | place: Michigan, USA... | reverse complement strand
CGGAGTGTGCTCACGCAGAGACGCGAAGATGCCAAGAGGAAGGGGAATGGGATTTTAGAAGAGGGGGTAGAGGCGGCGCTGATTGTGCACCGCGAGTTGAACCCAGGCTCTTTGAGTCAGTCTATGAGGATAAGGCTGGGAAAAAGCGCATCGTCCGTGGCTTCATCCAGTAGAACCTTAGGTCTTGGCGTCTTTGCGTGATGCCCAATCCCCAGGAGGTGCCGGCCAGAGTGACTAACGTCCTCCGTTCGAGGCCCAGGCCAAACCATCGGCGCCCGCTCCGGCGTCGACGAGTTTGTCTGCTTTCCAGCTCTTCAAGTCCACGACGGCGACCTGTTTGCTGGCGTCGCAGGATACATAAGCGACGGCCCCATCGGGCCGCACCAAGACCTCTTGCGGAGCGCGCGGCACCTCGATTTCGTGGACCACTTTCATCGACTTCAGATCAACACCAACGACCTTGTTTTTGCCGGGAACCGCGACCACGAGCCAACGCCCATCAGGGGTCGGTGCGGTGCCGTAACCGGCGCCCGGCAAGGGGACCCATTGAGTCACTTTGTTGGAGCGGGTATCAATCACGGCGAGTTGCGGTTTCGTCTGGTCGGAAGTAAAGACCCAGCGATCATCGGTCGAGATTGAGATCCGTTGCGTCGTGCCCGAGATGGGGATGATGGCCACGACTTTTTTGGCCTCCAAGTCAATGGCGGAGACCGTTCCGGGTCCGACATTGGCTGTATAGCCGTGCCGGCCATCGCTGGTGATCGCAAGCATGTGAGATTCTGCCTGGCCGGTGGGAATCGCACCGACGATTTGGAACGTTTTGGGGTCGATGACAGTCACAGAATTCTCCAGCTCCGTGGTGACGTAGAGCATTCCATTTTTCGGGCCGATCACGGCGCAGTGTGGGCGCACTCCTTTTCCGAAATCCACCGTGCCCACGATCTGACGTTTGGCTAGATCGATCACCCGGACCAGTTGCCCATCTGTCCCGGCATGGCCCACACCGGAGTTTCCGTAGATCGGCACAAATGCCAGCTTGCCATCGGAGGAGGCCACGACTTCATGTCCGGTTGTTCCGTCCTCGGGCACGGTGGCGATCTGCCGGCAGGAATCGGGATCGACAATTCCCAGGGAGTGGTCGCCTTTGTTGGCCACGAGCAAAAAGCCGGTGGATCCGCCCTGAGCCGGTACGGCCGACAGCGCCGCGATCAGAGACGGACAGGCCAAGCGGGCGAGAAATATTTTGGAAATGCGGGAGGCCGGCGAACAAAAGCTCCGCCAGGAATCATGTCTGTGGTTCATGAACGCACCATGAACCGAAATACGGTCGAAGTCAACAGTCGCCCAAAGACGAAATCACGCCGTCTCGCACCGCGGGCGGGAGGGGCGATAAGCCGCGGCCTGAATTCCATACAGCTCGGCGTAAACACCGCCCTTGGCGAGGAGTTCCTGGTGGCTGCCCGTCTCGACGACACCCGCGCCGTCCATGACCACAATGAGGTCCGCCATGCGGACGGTGCTGAAACGATGGGAGACGAGGAGGGTGATGCGACCGTTCGTGCCGCTGCCCGCAGCGGCGCGCGTGCGACCGGCCTGGGCGGCGGCCGCATAGCGTTCGAACAGGGCGTGCTCCGTTTCGGCGTCCAGAGCCGCAGTGGGCTCATCCAGCACCAATAACAGAGGGTGCTCGCGCATGAATCCGCGAGCTAAAGCAAACTTCTGCCACTGGCCGAAACTGACCTCGACGCCGTCGGGCCAGGTCGGTCCCAATTGCGTTTCGAGCCCGGCGCGGAGACCCACGATCACGTCGCTGGCGCCCGCGTGATCCACCGCGGCGGCCACGGCCAAGTCATCGTCCAGGCGGGGAACGTCTCCCAAGCCGACCGTGTGGCGAGCCTGGAACTCGAATCGGAAGAAGTCCTGGAATGCGCCGGCCACGCGGGAGCGCCATTCTTCCGCGGGCATCCGGGACAGGTCAGCCTCATCGATAAGTATGCGGCCGGAATCGGGCTGATACATCCGGCAGAGCAGCTTCACCAGGGTGCTCTTGCCGGCGCCATTCTCGCCGACAATGGCTACTACGCTGCCGGCGGGCAGGTCCAGGTTCACGTTTTCCAACGCCCGTTGGTCACTCCCCGGATAGCTGAAGCACACGTTCTCCAGGCGAATCCCCCGGCCCAGACGGCTCGGAACCGGGGTATCCGCGTTTTCATTCAGCGCTCGGGTGTAATCCTCCAACCAAGCCAGCCGGCGAGATCCTTCCAGCCAAAAACCGCGTAGAAAGCCAATTTCACCCACGGTCGCGCCGATGTACGCTGAGAGCCGGGAACCCGCGGCGAGGACCAACAGTACTTGAGCGGAGCTCCCATGGAGGCCGACCGAAACGAAGATGACGGAGCCGAGGAAGCCCAGCCCGAAAATTGCCCAGGCCAGGGTATGGAAGATTGCGCTGGTCCAGCGCGCGCGCGACACGAGCGTGTACCAACGATCCCACGCGGCACGGCGCTGTTGGGCGAGCCGTTGGCCAATCCTCGTTACCCGAACTTCCTTCCCGGGCGGCGCGGTGGTGGCCAACTCGAATAAATGTCGAGCCAACCTCCGGGCGGGGGCCCCCCGTTCCTCGGCTCGCCGTTCAACCCCGGGACGCCAGGTGGACGTAAGAACGGTGGGGACCGCGAAGACTGCCAGCAAGCCCAAGGCCGGATGAATGGAGGAGAGCAGCACTACAGTGATCAACAGGCGCAGGATCCAACCGCACGTGGAAAAGAGCGACATGTACATGTGGTCGAGGACAAAGACCTGGTCGCGGAGCATGCCGAGGCGATCCAGGTATTCGGGCCGTTCCTGGTGTGCAATGGTGGCGGCGGTCGCCTGCAGTTGAGCGACATGGGATTCGAGAGCGATGGTGAGCCGATCGCGGAAGCGGCGCTGAAGCCGGTCGCTGATGACGCGGAGGAACCAGGTGCCGGCGGCTGAGATACCAAGTCCGAGAGCGGCTCCTATAAGCAGCGGGCGATTGCTCTGCGTGATGCCGTCGGCCAGGAGCTTGAGCCATAAAGCCATGAGCGCATCGGGCAGGGCCGCGACCATCGAGAGCCCAAACGCCACCGGCAGCATGAGCGGTTCGCATTGATACCCGCGCTTCAGCGCCCGCCACATGGCGGGCAGCGCTCCTGGCATGTCGTCAACTGGCTGCATCCAGGTGATCGCCTCCCTCCGCTTCCTCGCCGAAACGGGAAGCCTGCATTTGGAACATCGTGTGATAGCGACCGCTGAGCGCCATGAGCTCATCATGGGTGCCTAGTTCCACCACCTTGCCGTGTTCCAACACACAAATCCGATCGGCCCGGCGGACGGTCGAAAACCGGTGCGAAATGAGGATGGTGGTGGTCCGGCGCGTCGCTTCGAGGATGCGGTTGAAGATCTCCGCTTCGCCGCGAACATCGAGTTGGGCCGTGGGTTCGTCCAGCAGGACCAGCCCCGCGCCAAGCTCGACCGCGCACAGCGCCCGGGCCAGCGCGATGCGCTGCCACTGGCCGCCCGACAGATCGGTTCCACCTTCGTATCCCTTGGCCAGCGGAGTATCGAGGCTTGCGAGGTGAGCGGCGCCAGCGTGTGTCAGCGCGGCCCGAATGACGCCATCGGGGGCTCCCGCCGGAGCCACATTGTTTCTCAGGGGCAGTTCGAACCGGATAAAATCCTGAAACACCGCCGTGATGCGGCTGCGCCAACTTTCGAGATCCAGTTGCCGCAAATCCACTCCGTCGATCTCAATCGCACCTTCCTGGGGGTCGTACAAACGGCACAACAGCTTCGCCAGTGTCGTTTTGCCAGCTCCGTTCTGCCCCACGATGGCTAAGGAGGACCCAGCGGGAATCGAGAGATTGAAACCCTCAAGCACCGGCTTGGTGGTGTTCGGGTAGGCGAACCGCAGGTCGCAAAAGCGCACTTCCCGAGCGGGGAGGCCCTCGGCGGGCCGGTGGCGGACGGGCAGGGCGCCGGCGGATTTCATCGAGTCGTGCAGGCGTAGAACGGCACCCGTAGGCGCTGCGGCGCTATCCAATGCCCAGGAGAGTCCTCCGAACGCGATCATGCTGGTGCCCACGGCCGCGCTCGCGAAAGTCACGAGCTGGGCCAAATCGAGTCTGCCCGCCGCCGCGCTCAGGGCCAATGATCCAAACACCACCACGTTGGCGGCGAGCACCAGCAGCAAGCTCCAGAGCACGGGCTTTTCCCGTAATCGCGTCGCCTTCCACTGCAGCTCGAATAAGCGCCGGCGCCGGCTCTTGAATCGATCTACCGTCCACGTGGCGAGGCCGAACAAGCGCAGTTCTTTCGCCGCGGGTGGGTCCACAGCCAAGCGATAGGCATAATCCGCGTGCCGCTGGGCCTGGCGCACGACCTCGGTGTTGCGATCCCTCCAAACGGCGCTCTCGCGGAGCAGCCAATGCGTGGCGAGCCAGGCCCCCGCCAGCAGCAGGGGAGCCCACCAAGTGTAGGCTGCCAGCACGATCGCCGAGGCGATACCCCCCAGCATCTCGATCAGCCCGGAAGCAATGAAGCCCATCGAGATGCTCAAGGGCGGACCGGTGATCCCCAAATCAAAGTCACGCGCCATGCTCAGATCCGTAGTCAGGCGCGGGTCTTCCAAGTGCCCCATCCCCGGGGGATTCACGCAGGCGGTCGTCAGTTCGTCATAGAGCCAGGCCGTCAACCGGCTCCCCAGGTTGGCGCTGACCGCCTGGTGCAGCGGAGAAAGCACTTGCAGCAAAACGAAAATCACACCTAAAAAAATCAGGGCGCCGGCCAGCGCCGCGCCGCGCTGCACCGTGCCAATGAGCACGCCCATGGCGATCGCAAACATGGCCGGCAGCAAACCGCGCAAAACAAGGATCGTCCACCAGGCCGCCGCCAGGACACGGTCCGCCCGACCGAGCACGCGGAAGAACTTCCAACCGTTGCTGGCGTGGAGGTTTTTGAACATGGGATTCGAGATCAACGATTCCTTATTACCAGGAGGTAGAATTCTAATGCGTGCCGGCGCTGGCGATCAAGAAGGAAGGTGGTTCGGGCGTCGCTAACGTGGCGCGGAGGGGTTTACCGGGGCGGCTCATCCGTGGACTGGAAATGCACGATACCGTCGATCAGCGCTACGCGATTGGATGAGGCCAGGAAGGAGGGTTTCGCGGGTGTGCCCTCGAACTCATGGCCAGGATCTTAGACCAGGCCCAATCGATCGTGCGCAAACGCAACGCTTTGCTGGACGTTGCGCAACTCGAAAGCGAGTTGGTGTTTCAGAGAGAGTTGGGAGACCAGCACGAATTCTTTCCGGTACGCCTGGGTCTTAAGTATTTGCAGCGCGCGGGCCAACTGGCTGCCGGGGGTATCCGGCATCGTCAGCCAGTAGTCGTTTCGCATGATGGGCACGTTCAGCGGATCCCGGGTGATGGTTTCGAGGTTGAAATGGATGCCGGGCTTAGCCGCCTGGAGAACTCTGATGATCACGGGCAAATCCAGAAATCCTTGACCAAGAGCCACGTCCGCAAACCAGAACCCCGTAGGATTTTCCCGGACGGCCTGATCCTTAAAATGAACCGTGAACGCCCAGGGAGCGTACGCACGCACGGTGTCCAGCGGATCTTCCAAAAGCGTGAAACTGTTCCCGACATCCACGCAAATCCCGATAAACTCGCTGCTCAAGCGCTGGATCGTCGCGAGCTTTTCCGCCATGCGCTGGTCTTTATGATTCTCCACCGCCAGGCGAAATTTGTTTCGGGCCAGGACCGGCTCGGCCCACTGCAGGGATTGCAACCCGCGCTGCTCGTATTGGCGGAACTCGGCCAGCGATTTGAACTGCTCATAACGGCGGCCAGGCATGATCACCGTTCGGGCCAGCGTGGCCCCGCACGCTTGGGCCAGGCGGATGTCCTCCTCGAAACGAGACGAATCCTCGGCCGATTTCGGCGGGCTGATGCTCGCCTCGACGTACATTCCGTACGCATCGGCCCGGCGCCGCAATTCCGCGCTGTTGGGCGCGTCGGTGCGGCCCAGGTCCACTTGGATCCCGGCCGCGCCAAGCTGGTGCGATTCTTCGAGCAAGGCCAGGGCCGGGGTTAAGCCCGGGTGCCGTCCCCCCCAGTTGTTCTTCTGATGAATGCCGAACGCATACGTCACAATTCCCATCGTGGTTTTGCGTGGGCCGGCTTGGGCGGCCAACGCCGGGGCACCGGGTAAAAGCAGGCCTGCGGTCGAGGAGGTGAGGGCTAGCAGGGCGTCGCGCCGTGTCATCGATTTCATCTTAAAACATGCGTGAGGTGACTCCGCCGTCCACTACCAACACACTGCCGGTGATGTAATTGCCTGCGTTGCTGGCCAGCAGCAGCGCTGCCGGGGCGAGTTCGGCGGGTTGGCCCCAGCGCCCCAGCGCCGTCCGCGCGGCGAAAGATTGTTTCTGTTGTTCAGAAAGAATGGACATAGGCATTTCCGTGGCGAAAGGGCCGGGCGCGAGACAGTTTACGGTGACGCCGAAGGGCCCGAGGTGAAGGGCATTGGCTTTAACCATGCCATGGAGGGCCGCTTTCGTGGTGCTATAGGCCACCCGGTCGCCTGTGCTGGCGAAGGCCATAACGGAAGAAATGTAAATCACCCGGCCCCATCGGCGTTCTTTCATGCCGGGCGCCAGAGCGCGCGTGAGGACCATCGAGCTGGTCACGTTCAGTTCCATCAGCCGGTCCCAATCTTCGTCGCGAATCGAGTCCACCGCCTGCGGGATATTCCAGCCGGCATTACTTACCAGGATATCGATCTTACCCAGTTCCCGCGCGGCTTCCCGGGCGAGTCGCTCCGCTTCCGGGCGTTTACCAACATCCGCGACGAACCCTTCCACGCGGCTCCCGGTCTCCTGGGAAAGCTCGTGCGCGGACGCTTTGATCTGCAGCTCGGTGCGGCTGCAAATGCCCACCGTTGCCCCCGCCTGCGCGAGGACCCGGGCCATTTCCTTGCCCAACCCGCGCCCGCCGCCGGTTACCAGGGCGGTGCGGCCGGAGAGATCGAAGGGAGTATTTTTGTAAGAGGTTTGCATAGTGGCACCAGGGCGCTGAGGAATCACACCTTCGGCAGCAATTTCAAAACGCTCTCGCTAGGGCGGGCAATGACGTGCGCGGCGATCAGTTTGCCGAGGCCATCGACCTTGCGGCTGCCGGCCTCGACAGCGGCAGTGACCGCGGACAGCTGTCCTTGAATGATGATCGTAACGTAGCCGCCCCCGAGTTTTTCTTTTCCGACCACTTCAACGCTGGCTGCTTTGCAGGCCGTGTCGATTGCCTCAAAGACGGCGGTAAAACCCTGGGTTTCGATAAAGCCCAAGGCCATGGGAGTTTCCTGGCTCATAGTTTTGTTCGGCTCGTAGACGACCGATTGTTGAATCAGCGGGCTGAATTCGGATGGCGATTGGATGGCCGGCAACGCGCTGGCCGAGACGCTGGTCAGAACGCTGGCCACCGGCGACCCGCGCATTTGCTCCGCCACCCGGCGTCCCGCTTCGATAGCCGTCTGCACATCGGCGGTGGTCCCCGTGATCTTCAGGCAGACCCCGTACAGGTCGTTCAGTTCGGCCTGGAGAATTTGGACGGCCGCGGATTTCGTCATAGCATCCAGGGCCGCCATAGCCGGGGTCAGGCCGGTGGTCTCCAGCAACCCAAGCGCCTCCCTCATACGAGACCTTGCTTCCGCAATTCACGAACGACATCGTCCGCAATTTTGCTCACCCGGTAGGGTTCCAGGTCATTATTCCGCGGGGGGCAACTATGCTCGGGCGCGTCCACATACCCGAAATCCGAGAGGATGCAACGCAACAAGCCTTGCAGGTTTTCGCGGTTTACCTTTTGGTTGGGGCTGAGCGGCTGCCGGCTTTGTCCCATGTTGAAACCGCGAAGCTCAACCGCGGCGCGGAAGCCTTCGGGGAAATCCGCTGAATAAAGCATCGCATCGAACAACTCGAGCAGCCGGTACTGCAGCTTCATGGCGTCATCGAGTTGCCGCGCTCGCGCCAGGTCGTACATCTGGCGGGTCAATTCCGGGACCACCCCGCTGGTCGCGTGGGTCCCCCCATCGGCTCCCACCAGCAACATCGGGACGAGCACCGCTTCCCAGCCGGTCAGGAAGGAAAACTCAGGTCGGAACGGTCGGATCGCAGCGATCATCCGCATCATAAAGGCGAGGTCGCCGGACGAATCCTTGATCCCGACCACGCGTTCCAGTTCGGCCAGCTTGCGGATCGTGGGCACATCGATGGGGCTGGCGAACATGGGGATGTTGTACAGCGTGACATCAATCGGACTGTTGAGCGCAATCTCCCGAAAATAGGTATATACGGATTCCGAGCTGAGCCGGTAATAAAACGGTGAGACAATGGCGACCGCCCGAGCTCCAAAGCCCGCGTACGCCTCACAAGCACGGACCGTTTCGCGCGCGTTGGACTCGGCGGCGCCGGCTAAAACCGGGACCCGGCCGGCCGCTTGCTCACACACGATCTTCACGATCTCCCGACGTTCCTCGGGAGTGAACCGGATGAATTCCCCCGTCGAACCATTGGGGTAAAGCCCGTGCACACCGTGCGCGATGAGCCAATCCACATACCTGCGGAGTTCGGCCTCGTTGATGCGCCCGGTGGCATCGAGCGGCACCATGTGGGGAGTCAGAATACCGGAGATCTTTTCGGCCATAAAAGCTCTAGCAGGTTGGCAGATGCGAAGGCTGACCGGTTGTTTCGCACGGGGGCGCCTTCATGACACCCCCAACGCCCGCAGTTCCGCCTCCCACGGTTTGCGATACGGACGCACCAGCAATTCGTTGATCTTACTGTCGCCCGTGGCTTCCTCTTTCTCCGCGTCCCACTCGATTTTGCGACCGGTCTTCAGCGACAAATTCGCCAGGTGACACGTGGTGGCTACTCGATGTCCGCTCTCGAGATCCGAGATTGGTTGCTTCCGCGATTTGACGCAGTCGAGAAAATCGCGCTGATGACGGCCGTAATCTCCGGCAGCATCCCCGGTCTCGTCCTTCATAGGCTCAGTCCAGAGCTGGGGCTTTTCCGGCTCGAGTTCCGGGTTAAATTTCGGTCCGCCCGCCGGGTGGCCACCGGGGAGAACTTTTGCCACCAGGTTGTTCGGCGAGACCTTTGGATCGCCCGAGACTTCGTAGCCGCTCCGTGAGATGGTCAGCGTGCCGCGCGTGCCGTGGAAGATGAGACCGCCCATGCCTTGACCGCTGCGTCCGGCGCTGCACTCGCGATACTGGCACACGGCGGTGAAGCCCGGATACTCGATAATCGCATCCTGGCGGTCCGGCACTTCGCAATTGTCTTTAAGAAAGAAACGGCCACCGGTGCTGTAAACGGATTTCGGCGCCTGGACATCCAGGAACCAATGAACCAGGTCGAGCGAATGCTGGCCAAGATTGGTCATTTGACCGCCGGAATAATCCCAAAACCATCGGAAGTGGTAAATCCCACGATTCGGATTGTATCGTCGCGCCGGGGCGGGGCCCAGCATCATGTCCCAATCTAAATCCTGGGGCGGGTCCTGGTCCGGTGGATTACCGAAGCCGGGCATGGCGTTGCGAAAGTAGGTGCTTTGGATCGAAACCATTTGCCCAAGCTTGCCCTCGCGGACGAACTGGCGGGCGCGGGCGAATTGCGGGCCCGATCGGTTCTGGGTGCCCACCTGGACCACCCGTTTGTAACGGTTGGCCACGTTCACCATCCAGCGACCTTCTTTGACGAACAGCGTCAGAGGCTTTTCCACATACACGTCCTTGCCCGCGGCGCAGGCCATCATCGTCATCAAGGCGTGCCAATGGTCCGGTGTCGTCACCCACACCGCGTCCACATTCTTGTCGTCCAGCAGTCCGCGGAAATCGCGATAGGCTTTGGCGCGAGACCCGGCCAACGACATCGCCTCATCCAATCGCGGTTGGTAAGTATCGGAGAACGCCACGATATCCACGTCGGGCTGCCCCATCAGGCTGCGCGTGTGAATCCGCCCGATGAGGCCGAACCCGATCAAGCCCACCCGGATGCGTTCATTGGCGCCCAGGACGCGGCGAGCAGACAAAGCCGTCATGCCGGCGAAGGTGGCCGTTTGTTTAACAAAGGTGCGCCGCGTGATGCTGGCCGAGGAGCCCGGTGGAGAGTTCGCCGAAAGGCTTGGTCTGCTCATGCGCCTAATTACTGCAACTCTCCCGCAGAACGTCAAAGGAATAGTTTACGGTTTGAACTTTCGAGCCGCACCGGCATATTTCGCTTATGGACAAGAGCCAAATCGCGGAAATTCTGTCGGACATCGGCACGCTCCTGGAGCTCAAGGGCGAAGTGGTTTTCAAGACCCGGGCCTATGCGAACGCCGCGCGCGCTTTGGAGGGTCTCAGCGAACCATTGGAAAAGGTGATCGCCGAAAATCGGCTCGGCGAGATCAAGGGAATCGGTGAGGCGCTGCAGAAGAAGATCACGGAGTTAGCCACGACCGGCAAGCTGGCGTATTACGAAGAACTCAAGGCGTCCATTCCTCCTGGCTTCCGTGACATGCTCCAAATACCCGGTGTTGGTCCCAAGAAGATTAAGGCCCTCCATGACAAGCTGGGCGTCACCACGGTGGAGGAGCTTGAGGCCGCTTGCCAGGCGGGCAAAGTGGCGGCCCTGGCAGGGTTTGGCGAAAAAACACAGGTGAATATTTGTGAGGGGATCAACCGCCGGCGGGCCTACGCCTCGAAGCACCTCGTGAGCGAGGCCTTGCCGCTCGCGGATTCCCTGCTAGAAGCCTTGCGCTCGCACCCCGAGGTCATCCGCTGCAGCTCCGCCGGAAGTTTGCGCCGGCATCGCGAGATCATTGGCGACGTCGACTTGCTTGCCTCTTCCAAACAGCCATCCGCTGTCCTCGATTTTTTCGCCCAACAACCCGGGATTCTCAATGTGATCGCTAAAGGCGACACCAAGGCCAGCGTTCTCCTGGAAGGCGGTATCCAGGCCGACCTGCGCGTGGTGAGCGATGCGGAATATCCTTCGGCACTGATGTACTTTACCGGGAGCAAAGAGCACAACATAGTCATGCGCCAACGCGCGATCGAACGCGGCCTCCGCTTGAATGAATACGGCCTGTTCCGCTCGAAAACCGAAACTCGGGACCCCCACCTGCTCGAATCCTGCCGCACCGAGGAGGAGATCTTTGAAAAGCTGGGTTTGCACTACATCCCGCCCGAGATGCGGGAGGACCTGGGCGAGATTGCTTTGGCGGAAAAGGGGCCGATCCCGCGCCTGGTCGAGTGGAGCGATCTAAAAGGTTCCTTGCACAATCACTCCACCTGGAGCGATGGCCACCAGCAACCCGAGGAAATCGCCCAAGCCATGCGCGAGTTGGGTCTCGCCTACTGGGGAGTGACGGACCATTCCAAATCCTCTTTCCAGGCCAACGGCCTCGATGCCGGCCGGGTGCGGCGGGAGATCAAGGAGATCCGGCAGATTAACGATCGGCTCGCTCAAGAAGGAAGCGACTTCCGCCTGCTGGTCGGCACGGAGGTCGATATTCTCAAGGACGGCCAACTCGATTTTCCCGACGATCTGCTGGCGGAATTGGATGTGGTGATCGCCAGCATTCACCAAAGTTTTACCCAAAGCGAGGCCGAGACCACCCAGCGCCTGATCGGCGCCGCCCGCAATCCGTACGTTCACATCTTGGGTCACCTGACTGGGCGCTTGCTGCTCGAGCGCGAGCCTTACAAAGTGAACCATCACGCCATCATTGATGCCTGTGCGGAGACCGGCACCTGGATCGAGATTAATGCCAGCCCGTACCGGTTCGACATGGACTGGCGCTTCTGGCCTTATGCCAAGTCAAAGGGTGTGAAATGTGTCATCAATTGCGATGCGCATAGGTTCGAGCATGCGGGGTTTTTGCGCCTCGGCGCCGGCATCGCGCGCAAAGGTTGGTTGGAAAAAAAAGATGTGATCAACACGCTGCCGCTGGAGAAATTGCGCCAAGAATTGGCCCGCAAGCGTCAGAAGTGACGCGCGGGGGGGCGATCGCTGCGGTCGCATTCCGCTTCGCTGCCCCTCACCGCGTAGCCACGCATAACGGTAGCCGTGGACCAGCAAAGAACATTGCCCGTCCCCACACCGCGTAGCGGTGCATGATGGTAGCCGTGGACATTCTGTCCACGGACGGAGGCATCGTCCAAACCTTCCCCTGCGTCGCGGAGCGATGCTCGAACGATCAAAATGCGAGTTGCACGATGCGTTCTCTGGCTTGCGCGATCCAGCGTTCGTAATAGGTCAGCAGCGGATACAGCTCCTCGAGGCGGGCCAGGGAAGTCGATCGCCCCGGATCTCCCGCCTCGTCCCAGGTCGCATCCAGCGCCCGGATCTGTTCCAGGATCTCTTCCCGCCGAGGTTCCAATGACCGTTGCACCGCCCCTAATTTCTCGGTGGCCGCCTGCGCGCGCTCAAAGACTTGAACCTGAAGCAACGGAGAACTCGTTTTGGCCTTTTCCTGCACCAATGCGTCTGCCTGCCGGCAAATCTCCCCAACTTCAAGTGAGAGATTCATCAGGTCGGAAGGGATGCGCTGAATCTGCCCCGGCTTGGTTCCTCGTTCGAGTTCGATCAGATGCCGGAGCCGTTCTTTCGGCTCGCGCAACACTTGATAGGCAGCGTTCAGACTTGTGTAACGGTCCTGCGCCTGCTGCCTCTCCTGCGCCCCCGCGGTGTGGGCCCGATCCGGATGCGCTTCGGCCGACAACGCCAGGAACTTTTGTTTCAGCACCTCGGCCTCGAGCCAGGGACGGCGTTGTTCACCGAAGACGGCGAAAAAATCCGTCATGCGCTAAAGCTCTCGCCACAGGAACAGCTCGTGGCCGCATTCGGGTTTTTCACCTTGAACCCTCCATCCAGCGCGTCGGCGAAATCCAACTCGCTTCCCGTAACGTAGAGGGCGCTTTTGGGATCCACCACGACTCGAACTCCGCCGGTTTCCACGAGGATGTCGCGGTTGGCCGGCGCATCTTGAAGGTCCATCTTATATTGGAGGCCGGAGCATCCTCCGCCGACGACGGCCACGCGCAAAACACCTTGCGGTCGTCCTTGTTTGCTCAGCAACGATCCTACTTTGGCGGCGGCGGTCGGGGTGAGCTTGATCAGCCGCTCATCTCCGACCCGGAATCCGGGAGCGCTGGAAGTGTTTAAGGCCTTTTTTGCAATCATTACGAGTTGCAGCAACGTATCGTCCCGCTACCTCACCGTCAACCGCCGGCTGACGGACCCATGACGGACCCCATTCACCTTCGACCGACGGTGGTACGAGTCTAGCTCCCTCCTTCATGGCCGCAATAAGTGTCTGGAATTGAGCCAACGCATCAGTGGTCAATCGTGACCGGCCGACCGATCTGGATAAAAACGTCCTTATGAGCAACTCAGAATCCTTTCCCCGGCCAGTCGCAGTCAACCAGCTGTCCTCAGAATCACGCGGCGCCTTCGTCTCCCGCACCTACGCCCACCTGTTCGGGGCCGTTTGCGCCTTCATCCTAATCGAAAGCTTTCTCTTCAAAACCGGGTTGGCCGAGATGCTCGCTCGGACCATGCTGGGTGTATCCTGGCTCGTGGTGCTCGGGGGATTTGTCGTGATTTCGTGGTTGGCCAGCCGCACTGCCCATCTCGCCATTTCCAAAACCGCCCAATACATTGCCCTGAGTTCTTACGTACTGGCTCAAGCTATCATTTTTGTCCCGCTTTTATACATTGCCGACAAGGCGGCTCCCGGGGCCATTACCAGCGCGGCCACGGTAACTTTTCTGGCGTTTGCCGCTCTCACCGCCGTGGTGTTCCTCACCGGCAAGGATTTTTCCTTCCTCCGAAGCCTGCTCTACTGGGGTGGAATCATGGCGCTGACCTTCATCGTCGCGGGGGCGATCTTTGGGTTCCAGCTGGGCACGTACTTCAGCCTCGTGATGGTGGCCTTCTCCGGCGCCGCCATCCTGTATGACACCTCAAACGTCCTGCACCATTATCCCGAGGATCGGTACATCGCTGCCGCACAGCAATTGTTCGCTTCAGTTGCCCTCATGCTGTGGTACGTCCTTCGCCTCTTCATTTCGAAACGCTAACCCCTGGTTGCCACAAAGGTGCGTTCCGCCCGGCGCGAAAATGCCGGACGGCTGATTGTCCCTACCAGCCTCTTCTCAGAGCCCCAGCCGCTTGAACCGGTTCTTCACTTCCTTCAAGTGAAAATCGAGCGAGCAGAGCTTCTCCAGCTCCCCCTTTTTGAAGTGTTTGGGCACCTCGGGATCGCTCTTGAGTTGCTCAAGGAAATTGGCATCGTCGCGCCCGGCGTGTTTCACGGCCCAGGTCTTCATCGCGTTGCGCTGCACGAGGTCGTAGGCTTCCTCACGGGTGAGCCCTTTGCGGATCAGGGCCAATAAGACGGTCTGAGAGTTCCACATCCCCAGCGATAGGCCGAGGTTCCGCTTCATGTTCTCGGGATAAACCACCAGGCCTTCCGTCAACCGCGTCAGCGTCACCAGCATGTAATCGAGCAGGGTGCAGGAATCCGGGAAAATGATTCGTTCAACTGAACTGTGGCTGATGTCGCGCTCGTGCCACAACGCGACATTTTCCAAAGCGGCGACCGAATTGCCTCGGAGTACCCGCGCCAGGCCGGTCAAACGCTCTCCCGTAATTGGGTTGCGCTTGTGCGGCATCGCGCTCGAACCTTTCTGGCCTTGGGCAAAAAACTCTTCAGCTTCGAGCACTTCGGTGCGTTGCAGATGCCGGAACTCGGTCGCCCACCGTTCAATGCTCGCGCCAATAAGAGCCAACGTGCCAATAAACTGGGCGTGCACATCCCGCTGGATGACCTGCGTTGCAATCGGCGCGGGTCGCAAACCCAGCTTCCGGCAGACCGTGGCCTCGATGGCCGGAGACAAATGCGCGCTCGTGCCGACTGCCCCCGAGAGCTTGCCCACCGCCGCGGCTTCCCGGGCGGTCTCCAACCGACCGACGGCGCGGCCGAACTCGTCGTACATCAGAGCCATCTTCATCCCGAACGTGGTCGGCTCCGCGTGGATCCCATGGCTCCGGCCGATCATCGGCGTAAACTGATGCTTTTTGGCTTTTGCCCCGATCACCTGTCGCAACGCCTTCAGGTCGTCTAAGAGGATGTCCGCCGATTGCACCATCTGCACCGCGAACGCGGTGTCAATCACGTCGCTGCTGGTCAGCCCGAAGTGGAGCCAACGGCTGGCCGGGGCGCCGATATTCTCGGCGACGTTGGTCGTGAACGCAATAACGTCGTGATTGAGTGTCCGTTCGAGTTCCTTGCAACGCTCCACGCTAAAGCTGGCTCGCGCCTTCATTTGCGCTACGTCCTTCTTCGGGATAAGCCCCGCCGAGGCCAGCGCTTCGGCCGCCAATAGCTCGATCTGAAGCCAAATCTCCAGCTTCCGCTGTTCGCTCCAGATCTCCCGCATCGCCGCCCGCGAATAACGTTGAATCATGGGGACTGTATAGCGGAGCCGGAGGAAGGTGGGAAGCGGGAAAGGTGTGAAACGGAAACCCAACCCGGTATTACCGCGCCCGCTTCACGCATCAGGCGTCAGGCCGTGTCCGCACGCTCACCGCCGCACAATCTTTTGCCGCGCGGCTTCCAGGACCCGGCGTTCCCGGTCGGTCAGGCTTTGGATTCCATGCGCGGAGATCTTGTCCAGGATGGGGTCGACTTCTTTGGACAGAAATTCGTCCGCCGGCAGGTCTTCCTCAGACTTGGTTCGTGCCCAGATCCCGGAGGTCCCCGAGACCACTTTAACCAAGCGTCGCGGCTGTTGTCCGCGGGCGCGCCGCAGCTTGGGCCAATGCCAATCCCAGTGAATGGCATAACGGATGAACACTATTCCCGTAAGGATACCCCCTAAATGCGCCGCGTGAGCGACCTCATCCGGGCGGACTAAACCAATGAGCGTCAACACCCCGCAAATTGCCAACAGGTACTTCGCCCGCATCGGGATAATAAAAAACAAGAGCAGGATGCGCTCCGGAAAGAGCATGGCGTAGGCCGCCGTCAAACCAAACCCCGCCGCGGACGCGCCGACCACTGAGAACGCGATCGCACCAGCGAACAGCTTCAAATACAGGGTTTCCACCAACCCGCCAATAAAGACGGAGGCGAAATAGAGGGCCAGAAACGGCTTTCGGCCCAAGGTGTTTTCAATTTCCTGCCCAAACACATAAATCGCCCAACAGTTGAAAAACAGATGCAGAAAGCTGCCGTGCAGGAATCCGTAAGTAACCAGTTGCCACAGGTAGACATGTTGCAACCCGGAGATGCTCAGGGCGAAGTAATGGTTGAAGGGGAAGGCGGGAGCGAACTGGCCCACAGCCCATTGGACCAAGAATACTGCCACGTTAACCAGCAGCAGCACCACCGTCGTTGTGAAACGCGGCTCAAACGGCGACCGGCGCATATAATTACGGTCCTCGAGCATAAATCTCAATTCTTGCCGCAAGGTAGTCGCGGAATGCCTATATTTCAAACGGGCTTTTGACCCAGCGACCCGCGCGAGCCCAACCAGCTCACCGGGAACTGCTCGGCGGGACGCCGTTAACCCCAATCCCCATCGATTCCCTGCGATTTTCTTAGCCGGCGCCCCTCATCTTCCGCGACGACCAACGTGCGGATCGCCGGGCGGAGCCTGGCAATCCGGTCGTGGCCCTCCAATCCCAGCGTTAACAATGCGGTTGAAAGTGCGTCAGTCTCCGTCGCCGAAGGCAGGACGACGGCAGCCATAACTGCGTTCGTGGCCGGCTGCCCCGTTCGTGGATCGATCACGTGCCCAAGCTTTTTCCCTTCGATTTGGAAGAACTTGCCCCAAACGGCCGAAACCGAAAGTGCTTCATTTCTAAGAGTCACTTTCACAAAACCTCCGCTCAAGGCACCCTGCGCGCCTCCTGCGGGGAGGTCGCCCGTCGGATTGGCCGGGTTCGGCAGAGCAATTTCCCAGAACTCCGCCTCCGGAGGATGGCCCAGTCCATAAATCGTGCTGGTTCCCCCATGGATCAGAGCACTGGTCACTCCCGCCTCCCTCAGGATCTCGGCGGCTCGCTCAATGGCATAGCCTTTGCCGATCGCGCCCAGGTCCAGCATGACGCCCGGGCGCTGGAAGCGGACGGTATAATCATTCCGTTGCAACTCAACCAGGTGCATACCGACCGAGGCGCGTGCTTGGACCAATGCCTGATCCCGCGGCTTGCTTCCCGTCCCGTCCATGAACCCCCAACAGCGCACCAGCGGAGCCACCGTAATGTCAAACGCGCCGCCGCTTTCCTCGCTCAGAAGGCGCGCGTGCTCGAGCAAGGAAAATAGGGGAGGCGTCACGCGGACCCCTTCCCGGGCCGCGCGAGCGTTCAGATTCGCAATTTCACTGCTGGGACGAAACAGGCTCAGCTGGGCTTCGAGCCGGTCGATCTCCTCTAATGCCTCTTCGCCGGCCGCCCGCAAACCCACAGGGTTGTCCCCATGCAGCACGATCTCAAATCGCGTTGCCATCGCATGCCGAGCCAGGGTGACTACCGCCATGTTAAGCTAAAGTGCAGTCTCCCGGCGTTTAGACTTAGTTCCGAGAATTCCGGACCAGCGGCGGGACGCCGCTGCCACACTCCGAAGCCGCTGCGCCGGCAAATGAAAAGGGTTTCGCAAGTTAAACCTGCGAAACCCAAGTCGCTGCTCAGTCACCAACAGGTCCTCGTCGCCCTAAGATTGAGGCAACGTGCCGTAGGTAATCGAGGTAATCTCTTTGCCCGACCCGTCGGTAATCTTGCGCGTCTTCTCGTCGAACAAGCAGGCGGTCTTAAGCCGGTCCGACATTTCGGCGAGCGAGATCACCGTCTGCACCCGAATCGCCAGGTCGATATTGGCATTCGGTTGTTTGTTCGACCGGATGCAATCGAACCAATTCTTCTCGTGCACCCGGATATCCTCCGGCTGCAGACCGGAGAAGGTTTCCGGGTTGATGTCTTCCTCGGAGAACTCTCTCTCGGGCAGAAGTTTCACAACCTCGCCTGAGGTCCCGACCTCCAGAGTGGCCTTGTGCGTATAGAGCACGAAACCGGGGCTCTTCGCGTTCACCGTGCTGACGGTGACGGTGATCATGTAGCCGCTGGGGAACTCGGCCAGGAATTGGACGTGCTCAGGGATTTCGCGCTCCGGTGTGCCGGGCACGGCCAAATCCGAGTGCACATTATGTGTGCCGATGCAGGTAACGCGGGCCGGGAACTGCGGTTCGCCCGAAGCCAGCATCAGGGGATGCAATCGATGCGGGACGAGGTCGCCCAGCGCGCCTGCGCAATAACGGTAATACTTGCGCCAACGGTTGAATTGTTCCGGGCTGAACGTATCGCGGGTTTTGACGTTCGGCCCCATCCAACGTTCCCACTGGACATTTTCGGCCGTGCATTCGGGTTCGATCATGTAATTCCATTCACCGCCGACGCTGTTGCGGCAGTAATAGCCTTGGCTCCACACCAGTGTTCCGAGCTTACCGCTCTTGATCAGTTCAGCGCATTTGTGCCAGCCGGCCGCCGAACAACCCTGGGAGCCGACCTGGTAAATCTTGCCCGTCTTCTTCACGACATCATACACCTTGAACGCCTCGTCCAGGTAGCGGGTCATGGGCTTCTCGCAATAGACGTGCTTGCCGGCTTCCATGGTGTCCATCGAGATCTGGGCGTGCCACGGATCGTGCGTCGCGATCACCACCGCATCAATGTCTTTACGCTCCAGCATCTTCCGGTAGTCGTCATAAACATCCGCATCCTTCAGGCTCGCCTTCTCCTTGCCAAAATCGCGACGCTTCTTGTAGACGTCGCACGCAGCGGCGACCACCGTGTTGTTCTCGTTGCATTTCTCGTGAATGCCGATCAAATGGTTCTGGCCGATGCCAACTCCCAAACCCACCACAGCGACGGCAATCCGATTGTTCGCGCCCGCGACATTGGCCGACGGAGCCTGGTTCTGCCCGTAAACCGGGGTGCGCAGCAACGGGGTCGCGGCAACCGCCGCCGCCGCCACGGCCGTTTTCTTGATAAAATCCCGGCGCGGAAGTCCGCCCGGCGAAGAGGTTGCGTTCTGTTCCATAAGAAGTTTTTCGATTTCTATGTTACTTATCTGACGGACGCAGATTAATGGAAAGATATTCGGGGTCAATACCACAGAACCTTCCCCAACCTCAACTTCATCAGCGTGTCCATATGTTTTTGACGTCGACCTGCCAATAAATGTTCAGGCCTTCCGCTTGAGCCGTTTCCACCAAAACATCCGTTCCAACCCGGTCCGGTTGGGATACGAACGTGGCACCCACTCGCGAACCAACTCGAAGTGGGGCGAGAACCTTTTCCCAATCTCGTCCCGGTCGGTTCCAAACGGCGGCCCGTCTTTGTCCGGGATGAAATAGTTCACGGCCAGGTACTGGCCATCCGGCTTGAGCCAGCGCAACAGGGCCTCCACATAAAGATCCCGCTCGGAGGGTTGGATGGCACAGAAAAGCGTATGCTCGAACAGCCAATCAAATTGCGAGGGTGGATCGGTCCGAAGGAAGTCCGCCATTTGGAATTGCGCGTCCAAGCCCATAGCCAGCGTCTTCTCAGTGGCGCTCCCTATCGCGCTCGGGGCGATATCGTAGCCAAACGTTTTAAACCCGGCCTTGGCCCAGGCGCGGACATCATGACCGGTGCCACACCCTGGAACACAAACCGTCCCGCGCGGCAGCCCCGGCTCCTTCTCTAGAAAATCCACCAAACCGGGAGAGGGTGCGCCTTTCTCCCAGGGCATGTCATTGGTGCGGTATCGCTCTTCCCAAAACTCGGAGGTCATGAAGAGATAATCGTCATAGGTAATATTTAAGGTGAGAAAATGGAATTGGCGAGCAGGATGCGTGATGTAAGATGCAAGAGCGGTCAGGCTGGCCGTCTTCGGGCCCCAGCCGCTCGGCTGGAGGCTGCTCTACACCGGACTAGCCTCGCCTGCCGGATCACGTTTCACCTGGCCATCCACCAACTCAATGATTCTCGGCGCGCGCGCCGCGACACGGGCATCATGCGTGGCGATGATCAGGGTCGTTTGCTTTTCTGAACGCAAGGAAACGAGCAGGTCGATGATTTCCTCGCCCGTATGGGAATCGAGGTTGCCCGTCGGTTCATCCGCCAGGATGAGTTTCGGTTCGTTGATCAATGCCCGGGCGATCGCCACGCGTTGCTGTTCGCCCCCGGAGAGCTCATACGGTCTGTGGTCGACGCGGTCTTTGAGGCCCACACGTTCCAGCAAATCCCGGCCCCGGGCCTCGGCTTCACCGGCTGGGGTTCGGGCCATGCGCGCGGGCAGACACACGTTTTCCAGCGCATCCAATTCCGGCAGCAAATAATAGGCTTGGAAGATGAAACCGATCTCCTTGTTCCGAATGCTGGCCAACTCCCGGCGCGAGAGTTGGGCGAGGTTCCTTTCCGCCAGCCAGATTTCACCTTCATTGGGAGCGTCCAACCCGCCGAGTAAGTGCAACAAGGTGCTCTTGCCGGACCCCGAAGCGCCACGCAGCCCCAGGAAATCGCCGCGCACGAGTTCCACGTCCACCCCGCGCAGGACTTCCAAAGACCGTTTGCCCAGGAGATAGGTCTTGCCGATATTCCGGGCCCGGAGCACGGTTTCACTCATAGCGCAACGCCTCCACGGGTTTGAGCCGCCCAGCCCGCCACGCCGGAATGATTCCACCCAACACACAAATCAGCAAAGCGCTGCCGCAGATGAGCAAAATGTCGCGCGGCACAATGAGCGCCGGCAGCCGGTTGAAGCCATAGATGGACGCGGGAAAAAGTTCGAACCCAGTCAGGTGATTCATGAAATCGAGAAACTCATTCCGGTAGGCCAGCAACAGGCGGCCCAAGCCGAACCCGGTAGCGACGCCTACAAATCCGACGAACCCGCTTTGGCTCAGGAACAGGCCGGATACTTGTAAATCAGTAGCTCCGAGCGCCTTGAGCATCCCGATCTCGCGGGTCTTCTGCACCACAAAGGTGATGAGGGCGCTGATGATGCACAGCGCTGCCACGATCATGATGAAAAAGAGCAGGTAAAACATGACGTTCTTCTCCACCACCAACGCGCCCAGCATGTTCGAGTTCTCCTCCATCCAGGTGGTGATCTGATATTGAGAGCCGAGCGTGCGCGCCAGGGTTTTCGCCAGCGCCGGCGCCTGGTAGGGATCCTTCAGTACCACCAGCAAACCGTGAGCGCTGTGGTCCAGAACGTAGAGCTCCTGTGCATCGTGCAGTGACGTGATGATGACGGCGGCGTTATATTCGTAATAGCCAACGTCAAAGATTCCCCGAACCTCGTAATCGGGCGGAAGACTGACGGTGGCGCCTTCTTTGCCCTGGTTCTCCTTCATTCTCTTCAGTTCATCGGGCGAATAAACGGCCAGGCGATCACCCACCTTGAGCCCCATGTTGCGCGCAAACTCCGTCCCTACCAGCAACCCTTTGTTGCTGACGTCGAACTCACCCTCAACAATGTTGCTCGCCAGCGTCGTAATCTTCGGCTCCAGCTTGGGATCGATGCCGCGCAAAACGGGCGCATCGAACTGGGCCTGGCCGTTGTCCGGCTCGGTCTCGACCATGACGCGCCCCAAAACGTACGGTGACACCGCGCGAACCTCCGAATTGGTCGCCACCAACCGCATCAGCGCCTCGTAATCGTGCATGGTTCGGCCATACGAAACGATTCGCAGTTGAGGATTAAACCCGAGGATCTTCTCCCGCAGATCGTGATCGAAACCACTCATCACGCTGATCACAATGATCAACACTGCGACGCCCAAGGTTACGCCTAGAACGGAAATCAGGGTGATTACCGAGACGAAAGTCCTTTTGGGTCGCAGATACCGCAGGGCCAGCAGCAGTTCAAACGGCAGCCGAGACATCCGGCGCAAGCTAAGCGCCACTCCTCCCGGTGTCAATGCGGGTCATCGCACCTCAACGGCCACCGTCCCCTGCCGGAACTCAACATAGCTGGAGCCCAGCCGGCGAGGAACCACGAGGCTGAGATTCACCGTGTCCCCCTTCTTCGCTTCCGCAAGCACCACCGCCACCGCTCTGAGGCTGTTGGCCTTTTGACCCTCGATCGCCGTCACCATATAGCCCCGTTGCAGGCCCGCAACATCCGCCGGACCCTTCTTATCCACCTCCTCGATATAAAGGCTTTCGCTGACAGGAACAGTGACCTGACGCGCGGGTTTGGGCGCCCCCTCCAGCAGCGTCAAACCGAGCTTTTCGCGAACCAAATCTTCGAGCGACATCAGACGGACGTTGAAGGTGCGGTGTTCGGACCCTCGGGCTACCACCAAACTGCACGAATGATTTTCCCCGGACACGAGCAGCCGGTTGCACACCATCGGATTTTGGGGCCGGTGTCCGTTGACCTCCAGCAACTGGTCACCGCTCCGAAGGCCGGACTTCGCCGCCGGACTGCCCGATTGCACCGAGGCAATCATCAACGATCCTGCTCCCGGTTTTATCTGGGCGCCGAACCAGAGAGAGTCGGTCACTTCCGGGATGAAAAAACGGGACAACGCGGCGGAGATCTGCTTGACCGGGATGGAGAACCCAACCCCCATACCGCGCTGACCCTGCTCGTCCATGTACACCGCCACATTCAGCCCAATCAACTCGCCGCGCAGATTGACCAGCGGGCCCCCGCTGTTGCCGGGGTTAATCGCCGCATCGGTTTGCAGCCAATCCTGCACATCCAAAGGCTCATTGCCCTTCGAGGGACGCCGGTTCTTCGAACTCAAAATGCCCTTCGTCACCGCCCCCCCCAGCCCATACGGATTCCCCAGTGCGAGCACCGTCTCTCCCAGTAGTAAATCGTCATCGGGCGCAATCCGGATCGCCTTGAATTTCTCTCCCGGCTTGCTCTTGAGCTTCAGCAAAGCCACATCCGTCCCTTCCGTCGCCACGATCTGTTCCGCTTCATACTCCCGGCCATCCCAAAGCTTGACCTGGATTCGCGTCGCGCGCCGCACGACGTGGTAGTTGGTCAGCACGTAGCCTTCGTCGTCGATGATGACCCCCGAACCGAGGGATTGCTCTTCCCGCATCGGACTGCCTTGCCGCCCATAAAACCGCCGCAGCAAATCGTCATACCATTCGTGGTATTCAATCACACTTTCCGTTGCGATGTTAACCACGCTGGGGAGGACTTGTTCGGTCGCCAGTACCGCCGCGTCGCGACGGACGTCGGCTTCCGCCGCACCCCCCGCCAGGCGTGTCGTGGCGAGCAAGGCTCCAACCGTAGCTAATCCGCATATCGTTCTTATCGGCTTCATTTTGCTCCGACCAGCTTAGCATCTTCATTTCCCGCCCGCCATCCCGGAGCGTTGAACCTGGAGAACTCCAGGCCATGGTTTCAATAACTCTTGACATTCCGCGCGGCCCACGGCACAAGCAGAGGCAAGGTGTCAGGCGATCAGGAAAGCTTTTACTCAGAGTTCCGTGTGCGCGGCGGTGTCGTGCTCGTCCTGCACGAAGACCATGACTCTCCCCCTGAAAAGCTGCTCCAGGCTATTTGGCTCCATCAACGCGTGCTCCGCGACCAGCTTCGGACTTTGGACGGCCAGCCCATCCGCGTGCTTCATCCCGGGTTTCACAATCTGGAAGGTGGTCCCGATTTTCGCGGTGCCTTGGTTCAATTCGATGACGAACCGGCGAAAACGGGTGATATCGAGATCGACTTGCGCTCCAGCGGCTGGCATGCCCATGGGCACGACCGCAACCCGGCGTTCCGAGGCGTGATTTTGCATGTGATCTGGGAAGGTGACCGGCGAGCGGTGGACGGCCCTCCAGTACTGGTGTTGCGCCGGGTCCTGGATGCGCCGTTGGGCGAGTTGAGCTTGTGGCTCGGGGGGGAAACTGCTCCCGGATTTCCCGAAGAACAGCGTGGCCATTGTTGTGTCCCCATGCGCCGTCTCAACAATGAGCAGGTCCTGGAATTGTTATCCCAGGCTGCCCACGTGCGGTTGCGCGGCAAAGCGGCTCAGTTTCAGGCGCGCGCGCGACAGGCCGGTTGGGAGCAAGCATTGTGGGAAGGCGTGTTTAGAGCCCTCGGATATAAAAATAATTCCTGGCCCATGCAACGCTTGGGCGAGCTCCGCCCGCGCTGGGATTTGAAAGCGGGGGTTTCGGTGGACGGCTCTGTGTCAGCCGCGGCCACAACTGAAATTCGTGACTCAACCGAACGGATCTCAGTTCTCCAGGTCCAGGCACGGCTCCTTGGCCTCAGCGGCCTCTTGCCGGCGGACCTCACCCGAACCGAACCCGGCAGCGACGACTATCTCCGATGCGTGTGGGACCATTGGTGGCGGGACCGGGATGGGCTCTCGGACATTATCCTGCCCAAAACCACCTGGCGCTTGCACGGCTTGAGGCCGGCCAATCATCCCCAGCGCAGATTGGCTTTGGCCGCCGCTTGGGCTGTCGGCGGAAGCTTGGGCGTCCGCCTCGAGCAATGGTGCTCCCGAGAAATCTCCCCGGGTGCCAGGGTAGGGGCCTTGCTCGAGGCGTTACGTGTTGATCCCGATGTCTTCTGGTCCTGGCACTGGACGCTGAATTCCCCGCGGTTCCCGAGGGAACAACCGCTGCTCGGCGCCACCCGCGTCACCGACCTCGCAGTCAATGTGGTTCTGCCCTGGCTCTGGATCCGGGCGGCTGAAGGCAAAAACCAAGTCCTGCAGCAGCGGTTGGGAGAGTACTATTTCAATTGGCCCGCCGCGCAGGACAACTCCGTGTTGCGCCTGGCCCGCCAGCGGCTCTTGGGCGGAGCTCCCGGATGCGCCAGCGCCGGCGCCGCCACCCAACAGGGGCTCATCCAGATCGTGCGCGATTTCTGCGATCACTCCAATGCAAACTGCGAAAACTGCAAAATGCCCGACCTCGTGCAGGATTTTTGTGCCCGCCGAATATAGCCGCCAAAATTGAATAAAGTCGCCAAACCCTCAGGCCTGGGCTGGCACGAACGAGACAACTCCTTGTGCAATTCTGTGCATTCGGCTGCTGAGCGCGGCCGATTTATGCCGCTGCTGATTCGCTGGTCACCGCGATCCGCAATCCCAAGGGATTCAGAATTCCCTGCAACGTAGTTAGCCTCGGGTTGGCGGTTGAACTCCCCTACGTCAAAACCGAAATTCAACCAGATTTCAGGGCTTGGCCCAGGCAAGCATCCGGCCCTAAAAGTCTCGCAAATGAAACTTATCAGACCAATGGTTGTAGAATCCTGTTCGCAGGAATTTATGACGCATGCTGAATTGATCGCCAAAGCACGCGAGCACGCCGAAATTTTTGAGCGTGGCCCGCCCTTACCAGCCCGGGTTGCGGAGTTCGCGAGCACCAGGGTCAGAGAGGCAGTCTTCATTACCTTTGGCAGTAATGATCGAGACGACTTCATTGAGATGCTCCTGGACCGAGAGACCGGGGATTTCATTAGCGCGAGCTACTCGCCGGCCTCGGAGGACGGAGGCAACAAGAAGTGAGCAGGCCTGAATCAACGAACCAGTCGAGGCGGCCGATTTTGGGCGGTCGTCGGATTCATTTACCATTGCCCCTGTCCTGGAGCGCCTGCACTCTGCCTTTGTGCTACATCCTTAAAAACACTCATGAAAATCACCTACTTGCTCGTATGCACGCTCCCGCTCTTCGTTCTGGGATGCAAAAGGGAGACGCCGTCTGCTCAATCGCCGCCTCCCCCACCGGCACAGTCCAAGACAGTCTCGGATGGTAGCGTCACCTGGACCTTGGGAGCAGCCACCATGAACGGCACCAATGTCCCTCTGAGCAACATCGCAATTCGCGCAATCACAAATCGGGTGTCGAAATGATCCCGCCGAACGAATCACGTCCGCCAACGCCGGGAGGCCACCTGGCGGTCTTCCAAACGCGCTTGCCCCGGCATGGCTGTATGAGCTACAGGAAGGCAGTGACCACTTCTTGATCATTAACGATCTGCAGGCGACAAACCGTCTGCCGCCAATGTGTTGAAACGCAGGGGCGTGGACCTCGTGAAAATCCGCATGAAGACAGCGAATGCGCCAGAAGCGTCGGATTTCAATCCGCAGCGCTTGGCGGCGGAGTGCTGATCGTTTTCGTTCACGGGTAAGCGTGGAAGCTTCTGAAACCCCCGTGGGAGTGGCCTGCTTATAGACGAACGGCAAACCCGACCTTCTTTTGTTTTTTCGGCGGCGCCGCGCCGCCGAAAAAACAAAAAGGGAATAAGATCGAAAGGCGCGCGTGCTAGAAACAGGCCACCCCCCACGGGGTTTAAGAGACAATGGTGCCCGTTCCCTGATGTGTCTGTTCCCGATGTGCTTCTGCTCGGAGGTGCTCCTGCCCGGATCCCTCCGTTCTAACGCTTGGCTTCGAGTTCAGCGAAGGGGTTATTGGCGAACCCGCCGGACGGGCGCTGCTCGTCGGCTCTTGGAGCCCCATCCGCTTGGGCGGCGAGCGGTTGTCGGTTCAGATCAGGCCGCGGTGCGGTGGGTGGGGCGGGAACGGCCCGTTCCTCGGACTCGCCCGGGTGCCTGGCCCGTTTGTTTCGCGGCAGCGGGCTGATCATCAGGTTAATCGCCCGGCCGTTGAGTTTGGGCGTAAAATCCGGATGGCCATAGGGGGAAATCTCGGCAAGAAACTTCTGTATCACCTGGAAGCCGACTTCCGTGTGGGCCATTTCCCGGCCGCGGAACTTGAGGGTGACCTTCACCTTCATGTCCTCGCAGAGGAAGTCCACCGCATGGCCTACCTTAACCCCCAGGTCATGCGGATCGATCTTCGGGCTTAACTGGACCTCTTTGACTTTGTTGGCGTGCTGGTGCCTCTTGGATTCCTTGTCACGCTTGGCTTGTTCGTACCGGTACTTGCCGAAGTCCACCACCCGGCAGACTGGCGGAACCGCGTTCGGGGCAATCTCCACCAGGTCCACTCCCTCGGTACGGGCCAGCGTGAGGGCGTCACCAAGAGAGAGCACCCCGAGTTGGTTGCCATCGATGCCAATTACCCGGACTTCACGGGCACGGATCTTCCCGTTTACCCTGACGTATGGACCGGAAGAAGAATTACGAGGAGGAAAGGGGCGACTCAAGGCACCCTCGCCGGTTGAAGCTTATTCATGCATTCTATAACTATACATGCGAGCACTACGGCCTAACTATTATATGGCGCTAACCTAGACAATCAGGCGCGGCTTGGCAAGCAAAAAATCGCACCCGCATCCCTCCTGAAATGGGGTGTTACCCCCACCCAGCCAAGCCCGGCCACACAGGCACAAAGCTCTCTTCAGATCGGCCCGCCCACGCCAGTCGGTTAGGCTGCCACCGCAGCACCGTTGGCGCGTTTAGCCAAAATGGCCGCCTTGATTTTCTCCGCCAGCTCCGGCTTTTCAGCCATCGCCTTCTGAGCGGCGTCCTTGCCTTGCCCGATCAACTCGCCCTCGAATTGCAGCCAGGCGCCCTTTTTGTCCACGACCCCGCTGTCCACTCCGACATCCAGGATGCTGCCTTCTTTGTTGATGCCGTGATTATAGATGATGTCGAACTCGGCCTCCGCAAACGGCGGGGCGACCTTGTTCTTGACGATCTTCACTTTCACGTGGTTGCCGACCGCCACACCCGCCGCATCCTTGAGGGTGTCTTTACGCCGGATATCAATCCGGACGCTCGCGTAAAACTTCAGCGCCTTCCCGCCCGGGGTGGTTTCCGGATTGCCAAACATCACGCCGACTTTCTCGCGCATTTGATTGGTGAAGACACAAGTCGTCTTGGCCTTGGCCAGAATGGCCGTGAGCTTGCGCAGGGCCTGGCTCATCAGGCGCGCCTGCATCCCCATCGTGGCCATCCCCATCTCGCCTTCCAACTCCGCCTTGGGCACGAGCGCCGCCACCGAATCGATTACAATTACGTCCAAAGCGTTCGAACGCGCCAGAGTTTCACAGATGGACAACGCCTCCTCTCCGCTGTCCGGTTGCGAGACCAGCAGATCGTCCAGGTTTACGCCCAATCGCTTGGCGTAACCAGGGTCTAGCGCGTGTTCCGCATCAATAAACGCCGCCAATCCGCCGGTCTTCTGCGCGTTAGCAATGACGTGCAGCATCAATGTGGTTTTTCCCGACGATTCCGGCCCGAAAATCTCGACCACCCGCCCCCGGGGAATCCCGCCCACGCCCAGCGCCAGATCCACGGCCAGGGACCCGGTCGGAATGACTTCAATCTGCTTCAGCGCATGCGCGTCACCCAGCCGCATGATACTGCCCTCGCCATAGGTTTTGGTAATGGAAGAGATGGCGGATTCCAGCTCGCGTTGGCGGGTGGCAGCGGCCTTGGCGGCCTCAGCGGCCCTGGCTTCGGCCGCTTTGTCCAAGGCCTTTTCAGGGGATTTTTCTGGGGTTTTCTCGGCGACTTTCTCAACGGGTTTTTCGGCAATTTTTGGCGGCATAACGTGTGTCAATGAATTCGAAACCTTAATTTAAAATAGTTTGTAATATTAAAAAAATCACGGCGATTGTCAAACCCGGCCGCCGCGGACGGTAAAGCGCCGCCGCGGGAAGCCGCGCCCGGCCTAGATTGTGCCCAGGCGCACCACTTGGCCCGTCAGGACCGATTTCTCCTCCGCCTCGCAGATCTCGAGCGCGCTGAGGCCGTCCGCGGCGGTCACGATGGTCGGGCGCTTTCCAGCCAACGCGCAACCGACCACATATCGCACCTCTTCACCATAACCATCGGGGCCGTCGAATTTGACGGTCTGGGGCGCTTGACCGATCTCGGTTATCTGCAACGCTTCGGCACCCCGGGCGAGATCGAAATCCAGCGTGGCGCCCTCGCAATGGATGGTGTAGGCCATGCTGAAACCTTTGGCCAGAAGCCAACTGCCTTCCGCGTAAACGGTCGGTCCACCGGGATACAAGTACTGCGTGACCACATGGTCCACCGAGCCGCTCGGGCGCGCGAGGCCCGTGGAAAATACCGCCTCTGGCCGGCCGAATAGGAACTGGACAAAATCAGTGTCGTGAATATGTAAGTCAAACAAGGCTCCCCCGAGGTCGTTTCCCCCTGTGTAGGTACCTTGCTTGCTCCAGGCGGGCATCTCCGACAACCGGCGGAAACGGGCCGCGAATACCGGTCCGTACTTCTTTTCCTGCAAGGCCTGTTTGAGCCAGCTCCACCCGGGCCAAAACCGCATGCACATCGCCGGCATCAGGAACCCGGGAGCAGCATCCTGGAGCTTGACGATGTCGCGAGCGGCGGCGGAAGTCCGCGCCAAGGGCTTTTCGCACAACACATTCTTGCCTGCCTTCAGCGCTGCCATGGCCTGTTCCGGGTGCAGCGGGGTAGGGGTGCACAGGTCCACCAGGTCGACCTCCGGGTCCGCGAGAACTTCGCCCAATTGACGGTACACTTTGACCTGTGCACCGAGCTGGATATCGTCCGACTTCTTCACGTTGCCGGCCACGCCCTGGAGCACGCCGTTGACCGGCAGCCGCACCGCATCGCAGACCGCTACGATTCTTGCGCCTTCCGTCTGTTGATACGCACGCAAATGCGTGACGCCCATAAAGCCCAATCCAACCACGGCAACATTGACGTGGCTTCGGGTAGGTGTTGTTTCAGCAGGATTCATTTGGTTTTTTAAGCGTTAGAGGGGGAGCCCTTCGACCATTTCCTTGGTGTGACGGATGTCCTGGACGCGCTGGTTGCCCGCTTCGCGTTCGACCACAAAGTCGCCCGCATAATTCAGTCCCTGTAGCGCGCGAAAGAATGCCCGCCAGTCGACTTGACCCTGTCCGGCGGGGACTTCTTCACCCCACGTGCCGGGGCTTTTTGTCCGCACGGCATCCTTGATGTGCACTTGGCGAATCCACGGGCCGAGCGTTCGCAGCGCTTCAGTGGGGTTGCCCTTATCATAGAGGATCATGTTGGCCGGATCGAAATTCACGCCGACATTTTTTCGATCCAGCTTTTGAAGCAACTGGGCCAGCACCGGGGCCGTCTCCTGGCCGGTCTCCAGTCCCAACACCAGCTGGGCAGCTCCGAAAACGTCCGCCACTTTGCGCAGACGCTCCAGCATCTTGGCGAAATTGGGGTCCGCCTCATCGTGGGGGAGAAATCCCGCGTGGAAGGTAACCAGGGACAAGCCGAGGTCGCGTGCCAGCACGGCGGTCCTTTGAATGTTCGCCAGGTTTTGTTCCCAGGTCCGGTCGGGAGCGATGCCCCCGGTTAGCCGGATCGTTTCCAAGGTGGTGTAGTCTTCGCCGACGCATCCGAACATGCCGGAGACGATTTTAATTTGCTTCTCGCGCAGCAACGCCGGCGCGCTCGCCCAGGTCGCCGGCGAAGCCACCAGTGGATCCAGGGCTAATTGAACCCGGCAGATGCCGGTCG
>Ga0105240_10002349_pt1 | contig 30530 bp, 22 predicted proteins | sample KBSC54metaG_FD_80426 | JGI IMG/M metagenome (GOLD analysis project Ga0105240, IMG submission 80426) | Corn rhizosphere microbial communities from Kellogg Biological Station, Michigan, USA - KBS C5-4 metaG | ecosystem: Host-associated > Plants > Roots > Rhizosphere > Soil | place: Michigan, USA... | reverse complement strand
AGGATGAATTCATTTGGCTTGGGATCCACAGTTGAAACGATAAACTCTCGGATATGATCGGGTGTCCGGAATTGCCCTCCTGCACCCTGGGATCCGAGAACGGAGAACAGATATTCCAGGGCATCGCCGAGTTGCTCTAGATGATCATGGTTAAACTCATCAATCGTCTCTAGGAATCTCGCCAGAGTGCCCGGATCAGCGTAGGAAACCTGAGCATTGCGGAGAATTCTGCGAATGGCATCGGGAACTTCAAGGCTCTTTTCCATCCTTCGTAAACCCATCGAATAGAGCTCAAATCTTTTGACTCCATCCGCTTGCATGAGCTTCTTCCACCCGAAGCAAACTCGACCATTGGTGGATGCGTGAGTCCGATTCGCGCCAAACCCGTGATGTTCCTGCAGCTCATCCATGAACTTGAAAATGAGAGCGAAGGTGATCTGCTCGATCTGTGCTTTTGGATCGGGAATTTTTCCGACGAGGGCGTTTCGTGCGCGATCAATCCGCAGCTTAGTTTCGGCATCAAGCAAGCATCACCTCGTCTGCGTACTACGATACTGGCTTCGCAAAGTAATCTCCATGTGCCCGCTCTTCGATGACGAAATCGAGCGCGCGAGGTTGAGCTCACGATGATGGGCTGCATCTCTGCAGCATCGTTTTGCGCACTCGATCGAGAGTAGATAAACGGCCGGCCGCCTATTGCAGCGCCATACCAATGTGCGAACCGTCAGATCCATATCAGAGGAGAAGGTCGCGTCCGGCATAGACCAACGACCCGAGTGAAGATTCACTCGGCAATATCGTTGCGTGGGATTGATGCGGCGTGTGCATGCTAAACCTGAGTTAGCCACGCTGCTTCGTTCACGAATACGAACTTCGCATATGCTGTAGTGTCGGGCTGAGGATCGGGACACCCGATTGGGGTTCGTGAACATTATGAGAACAGAACGGAGCCCATCAGACGATGAGCGACCTGTCACGCATTGTGCGTTAATTAATATACAGCGAGGAGTATAACGATTTTAGCAATAGGCTGAAGCTCAGTTTGGTCGGAAATGGCTGTTGCGTATCTCTTTGGTAATGACATTCCATGGAGTCGAGTCTGCAAAGACGTCAAAGCGGGGGGAGCGAGGATTGGCTGCCGACCAAGGCTTTTGATCTTGCCTATTTGGCGGTCCACTGATCCACCACTAGCCACCACAAGAGTCTTTGCCATTCTGTCACCACGATTTTGGCGCTTTCTCGGTTTTGCCACCACCGCGAGCCGAGATCGAGCTCCCGAGCTGCTGCAACAGACCACTGATAACGCGGCAGTAACCGCTGTGCAGTGTCAAGCGATCTTCGAGTGAGATAGTCCGAGGTTACAAGAAGCCCCGAAGTTGCATTTGGTGCGATCCGCTGAATGCAGCCAGCTACCTGAGTCATCTCCCGTCGAGTGGAGTCTGACGATATTCTGCATACAGAGACTTGTGAAGCCTGATCAGGCGCGGCTTTGCCAAGGTAGTCCTTTGCTGCTTCCGTCTGCCTGCGACCGTAGTGAACCCGGTCGGGTGCATTGAGCAAGAGCTGCTGAGCGTATCCAGCGCGCAGCAATGTCAGTCCGCGTTCAGCTCGGTCGTCATTGAAATCCTCAGAGAGGACTATGATCAAATCCGAACGCTTGGGATTGTCGACAACAAGAAACTGACCGGATTTAGCGGCAATGAAGCAGGCAAGAGCGATCCCAGCTCCAAAGGTGAGTAAACCACCCGCCGTGCGCCGCCTTGATGAATTCATGTCGATTTCACGATACCATCTTTCGAATAGAGATCCGTCAGAACCAATTCTTTACAACCAATGGAGCCATGACCGACTTGCAAGCTTCCAATGGACGAGCTCCGGGAGGGAGCGGGTTCTCAACTTTTAACCCACCAGTTGGATTTTGTGGAATGACTTACCTTACCGTCCACCGCTCTATGAGAGCCCACCACAAGAGCTTTTGCCACTCGGTCACGAAAGTCTTGGCATATTCGCTGCGAGCCCACCAATTTACCTTAAACTGAGGATCCGGGGCCGCCGCGGCTGACCAATGGTATTGCGGCAACAGGCGACGTGCTATTTCAAGAGCGCGACGTGTGTGATAATTCGATGTGACGATGATTGCTGAGTGAGCCGCGGGTGCAAGCGAGCTTACACAATTGCTAATTTCCAATAGCTCCCGCCGGGTTGAGTCCGAAACGAACTTGCAAACATGGACATGGCCGACTTGATCGCCGGCAACCGTGCGAAGAAAATTCTGGGCCGCTTCAGGTTCCTTTTGTCCGTAGAGAGTCCAATCGGGCACGTCCAAAATGAGGTCTTGAGCGTAGCCCTTCCGTAACAGCATCAAGCCTTGCTCTTCACGGATGTCATCCAATCCCCCAAAAAGGACCACGATCACGTCGGAGCGCTCTGGATCATCGACCACCAAGAAGCGGCCCGCTTCAACCGCCGTAAGACCGCTGATGCATCCGATGCACGCGATTATGATGAGCTTTCGTTTACTGAGGCGCATTAGAGGAGAGAGACGCGATAGGAGCCTGGGCTCGAAGGAGGGTACCCTTGGTATCATCGCACACGCAAGAGAGCCTCTAGCAACATCCGGTGACGGGCTTGAACAAGGCTACTTTCATTCGATCACCAGATGCTCAACCGTAAGAGGAAACACACGACACGACCTCTGATTTGAAATCAGAGGTTGTTGCAATTCAAGATTGGAAGGAAGAGAGTTTCTTCCTGCCTATAAAGGCTGCCCGTACCCACCAACCTATTCCCCATGCGCTACGTCCTCAATGGAGAACTCAAGAGTCGAACAGTGCACACCTTCCATCCAATTGGCGGCCGGATTTGCCTGCTCAATTCCGAGCAGATGAAAGATCGTGTTGCGATCCCAGCGCCGAGTCAGAGTCCGAATGATCAAGTCGAAGTCGGAGCTGAAGGTCGCATCCGCCATATATTTCCGATCCAGATCGAGCTTGGCCGGCAAAACGGTGGCGTGGAAATATTCACGGATGATCTCTTGGGGAAGCATTGCAAGGACCGCCTCTTCATTTGCGAATACAAGAGTGGCAGCTCCCGTGATACCTGGCCGACAGGGGAGGACTCCCAACTGGTGTTCCACAATCTTTGGGCGCGGGCCAACCAGACTCATATCGCCTAGCAAGACATTCAACAGCTGCGGCAGTTCGTCAAGCTTCCAACGGCGCAGAAAAGGACCAATCGATGTGAATCCTTTGTTAAGGTTCGCTTCGGCTTTGTGAACGGTTTCATGTTCCATTGTCCGAAACTTGAGAATCGTGAATGTAACTCCGTGCAGTCCAGAGCGTGCTTGCTTGAAAAGCGAGGGACCCCTGGAGGTCAAGCGCACAGCAATACCCACACAGATACAGACAGGCAGCACAAACGGAGCAGCCAAGAGTACGCAGATGATGTCGAATGTCCGCTTGCAATGGGATTGCGACCAAGCACTGACCAAGGACCCAGTCTCCTGACCTTCCAATGATCCGCTCTGTTCAAAGGTTTGCACCTTCAAAATGCTTGGAGGTTGTGAAGCGAATCTGGAAGACAAGAACCCATTACTGCTCAAGAACAACCTCCAAACTTGTTGAGCGTGGAGGGAAAAGTCCATGCAACTCAACACCAAACCGGCAGATCGCGACCTGCGCACCTTCAGCGACCCAAATCCATAATTGTTAGCAGTTTTGGAAGAAGCTGACTTGCATGTGCTTGGGAATCGTCTAACGGTATCATTCGATGAGAGTTTGATATGTAAAAAACCGGTCCAGCCGCATCTCTTTGGTAACGTGATCTCGTTCATTAACCAAATGAATGTTCTTCGCTCAGAAGTTCTGAACCTGCACAGAGGCCATCGACGCCGAAGCGCAGATCCATCACCCTCGTTTCAAGCCATGCCTTGTACCCACAGGTGTTGGATTACTGACGAAGGCTCTCCAGAATCGAACACAGCAGAGCCAGGATCGGCGCCGCTTTCTAAACGGATCAGGGCTCGACGCGGAAGCTCGATCTGCAGCGCTCCACACCGAGACGCGCCACTGCTTCTGAATCTCGACACTCCCCTTTCCGGTTCAATATCGTGACCGGATCACCCTCGCAGGGTTCGCGTAGACCGCCACGCTCAGATGCCCGTCGGCACGTGAACACTTGGTTCGCGTTCACACCATGAGCTCGCGCCACCTGGGCAAATGCGACTCCCGGCTGAAATGCTTGGTGTACGATCTTCAGCTTCTCGGAAATCGATCGCCAGCGACGAACACGGCGACCGGAACCCACTTCGAACAGATCGGAAATAACCCAGTCATTAGCGCTCAACGCCTCTCGCTGCCAGAAGGGGAAGCCCGTACGCTCATACGCAATGCTCTGGTGGAATTTTGCCAGCGCATTGAAATCTGCATTGCACTGGCGGGGGAGTTGTGTGCTTCCAGTCATTTGAAATGTCATTTACTTATGAATTTTCCCTTTCGCTGAAGGGTTCCTTGCTGGGGTTTATCAACTAAACAAAGCACTTGCCACAAATGGCCGAGATCTAACCCCTTTGGAAAGGGTCAAACCATGTCAGCCATCGAGTTGCTTCTGCTTAGTAGCCGCCTAGCTAGCCTGCCTCTTGTTTTAGCAAACCGGCCACGTATTCTGAGTTTCGTAATGTTTTTGTGGAGCGATGGGGAAACGTCTGCCGGTTGGGCAGCCCTTATTCGCGAACACCGACTATCACCTGCTTCATCCTGGGAAACAGTTCATTCTTGACAGAATCCCAGTAGAAGGCGAATACGGTGATGTAAAAGATGGCTAGCAGGACGACAGTCTGGCAGAGAAACCCTGTCATGCTCCGGGGGGGCAAATAGGTATTTGCGAGCAGGGAAGCGACTGCAAACGGTCCTGCACAGAGACCGACCGGTGCCAGAATGGCCGTAAAGAATTCAGAGCGTCGTACCTCGAGAATTCTCGGGATATAGAGGGGCCAGAGAACAAGATTGATGATGATGCTTGGTACGAGTGTGCCAAGCGCAACTCCCATCAGACCCATCTTTCTGACGAGTACAATGCTCAAAAGCAGATTCAACGAGGCTTCCAACAGTGCCCAGATTGCGACGAGCTTGTGCTTTTCGATTCCAATCGCAATCGATGAAGCGGTGCTATTGATGACGGCGAGCATCAGGGCGAGCGTGAGAACAGTCGTAACCCTGCCGGAAGGTCTCGAGTACTGGGGGCCGATCCAAAGAGAAATGAAACTCTGAGCCCGAATGATCAACGTAAGAAGGACCGGCAGACTCAAAACGAGAACTGCGCGAGTTCCATTCAGGTAGAGCGCCCTCAACCTGGCTTGAGCTCCGGAGGACTCGTAGACGCTAGCCACTGGCACAAAAGTATTGGTTACGGCGCTGAAAAGTTGTTGGGAGTAGCGACAAAGAGAATTCCCTATAGAGTAGAGAGTTACTCCTGCCGCCGAGACGAATATGCCAACAATCAGGTTGTCAGCCTGGTAGACAAGCTGGAGCGAGACCAGGAGAATGAACGAATAGCTGCCGTAAGACCATAAGGGCCGGAGGACTCGTCTAGACGGAATTTTCAGGCGAATCCGCAGCTCGGGATAGATGTGACGTGTGATCGTAACCATGACGACATTGCTAGTCAGAGCAGCGACAAGCTCGCAGACCGCGATTCCTACGATGCCTTTTCCCCAATGGACCACCAGGACGATGCCCGCGCTCCGGATGGCGAGCTGCAGAAGACTTATATAACTCTGCAAATCATAACGATTGAGCGCTGATAGAACGGCTCCAATCGCACTCATAGGCATTGTTAAAGAAATTGTGAGGCCGACGATGAACAGGGCTTGGCGTGAACTGGTCCAAAGTTCTTCAGGGAGTCGGAAAAGCCTGGGAAAACAGGTGGAGAGTATAGTGGCGATCAGGAGAATGAGCCCTCCGATCATTAATCGAACCCACAGGACCGCAGAAACTATGCGCGAGGCCTCATCGTGATCTCCTGCTGCATGAGCTCGAGAGACGAATCGCAATACCGAACTTCGGAGGCCAAGATCAAGAAGATAGAGATAGCCTGTCGTAGAAAGGGCAAGAACCCAGATCCCGTATTCAATGTTCCCCAAACGATGGATCAGAAACGGAGCCAAGAAGTAAGAGACCAGCAGTGTGCTTGCGGTCGCAAACCAGTTCAAAACAGCACTTCTGGCAATATGAATGAATCGCAAGTGCAACTCCGTTTCAAGTCGGATCCGACTCGGTTGTCACCCCGTACCGGCTGAAATCAGGAGCTCCAATTGCAGACAATTGGAGCGTTTTGGGTTGTCATTCGGCATCTGGCACACTGTTGATGTAACCTGCAGATTCGGAATCGATTTTTCCTGGATTCCCAAGAACAACGGCGCTTGGGGGAACATCAAAATTGACGAAAGAGCCGCGAGCTATGAGGGCATCATTTCCCACCCCAGCTCTTCCGACGATAATTGCGTGCGTCCCGACGCAGACTCGGTTTTCAATAACGGGAGCACCCACGCGTCGTTCACGATTCTCCGCTCCGATCGTCACTCTCCGCCCAACATTGACATTGGATCCGATGGGTGCATATGAGCTGATGACAATTCCTCCGAAGCGCCCAAGCTAAAATCCCGGGCCAATGGCGGCGAGGCCCGACCGTACTGCGCGCCACAGTCGAAAAGGGGCCGCGGCTCCCTTTTCGACTGTGGCCGCTCGATTTCATGCACTCGCCGTTCGCAAGCTCTATATTCTAGGATTTGCCGGTTGGAATCGGTTGACAAGCGGAGTGGCACATTTCCGGGTATCAAGATCGCTAATATCCGTGGCTTAGCGTGTGAGATCGTGGACACATCCCCCATCCTCCGAGGAACTGCTAGACTGACGCTACGAGTTCGAGGTTGAGACGTGTTGAGGGCGCATGGACAGCCAAGATTTCGGTCGTCGGTAGAGGATCGAAGTCCGCTGCCGAAGCTCTATTTTCTTTATCACGAACTGTCCGAAGCACCGAGCCGATCACCATACTCCCTTACAACGAAGCAGTTTCATGCTCACGCCTCCGTGTTTGCTGAGATGCGGACCGACCGCAATCAGTGCTTTTGGCCGGAAGTGACGTTCGATGACGGGCATTCATCTAACCTCAAGCTGGCGTTGCCGATTCTAAGAGAATACGGCCTCGAGGCGATGTTCTTCATTACGGTTGGCTGGATTGACAGGAGGGCTGGTTGTCTGGGGTGGGATGATCTCAAAATACTGCGCGACGGCGGTCATCAAATTGGTTCCCACGGGTGGTCGCATGCCTTCCTTACAGATTGCCGCGACGATCAATTGAGGCGGGAAATCCTAGACTCTCGTCTGATGCTTGAGGATAAACTTGGCGTAGAAATTAGAACCATGGCGTGCCCCGGCGGAAGATTCAATAGCCGAGTTATCTCTGCTTGCAAAGATGCAGGTTATCTCCGTGTCTATACGTCCGTACCGGAGCCCGAACGGCTGTCTTCGTCTTTTCTGGTAGGCCGCGTGAACGCCCATCCTATGATGAGAGCCGAGGACGTGCGGGAACTGATTGCGCCGGACGGCAAGGCGCTTCGCAACCTGAAACGTCGTTATCGAGTCAAGGCAGCCTTAAAAAGCGTCTTAACCGATCGCGTCTACGATGCGCTTTGGTGGAAATTGGCCGGCAACCGTGAAGTAGAGGCAACTGACCTCGTAGCTGATGAAGATTCTCCACGTAATTAGCAGCAGCGGGATGTATGGTGCTGAGTCGGTCATCGTGAGCCTTTGTAAATGGTTCAGTGCCGAGCGCCACCGCTGCGCTGTTGGCGTCTTCCTTAATCGATCCAATCCGATTCCGGAACTCCATCGGATTTGCGAACAGCAAGGTATCGAGTCGCATCTAATCCCGGCCAATGGCAGACTGGATACCACTGCCATCAGAGGAATCAGAGAACTCGCATGTTCGACATCCTTCGACGTGGTTCATTCTCACGGCTATAAGGCTGATGTCTTGGTGTATCTGGCTTTACGCCGTACGATTCTTCCCTATGTCGCCACCTGCCATAATTGGCTTGATGACGATCTGAAAGTACGAGTCTACGGATATTTCGACAGGTACATTCTCTCCAGGTATTCCCGCATAGCCGCCGTTTCTGCGGACGTCGAGAGGAGGTTGCAATGCGCTGGGATTAAACGAGAGCGGATTGAGTTGATCGGAAACGGTATCAACGTCCAACCATTTGAGCTCGGAGAACCCCGCAATCCGGACAAATGCGACCGTCAGCCGGATCTGGCTGTAGGATTCGTTGGACGCCTCTCTTACGAGAAGGGGCCAGACGTCTTCATTCGCGCTGCACGGAACGTCCTGCAGCAGCATAACCGTGTTCAGTTCCAACTGGCTGGAGTTGGGCCAGAGCGCTCGTCACTCGAAAAATTGGTTCGCGACCTTGGCGTTGAAGGCAAAATACGCTTTCTTGGGCACGTGAGGGATATGCCGGCCCAATATCGGGAATTCGACATCATGGTTTCATCGTCACGACGAGAGGGATCGCCGGTTGCAGTTCTTGAAGGCATGGCATGCGGTCTGCCGGTGATCGCGACGTCTGTCGGAGATGTTCCGAAGATGATTGATCATGGCCACACGGGGATCCTCGTTCCCCCGGAAGATCCGTGGCACCTTTCCCAGGCCATTCTAGAACTTCTTCGCAATCCTCTTGGTAGACAGCAGCTTGGGCAATCCGCGAAGATGTGCGTCAAAGAACGCTTCTCTGCGGAGAGGATGGGATCAGACTACCTTGAGTTCTATCGGAGGGCAGTTCGAGGTGATGCGTAATCGTTGTAGCGCAATAATGAGAAAGCGACTCAATCAATGATTGTTCTTGTCGCTCTACCGGTCTTCCTGTTGCTGGTACTCTCGAGCTATATCGTCGTCATGCCCATCCTTGGAAGTCTGCGATTGAGAGCCGCCAAGCCTCAGTGCTCTTCGCAGAGATCTTCACTGCCTCGCATTCTCGTTTTGATTCCCGCTCATAATGAAGGGGAGCATTTGCGTCCCACTCTTCGTAGCATTCAGCATCTCGATTACCCCTCACGCCTATTTGACATCGTTGTTATCGCGGACAACTGCACAGACAATACAGCGAATGTCGCAATCGGAGAAGGCTGCGAAGTCTGGGAGAGGTCGAACGATTCGGCGCGAGGGAAAGGATATGCTCTCGGATGGGCACTTTCCCATCCGCAAATTGCATCTTATGACGCATGCGCCATTCTCGACGCTGATACCCATCCCAGCTCGAATCTGCTTGAAGTCTTCGCCCGAGAGATGCAGCTCGAATCTGTTCCCGTGCAAGCCCGGGTCAATTTTGAATTTCCTTCGACCGGCCCGTATTGGCTTAGCCTGATGAGTACCGCCACTCAGCGCGCGGAAGAACATTATGTGTGTGCAACGCGATCGCACCTGAAGCTTTACCAAGGGCTGCAAGGAACCGGATTTTGCGTCCCTGTCGGCATCTTACAAATCGTGCCGTGGTCCACATACTCCGTTTGTGAGGATCTTGAGTATGGTTTTCAACTGGCTGCTCACGGCGTCCCAATTCGGTTTGTGCAAGATGCAAGTGTAACCACCGTGATGACCGGTCGACTCAAAAATGCTGGCGCGCAAAGGGAGCGATGGGCTCGAGGCACGTATGGGCTCATCGCTAGGTTGATTCCGCTGCAGTTCTTGCGCGCGTTCACGAAGAGGGACTGGAAGAGTCTTGAATCCTGTTTCTATTTAATGACCCGAAGTCGCCTGTCACTCATTTTCCTGACCGCAATCTCCTCTGTTGCACTCCTCATTGGCCGGCACACCGTAACGCATGGCATTTGGATATCATTCGGGATCGCCTTAACCCTTGAATGCGCATACGCACTTGCCCTCCTGGCAACTCTTCGTGCTCAATATACTTGGACGCAATTGATCTTCGGGTTCTCTCGCTATTCGATCTGGATCATAAGGCAGCACCTCGGAGCCTTGCTGTCTGTCCGCAGCAAGCACTGGGTTCGGACCGAAAGGGGATAGGGTTGGAACTGGAAATGCTGGCTAGATGGGTTTTTTGGTTATGCCTGATGCTGCTCACCCATACGTACGCTGGCTACGTGGCTTGGCTGTGGATCGCTTCTCGGTTTTGGAAGGTCCCACTTGAAGTCCATCCTCACGTTCCCTCAGTCACGGTGATGATTGCAGTTCGGGATGAGGAGAATGCGCTTCCACACAGGCTTGCCAGCCTCCGCCGGCTGGACTACGAATCCAGTCTCCTTCAAATCATCATTGCTTCAGACGGATCGAGCGACGGAACGCCCAAAATTCTTGTCGGGAACAGCGATTTGATTGTCCCGCTGATTTTGCAAAATCAGCAGGGCAAAGCAGCTGCTTTAAACGAAGCGGCTCGGCTGGCCACCGGCGACATTCTCGTGTTTTTTGATGTTCGACAAGAGATCGACAGCGACGCGATCCTCCAACTTGTGCAACCGTTCTCTGACCTAACAGTGGGTGCAGTCAGCGGTTCGTTGGTCATCGAGGAAAAGGACGAAGAGCGAACTGGGGCACTTGGCGCATACTGGCAGTGGGAAAAGCGCATTCGCGCTCTCGAGTCAGACTCTGGTTCGATGATCGGGACAACGGGGGCGATTTATGCAATGCGGCGGGAACTCTATACGCCGATGCCACTTGGAACGATACTCGATGACGTCTTTCTGCCCATGCATGTAGCGCTGCGGGGTAAGCGCGTGATCTTTGAGCCGCGAGCCATCGTCCGGGATGCATTCTCAACCAGGAAAGGAACAGAATTTTCTCGTCGAGTCAGAACGCTCACGGGAAACTTTCAACTGGTGCGAATTGCCCCTTGGCTGGTCAGTCCAAGAAATCCCCTCCTCTTCCGTTTTGTCAGCCACAAACTGTTGCGGCTCGTTTCGCCATTCCTTATGCTTTTGTTCTTTGTCACTTCTGCGTACTCTGGTGCCCCGTTTTACAAAGCGGTTCTGGGTTTGCAGGTCCTGTTCTATCTCTGCTTCGGTTTATCCGTGATCGTTCCGAGGGCAAAAAAGCTGCGTCTGATTGCTCTGATACATACAATTATCGTCCTGAACCTGGCCGCGTTGGTGGCCTTTCTCCGTTTCGTGACTGGCCGATTGTCCCTATGGCGATAGCGCTTCCGGAGAAGCAATCGAGAAAGAGCTCGAGTTCATGAGAAGAATGTGCATAGATTGAAGCGGCCAAGCAGCTGATCCATGGTCCGACACCCAAGAGAAGCTCCGTTTGGCAGAGAATGCAGCCGCGGACTGAGCCGCGATGAATATGGCAAATCGCGAGCTGGATACTAAACTGATTGATATTTTCGGCAAACCATGCAGGGAGAGTTTGCCCCACATCGAATTGACTAAGGACATTAGCGAGACAGTCAGATGATCGAGCTTATTGCGATGCCTTCGAGCGTTCCGGGTGAAACGTCAACCATGCGGAGCGATGCATGCCCCATTTTGCTGGTTGTCGACGAGCTACGACAGATCTTGGGAGGAGGCGAACGGATCGTGTTGCAATTGGCGTCGAGTTTGACACGCTACGGTTATCAACCGGGTATCCTTACGTTCTCCTTGGATCCTGAAAGTGCCGCCTTGCGGGTACCACCCTGTCCGATTTATCTGCTTCCATTGCAGCGCCCCTTCGACGTCAAGGCAGTGCAAGCAGCCTTAGAGTTTCGAGCTTTCCTCCGTCAACAGAAGATCAGGATTGTTCACACCTTTTTTGCTACCTCAGATATATGGGCGGGTTTCATAACCAAAATCACGTCCAATGCAAATCTAATATGGTCTCGGAGGGATATGGGATTCCTGAGGACAAGGAAGCAGCGCATTGCGTACCGGTTGATGGCTCGGTTCCCCGATAGAGTCCTGGCTGTTTCTGAAAGAGTCAGGCTGCATGCCATTGATGTCGATGGCGTGAATCCCGAGCGAGTCGAAACGATCTACAACGGAGTTAACCTGGAAGACTGGCCATCGCCATCCAGACCTCAGAGGAAGCCCGGCGAGTTTCTCATTGTTACGGTCGGCAACATAAGGAGAGTGAAGGGGCAGGATTTGTTCGTCCGAGCTGCTGCGACGGTTGTGCGGCAATTCCCCGAAACTAGATTTTTGATCGTCGGTGAGGTGCTTGAAAAGGAATATGTCAATGAACTGCGGCGACTCGTCGATGAATTGGGTTTAACAAAATATCTTCGCTTCGAGGCTGGCCAAACGGATTTACGCCAGCATCTGACTGAAGCTGACATTTTCGTTCTCCCTTCCCGGAGCGAAGGCTTTTCGAACGCCATCATCGAGGCGATGGCATCATCCCTTCCCGTCGTTGCGACCGATGTGGGCGGAAATTCGGAGGCCGTGGCAGACGGAGCCAGCGGATTCATTGCGCCTCCCAACGACGCTGAAGCTCTTGCGGACGCTGTCATTTCTTTGCTCTCCGATCCGGCCAGGGCTAGAGCGATGGGGCTGTCGGGAAGGAAGACTGTGGAAGAGAAATTCAGTATGGAGATCATGGTGAAACAGGTCGCGCGAGCATATACCCGGCTGCTACATGACTGAACGAGGACAAGCATCCGACCCTCGAGTTAGATCGATGGCCCCCGACACGCTTCCGTCGGCGGCCAAACCTTGTAACAGCGGTGTTCGTTTCGAATTGCGCCGAGTCCGCTAAGGGCTGAGCCCCAGTTACTTGACAGATGCCATTGCGGTTTTTTGTTTGCGTCCGATACGACAACAATGCGTAAAGTTAGGTTGAACTGATTGGCCCTCCACCAGTGGTGCGGGGCAAGCTCCAGTTGAGCTCTGGAGCCGCAGGAGATGCGAACGCGGTGCTAGATTTAAGGTCGACGATCCCCACACCTCGGAGAAAAGGAGTATCAGGAGTTCCTGCACCGGAACTGCTGCACGCCGACGCTCGTCGGTCCCCGGAATGACCAATCGCATTACCTTACTTGTTTTTTTCTTGGTCTGCGTTTGCCTGAACGCGCAGCAGCAGACCCCCGGAAGTTCTTGGGATGGATCACAGAACCCGAATTCAAGAACTCAGAATCCGAACTCTACGGACTGTTCAGATTTTCCGAATACTGCGGAATGCGCGTCCAGGACTTTAGGCTTGACTCCGGGGCAGAATTCGCAGTCTGAAAAATACAGCGCGCAACCGGTGACCCCGTTCGACGGGAGCTACTCGGACGTCAAACAGGCGTTTAGCCCCGTACCGGGCAAAAATCAAATCGCAGAGCCCCGTTTCCCGCCGCAGCCGCTCACCGAATTTCAGAAGTTTGTAGCCACCACCATCGGTCAGGTCTTGCCGGTTTTTGGCGCGAATCTGTTCCAGCGAGTTCCGTCGACTTTCGCTCCACTCGATATGACGCCTGTGCCCTCCGATTTCGTAATCGGGCCCGGGGATGAACTTCGGATTCGAATCTGGGGACAATTGACATTCCAAGCTAATGTGCGAGTGGACCGGTCCGGAAACATCTACCTTCCTCAGATTGGTTCAGTTCATGTGGCGTCGATTCGTTTTGCAGAACTCGATGGACATTTGCGGAACGCCATCGGGCGGGTTTTTCACGATTTCGATTTGAGCGTGGATCTTGGTCAGATCCGCTCGATTCAAGTGTATATAGCGGGGGCAGCACGAGTTCCTGGCCTATACACGATCAGCTCTCTCAGTACGCTTACCGATGCTCTTTTTGCGGCGGGAGGACCTGCGATGCAGGGCTCCCTGCGTGACATCCAGCTTCGGCGAGGAAGGCAAACGATCACCCATTTCGATCTCTATGATCTGCTTGTCCGTGGATACAACTCAGAAGACGCCAAGCTGTTTTCTGGCGATGTTATCTTCATTCCTCCTATTGGTTCTCAAGTTGCTATTTCCGGGAGCGTTAAGAACCCCGGCATCTACGAATTGCTTCCCGGCGAAACACTGGCATCTACTCTCGCCAGCGCGGGCGGCGCATCCTCGATAGCTTCAGCAGCTCGAGTTTCGATCGAGCGTATCGAGGAACATCGTCACCGCCATGTCATGGAAGTTTCATATGATAAGGAAGGCGTGGTAACCACGCTAGCGGACGGCGACATCATTCGAGTTCTTTCGATCGTCCCGCACTATGAAAATACTGTGGTTCTTCGGGGAAACCTTGCCAACCCCGGACGGTTTTCCTGGCATCCCGGGATGCGTGTCAGTGAGCTCATTCCTGACAAGGACTCGCTGATCACCCGCGATTATTGGTGGAAGCGAACACAACTGGGGTTACCCGCTTTAGAGTTCGAACCTTCAGATGGCTTTCAGGACTTGCGTCAACCTGAGAATGCGAATGCAGTCAACCTGAAACGCCGATCCAATGATGACGACGCGCAGGATTCCATAGATTCGCAGCAGAATCGCAATTCGCTCGGGCAGCAATGGTCTACAGGCTCATCCCTGGGAGCTCAACAGTCCTCAGCGCCATCGCGCGGTCCGCAGCCCCAGCAGCGGACCACGATCCGGACCCTGGCTCCGGATATAGATTGGGATTATGCGGCGGTGGAGCGAATTGATCCAGATACGCTCAAGACCAGCTTATTCCCGTTCGACCTCGGAAAACTAGTTCTTCACCACGACAGCTCCCAGGATATGGAGTTGAAGAGCGGAGACATCGTCTCCATTTTCTCGCAGGCCGATATTCATGTACCTCTGTCAGAGCAGACGAAGTTCGTGACTTTAGATGGCGAGTTCGTTCATTCCGGAGTCTACTCCGTTCGACCGGATGAGACACTCCGAGAGTTGGTAGAGCGGGCTGGAGGGATCACTCCAAAGGCATATCTTTACGGGTCAGAATTCACGCGGCAGTCGGTTCGCGTCGCACAACAATCTCGCATTGATGAATATGTGCAGACGCTTGAAACGCGTATCCATAGGTCAAATCTCGCCCTGGCGGCATCCGCTTCTACAACAGCGCAGGACATTGCTAGTGGCGCATCAGCTCAAAACAGTGAGCGCGATCTGCTGGCTGGCTTGCGGCAGATTCGAGCCACCGGGCGAGTCGTTCTGACGCTTAAACCGGACAGCGCAGGAACGGTCGAGCTTCCCCAGATCACCATGGAAAACGGGGATCGATTTGTGATTCCAGCTGTTCCCTCCGTGGTGACGGTGATCGGCGCTGTTTATAACCAGAACTCGTTTCTTTACGTTCACGGACAAACTGCTGGGGCCTATTTGCTCCAGGCGGGAGGACCAAACAAGGATGCGGACCAGCGCCATGAGTTCGTCATTCGCGCTAATGGCGATGTCGTGAGCCGGGACGCCGCTAAGTCTGCGTGGCGCAATGAATTCGCAAACTTGCGACTCCATCCGGGCGATACGATCGTCGTTCCGGAGAAGACTTTCAAGCCTTCTGCCTTGCGCGGGGTCATAGACTGGTCACAAGTCTTTTCTCAATTTGCGCTTGGCGCTGCGGCGATCAACGTCATTAAATAGATCACGAGGGCGACTTCCTCGGCATCTTGGAAATGGAATGCTCTCTCTGGTTTCGGAATCGGTAGAAAATGATGTCAATAGAAGTGACGCATTCCCGGCTCGAAGAGAATCCACCGGCTGTTGACGACCCAACCGTTGACGAGCAAACCAGGAAACCAGGCGACGAGATTACTCTGATCGAATTCGGGGCGCATCTCATCGAGCGTAGGGGACTGATAATTGGGATAACGGGCGCTTGCGCGGTCTTTGCGGTGGTCGTTTCGCTGCTCCTACCGAAGAGATATGCGGCAACCGTCACCTTGCTGCCACCGCAACAGAATTCTTCGATGGCCGCTGCCATTGGATCTCAACTCAGTTCGTTGGGTGGTGCAGCGGCGTTAGCCGGAAGCAGTCTCGGGCTGAAGAATCCCAATGAGATGTTTGTCGCGATGCTGAAGAGTCGCACTGTCGAAGATGCGATGGTGAAGAAATTTGATCTGATGCGGGAGTACCACGAACGCTATTTAGCGGATGCGCGCAAAGATTTTGAAAGGGACGTGACGGTAGACGGAAGCGGTAAAGATGGACTGATCCATATCTCGGTCGAGGCACGCGATCCTCGGCGTGCCGCGGACCTTGCAAACGGCTACGTCGGCCAGTTTCGATCGCTTTCCCAACAGCTAGCAATTACAGAGGCTTCTCAAAGGAGGCTATTTTTTGAGGGCCAGCTAGAGCAGGCAAAAGACAACCTCGTAAAGGCTGAGGAGGCTCTCAAACAAACAGAGCAAAAGACCGGATTGATCCAACTCGACAGTCAAGCCCGAGCGCTCATTGAGTCGGCGGCTTCTCTTCGTGCCCAAGTCGCAGCAAAAGAGGTTCAGATTCAAGGCATGGAGAGCTACGCAACCGACCAGAACCCTCAGTTGGTAAAGGCGCAGCGGGAACTGGACTTGATGAGAGCTCAGTTGGCCAAACTTGGCGGATCAGAAGGCAGTGCCAGTGATGGCTTGATTGTGCCCAAGGGTGCGGTGCCGGCTGCCGGGCTAGAGTATGTTCGCAGGTTTCGCGAGGTCAAATACAACGAGACAATCTTCGAGATTCTCGCTCGCCAGTTCGAGATGGCGAAACTTGATGAGGCAAAGCAGGGGGCTTTAATCCAAGTCGTAGATTATGCTGTTCCTCCGGAAAAACGCTCTTCTCCGAGACGAGGTGTGATCGTCGTGGGTGCCACAGCGTTGGGGGGATTGTTCGCCATATTCCTCGCGCTCCTGCTGGCCAAGATCGAGCGGATGAGAAGCGATCCCGAAACCAGGCGGCGATTTGCGCCGATAAGAAATGCGATGAACCGGAAGAGAAGCCGCGCAGTATCACGCATCCTATGAGCCTCGTCAGTTTTTGGAAGTCCCGGAGCGACACGCGAAGTCAGTATGGTTTCAATCGAACCTAGGGTGAGTTCGCCCGGTCCCAATGAGTCGGCTGGCGAAGGCAGAGTGAGAGAGCTGACTCGAGGATCGCTACTTGCTCGCAATACGGTATGGAATCTCATCGGCCAGATTGGCCCGATGGGAGTTGGCCTTTTCGCAATTCCGCGGCTGATTCACGCAATTGGGACGGAGCGGTTCGGGGTACTGACGATCGCATGGATGGTGGTTGGCTACTTCAGCTTTTTCGATCTTGGGTTGGGCCGCGCCATGACCAACCTTGTCGCGCAGAGGTTAGCGATCGGCAGAGAGGGAGAGCTCTCTCCGATTATCTGGACCGCAAATCTGCTGATGCTCGGATTTGGAGTTGTCGGGGGACTGATTCTCGCGGCGGTGACTCCAGTACTTGTCGAAAACCTGCTCAGGACTCCTGCGCCGATTGTTACGGAGACAAAGAAAGCTTTTTACTTGCTGAGCCTTTCTTTGCCTTTTGTGATCAGCACCGCTGGATTCCGAGGAGTGCTGGAAGCTCGGCAGAAATTCAAGGTGATCAATCTGGCCCGCTTTCCAATGGGAATGACGACATTCGCCGCTCCGCTTCTCGTGTTGCCGTGGTCGAACAAGTTGCCGGCCGTGATCGGCATCTTGGTACTTGCGCGCATTGTGTTCTGGCTTGTCCATGCCATTCTGGCACTCCGCGGCATGTCCCTGTTTCCGCGCAAATGCGATATCGACAGGTCCCTTCTCCCGATGCTCTTCAGCTTCGGCGCCTGGATGACCGTATCAAATATCGTGTCTCCACTGATGGCCTATCTGGATCGTTTCTTGATTGGCACGCTCTTGTCGCTTACGGCAGTGACCTATTACTCCACTCCCTTTGAAGCCGTCATGAAGCTTTTGGTTCTTCCAGCCGCTCTGGTTGGAGTGCTATTTCCCGCGTTTTCTAGCGCATTGGTCACAGATCGTGAACGGGCGGCAAAACTGTTTCGACGGGCCGTTAAGTACGTCGCCCTTACCTTGCTACCTGTAACGCTCATCGTCGTGATTTTTGCAGAAAACGGATTGAGACTATGGCTCGGGCCAACTTTTGCAAGTCACAGCGCGCGCGTCCTTCAGTGGCTGGCGATTGGAATATTTGTGAATGGCCTCGCCACACTCCCATTTGCTTTCGTGCAGGGCGCGGGACGGGCAGATATTACGGGCAAGATTCACCTTCTTGAATTACCCTTCTATCTGATCACCGTGTGGTTCCTGACGAAACATTTCGGTATTGAAGGTACGGCGATTGCGTGGACCATACGAGTCATTGTCGACTGCGTTCTCCTATTTGGAGCAGTGGAGAGGCTGCTGCACAAAATGCCACGTGCAAGAACTCTCCTAGCAAGCATTGGAATCATCTTTGCAGCATTTGCCATCAGCATGCTTAACATGACCCTGCTATTCAAATTGACGCTATCCACTGTCGGATTGACCGTCTCTGTGGTGGTCGGTTGGTTTCTCTTTTTCACACCGGAAGAACGCGCATTTGGACTCAGCTTCATAAGAGGAAGATGAAAAAAAAGCTCACAGTTATCGCCTACTATCTCGGCCAGTTTCATCCAATTCCCGAGAACAACGAGTTCTGGGGCGAGGGCTTTACGGAATGGCATAACGTAGCCCGTGCCCGCCCGCTCTTCCCTGGGCACGCCCAGCCAAAAGTTCCGGGACGATTCGGTTTTTATGATCTGCGATGCTCTGAGACACTTTGTGAGCAAATGGACTATGCTCGCGAGATTGGGATTGAAGCTTTCTGTTTTTGGCATTACTGGTTCGCTGGAAAGCGCCTCCTCCATCGCCCGCTGGATGACATGCTTAGCATTGAAAGAAGGGACTTTCGTTTCATCCTGGGTTGGGCGAACGAGTCGTGGTCCGGCATCTGGCATGGGGCGGCAAACCGAGTATTCGTGGAACAGACCTATAACCTCGACGAACTGGCGGAACATGCAGATCTCGTGTCACGATACATTGAAAGCGGACGTTACCTTGAAATCGACGGGCACTTTCCCTTCGTTATCTATAAACCGCGCCAGATTCCCAATGGCGCCGAGTATCTGGGGCAGCTGAGGGAGCATGTTTCTCGACGCACTGGAGCCTCTCTTTATCTGATCGGAAACTGGTCTCCGGGGCTCAATTTTGAATTCTCGGACCCAGGCGCATATGGGCTCGATGCTGCGGTTGTTACTCCGATTGCTGCCTACTTTCAGAACCCCACTGTTTCAATCGGCTACCGGCTATTGTGGAGGAAGTTAGCTCAGATCGGACTTGGCCCAGAGATCCGGAAGTACGACAGTGTCATGTCGACATTGGAGCGGGGAATGCGTTCAATCAAGGGTCAGTCCCATGCTACAGTCGTGGCCGGATGGGATAACACGCCAAGGTCCGGTCGACGTGGCCTGGTGCTCTCACACTACAATGAGGCGAGCTTTAGACGCGCGGCGAGCGCGGCTTTCGAACTCGAGTCGAGAAACACTATGCCCCTGTTGTTCGTGAAGTCCTGGAATGAGTGGGCAGAGGGTAATACCCTAGAGCCGATTTACCGAGAGCGCTGGTCCGCTGGGGCAACACTAAGCGAGATCCTACGCGGTGAGTAGCAGAGCATACACTCTCCGCTTAGTGTTTGGCGCAGCTGCGACCCTCTTTACTCTGGCCTTGTCTCTTCGACCAATTCCGAGTGTGACAGCCTCGAACGACACCGGGCGGTACGTTGGCAATCAGCGACAAGCGTGCGCATTGCCGATGTCCGGTGACTCATGGATTACGCATGACAGTTCAGTGGTGTTGAATCCATCGCTGATTGCTGATCCAACCGTGAGCTTTTCATTGCGTGCATTTGACTGGATTATGCGACCAACGTGCCTGGGTAACGAACCGCGTATTTTCTTGTTTTGTGCGGCCCTTCCGCTTCCCCTTAGCCTTCTGCTGTTCGCAGGCTGGGAACGAGAGGGGACCTTACTGGTTGCTGGTGGACTGCTCGCCAGCACGGTTGGTTTCGAATTTATGACAAACGCTCTGAGGCAGGGAATGGGATTCGCCTTCTTTCTTGCAGGGCTTACGCTGGAAAGACGTATCTATAAAGTCAGTGCAATTGCAATTGCGATGCTGATTCACGATTCCAACTGGTTCTTTGCTCCATTAGCGGTGCTGATTGCCTATCGGTCCGGCGCCCTCAGTAGACGAACCATACTTCGCTGGTCGATTCCAGTCCTGGCTCTTGGAGGCGCCCTGCTTTCGATAAGGTTTCTTGGTTCATCAGACGAGGCTTACGGCGCTCTGATGACTTACCTAGAGGCCTATTCGGAAAAGCCTTCGGTCTGGTTTTTGATTTTTATGGTTCTTCCCTTATTCGTCATTTATGTGATCAGGTACTCCGATCGACGTGCCGAGCAATCGAAGGAGGAACAGACATCCTTCTGGTACTCAACAATCCTGCTGATACTCAGCATCGTTGTCTTTCCGTACATCACCTATAGGTTTGCCATGGAGGCTATCGCCATTCAAGCATTTATGGCTACCAGGGCGCCGAATCTCTCCCTGCGGTCTGGCGTGTCAATTGCCGGAGCTCTCACCATCAACTTCGTTATCTACGCCCTGTTTTCAAAGAGCGTGATCTCCTTATTTTATGGATAAACTGATTTCGGTCGTAGTCCCGACATTTGATCGCAAGGCTCTGACGGATCGCGCAATTGAGTCGGTTACTCCATCGCATCCTGAGCTCTTTGAAATCGTAGTGGTCGACGATTGCGGGTCAGTGCCCTATAAATATGAACGGAACAAGACGCCGAGCGGAGTGCTCGTGCGTACGTTCCGCATGAGCGTTAACCAAGGACCGGGATCTGCACGCAAGCTTGGTGTGGAGAAATGCACAGGAGAGATCGTAGCTTTCCTCGATTCGGACGATGTCTTTGAACCGGCATGGCCCGACGCTCTCCAAGCAGAAGTCTTGAGAAGAGGAAGTACTCTCCGCGGAGAATTGTTTATCGCCGGTAAAGCGTTGGGAGGATCTCTGGTACACAAGATATGTTCTATGTTGCTCGCACATAGTCCACAATGGATGGCTTCTTTGTTTACCCGTCTTCTGGTCATTGCATTCAACCCTTTTTACACGCCTGCCACAGCAATTTCGAAAGAACTCTGTTCATTTTGGACGGCGGGGAGGTACTGCGAGGACTACTTCACGAACGCAATGGCAATCCTGAAGGCCAAAAAAGTATGCATCCTTCAAACCTCGGCTTGCACCATTTCCCGATCTCCAGGGTCGCTTGGTGGGCTTTCGGAATCTCAGCGCGAGATGTGGCGCGGAGAATTTCAGGTCCGCAAGAGCCTGTTGCGAAATTCCACCATCCCCCTGCCATATCGACTGCTGGTGCCGCTCGGAATGGCGTATTCGTTAGCTCGGAACGTTTTGAAGATTGTGAAATCCTCCTTCACCGGGTCTCGCCAGGATCACTCTAATCCGACCCTTCCAGTCGATGTACGGAACTCAAATGCAGATTGTGTTCCTAGCCGGAACATCGCGATCCTCGGAACTCGAGGTATTCCAGCCAGCTATGGCGGATTCGAAACCTTTGCAGAAAAGCTTGCGATTGGTCTCTCTGGATGTGGCTTCGATGTAACTGTGTTTTGCGAGTCTGGCGAGTCTGCAAATGTTGAGGAGTATCAGGGGGTTAAGTTGCGATATGTTTCCGTAATCGCTCCCGGACCCTTGCGAACGATATTCTTTGATCTCCAGTGCTTATGGAAAGCCCGCAACGAGTACGATGTCGTTTACATGCTGGGTTACGGGGCTGCGCCATTTTGTCTTATTCCACGGCTATTTGGAGCCGAGGTGTGGATCAATCCTGATGGGCTGGAATGGGCTCGCGCAAAGTGGGGGCCTGGGGCGAAATTGTATTTCCGAACCATGGAATGGGTCTCCGTTCGGGTCGCAAATCGGATGATTGCAGATGCGAAGGCGATCGAGACGAGTTTGGCCTCTCGTCACGGTGAACTCAAATCGTGCTCGGTAATTCCATATGGATGTGAAGCCGTCGAAACCCCGCCATCAATTGACCTTCTTTCCCAATGGAACCTGGAAGCGGAGAGCTACTTTTTAATTGTTTGCAGGCTTGAGCCCGAGAATCACGTTCGCGAGATTCTTCAGGCATTCAATTCCTCAAAAAGCGAACGGAAACTGGTTGTTGTTGGGAATCATTTGAAATGCACTGAATATGTAGAGAGCCTCCTTGCGATTGATGATCCTAGGATCCACATGATTGGGACCATATATGACCAAACTCAACTAACGTCGCTTCGATACCATTCCTTTGCCTATTTGCATGGGCACAGTGTAGGAGGTACGAATCCTTCACTCCTGGAAGCGATGGGGTGCGGCAATTTTGTCATTGCACACGATAACCCATTTAATCGGGAAACATTGGCTCAGGCGGGAAGGTTCTTTAAAAACGCCGAGGATCTGACAGAGCTGATCGATCGTGTCGATCGAGATCCGTCGATGCGCAGATTTTACAAGGAAGCTGCTCGATCTCGAGCCAGAGACTGCTATTCGTGGAGCGAGATTGTCAGACGATATACGGAGCTCATGGGCGACTGAAGTGCCTGGTCGTCACTTCTGAGAGGCTAATAAGGAATACAGCATTCGCAGCCAATACCGGTCCTCGCTTCGGCCATCAGTGTGAGGACTGTACGTACGTTGCAACCATTTCTCCGTTCAGGACCCATGTTCTGGAGCCGGCGCCGCATGGTGCGGTACTCTTCCTACATGTCGGATTCCCCCACTGAAAGTGACGGATTGCAGGGTGGCACCGCCCTCGCAAAAGAATACGCTTCTGCCAAAACCGCTGGTTGGTTCATTCTCGTATTTCTACTCTCGCTGTCTCTGGCCGTATTCCTCCAGAAGAGGTCAGGAAGCCACGATGCCGAGCTCTCAGGATACCCCGACGAGCCTGCACACTATGTCACGGGCCTTATGATTCGGAGCTATCTGCACGAGGGGCATTGGAAGTCTCCAACGCAGTTTGCCGAAGACTATTATCTCCATTATCCGAAAGTCGCTATCGGGCATTGGCCGCCAATATATTATTTGGCTCAGTTCCTCTGGACTCTCGTGTTTCCAGCAACTATCAACTCACTATTGTATTTGCAGGCGGTATTGCTCGCAGCTACTTCGGCAATTCTCTTTACCATCGCAAAGCGCCGTTTCGGGGTCTGGTTGGCTTTAATCCTTTGTGGCGCGTTCCTGATACTTCGACCTACGCAGGAACTGGCTTCCGAAATCATGTCCGAGCCACTCCTGGCCCTGACCACTCTTGGAGCGACCTGGAGCATTGCTCGGTATTTCGAAACAGCTCGTTCAGCATTGCTGATTGGATTTGTTGTTTTAGTCGAAGTAGCCGCCCATACGAAAGGAAGCGGCATAGCGCTTGCTGGCGTCCCTGTCTTACTCGGCGTTTGCCTAGGGAGACGAGATGTGTTGCGAAAACGAGGTTTCTGGTTGGTGCAATTGGTCATGCTCGTGGTTCTAATACCTTGGCAGATTTTCACCTTAAAGATGGTTAGCAACGGCACCGACGGGCCGCTAAGTCTGCGGCTGGCTCTAACGCAAGCACGTGAGTTCGGGCCAATTATGGTGAACGTTTTCGGTTGGCCTCTGTTGATCCTCATCCTTTCTGGGGCATATCTTGCCATTGTCTCGCGAATGCATCGTGATCCGCTTCTGGTCTCCTGCGCCGTGACCGCAACACTGACTCTCGTGTTTCACTGTATATCGCCGAGCGGCGCTGAAGACAGGCGCCTGTTCATGGCCCTTCCTGATGCTTTGCTTTTCACGCCCTTGCCCTTTCTCTATTTGGCTCAACCCTGTCAAAGGCGCCCTTGGCCAACCGTTCTTCTCTTCATCGTCGTTGCAAGTTCACTGTTCTCGACTAGGCTCGCGTTCCGCAAGGCTGCCGTCGGGTACCGGCGATCAGCGGGCTGGTTATTGGCCAATATCAATAACCGCGGTGAGAATGCAGTCCTCATAGCCTCGGACATCGATGATGGCGAAGGTATGTTGATCAGCGAAATCGGACAACGCCAGCCGAAGCCGACTTTGTACATCGTTCGTTCGTCGAAGTTGTTCGAGGACTGCGACTGGCAACGTCGGGATTGCCGCACGATCATCACTGACCCATCGCGAGCAGAAACGGTTCTCGATTCGATGCCTGTTCGCTACGTTGTAATAGATCGGTTTTCCGGCCTAGCTTCCGCAGCACGCAATGAAGTGCTTAGGCGTATGATCGACGAGCATTCTGATCTTTGGGTATTGCGAAACACTGAATCGGCTATCGCTCCAGGTGTGGGAAACCGCGGCGAGATCCTCATTTATCAGAGGGTCGGCCTCAGTCAGTCCGATCAAGTGCACGTGAGAGTCAATTTGAACCGGATGATTGGGAGAGTAATCGGAAAGTAAAAACGAGGCCCTGATATGACGCAGAGATTCGACGTTGTTAAGCTTGTCTTTCGCTTGTTGTTTTGCGGGAGTGCAATCGGTTCCCCGTCAAGTTAAGCCAGCCCGGGATTCCGCAATCAGCCATTCTGGCGGGAACGTCCTGAAGCCCTCAGATTGCTTGGTGAGATTGTGCCGACTCAACTCATCGTCACATCAAGAGAAGTCCGACAGTGGGCGGCACAGCCAAGAGTCATGATAGCTTGAAACGGCCCGTACAAGCTCGTTGGTCCGGAGGAGCACAGGAAAGTGGAATCGAAGCTGGCCGTACAGACGTACTCCAAGAGTGAACCTCTGACCCTCTCTGCCGCTTCCACAGATTCGCGCGGGTGTTGTGCGGGTCTTCCGAAGATTCGCAAGGTCGCACGAGTCAATCGTTTGAATCTCCACGGGCAAGTAATGAACGTGATTGCCCCTTGACGGACGGTCGGGGTAAAGGAGGAGGCCGCGTCTATCGGCTTAAGGAGTGGAGAGAACGCATTCGTTCGGCGAAGTTCATCGCCCCGTGTCCAGGTTTGAACATTCTTGATAACCCCCGCCATTCTCGGTGACTCCACGGCTTCCACAGCCAAGAGAGTTGCGGTTATCTTAGTACCAAGACAGCTTACCAATAGGTGCACGCTACTCTTCTTTGTCGCTATACTCCTTCTTGGGTGTCCTAGAGTTAATTCTTTCCTCCGAATGAATAAACCACCCGACCGGGCGAGTCTTAGCCGACGAGCCCGGTTTTTTATGAGCAGGCTTGATCGAATGGGATGGACCGATGGACCCGCCTCGTAGAGGTGAGTTGATACGAGACCTTGTTGCGGCAGAATCGACATGTAATCTGGAGCTGGCCCGAATCTTTGAGGGCGGCCTCACTTAGATAGGTCTTAAAACGCGGAGACTGACCCTCGGGGAACTCGGTCGAAATTCGGCACTTTGCATAGGAAATAGAGCGGCCTGAAATGTAAGTAGAGGTCTCGATTTGATTCTAGGCAAGTCGCCAGCTTGCGGGATTCTGCTTCGTTCCTGCTTCATAAACCCCAACTGAGATTGCAGGCAGAAAGTATCTATCACGCGCATGGTACTGGAAAAACTCCGTCTCTCGGCGCGATGTGGCGGTCCGATAACTTTGGTACCTTCTGACGCCCGGGTGAGGGATATCCATTGTTTTTGACCTATGTTCACATGCCTTAGTGTTCCGACTTTAGGTTTAGCCAAAGACGCAATCAGCGCTTCAATCGGGGTGCGCATCGGGACATGAACCCCGGGGCCTAAATCGAACAATATTGGCGGTAAAGATGGCAGGAATTTCCAACAGGTCTCTAGCAGCGATTGCGGTCTCGTGTGTTGTGCTTGGCGCCACGATTCTCGGAGTATGGTGGGGCGGCCTCCACTTCTCCCAATCTAATTCGATTGAGGAACTTGAGGAGCTTCCGGTTGGAACTCGAGTTCATCTTGAAGGCAAAGTTACATATGCTGATGTTCCCGGAATGCGATTTTGGATTCAGGATCAAACTGGGGCCACCGTCATTCCGCGGAGTTCAAGCAACGCAGGAGTTCACGTTGGAGATACAGTTACCATCGATGGCACCAAAACATCTGGTTACGATCCGAAACAGGGGGCGGGCAGTTTGCTCTTGGCGGACCTGATCATCCATCGATCATCGGCTCGCGTCAGACTATCGCAACCCGTTTCCGTTTCTCTGGCCAATCTCCCCGGCCCTGAGAAGAACGGTTCCAAAGTGCAGATCGATGCAATCGTCCGCGACGCGTATTTGGATGACTATGGACGCGCCCATCTCAACCTCACGGATGTCGGTTCGGGAATCGAAGCAATCGTTGCTCAGCCAGACTCGAACTACCTGGGATTGATTAATAGAAAAGTGAGAATCGTCGGCATCAGCGAGGGAACGGTGAGCGCCCGCGGGGAGAGACTGTCGCAGCGGATATGGGTACCCTCTGCTTCCGATGTTGACGTGGCTGAGCCCGCGCCAAGCTCCGATCATCTCTATTCCATCCGGGATCTGTTCCGTGAGAACCTGGCGGCAAATGACGGTCACCGCATTCGCATACGGGGGCATGTCAGATTGTCTTCTCAGAATTCCGTCCTGATCGAAGATCAATGGGGTGCGATCGAATGCCATCTCGCGAAGGCCGGTGCCCTTCCAGTTGGGACGCCCATCGAAGTCAGCGGGTTCCCAAGTGCCGATGGTCTGCGCATCGATCTCTATCATGCCCAAGCCATTGAGATTCAAGAGCAGCAGGTTGATCTGGTGGAGAGGAAGAATCCGTTCCCGCCACCGATTGAATTCGTCGCTGCGATCCGCAAACTACCCGCTGCGCAAGCGGCCCTGGCATTGCCGGTCCGTATAACCGGAGTTGTCACTGCGCTAGATCCAATTTGGCGGCAGATCTTCATCCAAGATCAGAGTGGGGGAATCTACCTAAAGTATTCGGGCAATCCTCCTGGTCTTCGTGTTGGTGAGCGTGTTACGGTTCGCGGCATCACAGACGCCGGCAATTTCGCGCCGGTGATTCTTGCACCCAAATTCCAAGATGAAGGACGGTCGGTGCTGCCCGATCCGATTCCGGTAACGTTTGACGATGCTGCGTCAGGGAAATTGGACTCACAGTATGTGGCGGTTGAGGGTATTGTTCACCCGTTGAAGTTTGCCGAGCAACCCGATCACCCTTTACTCACCTTTGAACTCTACACGGCTTTCGGCCAAGTCCACGTGTTTACTTCACCAGGTTTCCCGGACCTACGTTCCTCCAGAATCCTTGAGGATGCGAGGGTTCGAATCCGTGGAGCCTTTGGCACGGTTTTCAACTCGCGGCGACAGCTCGTTGGATATCAACTGGCAATCTCCTCTCCAGATCAAATCGAGGTGATTGAGCCAGCCGTAAACGACCCCTTTGCACGGCAAACAACTCCCATCGCTAATCTCTTGCGTTTCTCACCGAGCTTCAGGTTTGGACATCGCGTCAAGGTATCCGGTTCCGTGGTGTTGGTTGGCCAGGACTTGGTCTATATCGAAGACCTCAGCGGCGGAGTCGAAATCAGGGGCAATCACCCCGGATTGCACCTGGGGGACCGTATCGAGGCTGTCGGCTACCCGACCTTGGCTGGTAGATATTCGCCGGTACTGTCTGACGCTACACTGCACGCGGTTCCGGGGTCTCAAATCATCACGCCTATCGCTACCACGGCACAAACAATCCTCCTCGGAAAATTTGATTCTCAGCTAGTTACGGTGGAAGGCCGTCTTTTAACCGCACTACGCACGCACGGATCATGCAATCTGGTCTTACAATCCGGAGTGCAAACATTCACCGCGCAATTGGAAACAACGGACCTAAATTACGCGTGCAAGCTTCCCGAGGGAAGCATTCTCCGACTCAGCGGTGTTAGCTCTGCTCAGGTCGATCCAAGCCGGCTCTATAGGCTTCTACAAGAGGATCCCACTACATTCAAGATCTTCCTTCGCGGACCTGAGGATATTCAAACCATCCGTTATGCTCCTTTCTGGACGCTGCGGGTCGCGCTGTTGGTGCTGGCGTTATCTTCGCTATCAATTGTCGCAATTCTCATTTGGGTCAGCGTGTTGCGGCGCAGAGTTCGGAAGCAGATGGAGGCTCTGGAGAGAGCTGGCCAGACCGCGCAAGCAATTCGAGATCTATCCGATGCCATGCAGGAGGTCTCGCATGAGGCGAGATTCGATGCTGAGGTATCTGTGCGGGGTACCGAAGAAGTTGCGCGGCTTGTCGTTGGTTTCAATCAGATGCTGGCGGAACTGCGGCAACGTGACCGCGCCAAGCGTGATGCCGAAACACGATTGCAGCACCAGGCGCTCATCGACGAATTGACTGGACTGCCCAACAGAAGACTGCTTTCTGACCGTTTGGGCCAGAGCCTTGCTGTGGCCCGGCGCGAGAACACAAAAGTAGCGTTGCTATACATTGATCTAGACGGTTTCAAACTGGTTAACGACAGTTTTGGACACGCAGCTGGCGACATTCTCCTGACGGAGGTTAGCCGCAGATTCAAGGCCAAAATCAGGGAATCCGACACTCTCGCCCGACTGGGGGGAGACGAGTTCACTGTTATCCTCAACCATGTTCATTCAAAAGAAGGTGCCGAAAAGGCAGCCCGGAGCTTGCTCGATTCTCTCTCCGAGCCATTCTTGATCGAAGGCCATGAGGCCACGATAGGCGCCAGCATCGGAATTAGCGTCTTTCCTGAACATGGGATGGCAAACGACGACTTGTTGCAACAAGCGGACAGCGCAATGTATGTGGCGAAGCGCGGAGGGTCGAACCGGATTGTCTTCTTCAGCGAAGAGCTGGGCGTTTCAGTTCTTGAGCGCTTCACTCTTGAAAACGAACTGAGACGGGCATTAGCCATTGGCGAATTGTCGGTCCATTACCAGCCAGAGTTCGACATCCTGACTGGCTCGCTGGTCCGTTTTGAGGCACTGGCTCGATGGACACATCCAACCATGGGCGCAATTCCACCGTTGCAGTTTATTCCCGTTGCTGAAGAAAGTGGGCTGATTGTTCAACTGGGTGCATATATCTTGGAGAGGGCCTGTTGGGAGGCGCTCACCTGGCAGGATTTGGCGGACCACCCCATCCAGGTTGCGGTCAATGTGTCCAGTGTCCAATTCGCTCGGAATACGTTTGTCGAAGAGGTAGTCGAGGTTCTCAACAGGACAGGATTGCGGCCCGATCTTCTGCAGTTGGAATTGACCGAGTCCGCCACCCTGGTGAGCATTAATCACGCTGCCGAGACGATGGCGCGTCTGAAAGCTCTCGGAGTCACCATGGCGATGGACGATTTCGGAACTGGCTATTCCTGTCTAAGCTATCTACCAAAACTCGCATTTGACGCGCTGAAGATCGACAGATCGTTCGTTCGTGAATTGATGACGAGCTCAGAAACAAAAGCGCTCGTGGCTTCCATCCTGACACTGGCCCGCAACTTGAATATGAAGGTGATTGTAGAGGGAATTGAAAATGAGGAGCAATTGACATTGGTGGGCGAGTTGGGAGGGGATGAAGCTCAAGGTTACTTGCTCGGCCGGCCGGACTCCAATCCGGCATCTCATATTCGCCGACACGCATTGATGGATGCCTCTCACTCGTTGAAGGCTGTTGTCTAGCATCTTCAAAAGAACGTCAATGCCGCTTCTGCTTAGTTCTTCGTTCATAAGGCGAGGATCAAACATCGGCGAAGCCGACCGTTGGCATTCTTCCCGGAACCATGAATTAACAAAATGGGCGCGTTCTGTCCAGCCCTATTGAAGATTTGCTGCAACGGCAAGTCAGCTCAACTTTCTCGAAGGGCCTTCCGTCTTCAGCACCGAAGCGATCTCTCTGCGAGTTTCAAGGTATGCTCAAGTGCGTGTTGCCGGGCATGATGTCGCGCTCGAGAGAGACAGGAGAAATCGCACCACGGTCGATTCTGGCCTGGTTCCACTTGAGATGAAACATCGGGCCTGCATTCTTTACATCTAAAGTGAAATGCCCGTCTTCTGAATGCCACGCGAGATCGACAATGCTGTTGCCGACCCGGGTATGTTCGACCCGGAGCGATCGCCATGAGGGAGGAACCTGTGGCTCGAAGCGCAGTACGTTAGCCGCGCTTCGAAACTCGGTCAAACGCATGTTTTGTTCGTGGACACCTGATGAGTGTGTCTTAGGCAGCCTGAGAAGAGTGGGTCTGGAGTGAGGGAGCCAGGTTCCAGGGCAGCAGATCCTGTATGTGGCTGATTGGATGGTCAGCGATCTGCGCCAGCACGGTGCGGAGGTAGAGTTCCGGATCGAGCCCGTTGAGCTTGGCTGAGCCGCTGAGCCGATCAGGGTGTACATAGCACCAGCGCGTTCCCCGCCGTGGTCCGATCCCGCAAAGAGGAAGTTCTTCCTCCCAAGAGGGACAGCTCTGAGCGCCCTCTCAGCGGCGCTGTTGTCGATCTCGAGCAGTCCATCTTCGGTGTAACGCGTCAGAGCACGCCAGCGTGAGATCGCATATCGAATCGCAGCCGCGGTCTCGCTCTTCGAGGACAGTGAGCGAAGCGCCTTCTCCATCCATT
>Ga0105240_10002348_pt1 | contig 30531 bp, 28 predicted proteins | sample KBSC54metaG_FD_80426 | JGI IMG/M metagenome (GOLD analysis project Ga0105240, IMG submission 80426) | Corn rhizosphere microbial communities from Kellogg Biological Station, Michigan, USA - KBS C5-4 metaG | ecosystem: Host-associated > Plants > Roots > Rhizosphere > Soil | place: Michigan, USA... | reverse complement strand
CATCACGCCGCGATTTCTATCCAACAAAAAAATGCCGTGCTTTGGGGCGGACGTTTAAAACCCGGCGAGTCTGTGCGCATCCCGGATGCGCGTTATGCGCATGTCTTTGTTGCTCAAGGCAAAGCCACCCTAGAAGGATCAGGCGACTTACAAATGGGTGATGCGGTGCGTCTCACCGAAGCGGGCCAACTGCTTTTAACCGCGGATCCTTTCACAGGCGCTGAGGTTCTTATCTGGGATATGAATGACACGGTGGTGTGGAAATAAAATCTGCCCCCAACGAGAATCGAACTCGTATTTATACCTTGAGAGGGTACCGTCCTAGCCGTTAGACGATGAGGGCATAAAAGCAGAAAGTGAATGGCTAAGATTTTATCACATACGTCGGGAATTACGAGTTCGCCCGCCACACGACGGGCGGGCGAGCGCCTGTGGTGTGGCGCTCGATTCTCGTTAGGGGTCGATTTCTCCTGTTATTTTCTCCGCCTCGCTGTGTCATATAAACAAGAAAAATAAAACAGTTAGGAGGATGTATGACGATAAAGAAAGCTTTAAATTGGGGTACTTTAATAACGGTCGCTTGTCTCACGATTCCTGTGTGGGTGTTGGCAGATATGAAAGATGCGAACCAGGCCCCATCCAATGACAAAATGGGCACTAACGGCACTCCCTCTTACAGCGCGGGAACGCCAGACAATTCTTCGACCAGTACCTATACCAGCAGTGAAACGGCCACCGTGCCTTCCGGCAAAAGACATCGAACGCACAAAAAACATGGCAATAAAGCGCAATCGGCTGATGCCAACAAGACTATTAATGCAAGTGATGTGACGCCGTCTAATTAACGAATAGCGGTGATTTTTTAGCCGTTATCGTCGTCACTTAAGCGAACCGTATGACGAATGCGTTTCTCGTCATCCGTTCCCCAAATGGCTTTGTGCAAGGCTTTGGCGAGGGTTTCATCCAGCGATTTCAGGATGGCATATTGGCCTGACGCCTGATTGCGTTGGCGCTGACGCAGGTAGATCATGCCTAAGGCATATTGGTAAGCGGCTTCCGACGGTTTTAACCGCGCCGCTTGTTGATAGGCTTTGCAGGCTTCCGCATGCACGCCCTGTTTTTCTTGAATTTCTCCCAGCAGAGCATAGAGAGAGGCTTCTTGCGATTTAATTCGTATCGCTTGCTTAACGGTTTCGACCGCTTCGAGGAATTGTCCGGTTTTATTTTGGAGTTGAGCCATGCCTATAAGCACATCCAGGTTGCGCGGGTCTTGTTTAAGCAGGCGCTGCCATGTTTGCAAGGCTAAGGGATATTGACCGGTTTCGCTGTAAGCGGTGGCTAATTCATTAAGAATGGTTGGATTCCGTGGATCTAACCGCGACGCATGTTTTAAAAATTCCATCGCTTTTTGCGGCAATTTTAATTCTAAATAAAGTTTTCCAATCGATAGATAGGCTGCCGGATCGCTCGGTTTTTGGCGGATACGATCTTTAAATGCCTCCAACGCCAACTGTTCTTTTTTTAATTTTTCGTAGGCTTGAATCTTCTCTGGGTTATCCGGCGTTTCCGCCGTGGCCACCGGTTTTCCTTTCTTTTCAAAATCGTCCAGCTTGACGTAAATCGCGCGTAAACCGTTATAGGTCTGCGCCATGCCCGGTTCCAAACGCACGGCCTTTTCATAGGCTTCAACGGCCTCATGATAGCGTTCGAGCCTTGCGTAGACCGAGCCTAAAATGGCGTAGGCGTCGGCTGTCGGTTGTAAACGAATGACTTCTCGATAGGCTTCTAGCGCTTCGGGATATTTCTGTAATTTGGTATAGGTGTCCGCCATAACACCGTAGGCGCTGACATTCTTGGGCGACACACGAATAATTTCTTTATACGCTTGCACGGACCATTCTTGTTGGCCGGCCGCGGCAAAGACTTTGGCGATGTGATGACAGGCTCGTGCATCATCTAAATGGTGTTTGAGAGCCGTGCGATAGCATTCAAACGCAGCGGCGCGATTAGCCGCATGTTCAAACAAATAGCCTATATAGTAGTGAGCCAAGGCGCATTGTGGATCGCGTTTGAGCGCTTGTTGTGCGGCATTGGCGGCTTCTATCCACCACCCCCATTGCACGTAGCGTCCAGCCAGTTGCGCATAACTTTGTGCGCGACCGCCCATCAGTTGAATTGTCCGAGTGTACAAGAAGTCATCGATGCGTTTGCCGATTCGGCGAAATGTGGTTTCCATGACTCCTTTTTAACTCCACTTTGGCTCGGTGCAAAGTAAAATTAACGTAACTTAACATCCCCATTTAAAAGGGATCAAAAATTCAAGCTGTTTTTGAGTTGTTAATTTTCTATTTTTAGCGGAAGGCAGTTTTCGGCAGGCGTATCGCTGGCTGTTAAGAGCTTTTCTTCAAAGCGGGTGAGGCGTTTTTCAGCATCATTAAACTTGGTTTGCGCATTCGATAAATGGATGCCCACCTTGCGAAAATCGTCGGTAAACTTCCCTAATTCCAACTGCAAGCGGCTCAGGTGCTCCACGATTTCGCGCGCGCGTTCTTCGATGCGCATACCACGAAAACCCTGCGCCAGCGTTGTCAAATAAGCATAGAAGGAATTGGGTGATACGGGCATGACCTGCCGGGAGGTGGCATAGGCATACAAGGCTTTTTCACCTTCTTCTTCCCCGCGAATGATGGCTTCGTAATACACATTTTCTGCCGGGATATACATAAACGCAAAAGGCAATGTGCCTTCATCGGTGCGAATATATTTATCGTGAATGTCATCAATATGTTTTTTAATGTTGCGGCTAAATTCCTTGCGCGCGGCGAGGCGCGTGGCTTCATCTGTGGCTTCCAGCATGCGCCGGAAATTTTCTAATGGAAACTTGGCATCTACGGGAATCAAGCCTTCGCGCAAGGTAATGGCCGCATCGACGATTTGACCACCGGAAAAACGATGCTGAATCGTAAAATGTTCAGGCGGCAGAATTTCGCGTAAAAGATTTTCTAACAACACTTCGCCCATGCCGCCACGCAGTTTGGGCGGGCGCAAAATATCCTGCAAGCTGGAAACATCCTTCATTAAATTTTGCATTTGTTGATTGGCTTGCGTAATTTGGCCCAGTTGGGTTTGTAGTCCGGCATATAAACGCGCGGCATTATCTAAACGCTGATTAATATCGCCTGAAGAGCTGCGCAGACTTACATTGACTGTCTCTAATTGTTTTTGCAGGAGTTCCGCGTTTTGATTTAGACTGCGCGCGACCTGCTCACGCAACGCTTCCATTTGCGGTTGAATAGCCGTCTGTGGATCCGGTAGCTGCCGGGCGTTCCACTGCCGCCACAGGAGAAGAAGAATGCCCAAGAGAGCGACAAGACAGGCCACTTGAAGACTCATGATCATAGAGAGACATTTTACTATTCTCTTAAGAGATTAGAGATACCAACGAAAGCTAGCAATCCATAAAACAATTAGAAAAACCATCTGTAAAATGATGCCACTGGCCATTAAGGCGCGAGAACTAGACGATACCCACGCATGCTTTTTATCGTGAACCAATGTTTCACTCCAAAGGACGGCAGCCGGCAGCCATAACCAAGCGATATAGCGGAAATCCATTAAGCCAGCGTAGGCGGCTCGGCGAATCAATAAGGGAAATAGTAAAACGCCAAATAAAATTAAAACAGCGGCGATCTGACAATGCCGCGTTCGACGAATAACCCCTAGACTGAGAAAGAGCATGCCCACATGCGCTCCCCCGATCGCCCAAAAAATAATCGGTGGTAAAAAGGTAAAGGAAAATTCTCCAAAAACGGAGGTCGACAAGAGATAGGCAAGATAGCTATTTTTTTTGTGATGCAACGCATCCCATTGATGCGCCCAAGGATCTTTCCATTCACCAGGGGTCCAACCGGGAGGAGTGAGTACCGTTTGCCACCAGGAATGCGGCAATTTGATTGCCTCATAGAGTGGAAAATCAGCGGGTACCGGAAGTAGTCGCTGCGTTAAGCGATAATTGTGACCGATAAGCCATGGCAAAAGAATCAGCGGACTAAGGACCACTAATAAAATGAGCTTGGTTCTGACGGCCTGTACACTAAAAATAAGCGCGTTAAAGAAAAGACTTCCTAAGGTAAAGAGAAAACTGAGTTTGCTATAGAGCCCGGCCGTTATACTGAAAAAAAGATATAGGGCCCAGCGAGAATTCCATCGATCCAGCAATCGAATGCTCCAGAAAATAGCCAACGCGCTACATACCGTGGCCAGAGCGTCATTATTGTAAGAGGTAAAAAGAAAAACAAAAGCCGGGGTGCTGGCTATAAATGAAAGCGTTAGCGCTTGATGGCTTAAGGGCATGTCATAACGCCTCAGCAACGCTTGAATAATCCAAAGAAACAGGAATCCATAAAAAACTGAAAGAAAGCGTCCAGTCAAAGCATGGTGAGTTCCGGCAGGCAAGACCACGCGATTAACCATGTAGTAGAGCGGTGGCTGATAAGTTTCCCACCCTTCGCGTGGCAAAGGCAGGCGATTTTGTTCTGTAAGAATGCGCGTGTAAAGCAGATGATCTTTAAAGTCGTGTGTAAAGGCGCCCAGCGGTGTGCGCAGCACATGCAATCCGCCAAGGAGAAGCCACCCTCCTAGAAGAAAGTGAATTCTAAAAAAATTACTTTTCTCCATGCGGCCACTCCACCCAAAAAATGTGAAGCGTTCCCAAGGTGGGGAGATGCGTTTCGAGAATCCCTTTATCTTGAACCCGCGCGGGCTGTAAAAATTTTTGCAACAAGGCTAAAGCGGGTTGATCCTGCAGCAACACATGACATGTCGCTTCATCCAGCACGATCATGTCCGGCCGCCAAGGCTGCAGCCAATTTCTTACATCACGACTACCGCCCGTATAAAAGTAAGAATAATTTAAAGCCCCTACGTCACGAAAATGATCCGGTTCCCACGCTGTCCAAAAAAAATTAGGCGCTAATACGCGTGCTTGGGGAAACGGTTGGTTTTGTTTTAAGGCGACTGTGAGAGAGGGAAGCGAAGGTGTTTCACTCCTAGAGCGACCCATTAAATGCACAAAAAGTCCGGCGCTGCTGAGCCATAAGAGTGCGATGACCCCTTTGGATAAAGACCATCCTATAGAAACAGGATGTCCAGGGGTCATCCAGACGGCAGCAAAAATGAGCGCTGTAAAAGGTTCTAAGTAAAGTGGATATAACACTTCGTGATTGGCGATTCCGATCACCATCAGACACCAGCTCACTCCAAGTCCCCAAAGTAAAGGGCGAAGCGATTGTTTAAACGATCCCGCACTTTTTCCCCATCTCACCGCCAGCATTCCCCAAAGGAGAAGCGTCGCCCCCATTCTTAATTTTAAAATCGTTTCCCAGAGCGGCTGCAGGTCATTGGGTAGAAAAAGCGTTTGCGTCATCCAGATTTTTCCCTCCATGGCTTGAATGAAGGCCTGAAACGTCAGTGGCCGCTGGGCAATCCATGGCCGTAAAAGTTGCACGGCTAAACTATGTTGAACAAGGTAAAGCCGTGAAAGCCCAGGAATCAGCAGGACCGCTAAGCCTGCCGCACATAGGCCACTCATGGCTGCTAAAAAACGTTTGTAAGAAGGTTTTTTGGCGATATGAGCGGCGAGAATGCCTGGGGCCACCGCCAACGCATTCGGATGAATGCTTAACAGCGATCCGCTGAGGACACCTAAGGTGACCGATCGCCAAGGCCATGCTTGGGGTAAATAATAAACGAGGTACAAAACAGAAGCGCTCGCCATTAAAAATAAAGCTTCGGGCCGAATAAGACAAGCTGCGCACCACACCAACGGATTTAAAAGTAAAAAAATTAAAACCCATTGCCCCAAGTGCTGGCCGCCCCAACGATATCCCCATAGGGCCAGCATGCTCATGCCCAGCGCGATAGCCGTCGCTGAGGCGGCGCGGCGCGGCCATACTCCGTACCAGGCGTTCGTCAGGGTTTCCGAAATCTGGCCGAAGGCGTCGCGCATCGCATATACCGAGGGAGCAAAGACATCGTCATAAAGTGCGTAACGCGATCCCTGGCCATGCATCAGCGCTTTTCCGTGGGCTACGATAAAGACTTCATCCGTATTCGGCGGTGGAAACGTTTGACCTAACAGGAAAGCCGCAGACCAAAACCCCCCCGCGACAATCAGCGTCATCCATAAAAAGCGGTAGCCTGGCCGATTCATGTGATCGGAATAGGATTTTCGCAACGCATGATCATGTGCGTATAGGGAATACGCAATAAATCATGGTGCACATGCATATGAAGCGTTGAAAAGTGCGGGGAAGCCAACGCTTTATACTGACTATCCGTACGAACGTAGGCGCCTCGATCAGCGGCTAAAAAGCGTTGCGCAAAAATGGACTGCCCTTGGATATAGCAGCCATCGAAAGTAATGAGGCGTCCTTGAGGCGTCAATACGCGGCGCACCAGCATAAAAAGTTGCGCCGCTTCCGCATCGGTGAGATGGTGTAAAAGGCCGATGGCTAATACCACATCATAAGTTTCCAAGGGAGCGCTGAGCGCTTGTTCGACGTTCATGATCAAAAAGGTTCCAGCATCTTTATAGCGCTCCTGCGCTTGCGCAATATAGGATGGCGAGGGATCAAAACCGGTATAAATGACCGGCGGTAAAAAAGCTAGGACATCGGCTGTCCCACAGCCAACATCCAGAACACGGGCTCCGGCAGGAATTTGCATGTAGCGTTCGACAAGGACTCTCCGGGCATGGGCCGCGCCGATGCACGTATTAAATAAAGAAAAAATCCAAGGAACTCCCAACCATTGACGCGCAGACCACGTCATGCGGCTACACCAACTCCGACAGCAACCGGATGACGCGCTGCTGTTCGCGATGAGTCATGGAGGTAAAAAAAGGCAGGCGTAGTAAACAATTACTTAAGCGTTCTGTGACCGGAAAATCTCCCTTGCCATAACCGAATCGTCTTCCCATCGCAGAAAGATGAAGCGGAAAATAGTGAAAGGTCGCCATAATGCCATTTTCTTTTAACTTTTTAATGACATGCGCACGCTGTTTGGGGGACTCAAGCAAAACATAGAACAGATGATAGGCCGACTCCGTATCTGGGGGAATGTAGGGAAGTTGAATGCGGCCTTGTTCTTCCAATCGACGTAACGCTTCGACATAACGCTGGTGCAGGCGTTTCCGTCGTTGAGTAATCGTTTCTATGTGCTCCAATTGCGCGTATAAATAGGCGGACTGAAGTTCTGAAGGAACAAAGGAAGACCCGACATCCACCCACGTATATTTATCCACCTCGCCTCTGAGAAAACGTTCGCGATCCGTTCCTTTTTGCCGCAGAATTTCGGCGCGACGGATGTGTCGGGGGTTACGAATCGCGAGTGCGCCACCTTCTCCGCAAATACAATTTTTCGTTTCATGAAAACTAAAAGCGCCTAAGCCGCCAAAGGCTCCTGCCCAACGCTGTTGATGTCGCGCGCCAAGCGCTTGCGCCGCATCTTCGACAATTTCTAAATGATGCCGCGTCGCCATAGCGGCAAGAGCCGTCATATCGCAAGGAACGCCTGCATAATGGACCGGCGTTATGGCCACCGTCTGACGTGTGCGTTCGGCATTGGCCGAATGCGGATCCATATTTAATGTCCGGGCATCGATTTCGACAAAACGTGGTTTTAAGCCGCGCAAAACGAAGGCGTTAGCGGTAGAGGGAAAGGTAAAAGAAGGACAAAGAACTTCTTGTCCTGGTTCCGTATCCAGTAAAAGATAAGCCAGTTCTAGGGCATGCGTGCATGAAGGCGTTAAGAGCACACGAGGAACTCCTAAATGCGACTCTAACCAACGGCTGCATAAATGCGTGTAATGCCCATCTCCCGAAAGTTGGCCCCGGCGCACCGCATCGCGAATGTAACGCAATTCACCGCCCATTAACAGGGGACGGTTTAAAGGAATGGAATAGGCGGTTGGCTCTAGAGCCATCGGTGATACCACAGACTCACGTCCTCGATATAAAATCCTCGGCATTGGTAGAAAACCAAGGCTTTTTGGTTAGCGCCTTGGGTGACTACAGTCGCGGTATCTAAACCGAGCTGGTTAAACCACTGAAACCCTTGGCGTAAAAGTGCGCTACCGACCCCCTGTCTTTTCCATGCGGCGGCAACGCCTAAAAGTCCAATGCGTCCATCGTTCCGAAGGGAAATATAGCCGGCGATGTTGGCATGAAAAGAAGCCACATAGACTTGATCATCAAATTGTCCATGAATAGAACGCGCGATCCATTCGGCAAACAAGCGCGGTCCCGCCGTGCGCGGAAAGTGCGCATCGGAAATAAACCGACTATCGCGATGCGTTGAGGAAGCCATTTTTTTCAACGCGGGGATATCTTGAATCTGTGCCGCGCGCACCCGCATGCCCTGAGGTAAGCTCCCCCATAGGCGACGGCTTAATGTCTTTTTAATCGAGGCTTTCAAGGCCACGCGTACATCCATCAGCTGGAAAGCACTCGCTTCAGCGGCCGCTATGGTGGTGGGTTCGGGCGCCGCAAGAAAATAGAAGCCGCACAATTTTTTATGACGCGCCTCTTGAAGTGCTTTTCTGGCCGCAAGGGCATTTAAGTGGTGGCCGCGTAGTAGACCCAGAGGCATGCCAAAAAATGCGCTATCCCAGGCTAAGCGCCGGATCCTGTCCATCGATTTATTCATGCGTCGCGCGTGAGGCAAAAGCGATGATCGAAGAGCCCACCCAGCGATTGCCGCGCATAAAAAGAAGCATCTCCAGGCGCGTTAAAAAATAAAGCACGTGATTTATAACCGCAGGGACAGGTTTAAATAATTGGGGATGTGTAAGCCCTAACCGTACGAAAATTCTTTGCGCGGCAAAAAGTGGAAATAAAAGAGCAAAAAGGAAAAATTGACTTTCGATGTGCCATCCCCCCGCATTCAGCTCGCGCGTCAGCATTTTAAAAGAGTAACGCTTGACATGATGCGCCAATTCATCATAATGGCTCCATAGCGCTTGAAAAGCAGGAACGGTGACTAATAAATATCCTCCCTCCGCCAGCCGTGAGCGCAAGTCCCGTAAAAGACTGATCGGATCTGGGCAATGTTCGAGCACATCCAACAGCAGAATCAAATCGAAGCGGTCGATAGGCCATTCTTTTTGGACGGACAATTCCGCCGCCGTTTTTTCGGTCGCTGCGGGATCTGTTCCCACCATACGCAAAATTCTTGATCCATAATGCTCCCGCAAATACCGTAAATTGATGCCCGTGCCGGCACCAATCTCTAGAACTGAAAAAGAAGGCCGAGTTATTTTTTCTATCGCCTGATCGATCAAGCGATAACGCGAGCGCATCCACCAATGATTTATTTCAAAAGAGGGATTTAATGTGTGACTGTAATTTAAATCCATGGGTCAAGACCTTGTTGCGCCGGAAGGCAGATGGACCGCTTGGACGATCGCTAGCGGGCGCCTTTTCATTTCGACAAACAGTTTTGCCAGGTAAATACCCAAAACCCCGATAAAGAAAATGATGATGCCTCCTAAAAACCAAATGGAGACAATCAAAGAGGGCCAGCCCATCAGTGGAATTCCGTGAAAACATTTCAGATAGACCAGAGTCAAAATTAAAAGTAAAGAAACAGCAATAAGAATAACACCGGTATAAAAAATGAAAACCAACGGCCGATCGCTAAATGAGGTCAAGGCATTGACGGCCAGTGAAAAGCGGCGGAATAAACTATACGTCGTGCCATGGCGAAAGCCTTTATCAATGAGGCAGGGGCATTGTTGAAAGCCCGCTAATTCCCAAAGGCCTGGTAAAAAAAGAGCGCGCTCCTCAAACGCTAATACGGCGTCAACATAACGACGGGTCATTAAGCGCGCCGTTACGCTATTTTCAGGAATGGACACCCCAGAAAGATGATTAAACAGCCAGTAAAAAAGTTGCCCGGACTGTCTTTCCAGCCACTTGCCTTTACGCTTTCTTTGTACGCCATAGACGACATCACATTTTTTTTCTTCAAGTAACGCATTAAAGAGGGCGAACCATTCCGGACTTTCTTCTAAATCGCTATCTAAGAGAAAAACCTTTTTTCCTGTTGCATAAGAAAGACCCAGCCGCAGAGCCTGATGGTGTCCAAAATTACGCGAGAGATCAACGATGGTGATCGGGGCTCCGTGAGCTTGTACATCTAATGCAACGGTGAGCGAAGCATCTGGCGAGCCATCGTTAACGAGGATGATTTCAAAATTAGGACTAAACGCTTGCGCAGTGCGCGTTGCTCTCTCAATAAAAGGTGAAATAAAAGAGGCGGAATAATAGAGCGTCGTTACAATGGAAAGGTCAATAGGCATTATTGATGTAAAAAGAATCGTATCACAGATTTAAATTTCACATACGCCACTCAAGGGAAAAGTCCCAGCGCGATCCAGGCGCCTGTCAGATCGACAATTACGTCGATCGGGGACCCATGCCGGCCTGCGATATAGGTTTGATGCCATTCATCCGTACAGGCATATAAAAAGGTCAGAAGAAGGGAGCCCATAAATATTTTTTTCCAAGGCCAATAGGTATCTTCTGTTAAAGCGCGGGCGATAAGCCGGGATAAAACGCCAAAAACAACCATGTGCGCAAGTTTGCGCAGAGGATAATCCCACCACGATACCAGCAGGCGTAAATGGGGAATACTCGAAAGGTTCCAGATGAACGCCGCCCATAAGACGACGGGTAACCATAACATCAGTAGAGAGTAGAGGGGAGAGCGTGAAGGGCGGTTCATCGGTGACGTCGCCAGTCTTGGTAGGGAAAATACCATGATTGGGTTTTGATTAACACTTGGAGCGTCGAGTTGCTGGGGAAGATGATGGCGCGGCGGAGACGATAGAAATTATCGGCATGATGGGCGGACGCTTGATCGGTCGCGAAGGCGGCGGTAAATCCCGCTTCTTCAGCCAAGGCATCAATGCGGTCGTTGGTTTCGCCATAAGGGTAGGCTAAAAGCCGGATGGGAATTCCCAGCGCTACTTCTAGGTCTTGTTTGCCTTTCACCAATTCTTCGCGGGCTTGCGGATCAAAAAGTTTAGGCAGATGCGCATGCGTGCGCGTGTGCGCTCCGACTGTAAATCCCAAACGCAACCATTGACGGTATTGTTCTACGGATAAGAGTTTAGCCGTGCCACCATCCCAGCGATTCACACCGCCTAATTCACCGGAGACAGCAAAGATCGTTGCCGTGAACCCAAATTCTTTTAAGAGGGGAGCGCCAATTTTTAAAACCTCTTCGTAGCCATCATCAAATGTCAGCGCCACGCTTCGTTTCGGCGGGGGTTGATTATGGCGTAAGGCGTCGGGGTATTGCTCTAATGGAAAGGATTTATAACCGAGCCGTTTTAGCCACTTCAAATGCGATCGGAATTGCGCGGCGCTGACGGCAATACGTTGGGGATCTGCCATACGCGTAGGTTCTCCGGCCAACAACCGGTGATACGTTAATATTGGAAGTGCGCTCATGGTTTTTTAATTCCTAGCAAACGGCCATACACATTTTCAATTTGCGGGGCAATCTGGCGCACATCAAAGTGCGCCTCCATTTGCGCGCGTCCCCAGCGCACCAGCTCCGCTTGCGATCCGCCCAGTCCGAGCGCTTCGCGCAAACCGTTTTCCAAAACGGAAGCATTAAATTGTTTGGGGGATAAGTGATCGCCAAAATTTGTTTTTAAGGCCGCGGCCCACGTCGCCGGTTTACATAAGCCCAAGGTTCCCCCCTCGCCTAAAATAACGACAGGGCGGGAGTTGGCCAAGCTTTCCATCGCCGAGCGGCCAGCGCCGACGACGATATCGGCGTTACGAACCGTAATCGCCAAATCATTTACAAATCCCAATGTATCTACACGCGCGGGCGCAATACGCGAATTCAAAATCGAAAGTTGAGTGACCAAGGCCGCTTGACGATGTTCGGGAATTCGTCCAACCAGTTGATACAACGCCGGCGGTAACGATGCTTTTTCCAGAGTCTTTAAAAAAAATTGGATGGAATCCCAGCGCCCCCCGCTCAAGCGTCCCACCACAAGAATCTTTTTCTGCCCGAACGTCTCCCGTAACGAAGGCGATAAGTCGCTCACATTAATTCCATTGCGAATGAGATGGATTTTTTTGGGGTCCGCGCCTAGATGCTGAACCAGATGCTCACTCACGACTTCATCAATGGCGAGCGTGGCATCGCCTAAGCAGGGAAAAAACCGAGAGAAAAAATGGACTGGCAAGGGCTGATGAATGGTTGTCACATGTCGAATGCCCGTCATTTTTGCGGCTTGTGCGGCGACCCAATGCGCGCGACGGGAATGGGAATGAATAATTTGAATCTGATGTTTACGAATAAAAGCGGCGACTTTGAACGTATTAAAAATTCCGCCGGGAATAGCTTTCTGTGAAATGGGCAAGGACCTATACGTTTGTCCAAAATGCAATTGATCCGAGATCCAAAAGATCTGATGACGGCCTTCCCAGACTTTGGCTAAAGACAGGCAATAGGTTTCTGATCCAGCCGGTTCAAGGCTGGATAACAAAAAAAGAATGTTCATTGCGCGAGCCAATGCTTAATGCCGGCACTAATCGCCGCGGCAATACTTTTATGAAATTTAGGATCCAGCAATAATTGTTCCTGGTCGGGAACAATTAAGTAGGCCTGTTCCGTGAGAATAGCGGGCATTTGCGTCATTCGACAAACGGACAGATCGTCATAATACAACCCATGATCGGGAAGGGACGGCAGTTGCGCCATGTAGGCGTTATGCACGGCGCGCGCCAGCCCCAGGCTTTGGGGATGATAAAAGTAAACGCTGTAGCCATTCGTCCATAAAGGATTTTCTTCAACGCCGGAAGAATTACCGTGAATGCTAATGAACAGCCGTGCGCCGGCTTTCCATGCCAGACGAGTGCGGTCTAAAAGACTGACATCGATGTCTTGGGAACGCGTTAAAAAAGGTTTCGCACCGGCTTTTTCAAGTGTGTCGGCGACGACGCGAGCGATAGCCAGATTGGTATTTTTTTCTAACGTTCCTAAAGTGCCGACAGCTCCCGAATCCAATCCGCCATGCCCGGCATCGACGGCAATGATCATCCCGCGCAGATCATGACTTTTCCAAGGCGCGCGAATTTCAATAACCAACGTGGATCCTTCGTAACGCACATCATAGCCCCACCATGTTTTAAATTTGGGATGGATAATGAGTTGTGTGGTGTCCGGGCCGGATTGTTTCCATTGCACGAGCCGTAGAAGAGGATCGGACGAATCATAATGGATAAGATTGGTGCGATCGATGGCGCCGAATAGCGTAATCGTTAAACTTGTGGGATCCAATGATTGTTCGGCCCGCCAGGCCAGCATTTCGTTTAAAGGCACGCGGATTTGTGTATTTTCCGATACATGATTAATCGTAAAGTTTGTTAAGAAGCTAGTCGGCACTAATGTTCCGACCGGCAATTCCTGAATCGCGCTTTCTTTAATCCATCCGGTTTGTGAACGGGAAAAGCGCACATGCCATTGCCCATTCATGCGACCGATTAATTGCACTTTCATTCCGCGATACACAAAAAAGTCATAGCCTCCCTCAGCCGCCGTTCGTACCGCGACGATGTCGTCGGTAATTTGTCCGATGCGGGGAATGGCTGGGGATAAGACGCTTAAATGCCCGAGGGCTTTTTGACGCAGCGTATGCGCCTCTTTTTTCAGCGCTACTTCAATGACGCTGGAATTAAATTTATCCGTGGGTTGAATGATCAGACTGCCTTGATAAACACCGCGCGCCGTCGCGCTTCCCGCGCCGACTTCGAGCATGGGAATGGCTCCGTAAAGCCCTGAAATCGTAAACTCGGCGGCGCCGCCGGTCGTGCCTTGAAAACTCACCCGCAACGTATCACCCGCCGTCAATAACAGATCTTCGGATGGCGCGACGGAGCCTTTTTCCAACGTGAGCGGATAAATCGGGCTCATCACAAAACCGGAACTGACGTAGACATGGCGGTCCGTGATCGTTTGTGCGCCGAAGCGATCATGGACCTCAGCGTGAATCGTGCTCATGCCGGGGGTCAGCGGCACCATCGTTAAATAGCCCCCTTTGGGATGGACTGTTACTGGCAAGCCATTGAATGTTAAGGTCGCTCCGGGAGCCACTTGCCCAAAGGCAAATACTTGGTTGAGGTAGGGCAGTTTTTGACCTTCTAAAGGATGAAGAATTGTCAGTAATGCCGCCGAAGGCGTAGAGACCGCCACGGGAACTGGAAGCGCCACCGAGACCGGCGTAGAAACCACCACGGGGATAACCGTCGGGACGGCCGAAGAAATGCTCACGTCGTCCGCTCGTAAAAAACTGGAAAAGAAAAGGGAAAATCCAAAAATCAAAAACCCGCGCGCAACATGCCGGCGTCGCGTTTTATGGTTTTTGTCTTTCCTTATTCTCCCGTTAATTTCTTTAGATGACGTAACGCCCCTCAGCTTCTTTTCGAGTTAAGGCATCCAATTCCGCTTTTTGCGTTTCAAATCCTTGGCGACCCATCAGGGCATAGGTATACACTTTGGCGAGCTCGACCCCCGGCTGGTCAAAGGCATTGACGTTCATTAGTTCGCCCATATAAGAGACGGCCATTTCAAAAAAGAAGAACAGCTGTCCTAAGGTCAGGGCGGAAATTTCCGAAACGGACAACGTGATATTTGGACGCTGTGCCTTTGTCAACGCGGAGCGTGTGCCTTGTTCTTCCGCTTTAAGCAGCTCATTCAATGATTTGCCTGCCAGGTAATGGGTTTTATCGACTTTGGGAATCGCGGTTTTTCGTCCAAAATCCCGCACGGAAATAAACGTTGTGATTTTATCGTAAGGTCCTTCCATATAAAGTTGCGCTTGGGAATGTTGATCGGTAACGCCTAACGCTTTGATCGGTGTGGGTCCGGCATGAATGACATTGCCTTTGCGATCGACCCGTTTGCCCAAACTTTCCGCCCAGAGTTGGCGATACCAATCGGCCATGCTCCATAAGTTTTGCGAATAGGGGAGCAGGACCGACAGTTTCTTCCCTTTTTGGTAGTAGAGATATTGGATCGCCGCATAGAGCGCCGCGGGATTTTCTTTCAGAGAACCGTCATTGCAGCGGCGAGAAATGGTTTCCGCGCCCTCCAAAAGTTCCAGAATATTAACACCCGTCAGCGCGGCAGAAATCAACCCTACGGGCGATAACACGGAAAAGCGTCCACCGACATTGGCCGGAATGACAAAGCTCTGAATATTTTCTTTTTGCGCCAGGTCGCGTAAATAGCCTTTCGAGGCGTCGGTGGTGAAGACTAAATGCTGCGGCGCTTTCTTAGGGCCGACCTTTTTATTTAAGGCATCGCGAAAAATAAAGTAATTGGCCAGACATTCGGCGGTTGTCCCCGATTTGGAGATGACGTTAAAAATGGTTTTACGCGGATCAATCGTCGCCAATAAATCAGCCGTCCAGCGCGGATCCACATTATCCAAGACAAAAAGACGTAATGCGCCTTTGCGTTCTTTCTTGTCCATCATGTTCCAATAAGGCGTGCGCAGCGCTTGCTGGATTGCCGTATTGCCTAACGCGCTGCCGCCGATGCCTAGGACAACTAAGGTGTCAAATTGGCCTTTTATTTTTTTCGCCCAGCTCATAATTTTTTTGGCTTCTTCTTTTTGATGCGGTAGGTCCATAAAACCGATTTTTCCGGAGGTGGCTTGTTGCCGCACTTGATGATGGGCATCATTGAGACGGGACTGCAAATTGACGAGTTCATGGTCGAGCAGACCATGTTCGCTACCGATCGTATCGGAAAGACAATTCGCGTAATTGAGTGAAAGCATAGAGACTCCTTTTTTATGACGACTGACGTCTTGATTTTGGCATTTCTTTAACGGAGGTCCAAACGGGCCGTAACGACGGGCTCTTGGAGACCTCCTTCGATAGTAAATCCCAACGTCTTACAAAGTGCCTGCATGCCGTGATTATCGCGCAACATATCCGCGGTTAAGCGCTCCACCTTTTCTTCACGGGCAATATGAATCAAACGCTTTAATAATTCTTGACCCAAGCCTTGCCGTTGTTTTTTGTCGGAGACTAATAAGGCAAACTCGGCTTCGGATGACCCATGTTTTTTAGTATACCGTGCGACGCCTAAAATTTCCGCAGGATTGGACCGTTTTGTCTTTCCCTCTGCGATCAGCGCCATTTCCCGTTCGTAGTCAATGAAGCAGCGTCGCAGCAAGCGCTCATGTTTGACGCGATCATCCAATTTTAATTCCTGAAAATAACGTAAATAGACGCTGCGTTCAGAAAGCGTTTTATGAAATTGCACCATCAGCGGTTCATCTTGGTGACGTATGGGTCGAATGACGACAGCCGTTCCATCCCGTAACTTGGCCCCCCCTACATAGACGGTTGGATAGGGCCGAATCGCGGGTTGCGGCCGATCCGCGTTTTTAATCTTAGGGTCATAAAGAACGACGCGCGCATCCACGGCGACTAGCCCTTCAGGAGACGCCAGCAGTGGATTAATATCAATCTCGCGAATATCCGGATGACCTAAAACCAATTGGCTGAATCGGACGAGTAATTGTTCCAACGCTTTCAGATCAACGCTTTTGCGGCCGCGCGTGCCTTGCAGCGCTTTATAAATCAGAGTGCGTTCCATGAGCCGTCGTGCGAGCGTCGTATTTAGCGGAGGTAAGGCCAATGCGCGATCCTTAAAAATTTCCACCAGCTGGCCGCCGGAACCAAAAAGTAATGCCGGTCCGAATTGTGGATCAGGGCTGGCGCCTAAGATCAGTTCATAACTATCTTTTAATTGGATCATGGGCTGAACCGTTACGCCTTGGAAGGCCGCCGCGTTGACTTTCTCTTTGACGGATTGATAGATCGCTTTGTACGCCACACGCACGCCGGCCGGCGTGCGCACATTTAATTGCACGCCTCCGACATCAGTTTTATGCGTAATCGTATCGGAATAAAGTTTGACGACCACCGGATAGCCTAAGCGCTCGGCGATTTTGACCGCTTCATTTTCGTTTTTAGCGATTTTTGTCGGCGTGACAGGAATGCCGTAAAGCGCTAATAATTCTTTGGATTCCAGTTCATTCAGCAACGTCCGCCCCTGACGATGAACGCGGGCGATTAACGCCTCGGTACGCGCTGGAAAATCAATCCCTTCTTCTGTAATCGTGGCGGGTTCCGGCGTTTCGTAAAGGGCGGCGAGATTTTTACTGTATTGATGCATATAGGTGAACATGCGCGCCGCGTCATCCGGAAACGCGAATTCAGGAATTTGGTATTGCTTTAAAAGCTTGGCGCCTTCGGCCACGCTCGCGCCGCCCATCCAACTGGCGAGTAAAGGCTTGCCGTCTAGTTTGGCATAAGACTTTAGAATGTCGGCGGTTGCTGTGGCGTCCGTCATGTCTTGTGGCGTTAGAATTACCAAGACGCCGTCTGAGGCAGGATCCCGCGCGACGGTCTCTAAGGTTTTCGCATAGCGCTCAGCGCTGGCATCGCCTAAAACGTCAATTGGATTATTGTGACTCCATGCTGACGGCAAAAAAGTATTTAACGTCTCCATCGTCGGCTTGGAGACTGCGGCCAATTCTCCACCCGTCTGCAACAACGCATCCGTAGCTAATACGCCCGGACCCCCCGCATTAGTAATGATCGTTAAGCGGTTTCCTTTGGGGCGGGGTTGCATGGCTAAGACTTCGGCCATGGAAAAAATATCTTCGATCCGGTTCACGCGCAAGACGCCGGCGCGGCGGAAAGCGGCATCCAGCACGTCATCGGAGCCGGTGAGTGAGCCCGTATGGGAAGCGGCGGCTTTGGCGGCGCCGGCCGTGCGTCCGGCTTTAATGACGATGATCGGTTTGGTGAGCGCGACTTCGCGGGCAGCCGATAAAAAAGCGCGCGCATCGCCGATGGTTTCCATGTACATGACTATACTGTGCGTCTGGGGATCATCGCCAAAATGATCGATCAAATCTCCCCAACCGACGTCGAGCATCGAGCCAATCGAGACGAAGGCGCTAAAGCCGATCATCTCGCGGCGGCTCCAGTCGAGAATGGCGGTGAGTAAGGCGCCGCTTTGGCTGACAAAGGCCACGGAGCCGGGGCGCGCCGAGGTAGCGGCAAAGGTGGCGTTAAATCCATTCAGACTATTCATTAGACCTAAACAATTGGGGCCGATAATACGCAAGCGTGTTTTCCGCGCTTCGGCCCGTACTTGTCGTTCTAGTTCCACACCGGCAGGTCCCGTTTCTTTAAAACCGGCGGAAATAATAATCGCGCCTTTGACGCCGGCCGCGGTGCATTCTTTGATGATTGCAGGCACTGTCGGGGCGGGTGTAACAATTACCGCTAAATCTATTTTTTCTGGGATCGCCGAGATATGAGGATAGGCTTTGATGCCCAACACATTGGGACGTTTCGGATTTACGGGATATACCGTACCGCCGAAAGGTGTCGAGATCAGATTTTTAAGCAGTGTCCGGCCCACGCTGCCCATGGTTTCGGTCGCCCCGATCACAGCGACGGTGGAAGGCGCGAAAAACATGTCTAGGGAAGAACTTCGCTGCTGCAAAAAATCGTGAACCGATTCGGCTGTCTTTGAACCTTCTTTATCCATAGACCTATTCTAGAAAAGCCTGAGCAAAGACGCTGGGCTTAATAGCCGTGAAAAAAGTGCCGAAGGATTTTAAGCGGCTTTTTGTTCGACAGGGGGGGTGGATTCAAGGGCGGGCTCAGCCGATGGATCGGGAGCTACCGCCGTAACCGTGGCTGCGGGCAAGCGCACGATGAAGGTGGTTCCTTGATGCGGGGCGGATTCGACTTCTAGAAGTCCCTGATAGCTGCGCACAATATCCTGGACAATGCTGAGGCCAAGGCCTGTGCCTTTGCCGGCTTTTTTCGTTGTGAAAAATGGTTCGAACAAATGATCCCGGACTTCGGGCGGAATGCCGGACCCATTATCTTGCACAGACACTTTGATCCAATTCTGCGCCGCTTGGAATTCCTCTTCTAAACAAATGGTTAAAGTGCCGCCTTGCGCCATGGCGTCTACGGCATTGCTCATTAAATTGATGAACACCTGCTGCACTTCGCCGCGTTTTCCCGACATCACCGGATCGGCCCGAACATCCAAATTGCATTGCACTTGCGTCATTTTTGCGCTCACGCGAACCAATGTCATGGTTTCTTGCAACGCATCTTTCATTTTAAATAGTTCGATTTCTTTGGGCCGCCGGGCAAAGGTGAGCAAGTTTTGCATCAGATCGTAACACCGCTGCGCGGACCGCCGAATCGCTTCCAGGGGTTTCACCCATTCCTCGACGGGCTTGTTCGATAACAGTTCATCGACATAACCCGTGATCACGCTGAGCGGATTGCGAATCTCATGCGCCAACGCTCCGGCCATATTGCCCATAGCGGATAACTTTTCCGCATGAATAAGCGCCGATTGTTTATTGCGTAAATCGACCATCGCTTTTTGCAGTTCGCGCGATAAAGCGGCTTGAATTTCGCGCATTTGTTCGATGCGTTTGCGATGGGTTTCTGACTGCTCGGACAAATAAGAGGTAAATAACGCCAACACCAGAAAAAACGGAAGGCGCAATAATAAGCGTGGCTCCATGAAATCAATTTTTGGATCCTTGTGAAAAAGAAGGAGAACATAGATCAGGCATACCACAATGGTCAAAGGAATAGCATCGCGCACGCGTCGTCCTAAGGTTGATAAATAAATCATCAAGAAACACATGATGTACAGATCGATATCGGGACCCGTGGTGTAATAAAGGCTTAAGGCCACCAGCGACACATCGACTATAAAAATGCGGCGGCTCCAACGATCCAGAGAGAACTCGATGCGCGTGGCCCACATGAGCGCGGCATTGGAAATCGCATAAAAAGCCAACAGTCCAATTTTGATTGAAATTTGGCCTGGTGAGGAATTATCACTATAGGTATAGAGGAAAAGGAATGAAAGGACTAAAAAAAATAGCCAGCGGATCCAAAGCAAAATCGCTCGGTCGCTGGTTTCTACACGTCGCTGACGAATCATTTTCCAAACCATATAGGCCTCATGAACTTATAAGGTAGATTGTCTTTCTGCAAGGGAAAATTAACATTTCTTAATACGGTCCTTATACCCATTTTTTTATACGCTATACGCATGAGTGTTACCCCAGACGATCTTTCGCGCTATCGAGCCAATTGGCAGAATGAAATGGATGCGGCCGCGTTGTACCGTGTGATGGCCGATTCCGAATCCCAATCTTCCCTAGCAGAAATCTATCGAAAATTAGCAGTGGTTGAAGAAAAGCATGCACGGTTTTGGGAAACGGAATTAGCCAAAGCACAGAAACCGGTTTCTCCCTGGAAGCCGGGCTTACGCTTACGCATTCTGCGATGGTTGGCGGGCCGTTTAGGTCCGCAGGTTGTATTGCCGATGATTGCCGCCACGGAAAAAGAGGGTCAAACGGAGTACGACGATCAACCGGAAGTCCAAGGTACAAGTATGCCCACCGATGAGCGTTCGCACGCGCGTGTCTTGCGCGAAATGGTGCGTTCCTCCGGCGCACGTGGTGTAGACGGCGGAACATTGGGGCGCCTGGAAGGCCGGCATCGCGCGATTGGCGGTAACGCGCTGCGCGCGGCGGTTTTAGGATCGAACGATGGATTAGTCTCGAATTTAAGTCTTGTCATGGGGGTGACGGGCGCGCAACTTTCCGATCATTCTATTTTAGTCACAGGAATGGCCGGACTTTTAGCGGGCGCCTGTTCCATGGCGATCGGGGAATGGGTCTCCGTGCAAAGTTCGCGCGAATTGAACGAACGCCAAATCGCCATTGAAGCCGATGAATTAGCCGCCGCGCCGGAAGAAGAAAAAGAAGAGCTCACCCTTATTTATCAAGCGAAAGGAATTCCCGAGGAGCAGGCCAAAACATTGGCCGCCCGTTTGTTTAACGATAAAGACAAAGCGTTGGATACCTTAGTGCGGGAAGAATTGGGAATTGATCCGCAAGAGTTAGGCGGGTCTGCCTGGGAAGCGGCATTGACGTCTTTTTTTCTTTTTGCCAGTGGGGCGATTATTCCGCTTATTTCTTTTTGTTTTTTGACCGGCAAGAGCGCGGTTTATACCAGCGTGGCCTTAAGCGCTATCGGGCTTTTTGGTATCGGTACCGCTATCACACTCGTCACAGGACGCTCGGCGCTGCGAACCGGCCTGCGGCAATTGGCCATTGGATTAGTCGCGGCGGGAGTAACGTATGGCATTGGTCATGTGCTGGGCGTTACTCTGGCCGGTTGATTTTTTTCCGCGCCTTAACTTTTAATTTTTAAATCTGTCATTTCTAGGAAGACACTTTTAACTTTATAAAACGTTTATCAAGCGCGAGGCCCCCATCAACGATTTTCAGACGGTTCAAAACATCCTAAAGGGCGATTCCGAGGCTTACGGGGAATTGGTTCGTACCTATCAGGTCCGCGTTCGCAGCGCCTGTTTGTCTTTGCTCTTGAATGCAGACGAAGCGGACGATGCCGCGCAGGAGGTGTTCATTAAAGCCTTTTCTGCTCTGCATCAATACCGTAAAGATCTGTCTTTTGGAGCCTGGCTGCATCGGATTGCCTCCAATCACTGTCTTGATCTCTTACGCAAAAGAAAGCGGCAAAAAACGGATTCGCTCGATGCGCTTATCGATCAGTCCGGGGAAAAGGCAGCTCCCCCCTCCTTGCACGTAGAGGAAATTCCTGATCAGGAAAGAGAGCAATCCAATAAAACGCATATGGTCATGGCTGTATTGAAAACCCTGTCTCCGGAACAGGTTCATATTTTGACACTGCGTGAGATCGAAGAGTTGAGTTATGAAGAAATCGGATCGGTATTGCAATGCACGTTAGATGCGGTCAAAGCCCGTTTGCGTCGGGCGCGGGCGCAGCTGCAGGACCATGCGCGACACTTTCTTACGACACAGGCGTTGAATAAGTGAGGCTCTAAAATGACAATGTGTCCCCAGCAAAAGAAATTAATGGATTGGCATGATGGGCGTTTATCTCTAGAGGAGCGCCTTTTTATGAAGATGCATCTGCTGGCCTGCATGTCGTGTCAGGTTGAACTTCAACAATGGCGATCTCTGGCGCAGACTTTTTTACAGCCGCTTAAAGTCCAGGAATCTGAGGTCTTTGTTCAACAGGTGATGCGGAAAATTCGCGTGGCTCAGCCGGTGGAGGAGTTGGCGCGTCCGGCTTTTTTTGCCCGCTGGACATTTCCTGCGTTGGCCTTATCGATGGCGAGTTTTGCTGGGGCGCTGCTTTATGTCGCTCAGCCCACCGTGGCATCTGCAGAAAATTTTATTCAATCCAGTGTATCGGTCGAGAGTTTAACAATGATTCCTACCGCCGACCAACTGCTCAGCGCGATTGTGGAGAAACCTTAATATGCGTCCCTTTATTATTCCCTTACTGATCGGTTGGTTTTTTGGCGCCGCTTCGGGACTTTTATTTATGCGCTTTTCCCATATGCCTGTGATGCATGAGCGCCATACCAAACACATGCGCGAAAAGTTTTTCAAAGATTTACAAGCAACCCCCGAAGAGCGCGTCAAGATTGAAGCCATCATCCAACGCAGCCGCACAAAAATCGAAGCGCTTTTTCAGAAAACCCAACCGGAAGTCGAAGCGATTCGCCATGCCGCCCGTGCCGAAATCCGCGCCTTGCTCACGCCGCAGCAAGCGGCTATTTTTGATCAACAAGACGTTAAAATGGAAGCACACTTCAAGAAACGCTTCGAACAAATCCACGATAAGTGGCATTAATTGTTTATTCAAAATAGGACGCTTCCACCTGTTCTTTGACACTTTGGTGTCTGACCCCGCGGACGTTATTTATGGAGGCGAGAGGCGAAAGCTTCTTGTTCTTGGCGGAGTTCTTTGGGTAGGCGCTGGCCGATTTTTTCGAAAAAGGCACGTTGGTCTATTAAATCGTCTGTCCATTCTGCAGGGTTTACTTCGAGCAAGGCTTTTATCTGATTATCGTCTAAGGATAATCCTTCAAGGTCCAACGCGCGGGGGGTGGGCACAATGCCCATCGGTGTGTTTTCTCCGTCGGCTTTTCCGGCCACCCGATCAAGCGCCCAGAGCAAGGGACGTAAATTTTCGCCAAAACCGGGCCAGAGCAGTTGATTTGTTTTTTGGTCGCGACGAAACCAATTGACATGAAAGATGGGCGGCGCTTTAGAGCCCAATTTTTGACCGATGCTTAGCCAATGCTGGAGATAGTCTCCCACGTGATAGCCGATAAAAGGCAGCATCGCCATGGGATCGCGTCGCACAATTCCCGTCATTCCCGTCGCCGCGGCGGTAGTTTCAGAAGCCATGGTCGCGCCCAAATACACGCCGTGTTGCCAATTGCGGCTCTCACAAATCAAAGGCGCAACACGGGCCCGGCGACCGCCAAAGAAAATGGCCTCCAGCGGAACGCCTTGGGGATCTTCCCATTGTGAGGCAATCGAAGGGCATTGAGCGGCAGAGACGGTGAAGCGAGAATTGGGATGCGCCGCTAAAGCCGTGTCATCGGGACTCCATTCTTTCCCTTCCCAATTAAAGCCATGCGCGGGCGGATCTTCGGTCAACCCTTCCCACCACACATTTTTTTCATCGGTAAGTAAAACGTTGGTAAAGAGCGTATCGCGTCGAATCATCGCGAGTGCTTGAGGATTGGTGCGCTGATTGGTGCCGGGTGCAACGCCAAAAAATCCGGCTTCCGGATTTTGCGCCCAGAGCCGACCGTCGGAACCGATGCGCAGCCAGGCAATGTCGTCGCCTAACGTCCAGACTTTATATCCCGCTAAGCGTTTGGGCGGCACTAACATCGACAAATTTGTTTTTCCGCATTGACTGGGAAATGCGGCGGCGATGTAGCGTTTTTCGCCTTTTGGATTTTCAATGCCGATAATCAACATATGTTCGGCCAGCCAGCCCTGCTTTTTACCCAAATAGCTTCCGATCCGTAGCGCTAGGCATTTTTTTCCAAGAAGCGCATTGCCGCCATAGGCAGAGCCGACACTCCAAATCGTGTTATCTTCGGGAAAATGGCAGATGAAACGGCGTTCGGGATTTAGATCGGCTTTACCGTGCAGCGCTTTGGTGAAGGGCCCGTTTTCTCCCAACTCCTGGAGCGCGATCGTTCCCATGCGCGTCATCACACGCATCGAAAGTACGACATAACGGCTGTCTGTAATCTGAATTCCCACTTTGCAAAAAGGCGATCCCGCAGGGCCCATTAAAAATGGAACGACATACAACGTGCGGCCGCGCATCGACCCGCGAAAGATCGCGCCTAATTTTCGATAGGCATCCGCCGGGGACATCCAATTGTTGGTTGGGCCGGCATCGTCTTTATGTTGGGTGCAGATGAACGTGAGTTGCTCGGTACGTGCTACATCATTGGGGTTGGAGCGATGGAGATAGCATCCCGGCCATTCTTTTTGATTGAGCTCAATCAACTCTTTATCCGCGACGCAATCGGCAAGCAGCTGCTGTTTTTCATTTTCCGACCCATCACACCAGACAACGTTTTGCGGTTGGCAAAGAGCCGCCATATCTTCGACCCAGCGAAGCACTCCCGCATGCGTTTTCATCCGACCTGACTATATCCCCAGTCGGAGTAAATTTCTATATCAAAAAGGCGACGATAATGTCATTGCTTTTATCGGCGGCGGCGGAAGCGCTGCGGCAGAATGACTAAACTCATGAGACCTAGTTGAAGGACGGAAAAGACCACCAGCCATGAAAAGGCTTTATCCATGAATCCGTAGGAATGAAGTCCGATGCCTAGCATGTTGACGCCAAACCATGAAAAGGCGGTCACGATATTGCCGAATACGGCCATCACCATGATGGCATCGCGTCGTGCGAATCCGCCCACGCGGGCATGCAAGACCATAGCGTTCCACAGCACAATCATCAGCGCGCCATTTTCTTTGGGATCCCACCCCCAAAAGCGGCCCCAGGATTGATCCGCCCAGATGCCGCCTAAAATGGTTCCGACAAAACTAAAGAAAAGACTAAAGCAAACCACGCCATAGGTCATGCGTTCCAAGTGCGACGCCGTGGTCTCATTCCATTTTTTGTCCCAGGTGCGGCGAATTAAATAGGCCGCGGCTAAAAATCCGGAAAGAAAAGTCGCGGCATATCCGATGGTGATCGTCACGACGTGCGTGGCTAACCAAAAATTAGAATCGAGCACAGCGCGCATCATTTCAAGCGTGTCGCCTTGCACCGCTAGATGGTGTGCAATGATCAGCGTGACAAAGCCAATGGTGGCGGACATGGCGCTGCCTAAGCCATTGCGATACAGCCGTTCCAATATAATTCCTAATAAGACAGCGACCCAGCCGACAAAAATGGCTGACGAATAAAGATTGGTTACCGGCGGCCGCCCTTGAAACCACATCCGCGCGCCGAGTCCCACGGTGTGGACGACAAAAGAAAGCAGCAGCAGAAAAAAGGCCGAGCGTCGCAGCGGCTCGCTCCAGCCCAACCACGATAAAGAGGCCAGCAATAAAACCAGAACATAGAGCAGCATGCTCTGATAAAACGGTTCCACGTGGTTAAACAGCTGCTCTAAATAAATTTTTCGTCGGGCGTGAGCATGGGCGGAAAGCAGCTGATTAAACGCCGGCGCATTTTGCGCACGCCAGGCATCGCCCAGGTGGGCATAGAAGGAAATATCGGCATGTGCAGGGACCGTCAAGGCATCTAGCAATCCACGACCGACGCTGACCCAGGTTTCTTTGCCTGTTCCTTGATTCATCGCCAGCGGATAAAATTCCGCCGCTTCTTCTAAGAATTTAAAGCGTTCGACCTCGCGTAAAAGATCCACGAGCCCCGCTTTATTCTTTTTGCCATGAGTCTGCATATGACTTAAATAAAGAGGGGTTAGGTCTTGGATATAGTGGCGATATTCTTCCGTTACATTTTCAGCGCCGGATAGTTGCAGCGTGCTCTGGAGTTTTTGATAAAGCACCAGCCGCTGACGCAAAGAAATAATGGCGCGTTGAAAACGATCTTGCTGATCTGGCTTATTGGCTTCGGCTTGCGTGGCTTGATTGTCGATGAGCGCCAAATGCGTTTTGAGTTCATTGAAGGAAAAATAACGTTGATTGCCTTGTTCAATGCTCAATAATCCCAAGACATCCGGGTCATCGATTTGAAAGACGGAATACGTATCGGCTTTCGCGGGACGGTACAACACATCGAGCAACCATTCTATGGCCGACAGCGAATGGTCCTCTTGATGGAATGTCTGTTTACCGCGCAGCATGAGCAGCGCCGTGCGCGCCATGGTATCCATGGGTTTAATACGCCCGCCTGAAAGAATCGGCAATGCGCCAAAAGTGTTGAGATCAAAGTCGGCGCGCGGCTGTGGCAGATGAAGTAGCGCTATCAAATAGAGAAGAAAAGCACCAGGAATTAAAAGTGGCCAACGGTTTTTTCTCATCGACCGTTTTCCTTTCTTAAAAATCCCCATAAATGAAAACCAAACTGGAAGGCCATTCCTAGGATGATTAAAGCGCAGGACATATAAGGCCCAAGCCACGCAGGATTTTGCACGACTTGGAAAATAGATTGCTGATCCCCTTTGCCGAAACTCGCTTGATAAAACGTCAACCCATTAAAACGGAGCGGGTGATTCATGTAAATCAGCGTGTCGCGTGAAACGGCAGGATCGGCCTGGTCAATATGCACAAGACTCGAAAAGTTTTTAGGAATATCCGTGCCTGGATAGACGTCGTGACGAAATTCTTTTAATGTGAGTGCGAATGGATGATAGTAGCGTCGCGGGCGCAAGAAAATCCGGTACTCCCGGCCATCGGCTGTAAACGATTGCGGCGCACCCAATCCCGACGATAGCAGCCAAATCCCTAAACTTTTCCCCGCGCTTTTTATCTCCACATAGGCCGTCACTTGATTGTTTTCTTCGTCCGTGGTAACGGGTGCGCGTTCTTCCACTTGAATGCGGGTGCCAATTCCTTGCGTGGCTAAAGACGGTATGGATCCGTCGGACATGCCTAATTGCGCATTGGGATACCATTTAAGAATCGCGAGTGATAGCGAGGTTCCGGACAAGGCCACTACATGATGTTGCGTGAAAATGGAATAAGGAATGACCGTCACTTCATCGCGTTTGGGATCGTGATCAGTCACCAGTGCCATTTCATAATCGCGAAAATCTTCGGAATAGGCACGCGTTTCACCTAGATCCATGGGCATTTGGCGTTCACGCGCCAAGGTCTGCGAGGAAAATTGTGCGAGTAAAAGAAAGATGAGACCGGCATGCGAAATTAAAATTCCGATGGATTTTTTCTCCCAGCGAAACCGGACGATAAAGGCGGCAACTAAATTCACAAACCATAATGCCCCTACGACCAGACCGCCGGGAAAAATCGGAAGTTTCCAATCGCCTAGCGGCAGGTAGACCCAAGCGCTATAAAAAAATTGTTTTTGGGCGAGATAAGTTCCCAGATGCACTTGTGCCACGGTTCCAAAAAAAACAAGCGCCATCATCAAGCCCAAACAGAAAAGCGTGAGTTCGACAGAGGCCAGCGCTTCTCCATAGCGACGAAACTTATTCATGATCTTTGTAGTCTGTGGACGCAATAAATTGTCGAAACGCCGGCTGAGCCGCACGCACAGTGGCGTCGTCGCCCGTCATTTTGAAGAACCAGGTTTGGTCTCCTTTTTTATAAATCACTGCTGTAATACGACGCAGGTAAGTGGTGCCACCGAGGGGTTTATCGCTCACAAAATCGACCCACCGCATGGCTCGGCCGTGAATAGAAGTGTGATGACTTTGTTGCTGGAGCTCTTCTTCCGTAAGCGGGTTTAATTGAATTTGTCCTCGCCAACGGTTGATGTTGGCTAAATCACCCCCGGCTTCGCCAGACAAAGGCACGACCGATACATCCGCTGTTTGTCCATTGGTTCCTTTAATAAGAAAAGAGCCTACACGCATGGCGGACGCCGGTTGCTCTTCCCATCCTTCCGGCGCTTTCCAGGTGATTTGCGGACCGGCAGGTGTGCCGGAGGTCGATATGGCCGGTGATCCCGCCTGGTCATTCATGGGAGCCACTGGCGGCATTCCGACGGAATCCTTCGGCGCTAAGTAGGTTTCAATATGATCTTGACGGCAGCCCGCTAAAACAAAGCCCAGTAAAAAAATAAGAGAATGGATGCGCTTGGTCACGTAGGCATTTTATTTTATCGGCTTAAATAGAAGGTCAGAAAATTTTTCTAGCCTCGATTGCCTCTGCAAGATTCTGAGGCACGGGAGAGGAGAGATATAGCGTAACTGTTTCATGAGTAAATGAGCCTACTCGTTAATTCACTCCTGAGTAATTTAGAGTCAAAGTGAAATTGCAGATGGTAGATTAAAACCGCCAAAGGTGGAAGCGGCCTTTGATTTCCCGGCGCTCGTGAAAAATCCAGCTTAATAACGTACTGAAGGCGGAAAAAAGAATCGAGCCCAAAATGGCCCAGGGGTAATTTTTAATCACCATGTCATCGACGATGTAACCGGCCGTAAAGAAAATGGCGGCATTAAGAAAGATGGTAAAAATTCCAAGTGTCACAATGTTTAAGGGAAGCGTTAAAAAGAGTAAAACGGGTCGAACGAAGGCATTCAATAATCCCAGCACTAACGCGGCTTTCCACGCGGCATGCCAATTGCGGAACCAGACGCCTTGCTGGAGAATCCAAGCCGTTGCTAAAAGCGCCAGGGTGTTACTGATAAAGCGCAGAATAAAATTTTTCATGTCGGTCTTGAAGGATAAGCGCCACGGGCCCGATCGAGCGCCTGGTTCAAACACTTATCCGCTAATGCGATCATCGGGTGTTCTCGGGGAACATGCCGCCATTCGATCGCTTCAAATCCCTTCGCTGCCGATCTTACCTTTTCCATGAGTGCCTGAAGTGACGGGTGTTTGACGCGATATTTGCCCTGCAGTTGAAAAATTAAAAGTTGACTGTCGGCGGTACACAATAAATGCGTGGCCCCGCGTTTTTTGGCCAGGTCCAACGCCAAGAGCAGGGCGCGATATTCGGCGACATTGTTGGTTCCATCGCCGATGCATTCGGCTTGTTGCTCAAGAACGTGGTCGTTTTCATCACAGATGACGACACCAATACCGGAGGGTCCGGGATTTCCGCGGGCTCCGCCATCGGAATAAGTATGGAGCTTCATGGTTAATTACGAATGACGCATGACGATTGACGAATAAAAATCGAAAATGGCAAGAAGAGCTCCAGTCGTTTATTTATCATTTATTCGTCATTCGTCATTCGTCATTCGTTATTCGTACTTCGTCATTATCTGTAATTCGTGAACTGCAGCGGCAGGCCAAAATCTTGGCCGCGCAGAAGCGCCATGACGTTTTGCAGTTCATCTTTGGATTTACTGGTCACGCGCAATTGATCGCCTTGAATACTGGCCTGCGCTTTGAGCTTGGCTTCTTTTACCGCTTTAACCATGAGTTTGGCTTTTTCGGATTCTATGCCTTGTTTCATTTTGACGGGTTGACGGACGGTGCTGCGTTCGGCATTTTGAATCGCTTGGTAGTCGAGCGCTTTTAAAGACACGCCACGCTTGATTAATTTATTTTGCAGAATATCGATGACGCTTTTCAGTTTATGTTCATCGTCGGAATAAAGCGTGAGGATTTCCTTTTTATCCCATTCAATTTTAGACACGCTGCCTTTAAAGTCGAAGCGCGTAGCAATTTCTTTGTTGGCTTGGGCCACGGCATTTTCTACTTCTTGCAAGTCGAGTTTGGATACCACATCAAAAGAATAGTCATCAGCCATACCATTTATCCTTTCAGGCCTATTTTTGCATGTCCTACGCTGTCGCCGCGAAAATCCACCGGACGCTCCGTGGCGAGACCAAAATGATAGCGCATGGCGTCGAGAATGCGTAAGGTGGCTTTGCCATCGCCATAGGGATTGACGGCGTTAGCCATGCGTTCGTACACGCGCGCCTCTTGCAAGAGCTCACGCACTTTTAAATAGATGCCTTGTTCATCGACACCGACAATGGCCGCGGTGCCGGCCGCCACGGCTTCGGGGCGTTCCGTTACTTTTCTTAAAACCAAGACCGGTTTACCCAGCGCGGGTGCTTCTTCCTGAATGCCGCCGGAGTCGGTGACCACGAGATACGATTTTTCCATTAAATGCACCAAGTCCAAGTAGTCCACCGGTGGAATCAAACGAATCCGGGGATGCCCACCCAAAATAGTGTGGGCTGATTTTTGCACATTGGGATTTAAGTGGACGGGATAAATAACCGTGACATCAGGCGTGTCATCGACGACTCTGCGTAACCCTTTAAATACACGTTCCAGCGGCGCCCCATGATTTTCTCGTCGGTGCGCGGTAAGCAAAATAATCCGGCCTTCCGGGAGCGACTTGAGCGCCGGTTCTGTCCACGAATGTTTTT
>Ga0105240_10002347_pt1 | contig 30533 bp, 28 predicted proteins | sample KBSC54metaG_FD_80426 | JGI IMG/M metagenome (GOLD analysis project Ga0105240, IMG submission 80426) | Corn rhizosphere microbial communities from Kellogg Biological Station, Michigan, USA - KBS C5-4 metaG | ecosystem: Host-associated > Plants > Roots > Rhizosphere > Soil | place: Michigan, USA... | reverse complement strand
GGATAGCCGACGGTGCGGGCAATCGAGGCGGCGACGGCCTTGGCGGCGGGGCCCTCCATCGGCGATTCGGTGGCGATGGAGGCGCCCTCGTCCCAGTTGACCCGCACGATCCTGGGGTGGGCGAGGCGGGTCGCGAGGTCCGGCGTGTCGCGGACGATGAACCAGCCCTGCTTCACGAGGTAGGCCTCGGTCAGGGCCTGGACGCGGGCCGGCGTCTCGCCGGGGGCGAGGCGGAAGTCGAAGGAGGCGTTGGCCTCGGTGGCGATGGCGTTGGCGGCGTTGGGACCCTCGTCGCCGACATGGATGGCGCGCACGTTGAGCGTCGGGGCCATGTAGCCGTCGGCGAGTCGAGGCGCGCCGATGCTGCGGCCCAGGCCCATGGCCTTCTTCAGGTCCGTTTCCACGTCTGGCAGGGCGGCGAGCGCGGCCTTGTCCGCGGTGGAGACCGGCGTGACGTCGTCATAGATCCCCGGGATCAGGATGTGGCCCGCGTCGTCGCGCAGGCTGGCCACCAGGCCCGCGATCATCACCGCCGGACTGGGAACCCAGGAGCCGTAGTGGCCGTCGTGCAGCGGCTTCAGGGGGCCGTAGACGGCGGCCCTGAAACCGGTGACGCCGCGGTTGCCGAAGTTGATTTCCTGCCGGCCGGACGGGTGCACCGGCCCGTCGCCCATGATCAGGAGGTCGCCGCGCACCCGCTCGAGGTTCTTCGCCACCAGCTTGGCGAAGTGGGGCGAGCCCTGCTCCTCTTCGCCCTCGTAGAGCAGCTTGATGTTGACGCTGGGCTTGATCCCGGCGGCCTTCAGGGCGTCGAAGGCCGAGATCAGCGCCTGGATCGAGCCCTTGTCGTCGCCGGCCGAGCGGGCATAGAGCCGCCAGTCGGGGTTCAGCGGCGCCGCCGCGGCCTTCCAGTCGACGGGCTTCGCCTCCGGCAGGGCGGTGCGCATGGAGGGCTCGAAGGGCGTCGAGATCCAGCCCTTCTGGTTGATCGGCTGGCCGTCGTAGTGGGCGTAGAAGACCACGGTGCGGGTCGCGCCCGGGGTCTTCATCTCGGCCAGCACCGAGGGCGGCGTACCCGGATCGGCGGTGAGCAGCTGGGTCCTGAAGCCGCGCTTTTCGAGCAAGGCGGAGATGTAGGCCGCGTTCCTTTCCACGTCGGGCACGGTGGTGGCGACGTTGGGCATGGCCAGAAGCGCGCTGAAGTCGGCGACGATCTCCTTTTCGTGGGCCTGGCGCCAAGCGCGCACGGCGGCCTTGGGCGAGGCGGCCTGGGCCGTATCCGCCGCGCCGAGCGCCACCGCCAGGGCGCCCGCCGCCGCCCATCCCAATCCTCGCATGATCATCCGCAGTCCCCCCGTGAGCCTCGACCCGGGACATGACCTCAAGACCCTTCCAAGGGGTTTTCGGCGGGCATGGCCGGGCTTGCTAGGCAGTGTGCGGGCGAGGGCGCTGGAGGTCAAAAAATCGCTGCAGGAATTCTTCGGCGCGGTCGGCCGGGCGATACGCCTGCAGGGCGAACCCGGTTGCGTCGGGGGCTCGCGCATGGCCGATGGGCGGACCTATCGACTCCCTTCCGTGGTTTCCCGGAGGGAACGCCGGAGTTCCAGGCGCCCGCCGCGCCGCCAAAATCCCCGATGCAGCAGCCTTCCGGACCGACCGATGCAAGAGAGGCCGACGATGGCGTCATGACGTCCGAGCCCGTGGTCTACATCGTGGACGACGACGACGCGGTGCGCGATTCGCTGGGCGCGCTGCTGGCGGCCGTGGGCCTGCGGACGCAGCGCTACGACTCGGCGCAGGCGCTCCTCGACGCCCTGCCGCCGGCGCCTCGGGGCTGCGTGGTCACCGACGTGCACATGGCCGGGCTGAGCGGGCTGCAGCTCCTGCGCCGGTTGCAGGCGCGGAGGATCGGCCTGCCGGTGATCGTGATCACCGGCCGCGCCGGGGCGGCGCTGGCGGCCGAGGCGAGGGCGGCGGGCGCGGTGGCGCTGCTGGAGAAGCCGTTCGGCCCCGACGAACTGATCGCGGCGGTGCGCGCGGCCCTTGGCCGAAGCTAGACGGGCGCGGCCTGCAGGGTGAAGCGGAAGACGACCCCGCCCGCGGCGCGCGGCTCGACGTGGATTTCGCCGCGATGGGCCTCGACGATGCTGCGCGACACCGCCAGGCCGATGCCCATGCCGTCCGGCTTGCCGCTCACGAAGGGTTCGAACAGCCGCTGCGCCACGTCCGGCGCCAGGCCGGGCCCGGTGTCGGACACATAGGCCTCGATGAAGCCGTCGGCGCCGCGCCGGCCGCCGATCCCCAGGTCGCGCCGCGGCGCGTGGGCCATGGCCTCGGCGGCGTTGCGGACCAGGTTGACCATCACCTGCTGGATCTGGATGCGGTCGGCCAACACCCGGTCGGCGGTCGGGTCGAAGTCGCGGCGGACGGTCAGGGCGCCGCCGCCGGCCATGGCGATCGCCACGGCCTCGTCGAACATGCCGGAGAGCGACTGCGGCGTCAGGGCCAGCTCGCCCTGGGCCACATAACCCCGGATCCGGCCGATGATGCCGCGGGCCCGCGCCGCCTGGGACGCGACCTTGTCGAGCAGGTCGGAGACCGCGGTGGACTGCGGGCCCTCGCGGCCCACCAGCCGCTGGGCGGCGCCGGCGTAGCTGGCGATGGCGGTCAGCGGCTGGTTGAGCTCGTGGGCCAGGGTGGCGGCGATCTCGCCCATGGCGTTTAGCCGCGCCACCGCGGCCAGCCGCCGCTCCATGTCGCTCAGCCGCGCGGCGTCGGCCGCCGCGCGCCGCAGGCTGCGCTTGCGGGCCTCGCCGGTGACGGCGAAGACCAGCCCGAACGCCATGAAGATGACCATGCCGCCGATGCGCAAGGCGTGCGCGCCGCCCGTCGCCAGGGCCCATTGGCCGACCCCCAGGCCCAGGAAGGCTATGGCGATCGCCGGCCAGAATCCGCCGAAGAAGGCGGCGATCATGATCGCGGGCCAGGCCAGGATGAAGGGGGAGGCCGGTCCCAGGAGGCCCTCCAGGGCGACGCGCGACAGCACGATCGACCCGCCGAACACGATCGCGGGGACGACGCCCGGCAGACGCCGCGGCCACGCCGCCCAATCACGCAACGCCTTACGCTTCACTGAGCCTTCGCCCCCTTGGCTCTCAGGCCATCACCTTACCCTAGCGTGTCCACTCTGCAATCCTGCGTTGCTCGGGAGACGCAAAAGAGCGCTGTGGCGGATCGGCGCGGCGGGTCAGCCGCCGGCGCGGGGCCGCAGGAGGTCGGACCAGCGCCAGTCGCCTGCGCCCAGGACGAGCCGGGCGGAACCGGAGCCGTCGTTCAGCGACATGGCGAGCAGGCCGTGCATGGGCTCGGCGCGGCAGGCCTCGGGCGCGAAGGCGACTTCCCACATGATCGCCTCGCGCACGGCGGCCAGGCCATTGCCGTCCTGGCCGTGGCTGCGGATCCAGTCGCCGTTCCAGACGAACAGCGCCTTGCCCGCGAAACCGCCCTGGGCGTCGGCGACGGCGGCCTGGACGCGGGCGTCGCGGCGCAGCGCCGCCTGCAGCCGCCGCGCCATGTCGCACGGCCGCCCGGCGCCGCCGGAGCCGGCCACGGCGGCGCCGGCCAGCTGGGCCTCGCTGAGCTCGACGCCGGTGTCGTCCGACCGCCCCTCGCCGGCCGGCAGGGGCTTCACATCCGGCCGCGCCCGGGTCGGCCGCGCGAGCTGTCTGGGCGGCGGCGGCTGGGCGGCCGGCGGGGCGGGCGTCGTAGGACCCTTGGGCTGATCCGTCGGCCCTGGGGCGACCAGGGCCACTTCGATCGGCTGGACCTCGGGCGCAACCGGCTCAGCCCTGTGCGTCGTCAGGAACGCCAGGAGCAGAGCCAGGTGGGCCGTGAGGCTGAGCGCCGCGGCCAGCCCATTGCGGCGGCGCGCGGCGCGGGTCGTCACCCTAGGCCAGGACGATCAGCACCACGCGCCGGTTGGCCTTGCGTCCCGCCCGGTTCTTGTTCGGCTGGGCCGGCACGTCGGCGCCGTAGGAGATGGTGGAGATGCGGTTCAGCGCCACGCCATGTTCGTTGAGATAACGGCGGACCGCCTCGGCCCGCTCTTCACCCAGCCGGTAGTTGGCCTCCTTCGAGCCGGTGGCGTCGGTGTGGCCCTGGATCTCGACATAGACGTTGCGGTTGTCGGTCTTCAGCTTGTCGACGAAGGCGTCGAGCCGGGCCTGGGCCTCGGACGACAACGCGGCCTTGGAGGGGCCGAACTTCATGGAATCGTCGGTGAGGACCTCCTGGTAGAGGAACTTGCCCTCGGCGAGCTTGCCGGCGGCTTCCGCGCGCTGCAGCGCGTCGCGGGAGGTCTGGTCGAGGCTGGCGAGCTTGGTGTCATGGTCGGCGACCCGCGCCGAGACATCGCTCACCTTGCCGGAGACGTCGTCGACCCGGGTGGACACCATGCCAACCTGCTCGTTGACGAATTTCTTGGTGGCGCAGCCTCCCAGGCTGACGACCCCCAGCAACATCGCCCCCGCGATCATAGCCTTCGACCCAGGTTGGATCATACGAAGTCCCTCCGTTCCGGTTCCCTCGAGAACCGCGGTTGTCCCCCAACCTTCGCGTTAACCTACAGGGCCGATCAGGGCGGTTTGTGATTCCGAACGGGGCGGTTTGTGGGCGCAGCTTGGCCGTAGGCGCGAGGGCGGCGTGCGGCGTCCGCGCCGGTTCCAACCTCGGCCGGCCGCGCAGGGTTCGACGAACCTGGTTTCAGGGCCGCGCGACTTCAGGCATGTTCCCTGTACAAACCAATTCGGGGGAATTGCATATGACCGAAGCTGTGATGGAGGCTGGCCCCAAAGCGCGTCGAGGCGCCGGCCGGGGCCAGGGCGCGAGCGTCGGGGAGACGCGCCGGTTCTACATGTGGATGTCGGGCGCCTGCCTGGCCATCGCCGTGCTGGGCTTCATGCCGACCTATTTCGTGCCGATCGCCAAGGGGGCCTTCAAGGCCGAGCCCATGGTGCACATCCACGGCATCGTCCTGTTCTCGTGGGTGGTGTTCTTCTTCACCCAGAGCTGGCTGGTGGCGCAGGGCAAGGTGCTGGCCCACCGGACCTGGGGGATGCTGGGCATTTCGCTGATCACCGCCATGACCTTCATCGTGACCGCGCTCGTCTCGCTCAGGGTCCGCCAGGCCGGTCTGCCGGGCCAGCCGGCGGGCCTGGCGCATGACGTGAGGGCCTTCTCGTGGGTGACCATGAGCGGGCTCGCCTTCATCGTGCCGGCGTTCACGCTGGCCATCGTCAAGCTGAAGGATTCCGAGACCCACAAGCGGTTGATCCTCTTGCTGACGATCTCGATGCTGGGGGCCCCGATCGCCCGCTGGTTCCTGACCTTCCTGGCCCCGCCGCCGGACCCGAACGCCCCGCCGCTGCCGGCAGGCCTGCCGGTGGTGAACGTGCCGCCGGTGGCCGTCGCAGTCACGCCGGCGCTGATCGGCGACCTGCTGTGGATCGTGGCGATGGTCTACGACTGGCGCACGCGCGGACGGGTGCATCCGGTCTATCTGATCGGCGGGGGGATCATGCTGGCGCTGCAAGTGACCCTGGTCCCGGTGGCCAATTCCGAGCTCTGGCAGTCGATCGCCGCGGCGATCGGGCGGCTGGCGGGCTAGGGCGCTATGGGGCGGGCGGAACGCCCGCCCGCCGGGACGAGGGACCAGAGGGCCATGGCTGAGACGCAAGACCGGCCGTCCGCCGGCGTGTCGCCGGACGGAGTCCACCTGCTGCGGACCACCCAGCAGATCCAGTACCAGCTCAGCCAGATGGCCGACCAGAAGGCCAGCATGCTGCTGGGCATCACCTTCGTGATCTTCACGATCGCGGTCGGCCAGGCCCGCGTCGGCGCAGCACCTCCGGCGCTGCTGATCCTGGGCGGGGCGGCGTTCTTGGCCGCGCTGCTCACGGTGCTGGCGGTGCTGCCCTCGACCAAGCTGCCGCCCAGCGCGGCGGGCGCCGACAACATCCTGTTCTTCGGGGCCTTCACCCGGATGAGCCAGGAGGACTATGTGGCGACCCTGCTCGCCACCGTGGCCGACACCCGCGCGGTCCACGAGGCCTTCGCCCGCGACATCTACCAGAACGGCCGGGTGCTGGCGGGCAAGAAGTACCGCCTGCTGGGCTTCGCCTACCGGGTCCTGCTGGCCGGGCTGGTCGGCAGCCTCCTGGCCTATGTGGGGCCGCTGCTGGCGAAATGGCTGGGGGTCTAAGGGGCGGGCGGGTCGAGGATTGTAACCCTCTTTCGCAGATTGACGCCCCGATCCGCAGCTTGAGCTCTCGTATTTAGAGAAGTCATTTCAAATATAGATGATAGATATACACGTGACGAGGCGAAAAATACTCCCATTTGGGGAATTTGTGATTTCAAATATGATAGTAAATCGCGTTGGATAACGAATTTTAACATCACTATACGCCATAGTAAACCGATACTTACTTAGATAATTTTCCCGTCATTAGGAAATATCCGCGATCCTCCGCGTGAACGCCGAAACTCAATCGGCCCTGGGGGACTTCATGCTGCGGACACCGCAACATCGCACTCTGGCTCTTCGTCTGGCGGCGCTCGCGTCGGTCTCGCTGATGGCGTTGCCCGTCGCGGCGGCGGCCGGGCCCGTCGCGCCAATGTACGGCAACATCAAGCCGTTCTATGGCGACGTCGCGCCGAGCTACGGCAACCTGAAGCCCTTCTACGGCAACCTGAAACCCTTCTACGGCAACCTGAAGCCGTTCTGGGGGGACATGACGGCGTTCTGGGGAAGCACGGGCGCCTTCTACGGCGACCTCAACAACTTCTGGGGCAAGACCAATCCGGTGGTCGGGACCGGCGCGCCGGACTATCTGAAGGTCGGCGACTTCTGGACCAACACCGGCGGGAGCTGGGACCAGATCTCCACAAAGTGGGGGGCGCTGTCGGCCACCTCCACGGCGAGCGACTATGCGAACGTCGCGGGCCAGCTGAAGGGCCTGGTGGACTCCTCGCGCAACTTCTGGGGCTCCGCGGTCCAGGCGAAGACCGGCGGCAGCTTCGACGCCGCCTTCGCCGCGCCGCTACTGGCCAAGTACGGCATCAACCTCGCCGACCCGACGTCGCTCGCCAAGCTCGACCAGACTGACCGGGCGATGTTCTTCCTCGACTGGTACGACGGGCTGATGAACTTCTCCGGGACCGACCACGTCGATCACTGGATGAAGACCATCGACTGGACCCCGACGCTCAGCCTGCAGCAGGGCGCCGGCGCCGGCGTTACGCTGGGCCTGCTGGACATGACGGTGGTCGGCGACGTGACGCTGCAGCAGAGCATCGTGCGGTCGAACGGCATCTCCGACTTCACCAACGGCCACGGGGCGGCGGTGGCCAGCCTGATGGTCGGCGCCTACGACGGCAAGGGCGTGATGGGGATCGCGCCGGCCGCCTCGGTGGTGGCCTACAACCCCTTCGACTCCACCGGCACCGCCGGCTGGGCGGACATCACCGCCGGCGTGCTGAAGCTGAAGACCGAGGGCGCGAGCGTCGTCAACATGTCGCTGGGCGTGCCCGGCACGACCTTCGACGACGGCTGGAACGACGTCTTCACCAACACCAACCTGAAGACCCTGCTGCACAACACCGTCTTCGTCATGGCGGCCGGCAACGACGGGGTCGTGCAGACCAAGAACATCCCCTGGAACCTCCTGAACCCGGCCTTCATCGTGGTGGGCTCGGTGGATGTGTCGGGCAACATCTCGAACTTCTCGAACCAGCCGGGCACGGCCTGCCTGACGCCGCTGCTGGGCGTCTGCGCCGGCGACAAGCTGATGAACCACTTCATCGTGGCGCCCGGCGAACTGATCCTGGTCTCCGACGGCCACGGGGGCGTGGTGCGCGAGAGCGGCACCTCCTTCGCCGCCCCGCAGGTCTCCGCGGCTATCGCCCTGCTGCAGGGCCGCTGGCCCTGGCTGGCCAACTACCCCAGCGAGACCGCCAGCATCATCCTGAACTCGGCCAAGGACCTGGGCGCGCCCGGCGTGGACCCGGTCTACGGCCACGGCCTGCTGGACGTCGCGGCCTCACAGGCGCCGCTGAACTTCAACAACCTGATCTGGTTCGAGGTCCAGAACGGCCACATGACCAGCATGAGCAGCCGCGCGGTGCTGCTCACCTACCAGACCCAGAACCACGAGGCCTGGGATGCCTCAGGCGCCTATTTCACGGCCTTCGAGCCGATTGGCCTGACGATGCGCGACTTCAATATCCCGCTGTCCAGCAAGCTGGTCGGCCAGACGGTCACGGCGCCCGGCGGCGGGCAGGTCCAGTTCCAGTCCTACCTGCTGACCCGGCTCGATGGCTGGGCGGGCGTGCAACGCACCAACGGCCTGAACGCCTCGGCCTACGACGGCTTTGCGTCGACCAGCGTCGCGGTGGGCGGCAAGTGGGGCGCCGACATGACGCTGACCATCGCCCCGCGCGGCAAGCGCCAGGGCTTCCGGGACGAGGGGCCGGACTACCAGTCCTCGCTGCGCGTCCAGGGCGAGCGCAGCGCGCTGACCTTCGGCTACGGCGACGGCGCGCCGGCGCTGACGGCGGGTTCGGGCTTCACCCAGGCGGCGGACTACGACAGCGAGCACGGCGGGGCGAACCCCCTGCTGGGCCTGGCCTCGGGCGGCGCCTTCGCTGGCTGGAGCTTCGATGCGACGCACCGGCTGCAGATCTCCGCGGGCGTGATGGACCGCAGCGACCGCCGCGACGTCCTGACCATGCCGGGCCTGACCCGCGACGGCAGCGGCGCGCGCAGCTACCAGGCCGGCGCGGAGCTGCTGGGCGTGACCTACGCGGCCACCGACCACCTGACCTTCGCCGGCGGCTACACCCGCCTGCACGAGGCCTCGGGCCTCCTGGGCATCCAGTCGCTCAACCCGCAGGACTTCCACGGCGGCTCGACTACCGACGGCTTCAGCTTCGGCGCCAACTGGGCGCTCGGGCCGAAGCTCTCGCTGATGGCCACCGGCACGCTGGCGCGCACCCGCCAGGGCGACGCCGGCCAGACCCTGGCGGTCGGCCGCGACGGCCTGACCTCCTCGGCCTACGAACTGGCCCTGCAGCGGGCCGACCTGTTCGCCCATGGCGACCGGATGCAGATCAGCGTCTCGCAGCCGATGTTCGTCGAGCGCGGCCACCTCAACCTGACCTCGGTGCAGGTGGTCGACCGCGAGACCGGCGAGCTGGGCGTGGTGAGCCAGAACCTCGATGTCTCCGGCAAGCGGCCCCTGGCCGGCGAGGCGATCTACGCCCTGCCGGTGGCCGGCGGGCATGGCGACGTGGCGCTGTTCGGCCGCGTCGAGAGCGCGCCGGCGGGGTCGCAGGCCCAGACCTACATGGGCGGGGCGCGCTACCGCATCCGCTTCTAGAACGCCAGGAACCGAGCTCCATCAGGCCCTTAGGGTCAATTTAAGGGGTCCGGAGCTAGTCTGGCGCAAACGCGTCAGGGGGGCGGCCATGACTTCGAAACGATGGGCAGGCGCCACCGCCGCCGCGATCCTCTGGGGCGCGGCCGCCGCGGCCCAGGCCGGTTCGGCGTCCGCGCCTGCGCCCGCCGACCCCTTCGACACCCGCGTGGCCGCCGCCAAGGCCGCCATGATGGCCGATCCCGCCCAGGCGCTGGCGCGCGCGCTCGAGGCGCTGGCGCTCGCCCGCCGCCAGACCGATCCGGGACAGGCCGAGCGCATCGCCACGGCCCAGTGGCTGCAGGGCGAGGCGCTCTCGCGCCTGAACCGCACCGACGAAGAGGCGCCGGTGATCGCCGAGGCCCTGGCCACCGCCGCGGCCCGGCTGCCGAATTCGAAGCTGCACGGCGACCTGATGATGGCCCAGGCCGACCTGCAGGCGACCAAGGGCGACGTGCAGTCGGCGCTCCGCGGCTTCCACGACGCCTACCGGGTGTTCGGCGCCGCCGGCCAGCGGCGCAGCCAGGCCATGGCGCTGATGCGCATCGGCTCGATCTACCAGGACGCCGGCGACTATCCGAAGGTGCTGCAGTACTACGCCCAGGCCGCCGAGGCCTATCCGGCGGACCTGGCGCTCTTGATCACCGCCGACAACAACATCGGCAACGCACTGAAGTCGCAAAAGAAATACGAAGAGTCGGCGGCTGAGTTCAGCCGGGCGCTGGAGATCGCGCGACAGATGAAGAGCCCGCCGCTGGAGGCCGAGGTGCTGTCGAACCGGGCCGGCGCCGAGATCGCCTGGGGCCGGCTGGACGCCGCCCAGCGCGACCTGGACGCGGTGCAGCGGATCGCCACGGCCGACGCCGGCGCGCGCGACCAGCAGCCGTTCATCTGGGGCCTGCAGGCGCAGGTGGAGCTCAAGCGGCGCCAGCCGAAGGCGGCGGCCGCCCTCCTGGCGCGCATGTTCCAGGGCGCCGACCTGACGGCCACCACCATGCCGTTCCGCGAGTTCCACGAGACGGCCTACGAAACCTATTCTCAGCTCGGCGACGACCGGCTGGCGCTGGCGCACCTGCGGGCCTTCAAGCGGCTGGACGACGAAGGCCGCGAGCTGGCGGCCTCGACCAACGCGGCCCTGATGTCGGCGCAGTTCGACTTCGCCAACCAGGCCGCGCGGATCGCCCGGCTGAAGGCCGGCCAGCTGCAGCGCGACATGCAGCTCTCGCGCTCGCGCAACCTGATCACCACCGGGGCGATGATCGGCTCGATGATGATCGCCCTGTTGCTGGCGGTGAGCGTCCTGTGGATCCGCCGCAGCCACAAGGACGCGCGCGCCGCCAACCTGAAGCTCAGCGAGGCCAATTTCGCGCTGGAGAAGGCGCTGAGGGCCCGCACCGAGTTCCTGGCCACCACCAGCCACGAGATCCGCACCCCGCTGAACGGCATCCTGGGCATGACCCAGGTGATGCTGGGCGAGACGGGCCTGGCGCCGGAGATGCGCGAGAAGGTCACCCTGGTCCACAAGGCGGGCGAGACCATGCGCGCGCTGGTCGACGACATCCTCGACATCGCCAAGATCGAGACCGACGGGGTGAGCCTGAACCGCGCCGAGTTCGACCTGCCCAAGCTCTGCGACGAGACGGTGCGGCTGTGGGCCGACCAGGCCAAGGCCAAGGGCCTGGCCCTGACGCTGGACGCCGCCGGCGCGCCCGCGCGGATCGTCGAGGACGCCGCGCGCCTGCGCCAGATCCTGTTCAACCTGATGTCCAACGCGCTGAAGTTCACCGAGGCCGGCGCGGTGACGGTGAGCGTCGTCGTCGAAGCGGGCGAGGCCGGGGAAGAGCTGGTGCTGTCCGTGGCCGACACCGGCATCGGCATCCCCCGCGACAAGCTTGAGGAGGTGTTCGAAAGCTTCCGCCAGGTGGATTCGTCGACCACCCGCGCCTACGCAGGCACCGGCCTGGGGCTGGCGATCTGCCGCAAGCTGGCCCAGGCCATGGGCGGCGACGTGGGTGTCGCGAGCGTGCTGGGGGAGGGCTCGACCGTCACCGTGCGCCTGCCGCTGGAGCGCGGCGCCGCGGCGCCCGCGGCGGATTGGAGGGACCGGCGCTCGGCGCCCCGCGCCCTGCAGGACTGCCGCGTGCTGGTCTGCGACGCCAATCCGATGACCCAGGCGGTGATCAAGGCCTCGCTGCAGCCGCAGGCGCGTTCGGTGGAGGCGGTGGCCAGTTGCGACGAGGTGCGCCAGGCCGGCCCCGGGCGCTTCGACCTGGTGCTGGCGGACGCGAGCGCGCTCGGCGCCGAGCGCGAGGCGCGGCTCGCGGCGCTGCGGTCGCTCTCGGAGGCCGTGGCGCCGGTGCTGGTGGTGGTGATGATCGCCGATATCGGCGAGGACGAGGCCGGCCGCCTGCTGGGCGCCGGCGCGAGCCAGATCATCAAGAAGCCGATCCCGGCGTCCCAACTGGCCGGCGAACTGCGCGCCGGCTACGACGCTCGGGACGCCGCCTGGGCCGCGCAGCGCGGCATAAGCGCGGCGTGATCAACGTTCATTAAGCACTAGGCTTCACGATGCGGGGTGGTGGCGGCGTCGTTGCTGCTCTGGAGTCCCTCCGCGATGCGGGTCTTGTTTGTCGAGGACAACGACGTCAACCGGCGGGTCGTCAAGGAGATGCTGCGGGCCGGCGACGTCGACATGTACGAGGCCGCCGACGGCGTGACCGGGCTCGAGATGATCGAGGTCGGCGACTACGACCTGATCCTCATGGACCTGCGCATGCCGCTGATGGACGGGATGACCGCCATCCGCCACATCCGCGCGCGCGGCGACCACAAGTCCGCCCTGCCGGTGATCGTGATCACCGCCGACGACGGCCCGACCATCGACCGCGACTGCCTGGCCGCCGGCGCCGACATGGTGATCCACAAGCCGGTCTCGATGACCTCGCTGTTCGGCGCCATCGGCGCGACGCTGGCCCAGCGCGGCGAAGCCGGCGGCGACGCCGTGATGCTGGGCTAGACCTCCTCTTCGGCGAATTCGCTGAAGCTCCGCGCCTCGGGCGCGATGGTCGCGGCGCTGCGCTCCCACCCCTCGTTCTCGATGGTCAGGCTCTCGAAGGCGACCGCGCCGCCCGCGGCGTCCGGCTCGGGCAGGGCCTCGAAGCCCGAGGGCCAGCAGCGGAAGAGCCGGTAGGCCGCGACCACCTGGCCGGTCTCGTCATGCACCTCGAGCGTCAGGTCCTTGCGGAAGTCCTTGATGGAGACCTCGGTGTGCAGGCCGCCGCCCAGGTTCCAGACCTTGTTGGTCCACCGCTCGAACTCGGTGTCGTGGGTGACGCCGCGCTCCAGGGTGATGGGGTCGAAGCGGGTGCGGCCGGGCGAGGTGTAGCCGACCGACGGCGCGCTGGCCTCGCGGCGGTCGATCACCTCGGTGGTCCGGCGGAACCGGCTGACCTTCGAGACGCCCGCCACGACCCGGCCGTCCCACTTCAGGCGGAACTTGAAGTCCCGATAGGGGTCGAGACGAGGCGCGTTGCCGGAAACCTGGTTCATGACGCGGGTCCTCTCGCGAGTGACCGGCCGATCAAGCGCTACGCTAGGGTGTAATGTCAAACGACCGAAGGTTGAGTCAGCTCGCGTGAACGGCGGCTAAACGGCGACCTCAGCCTCACCTCATCGCGCGCGGCGCAGGGTGGCCCACGATTTGCTGTTGGCGATGCATGAGGTCGACGACGATGCCGAACATGGACTGGGCCCTTCTGGACCATGCCGCCCGCGAGCCCGTCAGGGTCGGGGACATGGTCTCGGCCGACGCCGGGGGCCTGCCGATCTATCGGGTGGTGGCCTGTGAGGCCGGCCGCGCCTGGGTGGCGGCCGGCCGCGGCGCCCCGGCGCGGATCATGCCGCTCGACCGCTTCCGCTGGCGCGCGCGGGCGGCTTAGGCGCGGAGCTTCCCGGCCGACCGGGCCGCGCCGTTCGTCGCGTCCAGACGTCCGGCAGGCCGATCGGGCTGGATCGCGAAGCGGCGCCGTGACATTCAGGTCCCTCAACGAAACCGGCGTTAGGGGACGGCTGTGACGAAGACCATCCGAGGTTCGAAGACGATGACCGGCCTGGCGCTGGCCGTGGCGCTGGCGCCCGGCGCGGGCGCCTGGTCGCAGCCGGCGCAGATCCCGTCGTTCCCGCCGGGGCCGGACTACGCCGGCGTGGCCGGATCGGCGGCGGAGAATGCGCGGATCAACGCCCTGTGCGGCGCGAACCGCAACGCCAAGGACGGCTATTTCGCCCCGCCGGCCCGGCCGGACCAGACCCGCGCGCCGCAGGTCAAGTCGGCCGCCCCGGTCAAGGTCGAGGTGGTGGCCACGCTCGACCGCTCCGTGGGCCTGGCCTTCCTGCCCGACGGCCGGATGCTGCTGTCGCAGCGGGCCGGGGGCCTGCGCATCGTCGACGCCAAGGGGCACGTCTCCGAGCCCCTGAAGGGGACGCCGGAGATCGCCGGGCCGATGGGCACCAGCAACACCGGGCCGCTGCTGGACCGCGACTTCGCGAAGAACCGGACGCTCTACTACGGCTACACCACCGCCCCGCCGGCCAAGGGCGAGGCGTTCGTGGGCCACATCCTGAAGGCCCGCCTGTCGGCCGACGCCAAGGGCCTGGAGGGCGTCTCGACGATCTATGAGGCTGCGAACCTGGCCCCGCGCCGTCTCGCCCAGGCCCGCGACGGGACCCTGCTGATCGCGTCCGGCGAGGTCGCCTCCGGCGGGCCCAACCCGCAGTCGATGACCGACCCGCGCGGCAAGATCCTACGGATCGCCACGGACGGCTCGATCCCCAAGGACAACCCCTTCGCCAAGACTCCGGGCGCCAATCCGGCGCTCTACGCCGTGGGCTTCCGCGACATCCAGGCGGCCGAGATCAACCCGGCCACCGGCGAGCTGTGGGTCGGCGAGAACGAGCCCATGGGCGGCGACGAGCTGAACCGCATCAAGGCTGGCGGCAACTACGGCTTCCCCGAGATCAGCTACGGCCGCCAGAACAACGGCGCCCTGATCAACGGCGGCAAGACCGCCCAGGCGGGGATGGAGCAGCCGGTCTACTACTGGACGCCGTCGATCGCGCCGTCCGGCATGGCGTTCTACACCGGCAAGGCCTACCCGGGCTGGAAGGACAGCCTGCTGGTCGGCGCCATGTCGGGCCGCCAGCTGGTCCGCCTGGAGATGAAGAACGGCCGGGTGGTGGGCGAGGAGAAGCTGCTGATGGACCGCTGCAAGCGCACCAAGGAGGTGCGCGAAGGGCCGGACGGGCTGATCTATGTGGTCACCGACGAGAGCCCGAGCGAGGTCCTGCGGCTGGTCCCGGCGAAGAAGTAGCGACGGGCCGCCCGGGCTGAACCCTTATGCCGCCAAGCTCGTTTGACCTTCGGTCGGGCGAAGGAGGTCGCATGAAAAGTCCACGTCGCATCGACGTGCCGGAGGTCGCCGAGGTGTTCGTCGACGAGCTGCGGTTCCTGACCTTCGACGGCCACCAGCTGCGGCTGGAATTCGACGTGGTGCGCAAGGACGGCGGCGCGCCCGAAGGCGAGGGCGCGACCTGGGCTTATGCCGCCAGCCGCATCGTCATGTCGGCGCACGGCGTGCCGGCGCTGCTCGACCAGATGGCGCGCCTGCAAGCGGCGCTGGAGGCCAGGGGCGAGGCGCCCGCCGAGCCGGTGCTGCAGTGGCGCCGCCGCGGCGCAGACGCCGGCTGAGCCGGCCGCCTCAGCGCTCCAGCAGGGTCCGCAGGTTGCGGCCCCACCACCAGCCGCCGGCCGACAGGGCCCCGCCGGAGCCGGACCCGGCCTGATCGGCCTGGGCGCCCTCGGCCAGGACGACATCGGACACGGCGATCTCCGTGGCGGCGACCTCGAACGCCGGCGCCTCGGGCGCGGCGTCCGCGACCTGGATCGGGGCGGACAGGGCCGGGGCGGCGGGCGCCGAGCGCGCGGGGCCGCTGGCGAAGTCGATGACGCACATGGTCCCGTAGTCGCGGTGCGGGCCGCAGGTGACGCCGGCGGCGGCGAAGGCGGGATGGAAGAAGTTGCGGCGGTGGCCGCGGTCCGGGACGCCGCTGTCGATGATCAGCTCGCGCACCACGTCGGCGGCGCGGGCGGGGCCGTAGGCGATGTTCTCGCCCTCCGTGCGGCCGGCGATCCCGTGGCGGGCGAGGCGCGCGTCGAAGGCCTCGCCGGCGGGCCCGTCGTGGCCGATCCGGCCGGCGGGACCCTGGGCCGCGACATGCTCCAGGGCCGCGGCGGCGAGGTCGTCGTCGGGCTGCAGCGGCGGCAGCGGGGTCTGGCGCTCGAGGAATTCGACGGCCTCGGCCAGCGCGCCCGGGTCGGCAGGCTCGGCCAGCGCCCGCTCCCAGGCCGAGACCGGCTGCAGCAGCAGGCGGCGCGCATAGTCCTGGGGATGGGTGCGGGCGAAGTTGATCTCGGCCAGCAGGTCTGCGTCGCTGGACGCGACCTGGACGCGGGCCTGGGCCGAGGCGCTGGCCGCGGCGGGCGCGCCGGCGCCGAGCGCCAGAGCCGCCAAGCCTGCGAAGAGAACCGTCCTGAACGCGCCGCGCATAGTCGTCCCACGAGATGAAGCGTGGGATCATCTTTGCCGCGCGGAAGTATCGGTGAGATTAAAACTCAGCCCTTCTGGGCCGGTACTTTACGTTAATGATTAATCGAAAGATGAAAGATGTAGTTACTGAAAGGTTGCTTTGCGGATGGCCGCCGCCCGGCGCGCGCGCAGGACGCCGCCGAGGCCCAGGAAGCCCAGCATCAGGAGCGCCCAGGTGGACGGCTCCGGCACGGGGCTGACCGGCGGCGGGCCGCCCGGAGGTCCCGGCGGGGTGACGACCACCACCGGCGGCGGCGTCTCGGGCGGGACCACAGGCGGGGTGACGGGGGGCGTCACGGGCGGCGGGCCCGGGGGCGTCACCGGCGGGGTGACGGGCGGCACCGGCGGCGTGACCGGCGGGGTCACGGGCGGCGGGCCGACCGGGGGGACCACCACGGGCGGGGTGACCGGCGGCGGACCGACGGGCGGGGTCACCACCGGCGGCGGGCCGCCGGGCTGGCCGATGGGGGGCGTGATCGTCGAGACCACGATGGGCGGGGGACCGCCGACGCCGCCAATCGGCACGCCGCCGGGCGCGCCCGGGATGGCGGTGTCGGGGACCAGGATGACCGGGAGGCCCTGCTCCTCGACCGGCGGGGGCAGGGCGGCGGGCGTGACGAGGGCGTCCAGCAGGCGCTGGGCCGGCGGCTTGGCCAGGCCCGGGGCCAGGGACTGGATCCCCGGATGGCTGTCGCAGGCGACGGGGCGCATCTCGTAGATCGGGATGCTGCGCTGCAGGAGCGAGGACTCGGCGTAGTGCGGCCCCTCGGCGGGCGCCGCGGCCAGCACCTGCGGGCGCTTGACGTGCGGATGGCCGACCACGTGGCGGATGTGGTGGACCAGGTGGGGCCGCGGCGCGACGGCGGCGGCGTGGTGGACCGCCGGCCGGCGCACCGGCGGCGGGGCGTGCATCTCGCCGGTCTTGACGCGGATGAAGCAGTCCTTGGCGGCGGCCGGACCGGCCACGCCGGCCACGCCGGCCGCAAGTATCAATGAGAGGACGGTCGGGCGGATAAAATACACGGTTTGACCTGACCCACCAAAATTCACGCTACAGGTTAGAACTCGCAACCTCCACAATAGGTCCATCGGCGAGATCAATATTTTGCCACAATGTGGGAGCCGGCCCCGCACGGGAAAGCTTGACCGCGCCCATATGACACAGTCGTCGAGGGTCGGCGGCCATGGTCAAGGTTGTAAGCTTGAGTATAGGAAACCGGCCGATTCGGCGAATCGAGCCACGCCGCGGATGCGCGAAATCATGCGGCCCGCCCGGCCGGGGACAAGTGAATTCGCGGTCAGGAACCTCGCCGGCCCGCCCGGCCCCGGCCTGTGGCGCTCAGGGGGAGAAGCGGATCCGGCGGGTGGCGTCCGGGGCCGCCTCGCCGGCGCAGGTGCCGCCGTTGCGCTCGGCCGCGCCGGTGGTGTGCCAGCCGCCGTCGGAGGTGATCTCGACGCGGATGTATTCGCCGCCCGCCTGCCACCGGCCGGTCTGCACCGACTGGGTCTCGAAGCCGGTCAGGAACACCAGCCGATGGAGCACCCCGCCCGCCCGCTCGGAGTCGTCGACGGGCAGCTCGAGGGCGCAGGGCAGGGAGAGGTTGCGGCACGGGGCGTAGCTGGCGGTGCTGGTGCAGTTCTTGGCGCGCAGCTGTGGCCCCAGGCCATCGCGGATCGCCGCGGCGCGGCTCAGCATCTCCTCCTCGTCGGGGGAGGTCGCGGGCGGGTCGGCCGCGACGCGGGTGGGCGCGGGCAGCGGCGCCGGCCCGGTCGCCGTCCCGCCCGCCGTCCCGCCCCCCGTCCCCTTGGGCCCGCAGGCGCCTAGCGCCAGGGCCGCCACGGCCAAGATCGTCCACAGGCGCATGACGCCTCCCTCGCCGGTCCGGGCGCCGATGCCAGCCCGAGCGGGGCGTTTGGTCAAGGGCCGGCGTCGCGCGCCCCGGCCCGGCCGGTTGGCCGGCCCGTCGCCGAAATCCGCGCTGAAGTTGGGTCCGTCGCAATGGACTCCCCACCCCCTCCCAAGGGCCCGCGCTCGTCCGCGCGGGTCGATCCGGACTTGAGAAAGACCACGACCGGCGAGGGCGAGCCCGCAGGTCCAAACCGCCCAGCTTAAGCCCGGCGCCGGCCCCGGCCAAAAATTGGCTGTTCACGAATTGTGTCGGGACGGGCGGCGGGGCGGGCTGGGGTGGGTTTAGGGGAGGCGGGGGGCGACGAGCTTCGAACGGTGTCGCCGCAAGCTCCGGAGGACGGAGCGGCGTTAACCCTCACGACGGCGACTCGGCTGAATGTTTCGTCGACGCGAGGAAGTTGATTGGCCCGGTGGGTCGAACGATGTTCCAAACGGCCAGATGGGGAATCACCGATGAGCGTTTTGAAGGACGACATCGCCGCATTTGAGCGGATGAGGGCGCAGCTCGAAGCCGAACACGACCGCGAGTGGGTCATCTTCCATGGCGGCGCCTACGTGGGCGCGTTCAAGGACTTCGAGGCGGCCGCTGAGGAAGCCCTGGAACGCTTCGACGTCGGCCCCTACCTGATCCGCCAGGTCGGGGCGCCCCCGGTGCAGCTGCCCGGCGGCATGGTGTTCACCCCGGCTCACAGCCTTGGCCCAGGCGGGCTTTAGGAAGGGCAAGGACGGCAAGAGCCCGTCCGACCTGCTCGCCGAACTTGGCCCCACGCTGAAGGTCGACATCGGCCTTCGCAGGTCGCCCGGCGCCGACGGAAAGCCTGACCTCCCGGCGAAGGGCGTGCGCGCGCTCATCGATACGGGGGCCGGCGGCGACTGCATCGACGACGACCTGGCGCGCGAACTCGGCCTGGTCATCCACGAAGAAGGCTACATCAGCGGCGTCGGCGGCCGGCATTGGGCGGCGACCTACATGGCCCGCATCTACGTCCCCAGCCTGGACCGCCTGTTGTTCCAGAGCTTCACCGGCGTCAAGCTGCGCCAGGGCGGCCAATGGCATCGGGTGATCCTCGGGCGGACGTTCCTTCGGCCGTATCGGCTGGTCTACGACGGCGCGGACGGCCAGGTGGAGATCAGCGAGCGGCCGGCCTAGCGGCGTTCGGGCGGGAGGATCGCCGCGCCAAATTCCTGCGGGGGATGCGAGCCTGCCTGCGGAATTCCCCTGCGCCCCTCTCCCAGCCTCTCCCGCGACGCTTCGCGTCCGGGAGAGGCGCGAGGGTGGGATCCTGCCGCCCCTCAATCCTGCTGAGGATGGGAGCCTGCCGCCGAAGCTTGTTCAAGGACGCGCGCGTTCCTCCCCTGTCGCGAAGACGACGGGGGAGGGGGACCGCGAAGCGGTGGAGGGGGCGTGCGCGCCGCGCCGCGGCGAGGGCGTGGCGCGTTTGGCGGTCCTTGAGCAAGCTGCGGAGACAGGCAGGTTGGCCGGCGTGGATTTAAGGGGAGGTGGGGGCGGTAGTTTTGTACGGTGTCACCGTAATCCCACTCGGCGGCCTTACAGCTTTCCGGCGTCGATAAGCGCTGCGAGGTGATCGTTGACGCGGGTCTGCCAGCCCTGACCGAGGCCGCGCAGATGGCGGGCCACTCGGCCGGACAGGCGGATGCTGACGGGAATCGCCGGGTCAGCGGACCTTGGGCGCCCGCGCGACTTGGGGAAGGCCGCCATCTGTTCCGGGGTCAGCACCTCATGCGCCGGACGGGCACGGGCGAAGTCCTCCGCGGTCCATTCGGGATTGTCGGGGTCGGTGAGATCGACGGGCGGCTTACGGGGCATAGCGGCGATACTCCTTGGTGTGGGCGCGGCGCAGGCTGATCGCACGGACGACGTCGCCCCGCAGGGTAAAGGCGAGACAGAATGCCAGGCCGTCGATCAGGCCGTAGCCGCGAAAGCGGGGCTCCACGAAGCGGCCGTCGGGCACGACCACCAGGCCTTCCAGCTCAGCCGCCCGGACGAGCGAGACGCCGTGCTTGGCGATGTTGGCGGCGTCTTTCGCGGGGGTCAAACTCGACGGTCACGATTAAATGTATATACGAAAATTCGGAATTTCAAGGTTGAGTGCGCACGCCATAGCGCCGCGGCGAGGGCGTGCTGCGTTTGGCGGTCCTTGAGGAAGTTGCGGAGGTGGGCGGGCAGGTTGGCCGGCGGGGGTTTAGGGGGAGGTGGGGAGGGGGCCGGGGTTGGGTGCGCTGTCACCGTATCCCACCTGGGGTTGGGTGCACTGTCACCGTATCCGTGGACCTAAGGGAGGGTGTGGCTACGCGTCAGTTTGCTCCGCGACCACGGCACAGCTAACCTTACCTCGTTCGGGGGTGATTATGAGGCTGACGCTAGCTCTAGTGTCGGGATTGGCGCTCGTGGGATGTTCTCAACCCGCACCGTCGACCTCCGCGAATTCCCAGCCCGCTGCACCGCAGCCGCCTGCCGCGGTGGCGACGCCCGTCTCCACGCCAATTCAGGTCAAGGGAAACGCTGTCGAGACAGAAGTGCCGCTTGAGGATGACGGAGGCACGTTCATGGTCCCCGTCTACATCAACGACACCATCGTCCTGAAATTCACCATCGATAGCGGCGCCGCCGACGTGTCAATTCCGGCCGACGTCGCGTCGACCCTAATCAGGGCAGGGACGATCACCCAAGACGATTTCTTGGGTCAGCGCACCTACATGCTCGCGGACGGCACGCCGGTGCCGTCCGCGATATTTCGAATAAGAACGCTGAAGGTCGGAACCCTCGTGCTCCACGACGTGACCGCATCGGTCGCCAATCCGAAGGGGCCGCTGCTGCTTGGCCAAAGCTTCCTATCTCGGCTGTCCACTTGGTCGATCGACAATCAGCGACATGCATTGAGGCTCAAGGCGGCGCCAGGCGAGGCGCAGGTCGCGGCCGCGACGCCACCACCGAATTCACAGGGTCAGGTTGCGGCCGTTGGGACACAAGCAGCGTCCGCCGCGATTGATGGTCGGTCCGATATGCAGTTAACGGCCGTGAAAAGGGCTGCTGACTATTTCGCTGCGTGGTCGGACCCAACGGATCCGGACGGAGTCGGCATCGGCAAATTCTATTGGAGCACCGTCCACTTCTACGGAAAGGACATTCCGCTCAACGACCTGATGTCCCAGAAGCTGGCGTTCGCCCGGCGCTGGCCGTCTCGCTCCTATGTCGCGCGCCCTGCTTCGGTGACCGCGAACTGTTCCGACGAACACGTCTGCATGGTGACGGGCGTCGTCGACTGGCGTGCGACGAACGATGGCTCGGGCCGTCGTTCTACGGGCGTCGCGACCTTCGCAATGGGCTTGCGCGATGGGCTGATCGTGTCCGAAGCCGGCAGCGTGCTGACACGCCAGCCTAGCTAGGCGCTCTCAACAAACGCGCTTCGACGCGCCCCTCAATCCCACCGAGGATGCGAGCCTGCCTCCGCAGCTTGGTCAAGGACGCGCTCTCCGGCGCGCCGCGTTGCGGCGAGGGCGGTCCGCCCTCGTCCTTGAGCAAGCTCCGGAGGCAGGCAGGTTGACCGGCGTGGATTTAAGGGGAGACGGGGGTCCTCTAGGTGATCCCCGCGGCGCTCCAGCTCGCTCGCAGCTGCTCCGTGAATTCAGAGTCCTTTGCTACCGCGTCAGTCTTCTCTGTCTTGTCGAACTCTGCGATGACCCATTCCGCAATCTTCGCGATGGGCGCTCCTGAGATTTCCTTGATTTTGACCGAGCCAAGCTGCGCGGGGGTCGGGTTCTGACTACCGCTCAAACTCCAGCCGAGTGCGGTGAGGACGTGGAAACGCAGGTTATTCTTGTAGATGCGATCGTGCTTCGACCCATTCATGTAGGCCGTGACGGCGAACATCATTTCAGCAGCGACTTGGTATAGTTGAAGCGGATGTGAGGACGCGTCTGTTGGGAAAAGCTCGCTATAAATTGGCTCCTTCATCAAGCTGGTGGGTCGTGCTCTCGCTACTTGAGGCTGCTCTAGCAACAAGGCGGTAACCGCTTGAGCCATGCGATCGATCCCGATGGTCCTCGCCGCTGGTTTTCCAAGATTCTTATAATAATTTCGCCGACGATCATAGTATATATTATGCGACAGGAGAAATATCTCAATATTTCTATGTATTTCCTCCGTACCCCTAAGAGAATGAGGGCGGACCTTTGTTTGATAATTTGTCGCCTTAATGACCTGATTTATGACGTCTTCATCGACGGTCTCTATAATTCTTACCATGACAAGCCTATTATTGTCTACCCCGCCGCCACGTATACATCGATTGATTTCGTAAGATGTTTGGAGGCCGTTTACTATTAGTGGATTCTGAAGATTCATCTTTCCATTACTAAATCCGGCCTTTGTGGCGAGGATCGTTACGCCGTTGTTTAACCACCAAAAATCAATTCCGGGAATGGGTGATCGTAGACTGTTTGCGATGTCCTTGTTCACATCGACGCTTCCTTCGTAATCGCGAACATTCGCGTCGAAGAAGGAGGCGCGGATGGCATCATCGTCGTCGGAGATGAAGCGGCCGTAGTCACTAAGCGACGAGAGCACGATATACGAACTGTTGCTTCCGAAGAGCGGAGAACCTCCGATAGAAAGCTCTGCGGAAACCAGCTTTTGCTGCCCGGCAAGATTATAGAGTTCCGCGGATCCGGCGAACTGAAATGTAGCATCGGCTTTGGGCATGAAGCCGCGAATAGTGTTCTCAAGTGTCTTCGCCTTCGCGATAGCGGAAGGAGGGACGGTGTTTCCCTTGCAGGCGTACCAAACTGAAATCTTTATATTGGGAAATTGCGGCGCCAACGTCTTTGTGACCTGATCCCAGAGTCCGAAGGCATCCACGAGATTCGCCTTGAAAGCTCCCTGACTGTCGGCGTCCTTTTGGAAATCCCGTATCAAATTTGGAAGTGAGGCGGAGATCTTATCAACTGGATTTTCTTTGAAGTTGAGCTCATTCTTCGATTGAATGACGACGAGTTCGAGATCCACTGGATACTTGAATCCGGACAAGTCGGTATCGTCTGAAATCAATACGCGATTGACGTATATAAATACGCTATCAATTCCCCCGTCCTGGCCGCCATCGACGATCCTGTCCTCGATTTCTTCAATAGATGGGTCGTAACTATTCAAAATAACATCGGCGGAGAACACTTCGAATGCGTCATCGTCGCTGAGGGTTGTGTCATAGGTTGCGCGCCGTTGGGCGAAGACGCTCTCCAGCAGTTCTCTTGCAGCCATTTCCCGGTCATCCCCTCTTCTCTGGCGGCCAATCAGGGCACGTGAATGATAGCAATGCCAAGGGCAATTCGGCCTCTGATCCCTGGTACTCGGAACTTCTCAAATCGGGCCTCGCGGTTCCCATTCCGTTCCACCCCGATTCCGGCTAATGCTCAGCCGTGAGCCTCACCCCCGCCAGCCTCGATCTCGCGCCTGCGCTGGTGGTGCTCCCCGGCCCTCGCGCTGCGGTGGCGGACGCCACCGGGCCTCAGCCCCTCCGCGCGCCCGACGCCCGGGATCTGTTCGAGCAGTGGCCGGTGCTGGTGGCGCATGCGGCGATGACGGCGCGGCGGCTGGGGGTGCATGTGCCGCCTCGGTCGGGGCGCGTGTTCGACGCGCTGGAGCTCTATGCGTTTGCGCGGCCGGCGCGGTTCTGTGCGCCGTCGGCGGCGGGGCTGGCTCAGGCCCTGGGGTTGCCGGAGCCGAAGGGGGCGCCGGCTCAGGCGGTGGCGTTGCGCGAGGTGTGTGGGCTGTTGCTGGCGGAGCTGGCGGCGGCGCCGGAGCCGTCTCGGGAGGAGGCGCTGGCGGTGGCCGAGACCCTGGCGCGGGGCGGGTGGCCGTGGGGGTCGGCGGTGGTGGGCGCGCTGCGCTCGGCGCCGGTGGGGAACATGTTCCGCACGTCCGGGCTCGACGCCTGGGCGCGGCTGGCCGAATGGGAGGCCGAGGCGCCGCCGGGGGAGGCGGGCTCGAAGCCGGTGTCGGGGGAGGCCGCCGCGGCGCGGCTGGTGGAGCTGCTGGCGCGCTCGGGGCTCGACGAGGCGCGGCCGGCGCAGGCGGAGTTCGCCGCTGAGGCGGCCTGGGCGTTCTCGCCCCGGGAAAAGGAGGGGGAGCCGCGGATGATGCTGGCCGAGGCCGGCACGGGGATCGGCAAGACGCTGGCCTATCTGGCGCCGGCCTCGCTGTGGGCCGAGGCCAACGGGCCGGCGGTGTGGGTCTCGACCTACACCCGCGCGCTGCAGCGGCAGATCGAGCGGGAGAGCCACGCGCTGTTTCCAGATCCTCCCCACAGGGGGAGGTGGCCCGAAGGGCCGGAGGGGGTTCCATCCGCGGAATCAGGTGGGCTCCAACCCCCTCAGTCGCTTCGCGACAGCCCCCCCAGAAGGGGGGCATCTAGACGCGTCGTGGTGCGCAAGGGGCGGGAGAACTACCTGTGCCTGCTGAACTTCCAGGAGGCGGTGAACGCGGCCCAGCTGGGCGGCGGGGACCTGGTGGGGATGGCGCTGGCCTCGCGCTGGGCGCGGGCGACCAGGGACGGGGACATGACCGGCGGGGACTTCCCGGCCTGGCTGCCGTCGCTGTTTTCGGTGGGGCCGGCGTCGCAGGCCAGCCCCGCGAACCTGGTGGATAGGCGCGGCGAGTGCATCCACGCCGGCTGCCAGCACTATCGGACTTGTTTCGTGGAGAAGGCGATCCGCGGCTCGCGGCGGGCGGACATCGTGATCGCCAACCATGCCCTGGTGCTGACCCAGGCCGCGTTCGATGGGGCCCGCGCGGCGCGGGGGTCGAAGGCCGACGGGGAGACGACGCAGCTGAAGCGCATCGTGTTCGACGAGGGTCACCACCTGTTCGACGCCGCGGATTCGGCGTTCGCCGCGGCGCTGTCGGGGGCGGAGGCCGCGGAGCTGCGGCGCTGGATCCGCGGGCCGGAGGGGCGCGGGCGGCGCGGGCGGGGCCTGGAGGCCCGGCTGATGGAGGTGCTGGGCGACCATGAGGCGGCGGCAGGCGCCCTGATCGCGGCGACCCGGGCGGCCGTGGCCCTGCCGGGCGAAGGCTGGTCCGGGCGGATCGCGCCGCCGAACGGGGAGGTGAACCCGCTGGGGCCGGTGGAGGCCTTCCTGGTGGCGGTGCTGGAGCAGCTTAGGGCGCGGGCGGCGCCCAGCGAAGTGGGGATGGAATGCGCGGCCCGGCCCGCCCTGGACCTGGTGCGGCAGACGGCGCGGGCGGCGGCCGAGGGGCTGGCGGCGATCGAGGCGCCGCTGGTGGCGTTGGCTCGACAGTTGGAAGACGTGCTGGACGCCGAGGCCGCGACGCTCTCGGCGGCGGACCGGGCTCGTATCGAAGGGGCTTTGAGGGGGCTCGATCGGCGCGCGCGGATGACCCTCCCGGCCTGGCGCTCGATGCTGCGGGCCATCGACGAGGACAGCGAGGACGACCCGGACTTCGTGGACTGGTTCGACGCGACGTTCCTCTATGGGCGCGTGGTGGACGCGGCCTGCCGGCGGCACTGGGTGGACCCGACCGAGCCCCTGACCAATGCGGTGATCGCGCCGGCGCACGGGGTGCTGGTGACCAGCGCGACGCTGGCGGACGCGACGCTGGACGATCCCTTCGCGCTCGCCGAGATGCGCACGGGGGCGGCGCGCCTGCCGGACCGGCCGAAGACGCTGAAGCTCGCCTCGCCCTTCGACTATGCGAGCCAGGCCCGCTGCTTCGTGGTCACCGACGTGGGGCGCGAGGACCCGCGCCAGGTGGCCGCGGCCATGCGCGAGCTGTTCCTGGCGGCCGGCGGGGGCGGCCTTGGGCTTTTCACCGCCATCCGGCGGCTGCGCGCGGTGCACGAGAAGATCGCCGCGCCCCTGGCCGACCAGGGGATCGCGCTCTACGCCCAGCACATCGACGGCGAGGTGGGCTCGCTGGTGGACATCTTCCGGGCCGAGGAGGACGCCTGCCTGCTGGGCACCGACGCGGTGCGCGACGGGGTGGACGTGCCGGGGCGGTCCTTGAGGCTGCTGGTGTTCGACCGGGCGCCCTGGCCCCGGCCCGACATCCTGCACAAGGCCCGCCGCGCCCGGTTCGGCGGCAAGGGCTATGACGACGCCGTGGCCCGCGGGCGGATCGCCCAGGCGTTCGGGCGGCTGATCCGGCGGGCCGACGACAAGGGGGTCTTCGTGATGCTCGACCCGCAGAGCCCGACGCGGCTGTTCTCCGGCCTGCCCGAGGGCGTGGAGCTGCAGCGCGTGGGCCTGGTGGAGGCGATCGAAGGGGTGGCGGCGTTCCTGGGGACGGCGCCTGAGGACTAGGTCCACGAACCTACCTCCCGCCGCTGCGCGGGGGAGGTGAGGTGGGGGCTCAGTTGGTCAGCGCCCAGCCGAGGGCGGCGAGGATCATGGTCCAGCCGGTCCTGGTCCCCTTGGCGTAGTCTTCCAGGACGCCGTCGTGGGTGAGGGTGAGCTCGCAGCCGTCGCCGGACGGGGCGAAGTCGAGGGTGACCTTGCTGGCCTGCAGCGAGAACCTGGGCACCGTGAACTCGAAGACCAGACGCCGGGGGCGGTCGATCTCGAGGTAGGTCCCGACGTGCTCGATGTCGCCCATGTCGGGGCGGCGGTCGGTGAAGGTGAAGCGGCCGCCGACGCGCGGGTCGGTCTCGGCCCGGATCATCTGGCCGGTGGGCGTGGCGAACAGGAACTGGCCGGCGATCTTCGGGTCCAGCCAGGCGTCGAAGACCCGTTCCGGCGGGACCTCGTAGCGGTGGGTGGCGGTGACCTGCACGCTCTTGGCGGCGGTGTCGCTCATGGCGGCGGCTCCTTGAGGATGGCGTCGAGCCTGGCCAGGCGCCAGGCCCACAGCTTGCGTTGCTCGTCGATCCACTGCGCGGCCTCGTCGAGCGGGGCGGGGTTGAGGGTCAGGATGTGCTCGCGCCCCTCGATCCGGCGGCGGACCAGGCAGGCGCGCTCCAGCATGCGGATGTGCTTGGAGACCGAGTTCAGCGAGATGGCGAAGGGGGCCGCCAGGTCCGTCACCCGCGCCTCGCCGCCGGCCAGCCGGGCGAGGATGGCGCGGCGGGTGGGGTCGGCGAGGGCGGTCAGGGTGGCGTCGAGCATCATTCACCCATAAGGGTGAATGATGGGCGTGGCAAGCGCCGGGCCGGCGCCAGGAAGACCTCCCCCGTAGCGGCAGCGTGCGGGGGAGGTGGCAGCGAAGCTGACGGAGGGGGCGCTGGGGCCGTGCGCCGAGCTTGCGGCAGCGCCCCCTCCACCGCTTCGCGGTCCCCCTCCCCCGTTTCACGGGGGAGGTTTCTTACGCTGCGACCTGCAGCTGTTCGAAGAGGTCGGCGGGGAAGGGGGAGACGTAGGGGGCGACGCCGAGCTGGCTGCGGACCTGGTCCAGCGGCCGGGCCCAGACGGCTTCCCAGTCGACGCCCAGGAGCGGCGGGGTGCGGCGGCCGTGGGCCCAGGCCGTCAGGATGGTCTGCAGCATCAGCGGGCCGCCCTCGGGGCGCTCGAAGGCCACGCGGGTCAGGACCATGCCCAGGAACATCGCCGAATAGTGGTGGCCGAACTGGGCGAGCTGGAAGGCCGAGATGGCCACTTCGTGCAGGGCGGTGGTCCGGTAGCCGGCCAAGATGTGCCACAGGTCGTGGCACTGCAGGATGCGCGCGTTGAGGTAGTCCAGCGGGGCCGGCAGCCTGTCGAGGCCCAGCGCCTCGCGGTCCAGCACCTCCAGGTCGAAGCCGTTGTCGACGACGAGCGCGTGGAAGGCGCCGCCCAGGGAGTCGGCCGGGCAGCGGGCGAGCGCCTCGATCGTGAACCTGCGCGGATAGCCCTGGGCGACCGCGGCGGTGGCGCCGGGATAGGCCAGGCAGGCCTTGCCGATCCGCGTCGAAAGCGCCGGGGCGACGAGGCCGGCGAGCGCGGCGGTCTTGGTGGTGAGGTTGACGGCTTCCAGGCCCGAAGGCGGCTCGCCCAGCAGCTGCCAGAGCGCGGTCCAGAAGGCGGGCGGGATCGGCTGGGGCCGGCGGTTGATCTCGGTGGGCACGGCCGGCGCGCCGACCGGCTCGCCCAGGTAGCCCTCGGCCACCGCGTCGTAGATGCCGGGGATGCGCTCGGGCGCGGCCGCCGCGCCGTGCAGCCACAGCGCGGCCAGGGCCTTCAGGTCGGCGCCCTGGGCGGCCTTGAGGCGGGCGCCGAGGCCGCGGGCGGCGTCGTCGTCGGCGCCGTCCTGGGCCAGGGCCTCGAAGCCGGCGCGTTCCTGGTCGTCGCTCATCGAATCGGCCCCATCGCCGCCGATGGGGCGCTGCGACTATTGCGCTTTTGTGTCTGGGGCTTCGGACTGCTCCGCAGGCGGACGAAGGTCGCGGCCGAAGTTCGGGGCCGCGCTCTCCTGGCCCGCGGCGATGATGCCGCGCCGGATCTCGCGGGTGCGCGAGAAGAGGTCGAAGAGCTTGTCGCCCTCGCCCCAGCGGATGGCGCGGGAGAGCGCCTGCAGGTCCTCGGTGAAGCGGCCCAGCACCTCGAGCACCGCGTCCTTGTTGGTCAGGAAGACGTCGCGCCACATGGTCGGGTCGGAGGCGGCGATGCGGGTGAAGTCGCGGAAGCCGCCGGCGGAATACTTCATCACCTCGCCCTGGGTGACGCCCTCCAGGTCGGCGGCGGTTCCGACGATGTTGTAGGCGATCAGGTGGGGCAGGTGGCTGGTGACGGCCAGCACCAGGTCGTGGTGCTTGTCGTCCATCAGCTCGACGTGGGCGCCCAGCGCCGTCCAGAAGTCGGTCAGCCGCTCGACGGCGGCGGCGTAGGGGGCGGCCCCTTGGGCGTCATCTGGGCGGGCCTGGGGCGTGAGGATCACCCAGCGGTGCTGGAAGAGCTCGGCGAAGCCGGCGTCGGGGCCGGACTGCTCGGTGCCGGCGATCGGGTGGCCGGGGACGATGAGGCAGGTCTCGGGGAGCGCCGCGGCCAGGGCCTCGCCGACCGCGGCCTTGACCGAGCCTACGTCGGTGACCGTGACGCCAGGCGCCATGCCGGGCGCGGCGGCGCGGGCGGCGGCCTCCATGGCCATGACGGGCACGGCGAAGACCACCAGGTCGGCGCCGCGGACCGCCTCGGCCGGGTCGTCGGTGACCTGGTCGGCGAAGCCCAGGGCCTCGATCCGCGCGCGGGCCTGCGGCGACGCATCGGCGACCGCGACCTCGCCCACCGCGCCGGCGGCGCGGGCGGCCAGGATCACCGAGGCGCCGATCAGGCCGCAGCCGATGACGGCGATCCGGGCGTAGATCGGCTCGCTCATGAGGCGGGCGCGGGCGTCTTGACGGCCATGAACTCGGCCAGGGCCTCGACCAGGGCGCGGTTGTGCGCCTCGAGCCCGATGGTGATCCGCAGGTGGTCGGGCAGGCCGTAGAGGCCGACGCCGCGGACCAGCAGGCCCCGGGCGCTCAGGAAGGCGTCGGCGTCGGCCGCCGTATGCCCGGCGGTCTTCGGGAAGCCCACCAGCACGAAGTTGGCCGCCGAGGGTCCCACCACCTCCAGGCCCAGGCCGCCGAGCTGCTGGGTGAGCCAGGGCCGCCAGGTCTCCATCAGGTCGAGGGTGGCCTGCTGGAAGTCCTCGTCGGCGAGCGCCGCGACCGCGGCGCGCTGGGCGGGAATCGAGGTGTTGAACGGCAGGCGGATGCGGTCGACCGCCGCGGCGATCTCGGCCGGCGCATAGGCCCAGCCGATCCGCAGACCCGCCAGGCCATGCAGCTTGGAGAAGGTGTGGGTGACCACGACGTTGGACGCGCCGCGGGCCAGGTCGAGGCCGTCGTCGAAGGCCTCGTCGAGGGCGAACTCGCCATAGGCGCCGTCGAGCACCAGCACGACGCTGGGCGGCAGGGCCTCGTGCAGGCGGCGGACCTCGGAGCGGGGGATCCAGGTGCCGGTGGGGTTGCCGGGGTTGGCGATGAACACCAGGCGCGTGCGGCCGTCGACGCAGGCCAGGATCTCGTCCACGTCGATGGTGTAGTCGGGCTCGGCGGCGCGGCGCACCTGGGCCTGGCAGGCGTAGGCGCCGATGGCGAAGGCCGCGAAGCCGTACTGGCCCTGGACCATGTTGTCGCCGGGCTCGAGGAAGGTCTGGTTGAGCAGCTGGAACACCTCGTCCGAGCCGCAACCGAAGATCAGCCGCTCGGGCTCCAGCCGGTAGCGCTCGGCGATGGCCGCGCGCACGATGCTGCACCGCGGGTCGGGATAGAGGTGCAGGGACCGCTCGGCGGTCTCGAAGGCCGCCTGCGCCTTGGCCGACGAGCCCAGGGGGTTCTCGTTGGCCGACAGCTTGATCGGCTCGGCGACCCCCGCGACCGTGGCCCGGCCGGGCACATAGGCGTGGATGTCGAGGATGCCGGGCTTGGGGAGCGGCCTTTGTGCCGCGGCGCGGTCGAGGGTCTGGGCTTCGTCGGACATGGGCACTTGGAGATGCGGGCGTGGCGCCGTCTTGGGCGAGGG
>Ga0105240_10002346_pt1 | contig 30550 bp, 29 predicted proteins | sample KBSC54metaG_FD_80426 | JGI IMG/M metagenome (GOLD analysis project Ga0105240, IMG submission 80426) | Corn rhizosphere microbial communities from Kellogg Biological Station, Michigan, USA - KBS C5-4 metaG | ecosystem: Host-associated > Plants > Roots > Rhizosphere > Soil | place: Michigan, USA... | reverse complement strand
TGGGGAATTCCTTCGTGCGGCAGTGGGATGGCCCGGCTATTCTCCCGCCCGCGCCACGGTAAAGGCGTCGGACAGTTGGCGGAAGTCTTGCAGGACGATTCCGATACTGCACCGCTTGCGAGCTCGCACAGAAGAAGGACGCCGTTCACGCACCATGCAGCCCGAAAGATCGCTCCGGTTTCTCCTGTGGCTCGTCGCGACGGGCTTCTTCATGCAGACGCTGGATACGACCATCGTCAACACGGCGCTGCCCTCGATGGCACTCAGCCTGGGGGAAAAACCCCTGCGGATGCAGTCGGTGGTGATCGCATACGCCCTCACCATGGCGATGTTGATTCCGGCTTCGGGTTGGCTGGCGGATCGATACGGGCTGCGGCGCGCTTTCATGACCGCGATCGTGCTGTTCATCGCGGGATCGGCGTTATGCGCGGCCTCACGCAGTCTGCTGCAGCTCACGGCTTCGCGCGTCGTCCAGGGCGCGGGCGGCGCGATGTTGCTCCCCGTAGGACGTTTGGCTGTGCTGCGCGCATATCCGCGCGAGCGATTGCTTCAAGCCATGAGCATCGTAGCTGTGCCTGGCCTGGTCGGGCCCCTCATAGGCCCCACCCTCGGCGGCTGGCTGGTGGAGATTGCCTCCTGGCACTGGATCTTTCTCATCAACATTCCGATTGGTCTGGCCGGCTGCGCAGCCACCGCCTACTTCATGCCAGACCAGCGCATGCCCGCAGTTCCGCGGTTCGATCTGGGCGGCTACGCATTGCTCGCCACAGGCATGGTCGCGACCTCGTTTGCCCTCGATGGCCTTTCCGAGCTGGGATTTCAACATGCGACGGTGCTCATGCTGTTGATCTTCGGGCTCGTGAGTCTGGTCGCCTATTGGCTCCGGGCGGCTCAGCAGCCGCAACCGCTCTTTCCACCCCGGATTTTCGAAACCCACACCTTCAGCATCGGCCTGCTGGGCAACTTGTTCGCGCGCCTGGGTAGCGGCAGCATGCCGTTTCTGGTCCCGCTGCTGCTGCAGGTGAGCCTCGGCTACACACCATTCCATGCCGGCATGCTGATGCTGCCGACATCGATTGCGGCGATCTCGTCAAAGCAACTCGTGACGCCGCTCATCATGCGTGTGGGTTACCGCCGGACGCTGGTGGTCAACACCGTGCTCGTCGGGGCGGGAATGGCGAGCTTTGCGCTCATTTCGCCCACGCAGCCGCTGTGGCTCATGATCATTCAGCTGTTGTTTTTCGGCAGCGTGAATTCGCTGCAGTTCACGGCGATGAACACAGTCACGCTGAAAGACCTCCATGGCACCGATGCGAGCAGCGGCAACAGTCTGCTCTCGATGGTGCAGATGTTGTCCATGAGCCTGGGAGTCGCCGCCGCCGGTGGTCTGTTGACCACCTTTGTCGATGCATATGGACGCGAGCGCAACCTGCTCGCGTTCCATTACACGTTCATCTGTGTGGGATTGATGACCGCCGCGTCGGCGTGGATCTTCTGGCAACTTTCCCCTGAGGTGCGGGTGGACCACCGCAAAGAGGAAGAGCCGCCAGAGATGGGGTGAGAGATCGGCTGACGGTCAGTTCCCGGATGCGAGCGCCGCGCTCACTATTGTTTGCGCTTCCTCTATCAGGAGTTGGAGGTGATTGGCGTCGCGGAAGCTCTCCGCGTAGATCTTGTAGATGTCCTCGGTGCCCGACGGACGCGCCGCAAACCAGCCCTTCTCGGCAATCACCTTGAGGCCGCCAATGGGCGCATCGTTTCCCGGCGCGCGGGTCAGGATGCTCTGGATGGTCTCGCCGGCCAATTGCGTCGATTTCACCTGCTCCGGCGAGAGTTTTGCCAGGAGCTTTTTCTCAGCAGGAGTGGCGCGCGCATCGACTCGGTCCGAAAAGGACTCACCAAACTCCCGGGTCAGGTCGCGGTAGACCTCGCCGGGATTTTTGCCGACACGGGCCGTAATCTCGGCGGCAAGCAACGCGGGTATGATGCCGTCCTTGTCGGTAGCCCACACAGCGCCGTCCCTGCGCAGGAAAGTCGCCCCCGCGCTCTCCTCACCTACAAAGCCGAGCGAGCCGTCCATCAGGCCAGCGACGAACCATTTGAAGCCCACCGGCACCTCGTACAACTTTCGCCCGAGCTTTCCCGCCACACGGTCGATCATCTGGCTGCTGACCACTGTCTTGCCGACCGCCATCTCTTTGCGCCATTGCGGACGATTTTGATACAGGTAGTACGCCGACACCGCCAGGTAATGATTCGGCGGCAGCAATCCGGTGCTGCGGGTCACGACTCCGTGCCGATCGTGATCCGTGTCACAGGCAAACGCGACATCAAAACGGTCCTTCAGTCCGATCAGGCGCTGCATGGCCGACGGTGAGGAAGGATCCATGCGGATGCGGCCATCCCAATCGACGGTCATGAAGCGGAAGGTGGGATCGACTTCCTCACTCACCACAGTGAGGTCGAGCTTGTAGCGCTCCGCGATGGGCGCCCAGTAGTGCACGCCGGCGCCCCCGAGCGGGTCCACTCCCATGCGCACCTTCGAGCCCCGGATGGCATCCATGTCGATCACGCTGGCCAGGTCGCCCACGTAGGCATTCAGATAGTCATGCCTGTGTGTCGTCGGACTGCGTAGCGCTTTCTCGTAAGGAATACGCTTCACGTCGCGCAGCTGCTGTTGTATCAATGTGTTCGCGCGCGTTTCGATCCACCCGGTGATGCCTGTATCCGCCGGGCCCCCATTGGTGGGGTTGTACTTGAAGCCGCCGCTCTCTGGAGGATTGTGCGAAGGGGTGATGACAATGCCGTCAGCAAGCCCTGTCTGGCGGCTTCGGTTATGAGTCAGGATCGCATGCGAGATGGTTGGGGTCGGTGTGTACTCATCGTTCTCGGCAATCATCACCTCGACGCCGTTCGCCGCCAACACTTCGAGGGCGCTCGCGCAAGCAGGCTCCGACAGCGCGTGCGTATCCATGCCAAGGAACAATGGACCATTGGTTCCCTGTTGCTTGCGATACTCGCAGATGGCCTGCGTGATGGCGAGGATGTGCCACTCGTTGAAGGCGCCGTCGAATGCCGAGCCACGATGCCCGGAGGTGCCGAAAGCAACTCGCTGGGTGGCGGCGGTCGGATCGGGGATGACCGTGTAATAGGCGGTGATCAGCTTCGGGACGTTCACCAGGATGGCGAGCGGGGCCGGCTTTCCGGCGAGGGGATTCAGTTTCATTGTCGACTACCTCTTCGCACTTCGTATCCGCACGCTTCCTCGACCTTCAACGTCAGCGTGTCGTCCCTCAATCTTAGACGAAACGCAAGGTTGGAACATTTTCCCGTTCGCGCCGTTGAGCTTGCCTATGGACCGAGTCATTACCGAGCATGTTGCCCCGTCAGCCAGCCCAACCGTGGTGTCGGCGGCGGGCCCGCACGGTCCCTTGGAATCCGCCAGGTCAGCTGTATCCTGGGCTGCCATCATCGCGGGAGCCGTTGTCGCGGCATCCGTCTCCCTCATTCTAATGGCATTGGGCTCGGGCTTGGGACTGGCTGCGGTATCCCCATGGCCCTCCAGCGGCGCATCACTGAAGACTTTCTCGGTCATGACAGCGATCGCCATCATTGTCGTGCAATGGCTCGCTTCGGGGGTCGGCGGCTACATTACCGGCCGCCTGCGCACGAAGTGGGTGGGAACGCATACTCACGAGGTCTTCTTCCGCGATACTGCCCATGGGTTCATTACCTGGGCACTTTCCACCGTTATTGTCGTTGGGCTGCTCGCATCGGCGGCCGGCTCTCTGGCGGAAAGAGCCAGTGGCGCTGCAGCAAGCACAGTCGGCGCGGTGAGCCCGTATTACGTCGATATGTTGTTTCGACCCGAGCACCCTGACTCCAACACCCCGGCTTCCACTGCCGACGCGCGGGTGGAAGCCACTCGGATCCTGGCCAGGGTGTTGAGCACTGGAGATGTGCCAGCAAGTGATCGCGCCTACCTCGCGCAGTCGGTAGCAGCCCGAACCGGACTGTCGGAGTCCGACGCTCAAAAACGTGTCGATGACGTCATCTCGCAGGTGCAGGCGGCAGAGACCAAGGCTCGCGAGGCAGCCGATGCCGCCCGCAAAGCGAGCTCGGCAGCGGCGATTTTCACGGCGCTATCGATGGTGATCGGAGCCTTTATCGCTTCCGTATCAGCAGCCTTGGGCGGGCACTTGAGGGATGAGCATCCTTAGACTAGAGCAACTTGTCGAGGGTCGCCGGCAGTGAGCGCACCCTCTTTCCCGTGGCATGATAGATCGCATTCAAGATCGCGGCGGCTGTTCCGACGATCCCGATTTCCCCAACCCCCTTGACACCCAAGGGTGTCACCTCCGAGTCCGGCTCATCGACAAAGATCACGTCGATGTCATAGATATCGGCGTTCACTGGAACGTGGTACTCGGCGAAATTGTGGTTCATGAACCGGCCGAGGCCGTGATCGATCAGCCCCTCCTCGTGCAGCGCCATTCCCACTCCCATCACGATGCCACCTAGAATCTGACTTCGCGCGGTCTTGGGGTTGATGATTCGCCCGGCCGCAACCGCGCTGACGATGCGCGTGATCCGCACGACTCCCAGCTCCTCATCGACCCTCACTTCGGCGAAGACCGCACTATGGGTAGCGCGCGACTTGTCCTTGCCGGCCAGGTCGCCCGACGGCGTCACCTCCACCTCGATGGGCTTTTCGATCCTGCCCTTCGCGGCCCGCAACTTTTCGGCAACCTGTTGGCAGGCCGCTTGCACGGCGGCCCCGATGGACGCTGCCGTCCGGGAGCCGCCCTCGACCGGGGACTTCGGCAAATCGCTGTCGCCCAGCCGTACGGTGATCTTCTCCAGCGGCAGCCCGAGTGTATCCGCCGCAACTTGCGCCATGACCGTGTAGGTGCCGGTTCCAATGTCAGAAGTCGCTGCGGACACTTCGATCTCACCACCAGGTAGCAGCTTCACGCGCGCGGGCATCTTCTGGTACAGCGCTTCCCACATTCCGGTTGCAACTCCCCATCCGACGAGCTCCCGTCCCTCCCGCATGGATCGCGGCTCCGCGGTTCGCTTGCGCCATCCGAACGCTGCCGCGCCCTGCAAGTAGGCCGCGCGCAAAGCTTTAGAAGTGAACGGCGAATCCTCCATGGCGTTCTTGTCGGAATAGTTGGTCAGACGGAACTGCAACGGGTCGATGCCCGCCTCATACGCCATTTCATCGATGGCCATCTCGAACAGAGTCATGCCGGTCGCCGCACCCGGAGCACGCATATCACCGCTCGTGTAAGTATCGATGCGCGCGATGGTCGACTCGGCTGCTGCGTTGGGGCACGCGTAATTCATCAAGCCCCAGTCGCAAACGGTCTCCATGTTGTCCTCGAAGCGCGAGGTGGAGGTCGTTGCATCGTTGACGATCGCCTGCAATCGGCCGGTTTCATCTGTGGCCAGGGCTACCGATTGGACGGCTTCCGGGCGATGGACGTGGCTGAACATCTGCTGCCGCGTCAACACCACTCTTACCGAGCGCGCCAGTTTCTTCGCCGCGAGAGTGGCCAGGTAGGTCTGATATTGCGGCCGCAGCCCGGAGCCAAACGCACCCCCCACGTACTGATTCATGACACGCACGTCCTCGAGCGCAAGCCCGAAGGCGTGCGCCAGATAACGCTGCACGTTCTGCGAGCCCTGACTCTTGTCATAGACGGTGATCTTTCCACCGCCCTCCCAGACGACGGTGCTGGCATGCATTTCCATAGGATTGTGGAAATGTATCGGTAGATGGTACTCGGCGGAGAGCTTGCGGGAGGCCCGCGCGTACGCGGATCTGGCGTCGCCCCGGTTTTGGGGCTGCTCGAACATGGGGCGTTTTTCCCGCGGCACGAATCGCTCGTCCAAGGCGGTACGAAAGTCCGTGTTGTGTGCCTCCGCCGCGTATTCGACCTCGACCAGGGAAGCGCCATACCGTGCCGCCTCGAGCGTCTCGCCGACAACCAGCGCGACCGGCTGCATGTTGAAAAGTATCCGCTCGTCGTAGAGCGGCCGAAAAGGCCGCCCCGGTGGAGCAACGTCGTCTTTGTAGCAGCTGTCCGATTGTGGCGTATCCGGGCGATTGAGATGGGTGATCACCTCGACGACCCGCGGTACTTCGCGTGCGGCATGGTCGTGTATGGCCACGATGCGACCTTTGGCGATCGCGCTGGAAACAACCCAACCGTACAGAAGATCGGGCGCCGGATGCTCGGCCGCGTAGCGTGCACGCCCGGTTACCTTGGCCACGCCATCCACGCGATTGACAGGATCGCCGATCCGCACGCCTGTGCCACTCGAGATAGCCATCACTGCACTCTCAACTGATGCGTTTATCGAATAGTGACTGCGGCGTACCGTTTGCCGCCTGCTCCAGCGCCCGAATGATTGCGCGGCGCGCCAACTCGATCTTGAAGTCATTATCGCCGTGGCCTACCGCGCCATCGAGCAGAGCATTGGCTGCGTTCGCGAAAACTTCGCGGGAGACCTGCTCGCCAGCGAGACCACTTTCAGCAACAGGCGATCTCCAAGGCTTGTGCGCGACACCGCCAAGGGCGATGCGTGCCTCAGATATCCGCTTGCCGTCGAGCCGCAAAGCGACCGCGACAGAGACCAAAGCAAATGCGTACGACAGACGGTCGCGCAGTTTCAGATAGGTATAGTGCTCACTGAAATCCTCGGGTGGCAGGTCAATTGCCGTCACCAACTCACCGGGGCGCAGCCGGTTGTCGAGCCAGGGTTTGTCATCCGGCAGTCGATGGTAGTCGGTGAGGGGAATGACCCGGTCGCCGGCAGGTCCGGTAATCCGGACCTGGGCATCCAGTGCAGCCAGCGCCACGCACATGTCCGACGGGTGGGTCGCAATACACTGGTCGCTCGCGCCCAGAATGGCGTGAATACGGTTCACACCCCCTAGCGCCCCACAGCCCGAGCCGGGCTCCCGCTTGTTGCACGCCGTCGCCCGATCGTAGAAGTAATAACAGCGCGTACGTTGGTTCAAGTTCCCGCCGTTGGTGGCCGCATTACGCAGCTGCGGGCTGGCCCCGGACAGAATGGCGGCCGACAGCAATGGATAATGGCGCGCTACCCTGGGGTCATACGCGGTCTCGGAATTCGTGGCGAGCGCACCCAGCCTGAGGCCACCGCCTTCCAGGTCCTCGATCTTTTTCAGCGGCAATCGGTTGATGTCGATCAAGCGCTCGGGCTGCTCGACGTTCTCCTTCATCAGATCGACCAGATTGGTTCCGCCGGCAAGAAAGCGGGCATGCCGGGTGGCACCTTCGCGGACCGCTTCGGTGATCCCGGTCGGTCGGGCGTAGCTGAAGGGATTCATCGGGCGCCCTCCTGCTCGAGCACCTCCATGATCGCGTCCGTGATGTTGGTATAGCAGCCGCAGCGGCATAGATTGCCGCTCATCGATTCACGCACTTCGTCTCGCGTGCGCGCGTGGCCTTCGTTGATGAGTCCTTGCGCGGAGCAAATCTGGCCGGGGGTGCAGTAGCCACACTGGAGAGCGTCGTGGTCCATGAATGCCTGTTGCAGCGGGTGCAAGCGATCGCACACCGCGAGCCCCTCGATCGTCGTGACCTGCGCGCCGTCCTTGCAAATCGCCAGCGCCAGGCAACTGTTGATTCTCTTGCCGTCCACCAGCACGGTACAGGCGCCGCATTGGCCGTGATCACAGCCCTTCTTGGTCCCGGTGAGATGCTCGTGCTCGCGCAGAAGATCCAACAGCGTGACCCAAGGCTCGATCGCGTATTGCCGCGGCTTTCCATTGACGGTCAGGCGTAAGGTCAGCGTGTCGCGAGTGACAACGGCGTGGTCGGATGTGTCGTCGTGTGTCCGCGTGTCCATGATCCGCCTGCCAGGTTTCAAGCCTTGCGATAGACTTGCGTTAAGCCAGCAAGCCCGGTTCCCGAAGCGCCCCACTATGCCAACCCAGTCTCCCACGCCGCCGCTGCGGCTCGGAATTCTCAGTACGGCGAAAATTGCCCGCCTGTTTGCAGCCGGGGTGCGTTCCTCGGCCACCCTCACAGTGGCCGCCGTCGCGAGTCGCGATCCCGCCAAGGCAGAGCAATTCGCGCGCGAAATGATGATCCCGCGTCACTACGGCTCCTACGAGGACCTGCTCGCCGACCCCGAGATCGATGCGATCTACAACCCCTTGCCCAACAGCCTGCACGCCGAGTGGTCGATCCGGGCGGCCGCGGCTCACAAACACGTCCTTTGCGAAAAACCTTTGGCGGTCAGCGCGGCGCAGGCACACGCGATGTTTGCGGAAGCGGAACGCAATGGAATCTATCTCGTGGAAGGCTACCCGTACCGCGCGCAACCCCAGACGCTGAAGCTGCAGGAGCTGCTGGACTCCGGCGCGCTCGGCCCCGTGCAAATGCTGCAAGCCGGCTTTGGGTTCACCATGAACAACGAGACCAACATTCGCATGGCTCCCGCCCTCGGCGGAGGAGCATTGCTGGATGTTGGCGTCTATCCCGTCAGCCTGGCGCGGATGGTGGCGAAGCAACGACCCTCGCGGGTCACGGCTTGGGCTCAATGGACCAACACCGGTGTCGACCGGACGTTGGTCGGCACGATCGAGTTTCCTGGCGGCTTGCTGGCGCAGATCGCGGGCAGCTTCGCCACCCATGTGTACCGTCAGGCACTCATCGCCGGACCTGGGGGAGTGATCCAGACGACCTTCATCAACCATCCGACGGCTGCGAATCCGCCGGTGCTGCACTTCAGGCATGGCAGCGCGGATGCACCGGTGGAGGTCATCGAATTGCCCGCTACCAACGGCTTTCTCGCCGAGGCCGAATCGTTCGCGCGGCTCGTGCGCGGCGGTTGGTCGCAGTGGACCGGGGCGACTCCGGCGGAGTCGATTGACATCATGTTGACGTTGGAGGCGCTTCTGGAGAGCGCCCACAGCGGAAAGCCGGTGACGATTGCAGCGCCTTGAGCAGCTGCTGGCCCGCTGCTCCTCAGCGGTCCGTCACAATCAGCTGCATCGCTATATCATGAGGTTGCGGATAGATCGTCGGCAACTCAGCCTCCGCAAAACCCAGCCCGACGCGAAACGGCCGCGGCGCCAACGCGGCAATCGTGCGGTCATAGTAACCACCACCGTATCCCAGGCGATACTGCTCGCTGTCAAACCCAACTAGCGGCACGACCAGCGCATCAGGTATCAACACCTCGCGCTTGATGGGCACCGGAATATTCCAGACTCCGCGTTTCATTCCCATCCCGGGTTCCCACTTCCAGAACTCCACGGGCGCTGCCTTTTCAACCACTACAGGCAGCCCAACCGAGCCGCCAGCCTCTATGTGCTTACGCGCGATGTCCCGGACATCGATCTCGCCGCGCATCGGCCAATAGATCCCCAGCACCGGGTACTTCTTCAGATCGATCGCCGCCAGCAGGTTCTGTTTGGCTTTCTCGCCCTTTTCCTGCCGCACCTTGACAGTGAGGGCCATGCGGGCCGCGATCAATGCCTCGCGCGTACTCTTGCGCCAGGCCCGCACTTCGGGCCAGCTTTTGGCGGCGGCAGGACTGTTGGGCTCGTCGAGCTCGTGCATGTAACAGGCTGGGGAGCTGTACGAGCCCTCGGGGGGCCGTTTGCCCATCGACTCAGGTGGCCATCAGGTAATGACCGCCGACTGATAGTCGCCGGCGCCAACACTGTCGAAGATGTCCCGCTCGTGAATCCAGCGTTGGGTCGACTCGAAGCTCTGGCGCGAGTAAGGCAGGAACACGACCCGCTCGCCCGGCCCGAACAGCCGCACATCGACCCGGTCCCGATAACGCGCCGGCAACTCCTTCGCGAAGAGAGGTTTGTGCTGTTCAGGGGCGAGATCGATGTCGACTTGCGCCCGCTTGAGGGCGCGGAAGTACCGCTCGACATCCTCCAGAGGAGTCAGGGGCGGAATCATGAACGCGCCCATGAAAGTCGCATCCACGACCTTCCGCATGCCGAGCTGCTCGCAAGCGTATAGCGCGGGCCCCCAGACCGTGGTCGCGCCCACATCCCCGTCCAGCGCCGCATCAACGCGCGCCCACGGCATTCCGCCGAACTTCAACTTGATCTCATCACGGCTCAGGAACGGCTCGAGCGCCTGGATAGTGGTGTAGTGGCTACCAGACCGATACCCGACCCCGATTTCCACGCCCGCCAGATCCGCTGGCCGGCGGATCGGCGAGTCGTTCCGAACCATCACGGCCGCGGGCATGACCGAATAGGCGTTCCCCCACATCCGGCCTACGTTCTTTACGACGGCCTCATTCACCGTCCAATGGCAGGCACAGCTGACGTCCGAATGCGTCTCGCCCTTAGCGCCCCCGCCCTTCTGGTACATCTCGTACGCACCCGAGCGGACATCCCGCAACTCGCCGGTCGCCGGATCAATAGCCTTCGGCCGAGTCTCTTCCTCGTCTCCCACGAGGCGATAACTCAGCCCCTCCTCGCGAAAATACCCCTGCTCATCCGCGATCCAGTCGTGCAGGCGCCCATGCGGACGAATGATGAACTCGGCCATTTGTACCCCCTACTCCATGGCCTTATGATCAACGTTCCTTACCCCCTCACGCAACTGCCCACCTCGTGCTCTCCGCCACGCGGAGCCGACGCTTTCGCATGGGTCCCGCTGCGCAGCTTGCGCTGCCGCAGTGTTATCCAGTCATAACCGGCACTCGACTGACTTTTCTACCGGCCCGCCTGCAAGCTTCCCGCACCGAAGCAGCAAAGCAACGCCTGCGCAAAGGAGCATCGAGTGGCAACTCTTCTCACGCATGACGCGTCTGTCACAACTCGACACGCGCTGACCTCACCTTCCCTGCGCACCTGGCTCGCGGAAGACTGGGCCATCCTGTTTTCCCATCCGAACGACTTCGTCAGCTGTGATCTCGAGATGGATCGGTGGGTCGTGATCGCACGGCGCGCCTTCTCGGACCGTCGTGTACGCCCGATTGCCCTCGGCACTGCTGCAACTCGCGATCAGAGCTGGGTAACCCAACTCACCGGCGATGAGCGCGCCGTGCTGCTGGAAGACCCGCGGCAGCATCACTTCGGCCCAGTGGACTTGCAAGCGCCAGTACTGCATGAGGAGATCGAACAGGCAGGACGGCGCTTCGTATTGATCATCGACAACTTGCTGCGCGTGCACAAGACGTTCTCTTATGAGCAGGTGTCCAGCCTGCCCTCCCCGTTGGAGCTGTTGGGCTGGGCGCACGCTCTGCGAGCAAAGCAAGCCGCACGTCAAACCGCAGTCATCGAAAACGGTGGCGCCGGCCGCCAGCTGCCATCCCGCGAAGTCCCCTTATTCGCCGCCCGCCGGCACAAGCACCGGGTCCCCCAGCCCGCCTGCACCCTTTTCCCACGCGCACGCGCAATCTGAGATATCGCCGCGGGTAGTCCCGCGGCCACTCTCCTGGCGAACCCGGCGGCCCCTCTGCCGCAAAGCTTATTCTAACCACGCCGTCATTCGCGTATGATCCGCGCCACGCGCAAGGTTCCCGCAAGGGATTTAAATCGGAACGCGGTGTAAAGCCGCGGCTGCCCCCGCAACTGTAACCGGCGAGCGAGTGTCCATGAATCCACTGAGGCTTCGGCCTTGGGAAGGAGGACCACGAGCCATGACCCGGGAGCCAGGACACCCGCCTCGCGCCGTCGTCCTGTTGCCGGCCGGGGTGTGCTGACGACTGCGGGAGAAACCGTCGCGACGACAGTGTTGAATCGTCGCCTCGGAGTCTCTCGTGCAAAAGTCGCCTTGCCTTTACCTGATCATCGCATTCACCCTGCCGGCTCTGGCCGCCGCAGCAGCGGACGAGTCTGGCGGCGGCACCGTCGTCGTCAGCGCGACCCGTGTGCCAACGCCGGAATCGCAGGTCGCCAGCAGCCTGACCGTCATCACCGCGGACGACATCGCAGCCAAACAAAGTCAGACATTGCCCGATATCCTCAAGGATGTCCCCGGCCTCAATCTCGTACAGACCGGCGGCCCCGGCGGCCAGACATCGCTGTTCATGCGCGGCACAAACGCCAACCACACCAAAGTGATGGTTGACGGCATTGATGTCAGCGATCCCACCAACGTCGATGGCTCACTGGACTTCAGCAGGTTTCTGACCCAGGACATCCAAACGGTTGAGGTTCTCCGGGGACCTCAGAGCGGGCTGTATGGCTCCGACGCCATCGGTGGTGTGATCAACATCATCACGAAAAGCGGAGCGGGACCCGCGCAGCTCACCGCGACGGTACAAGGAGGCTCGTTTGCCACTTTCAACCAGGCGGCGGGAGTGAGCGGCTCGGCCGACCGATTCCATTACGCGGCGAACGTGGAACACTTCCATTCCGGCTCGACACCGGTAACGCCGCTGGAGTTGCTTGCACCGGGCGAGCCGCGCAATAACGACTACTACGACAATCTCGGCGCCTCAACCAAGCTCGGGTTCGACGTAACCAGCCAATTCGACCTCGGGCTCGTGGCTCGATACACAGACAGTCACCTGCGCCTGACGGCCGATGATCCGTTCACCTTCCCGTCAACACCGGAAGCACAGCAGAGCGCAACCAATACTCACCAGGTGTATACACGCGCCACCGCGCACGTACGCACGACGGACGGAACCTTCGAAGAGACATTAGGCGTCGCCTACAGTCTACTGGACTCCTCCCAGTTCACCCCGCCGGCAGACGGCCCACCGGGTTATTTTTCCGGCGAGCGCGTAAAAATCGACTGGCAGGGCAATGTGAAGCTCGCCAGCTCCCAGCTGCTGGTGATCGGCGCCGAGCACCAACGCGATGAGCTGCGCTCACCCGTCTCAGCGGCTCAAACCATCGATTCCGGCTACGCCGAGCTGCAGTCGGGATTCAACGATGTTCTGTTTGATACGCTCAGTGTGCGCTACGACCACAATGATCGCTTCGGGGGACGGGTCACCTACCGCCTGGCGCCGGTCTATGTCATCAAAGGGACGGGAACCCGTCTCAAGGCCAGTGTCGGGACCGGCTTCAAGGCACCGACGCTCGATGAGATGTTCCATAGCTACCCGGTCTTCGGTTTCTTCGCCAATCCCAACCTCGGGCCCGAAAGCAGCCACGGCTACGATATTGGGTTCGACCAGACCCTGGTCAACGGCGCGATCTCGTTCGGCGCGACATACTTCCGCAACAACATCAGCAATCTCATCAGCAACAACGCCGACTTCTCGTCGTACGCCAATGTTGGGCGCGCCCGAACCGAAGGTATCGAGAGCTTCTTGGCCTATCAAGCCACCAAAGCCATCGCGCTGCGGTTTGACTATACCTACACCGAAGCCACCGACGAGATACTCGATCAGGAGCTGCTGCGAAGACCGAAGCACAAAGCCTCGCTGAACGCCGACTGGCAAGCCACCCGCCGACTGTCATTCCACACAACCGTGCTGAGCGTGGGTGACTGGGCGGATGGCAACCGGAATTTCTCCATTCCGCGCTTGCGTGCGCCGGGCTACACGACCGTCGATGCCGCGGCCAATTTCGCTGTTACCAGGAGCCTGACCCTGTTCGGGCGGGTCGACAATCTCTTCAACCGCCGCTACCAGAACCCCACGGGATTCATGCATCCCGGCGTGGGTGCCTACGCTGGAGTGAAGCTGAGTCTTTGATCAGAGGACGCGGCAGCAGTTGCGGCCGTCGTCTTTCGCGCGATAGAGCGCGCGATCCGCGCGATCGAAGATGGTTTCCGGGGTGTCATCACCCCGGAAAATCGTGATTCCGCAGGATGCGGTCACGACCACCGGCTTATTGTGGAAATGAAACCCCAGCTTCTCGATGCCGGTGCGAATCTTGTCGGCCGTCGCCGCAGCTTGCGAGGCGTCGGTGCCCGTGAGGATCATCACGAATTCCTCACCACCATAGCGCGCCACGAAATCCGTCCCGCGCACGTGCTGAGCGAGATGTTGCGCAATTATCCGCAACACCTTGTCACCGGCACTGTGTCCGTAGGCGTCATTGATCTCCTTGAACCTGTCGATATCCCACGCCAGCACGCAGACAGGAGTGCTCTCGCGCTGCCATCGCATGAACTCGTGCCGGAGACGCTCGTCGTAGGCGGCGCGATTGGGAATACCCGTGAGGGCGTCGATCATGCGCAGGGATTGCTCCTCCTGGAGACTCTTGTGCAGTCCGTGGATCTCGCGCTCGAGATCCGAGACTCGAAGTCGCATCCGTTGAGTGCGATCGAGTTGCGCCGAGACCCGCGCCCCTTCGCGCGCACGAAATTCCTGGAGGTGGCTCGTAATGACATTGAGACGACCGCGCACGCGCTCCCGCAACGAGCCGACGTCATCACCCCGCTGTATGTCCGCATCCAGACTGCGAACCTCACTCATCACCGCGCGATCGAACTGCTGGGAACTCGCCTGTGAGTTTTTCTGATCAGCCACATCGCTAGCGAGATAGTTGGCGATTTCAGCGAGCCGATTGTCCATCTGTTGGAGTAGCTCTTCGATCTCCCGCTTCTCGCGCATGAGATTTGCACGCTGCTCGCCAACCAGTCGGGCGACTCGCTCGAGACCTGCCGCGAATTCATCGGGCGTCAATGGCCCCCGCGAGCGCTCGCAGAGCTCAGTCAGTGCCGGACGCAGCTCCGGTAAACGCGCGAGTCGCTCCAGCACCGCGACAATGACCGACTGAACCAAGGTGTCGCGCTCGAGTGGATCGACCACACCGGCCGAGCCCGGCTCCGGAGGAGTGCGCTCGAGCGCGCAGTCCAGTGGTGGAACATAACCGGCGAAGGCCAGAGCACGCGAAGTGGTCGTGGCGCCGGTAGTTCCCTCTGACTCCACGTTATCCAAGGCGGCGATCGCCTGGGACAGAGGATCGAGGCATTGTTCGAGCGCATTCAGCTCCCCGCGCCCACGAACGACCTCACTGACTCTGCGGAGCTGCGCATCGAGTGGGGTCGCACGGCCACGGGCCGCCAGGCAGAGACGACCGATGACGCGACGCAGCGTAACTTCGATTTGCGCCCAGCGCGCCTCGCTCGCCTCGAGCTGCGCAACAGCATCAAAGTACTTCTGCCGAAGATCGACGTCTCGTTTCGCCAGTGGGTCCATGGCGCAATTATCGGCATCGCCAGGCCGGGCCTGGAGAACGCTTGAGCATTTTTCATACGCATATCGGTACTGCGTCACAGCTTTGCCGTCCGCCTTGCGCGTTATAGCGATTCGCGCCAAGGGTGTCATGCGTTCCCAACTAAGGGTTTTCCGTCAGGGCTCCTTCCATGTCGATCTCCAGCGCGACGAGAAACCGTGAAACCATGTTGTAAGTGGCAATGACGCCGACGAGCTCGACGAGCTGGCGCTCGTCCGCCAACACGGAACGGACTCGCTCGAATGTTGTATTGCTAACCTTTACGTCACGGGTCATCTCGACAGACAGTCTCAACACCGCCCGTTCGCTGTCATCGAACCCGGGCGGATATTCGTCGCCGGATGGCGACAGCGCTTGGAGCGCTGCCATTTGCCGGTCGGTACCACCGGCACGAAGCCACTCCGGGGCGTGCTGCGCGAATTCGTACTCCGCACCATTCAACACGGCCACCGCACAGATCGCCAGCTCGCGCAACTTGGGGGACAAAGCAAGCTCGGTCCGGACCGCTCCCAGATGGGCATTCCAACCAGCGGCGAACGGCGGGCTTCGCAGGAGCAGGCGATCGAGATTCAGGAGCCGGCCGCCCCGGCGGGCGCGGATCCGGGCTGCCAATTCGGCTTCCGGCGCATCCGCCGGCTCACGGTAGGGAGTAACACGACTCATGGTCGGCAGGGCACCCGCGGAGCGCGGACCTCCGGCTCGATCGAAGTGAGCTCATAGGAGGAGCAGACGCTGGCAGCATCGAGATATCGAGCGTGCAAAGTGCAAACACCCTCCGCGGCACGAACCGCGCCGTATGCCGATCCCAATGTGCGCATTCCCGGCAGAATAGGCCAACGGCGCCGTGACTGCCAGTGGCCTCGATGGTACCGGACCATCATAACCGTCTGACCTATGTTGATAACTGTTGGATTTCGCAACATGCCGCGGAATCAACTTTCTCACCAACCAACAGTCAGCCCGCGGCCACGCCCGGGAGCCGTGCCGGCCTGCGCCGCGCCACTGCGGGCACGAATGTCGCAGCTCGCGGCATCGCTACGGTCAGGTTTGGCATCGCTCCCAGTGCGCAGGCTGGCGCTCGAGGTGCGCGACTGTATTTTCGTACAGGCCGGTGCTGTGGATCGCAAACCCGCATACGCGGCACGGTACGTGCTCTGCAGCTGATCCAGGTTAATGTTGGAGCTTGTATGGATCACACCTCCACCGTCGGTGGTGCCGTGGACCTCGCGTTTCCCGGAACACCGGAAATCTTCTGGGCGGCATTGGATGCGCCCGCCTGGTCCCCGGCCGCTGGGCCGCTGATCGTCCTGGCGCCGCACCCGGACGATGAGACCCTGGGCGCAGGGGGCCTCATACATACGTGGGTCGCTGTTCACAACCTTCCGGTCACCATCGTTTCCGTCACCGACGGTGAGTCCGCTTGCCCGGAAATTCCGGACCTGAGAGCGCTTCGCCGGCGCGAGCTGGACCTCGCGCGCCAGGATCTCGCCACCGCAGGCATCGAAGTCGTGCGGTTGGGCATTCCTGATGGGCAAGTGGAGCATCATCGCCAAGAGCTCGTCGAGGCTTTGCGGCGGGTCACTCCCGAGGGCGCCACCATCGTCGCGCCATTCGAGCAGGACGCGCATCCTGACCACAACGAAACCGGACGAGTGGCGTGGGAGTTGGCGCGTCAGCGCGGAATTGCTCTCGCTGAATACCCCATCTGGGCTTGGCACAAAGCCACCCCTGCGATCTTCAAAGACCGGCGGCTCGGCCGTTTCGATCTGACTCCCGCGGCCCAGGAAGCCAAGCGGCGTGCGATACGCCGCTTCGACTCCCAACTACGCGACCGGCCAGGCGGCGCCATCGTTCCCCCGAGCGTACTCGAGCATTTCAACCGGCCCTACGAGATGTTTGTGCTGGAGTAACGCCAGGCACGCAAGGCCCGGCCTGGACGTCTGCCCTACTGGCGTTGGATCTTGCTCTCCAGCCAACGCGCCGCCTCACCCGGCGCGACCCGGTTCGTGTCACGGTCGACCATGTAGTTGGCCTCGCGCATCACATCGATCGGGATGGCCCCGACGAGCGGCCCAAGCGCGCGCCGTAACAGGGGATCGGCAGCGCGCGCCGGCGAGAGCAGGACGATGGCATCGTACGGAGGAATGACCTGTTTCGGATCCTCCAACACGACCAGATCGTACGCACGGATCCGGCCATCGCTGGAAGCCGCGGAGATGACATCCACTTCGTTAGTCGCCACCGCTTTGTATAGAAACGTCGGTTGGAACTGCCGCTGTTCCCGGAATCGCAGCCCGTACTTGTCACGCAGGTCGCGCCATTCCGAGCGCGCAAAGAACTCGAAGTCACCGCCGATGCGTAGCTCGGGGGCATGCATTGCCAAGTCGGAGATCGTGTGAATGCCCAGAGACTCGGCGCGCTCGCGCCGCATCGCCAGCGCATAGGCATTCTCGAACCCAAGGGCGCCCAGTACCACCACACCGTGGTCCTTGCGAAGCTGCGTCGTCATGACCTGCAACATCTGTTGCCTGGGCATGGAGTCACGACGATTCATGACAGTGGTCCAGACGGTGCCCGAATAGTCGATATAGGCATCGATGCCGTTACTGGCGAGCGCCCGGAAAGCGATGACCGACCCCAGGTCCACCCGCGCTGTCGCGGGCGAGCCCTGCTTGCGGATCCGGTCCGTCATGACGGCCGCGAGAATGTATTGCTCGGCAAAATTCTTGGCGCCTACGACATACGCCGGTTGTCCGGCCACGGCCAGCGAGCCCGCCACCGCCGCGCCAACACCCCCCAACAACGCGCTCAGACCGAGCCAGGCCAGCCGCGGCCTGCGGGTTGCGATACCAGCCTCGATCAAGCCGAGCAGTTGGTCCGCAACCAGCGCCAAGGCTACCGCGGCCAGGCATCCAAACAACACCGAGACCCAATCCTCCACCTGCAAGCCCGAGAAAATGTAGTTGCCGAGGCTCGTCTGGCCGACCGGCGTCGACAGCGTTGCTCCGCCGATGACCCATACGGCCGCGGTACGCACGCCTGCCATCAAGACCGGCGCCGCCAGCGGCAGCTCGATGCGCAACAGCCGCTGCCGGTTCGTCATCCCAACTCCGCGTGCGGCTTCGATGACCGCCGGATCGAGGTTCGTCAGCCCCGTCACCCCGTTGCGCAGGATCGGCAGCATCGAATACAGCGTCAGAGCCAGCAATGAGGGCAGGAATCCCAGCGCCGAGAACCCATGTCCGAACAGGTGCTCCCAGACGGTGGAGACCGCGAGCAACAGCGGATAGAACAGCGCCAGCAGAGCCAGGCTGGGCACGGTCTGCACGATGCTGGCGAAACCGAGCACCGGCCAGCGAACCCTGGCATTACGGCTCGCCACGACCACCAGCGGCAGGCTGATCAGAAAGCCCAGCGCCAGAGCCGCGGCACTCAACAGGACATGTTGGCCGAGATAGTCCGGCAGCAAGCGTGCGGCCGCGGCGAACCGCTCACCCACGCGCGGCCCGCTCCTGCATCAGGATCCGCACACGCTCGGCCTGCCGGCGCGGCATGTCCATCAGGGCCCGCACGCCCGGATCAGGATGCTCAGTCAACAGTTGCTGCGGCTCGCCGTCGGCGACGATCTCGCCCTGACGCACCACAATGATCCGATCTCCTAACAGAACCGCCTCCATCACGTCATGCGTGACCATTACGGTGGTCAAGCCCATCCGCTCGTGCAAGCGCCGATACTCCGAGCCGAGCGTGTCGCGCGTAACCGGGTCGAGCGCGCCGAACGGCTCGTCCATGAGCATGATGTGGGGCCGGGCGGCGAGCGCGCGCGCCACCCCGACGCGTTGCCTTTGCCCGCCGGACAGCTCCGAAGGCATTCGAGTCAGGTAAGTGCGAGGCAACTCGACGAGATCGATCAGCTCGGCCGTACGCGCATCGATCTGCTCGCGCGACCAACCCAGCAACACGGGTGTGATACCGATGTTCTCCGCCACGCTCATGTGCGGAAAAAGGCCGATACCCTGGAAGACGTAGCCGATGCGTCTACGCAGGCTGTACCCGGCCATTCCCTGGACGGACTCGCCGTCAACGCTCACGGCTCCCTGATCGGGCTCGATGAGCCGATTGATCATTTTGAGCAGCGTGGTCTTGCCAGACCCGGAGTCCCCGACCAGCGCCACGAAGGTTCGCGCCGGGATGCTGAAGGTCACATCGCGTACGGCGAAATCGCGTCCCTCGTCGAATGACTTCGACACGCCCTCAAAAGCGATCATGCGTGTTTTTTCTGTCAGTCCGGCTGCCGGGACGGCAGTGTATAGGATTGCCCGCAGGCGGCATAATCCCGCCGGGCCCATACGATGAGAGGAGCTGTGACTCATGAAGATCAAACGACGCGGATCGGCTGCCTGGAAAGGCGGGTTGAAGGACGGCAGAGGCAGCATCACGACGGAGAGTGGCGCGCTACAGGCCTATCCCTACGGCTTCGCGAGCCGCTTCGAGGGCCAACGCGGGACGAACCCGGAGGAGCTCATCGGCGCGGCTCACGCGGGCTGCTTCACCATGGCCCTGTCACTCATTCTGGGTGAGGCGAAGCTCGTGGCTGACCAGATGGATACTACGGCGGAAGTCACGCTGGAGCAGGTGGAAGGGGGCTTTGCGATCACCGCCGTTCACCTTACCCTCAAGGCCAAGATCCCCGGGACCAACCAAGCCACGTTTGAGCAGCTCGCCGCGAAAGCCAAAGCAGGCTGTCCGGTCTCGAAGCTCCTGAAGGCCGAGATTACGCTCGATGCCACACTCGTGAGCTGAGCTCAGGCAACGGTCACGCGAAGGCGTTCGGGCCTTCGCGGGCTGAACGCCTAGCGGATGAGGCCGCGCAGCCTGGCCAGGTCATCATGACGTGTCTCCAGGTCGGACCGCCGGGCGGCGACCCGTAGATCCCGCAAAGTCTCCAGTGAGCGCAGCAGAACCGGCAACGGTGGCCCGCTTGCCGTAATGCCCTGCAGATTCTCTTCGGGAAGCTTGCCCGCGGGCTGCTCGATGAAGCGCTTCACCAACATATCGTGGTGTTGACGGGCAGTCTGCGCGAACAGGTCGCAGATTTCGAGAAACGCGCGCGCGTTCTGCTGAAACCAGTCCGTCTCGGCGGCAGCCGCTACTGCGAGCAGCTCATCCAGCAAGCTCCTGTAGCTCATGCATTCGCGCAGCCGCGCCTGATCCTGGGGCAGCATGAACAACATCTTGTCGACGAGCAGCTGCGCATAATAGGGATCGTTGGCCCGGCACAGACCGAGCAACAGATCGATCTCGTTGATGCCGGAGAAGTCGCCGGCATTGGCGCCACGATATTCCTGGCGTCCAATCCGGTAAGGCTTGTAATAGGGACGAACGCAATAGAAGAATCGGTCGACATCGAGCTGCGTGAACAACTTGTCGTTGCTGCGGATCGCGTCGTTGAGCGCGCGTTTGGCCGCATCGAACAGTACATCGTTCACGGGACTGGAAATCCCTAGCGGCACGATTCGCATCAAGGCATCGGCCGCACGTTGGAATGCCAGGATGCCGCGCGTGTTCTCGTCAATGAAAAGGAACTCGTCGGACAACGACGTGAAGCTTTTTCGCACCCCCGCCAGCGCCATGTTATGAGTGGTGAGATGTGCCGTCGCGAAGCGCGGCACCATCCCGAGAGAGGCGCCGACGTGCATCGCGAGTGAGGACGCTTCAGGAAACGGCGACCGCTCCTCCCTGGCCGGGTTGGTGAGCTCATGCCTGCGTAGCGCGCCAAGATACAATCCCACATTACCCAACACGCCGAAGGCGCTCGTGAAGCCATCGCCTGTATTGCCTTCCTTCAGCAGACCGACGATGTGCGCGCGCCCTTCCTCCCGCAACCGCTCTTTCAGAGCATCACCGACACCGATCACCCGTGCTCGATCGTCCTGGGCGAAGTACAGATCCTCCAGCTCCGTGTTGAGCGCGACAAAAGCCGTGCGGATCCAATGATCGAAGGCCTCCGCGCGCGTTCTCATGCCCATCTCGAGTCCCGCGAATTACTTTGAACCTAAAGCATTGTACCGGTTTTCAGCCCCGACCGGGGGCTTGAACTCGCCCTGGCGCTGGCTTCATCCTCGGCGTACGCAACTTGCGACCGCATCACCCACCAGACAGGATTCGTGTGCCAGCCAACGCCCAAGCCATTGACTCCCCCATCGTCGTGCTCACGACCGGCGGGACCCTCGACAAGACTTATTTTGATGCGCTCAGCGCTTACCAGGTTGGCGAATCGGTCGTGCGGCGCCTGCTCGAGATCGGCCGCGTCACCGCTGAGTTCGAGATCATCGAGCTCTTCCGGAAGGACAGTCTCGACCTCACTGCGGCCGATCGCGAGGCGGTGCGCGCGAAAGTGACCGAGCTGGCGTCCAGCCGGGTCATCATCACACACGGCACCGACACGATGACCGAGACAGCCCGCGTGCTCGCGGGTATTCCTGACAAGACGATCGTTTTCACGGGCTCGTTGTCCCCGGCGCGATTCTCGGAAAGCGACGCCACTTTCAATCTGGGCATGGCATTCGCGACCGTACAAACCGCTGCGCCCGGTGTCTATATCGCCATGAGCGGTCAAGTATTCCGCGCCGACCGGGTGCGCAAGGACCGGGCCGCGGGGCGGTTCGTGCCGATCACCTGACGGACAATGCAAATGACTCCGGAAACAGCAGCTTGGGTACAAAAGAATCTGGTCGGCTGGCCCAAGATGTCCCTGGCAGTGGCCGCTGATCTGATCACGAAGTACGGTCTGCCACAGGAAAGCAACTCCCGGCAGCTGACCTGGTACGACAACGGCCCGTGGAAGCGCACGGTACTGCACCGGGAAGAGGTCCCGCACAACTTTCCCTATCCGCACGAGGACGTCCTGGAGCAGACCCTCAATTACAAGGTGCCCGTGGCGAAAGTCGCCGACCTGGTGAGGTACGATGGCAGCCTGCTGATCGATCGCACCCGCGGCGAGCTCACCGTCCATTGCAACAACGAGCAGTCGAACATTCTGACGCTCAACATCGCAGACGACATCGTCAGGGACGAACGGACAGTGGAGCAGGCGCTCGCATACCACGCGCAGGTCGTCCGCGGCGTGCAGATCGGTGAGCCGGAAACCTATCCGGTCAAGCTGCGTTTCAAAGCACCTCGACTCGCGAGCGACACTGCTGATCCGGATGATGAGGCCCCGCTACTCAAGCATCTCAACCAATAGACTGGCCAATTAGACCCGGAGTACCGACCGTGGACATGAACGACCAGGATGAAAGCCGCAACGTTGAAGACGTGCGCGGCTCGAGCGGCGGCTTCCGCCCCGTACATGGCATCAGCCTGGGCACGGTGGTGATTGCCCTCGTAGCGGGCTGGGTATTTGGCATCAACCCGCTACAGATCCTGGGTTTGCTGAGCGGGGGCGGCACATCGAGCGTGCAGACGGGTCCCCCGCCGGCGGCCACGCCTGTCGACTCGAATGACCCACAGGTGAAATTTGTCTCCCAGATCTTGCGCAGCACCGAGCAGGTCTGGGGCGACGTCTTCCCGTCGATGGGCCGCACCTACGAGCAGCCGAAATTGCGCCTGTATCGCGACAGCTACCCTACGGCGTGCGGCCTGGGTGAGGCTGCCGCCGGTCCCTTCTACTGTCCCCAGGATCGTATCGTCTATCTCGACCTGAGTTTCTTCGATCTCATGACGAGGCAGCTCGGCGCTCCAGGACAATTCGCGCACGCGTATGTCATCGGCCACGAAGTGGGCCATCACGTGCAAAATCTTCTCGGGACGATCGAGCACGTGGACGCGCTCCGCTCGAGCGGCAGCGAAGCTCAATCCAACGCGTTGAGTGTCAGACTCGAGCTGCAGGCGGACTGCTTCGCCGGCGTCTGGGCCGCAAAGGCCCAACACGAGCGCGGTTGGCGCTTCGAGCAAGGCGACGTCGAAACCGCCGTCAACGCCGCGGCCCAGATCGGCGACGATACCCTGCAACGCAAATCACGCGGGACCGTAGTACCGGAAACTTTCACTCACGGCACCAGCGAGCAACGGGTCAACTGGTTGAAAAGAGGCCTCGAAACAGGGGACCTCAAAGCCTGTGATACTTTCGCCAACCCCGCTGGCCGCTGAAGCCGCTTCCGGCAGCCGCGCTCAACTCTCCTTGCCCTGTGCCCACGCCGCGAACTCCTCGAACTCGATGCCACCATCGCGGTTGGTATCGATGGCATCGAACCCGATCTGACATTCCTCCGTGGTCATGTTCTCGTCCAGGTTGCTCATGAACCGGATGAACTCGCCCAGAGTCAGGAGCCCGTCATGATTGAGGTCGTTGGCATCAAAGTCCTCGCGTAGCCGGGCGCGCTCTTCCGCGCCCGGTCGAACATAGTCGAGGGTAGTTCTATCGCGCGTCTTTTCACGCATGAGAGTGCATCTCCCGGCTGCGGGTCCGCGCGGCCTTGCGCGCAGCCGCAGAGCGTTCTGCCGGCCCTTTGGTGCGGACAGCTTTGCGCGCGGCCGCCGATCGCTGAGTGGCAGAGCGTCGACTTGCCGCAGAGCGTGCTTGCTTGGAAAGCGCGCTACGCGAGGCCGCCGAGTGTCCTTCGCGCTTCAAAGCCTGTGAGGTGGCGCGAGAGCGTTTGGTGGAAGACTTCGCGCGCGCCGGTGCACCATGACCGCGCGCGTAAGCGCGGGCTGCACTTTTGCGTGTCCTCTCCGAAGTGGCTCCCTTCTTTGGAGGCTTCAGGTCAACTCCCGCACGCCGCGCCTTCGACAAACCGATGGCGATAGCTTGCTTGCTGGAACGGGCCCCATGCTTACCCTCACGGATGTGTTCCATTTCCTCACGCACGAACTCCCCCGCTTGAGTGCTTGGCGCCTTACCCGCGCGCTTGTCTCTACGAGCCCGCTCGATCGTTCGCTGTTCTGGCATGTGACTCTCCGCTTCAGGCGGCACGCACTGCCGCTCATCGGAAAGCTATAGGGAAGAGATACTGAAGTCTGTCGTTCGCCCGCCGCAGCCGTGTGTCAGAAGCTGCCTACACGAGCCGTTTCAATTTCGACAGCCCTCCTGTAGAAACCAAGCATGACATACCGTACCCCGTTGGCATTTCTCCTCTCGATCCTGGTCACCCAGATCTGCGCCGCAGGCGGCGGCATGCGGCCGGAAGTGTCCGAGCATGGCATGGTGGCGAGCGTGCATGAGCTCGCATCACGCGCTGGGGTGGAGATGATGCAAGCTGGCGGAAACGCTGTGGATGCCGCCGTCGCAACAGGCTTCGCGTTGGCCGTCGTGCACCCTTCCGCCGGAAATCTCGGCGGCGGCGGATTCATGCTCACCCGCTCCAGTAATGGCGAGACTCATTTCATCGACTTCCGGGAAACCGCACCGGGGAAAGCCACTGCGACCCTGTATCAGGATGCGCAGGGGAACGTCATTCCGAAACTGAGCACCATCGGCTACAAATCGGTTGCTGTTCCCGGCTCGGTAAAAGGGCTGGTCTACGCCGAGGCGCACTACGGCAAGCTGAACCTCGCGCGCGTAATGCAGCCCGCCATAAGGCTCGCGCGGCAGGGTTACACTTTGAGTTGGAGCGATGCGCGCGCCATGTCCCAGGACGCCGGTCTGGCGCAGTTTCCGGACTCGCGGCGTATTTTTCAGAACAACGGCAAAGGCTGGCATCAGGGCGACATCTTCAAACAACCCGAGCTGGCCCGCACCCTGGAGCGGATCGCCGCCGCGCCTGAAGACTTCTACACCGGCAAAATGGCGCGCGAGCTCGCCACCTTCGTACAGCAAGGCGGGGGTCTCATGACTACCGAGGACCTCGGCCAGTACGAGGTGAAAGAGCGCAGTCCGGTGCGAGGTACTTATCGCGGCCTGCAGATCATCAGCGCACCTCCGCCCTCCTCCGGCGGCATCGCATTGCTGGAAATTCTCAACATTCTGGAGGGCTACGATCTCGCCAAGGCCGGGCTCGACTCGGCCGCGTCCGTGCATCTCATCGTCGAAGCCTATCGGCGCGCATTTTTCGATCGTGCGCAGTTCCTCGGCGACCCGGAATTCAGCGACCTTCCCGTGCTGCAACTCACTGACAAGTCCTACGCTGCCGCCTGGCGCAAATCGATCGATCCGACACAGGCCAGCAACTCCACGGCGTTGACGCGCCCGCCGGTCTCCTCGGCTCTGGCCCAGTATGCGGCAGCCCATCCGGTCGCCGGTGCACCCGCAGAAGGCAACCATACGACTCACTACTCGGTGGTCGATGCGGACGGCAACGCGGTCGCCGTCACCACTACTCTCAATGGCAATTTCGGCTCCAAGGTGACGGTTGGTTCCCTCGGCTTTCTGCTCAACGACGAGATGGACGATTTCTCATCCAAGGCCGGCGCTCCCAACATGTTCGGGCTCATTCAAGGCGATGAGAATGCCATCGCTCCGCACAAACGGCCGCTCTCGGCCATGACGCCGACCATCGTCCTGCGTGACGGTAAGCTGTGGCTGATACTCGGGACCCCGGGCGGTCCCACGATCATCACCACGGTAGCCAACACACTCATCAACGTGGAGGACTATGGCCTGGACATCCAACAGGCAGTAAACGCCCCACGCTTTCACGAGCAATGGATGCCGGACCGCGTCCTGCTGGAGCGCAATCGGTTCTCGCCCGATACCCTCGCTCTGCTCCAGGAGCACGGCTACAACCTCACCTTCGGCGGTGGCGGCGACGGCGAATGCATCGAGATCGATCTGGAGAGCAACCTCCGCCTGGGCGCCAGCGATTCGCGCAACGACACCGGGAAAGCCGTAGGCTACTGATCCGCCGGCAGAGTGCTATTCTGAGCGCGTCTACTACGGAAGCGCGGACCATGGCCAACGACACCTTTCCCATCGATCTCGGCAAATTGCAGCCACTGAAGCTCGATCCTGCTGTCACCACATTGACGGACGAGCAGAAAGCGACGCTCAAGCACAATATCCAGCTCTGTCGAGACACCATCGTGTTCTTCACGGCACTGGCTGGAGCGAAAGGTTTGTCCGGGCACACGGGCGGTGCCTACGACACCGTTCCCGAAGTCATGATCCTCCGCGCCTTCATCGCCAACGGCGCCCCGATCGTGCCCATCTTCTTCGATGAGGCCGGACATCGCGTGGCCACCCAGTATCTGTTGAGCGTGCTGAACGGCGCGATGCCGGCCGAACGCCTGTTGCATTATCGCGAGTTCGACAGTGGTCTGCCGGGCCATCCTGAGCGTGGCCTGACCCCCGGCCTGGACTTCTCCTCCGGGCGCCTCGGCCATCTCTGGGCGTATTGCAATGGGGTGGCCATGGCAAACCCGGGCAAGGCGGTCATCCTGCTCGGCTCCGACGGCAGCCAGATGGAAGGTGACAACGCCGAGGCGGCTCGACTGTCCGTCGGCAAACAGCTCAATGTGAAAGTGCTGGTCGATGACAACAACGTCACCATCGCCGGCCATCCACAGGAATACATGGTGGGCTATGACCTGACGCGGACGCTCGCGGGCTACGGGTTGGAGACGGCGACGACCCTGGGTGAGGATCTGGACGCGCTTTATGTCGACCTCTGCCGCGCGTTCTCCGATCAGAAGCCACACGCCGTAGTGATCAAGAGGCCCATGGCCGTGGGGATTCCCGGCGCCGAAGGCAGCCCCAAGGCGCACGAGGTTTTCGAGAAAGAGGTCGCCATTCATTTCCTCGAGCAGCGCGGTGGGTACGAGAAGGCAATCGAGCTGTTGAAGGAGGCCAAGCCCTCCAAGAGCCCGCTCACTTACAAAGGCTCCAGCGGTGCCGGGAAAAACCGCGATGACTTCGGCAAGATCATCAACGAGATCCTGGACGGGATGAGCGAGGCGGAACGCATCGCCAGCGTACGCGTATTCGACAATGATCTCGAAGGGTCGCAAGGCCTGCACCACGTGCGCAAGAAACACCCCGAGGTGTTCGTTCGTGGCGGCATCATGGAGCGTGGCAACTATTCCGCGGCGGCCGGGTTCGGCTCGACGGAGGGAAAGCAGGGCGTCTACGCGACCTTCAGCGCCTTTCTGGAGATGTGTGTCAGCGAGATCACCATGGCACGGCTGAGTTTCGCGAACGTACTCGCGCACTTCAGCCATAGCGGCGTGGACGATATGGCGGACAACACCTGCCATTTCGGAATCAACAGCATGTACGCCGACGGCGGACTGACGCCCGTGCATGGAGAAGATACGACGCGGTTGTATTTCCCCGTGGACCAACACCAGTTTGCCGCCTGCGTGAAGCGCATCTTCAAGGACCCGGGACTGCGTTTCGTTTTCAGCACGCGCGCTGCCGTGCCCGACAACCTCGGGGAGGACGGCAAGCCGTTGTATCAGGGCAAGCCCTTCGAGCCGGGCAAGGACCACATCGTGCGGGCAGCCCCCGCCGGCGGCGGTTACGTCGTCGCCTTCGGTGAAACGGTCTATCGCGCGTTGGACGCCGTGCTGCGCTTGCAGGAGCAGGGTATCAAGGTCGGACTGATCAATAAGCCGACCCTCAACGTCGTCGACCCACAGATGATGAAGACCCTGGCCGGAGTCCCGTTCGTTCTCGTCGCGGAAGGCTGGAACGTGAAGACGGGCCTGGGCAGCCGTTTCGGCAGTTACCTGTTACAGGCCGGCTTCAAGGGCCGCTATCACCACATCGGTACCCACCGCGAAGGCGCCGGAGGCCTGTGGCAACAGATGGGCCATCAAGGCGTCGACTCCCAAGGTATCGAGAAAGCGATCCGGCCATTGTTGTAGACGAGCCGTACAGGCTCAACCGCCTGCCGGTGCTCCAGCGCAGCGCGCAGCACTCGAGCACCGGCACTGGCGAAGTCAGGTCAACCGCGATCGGACTTGACTGCCTTCGCGCGCTCCTTGGCGAGTTTGAGCTCCGCGTTGGCCTGGTCCTTACAGGTCTTCTGCGCATTGCCGGCGAGTGCTTCGCACTTGGCCAGTGCGATCTTGTTCTCGCCTTCCGCTTGCGTCATCGCATCGTTCGCGGCCGCATCGACTTCTCTTTGGTTCGCCTTATCGACATCCTTGACCACATCGTTGGTGATCGCAGCATCGGCCTTGTCTTCTTTCTCCGCCGCTCGTTCGTCTTTCTTCTCGGCGTCAGCGGTTGCTTTGGCCACATCACGCTGCACCTTCTCAGGTGACTCGGCCTTGTTGCACCCTGCCAACATCAACATAGCGGCAGCAGCCGCTGCCCACAACATAGTAACCTTCATAAAGGCACTCCCCTTTCTGCCTGTGTACCCACCTTCAGCAAGGGGTGTGCCGTACCGGTAAGCGAGGGCCTTAGCTCCCCCGTCGGCTCGCCTCGAACAGGAACCACACACGGCGCTCGGTCTCGTCGATCCAGTTCTCGATGAGGCTGGCGGTCGCAATATCCCGCGCCTCGTCCACTACGTCGTGCACCTCACGCAGCCGCGCCGCCAGGGACTGATTGTCCTCGCGGAGCTCGGCCAGCATGTCCGCCGGATCCACGTAGTCTGCGTCGTTATCTTTGACTCGCTGCAAGCGGGCGATGTGGCCGATAGAGCGCAATGTGGAGCCCCCGACCTTGCGGATACGTTCCGCGATCGGATCGGCCATCGCGTAGATCTGGTCGGACTGCTCATCGAGCAATAGATGGTAGTCACGGAAATGCGGACCACTCATATGCCAATGGAAGTTCTTGGTTTTCAGGTACAGCGCGAACACATCCGCCAGAATCGCATTCATAGCGCCACTGATGTCGGCGGAGGCCTTGGCGCCCAGGTCGGTGGGCGTCACCAGAGGAGCTTTCCGTCGTTCCTTGAGCTCGGTCTTCTTCGCGTCTTTCGTTGCCATGAGGGTGCCTCGGAAGGGATTGGGGGGTCAGACAAAGAGTCGGAGCATGCTGCAGCCAGGACTGTCTGTCTGGTATCGATCGACCATCCCTTAACGGGAGCGCTGCTTGCGACTACCTTTTCATGGCTGATCAACCCTCCGCCTCACTGCTCGCTCATGGCGCCGAGCAGCTGAGCCTCGTGACTGTGGACGCCTACAACGCGGAGCTACGGAGCTCGGAAGGTTTCGTGGGCGATCGGGCGAGCAAACGCGCCTTTGTGAGCATGCTGGATGACTGGCGCGAGCGGGTCCGTCAGGCCGGAGGCGACCCCTTTGGGGACACGCCAACCGAAGAGATCAGCAAGAAGCAGCTCGATAAGGTGCTCTCGCAAGGGGATGCCGAGGCCGCGGGCATCATTCATGGGGCCATCGAGGAGTTCTCACAGGAATTCGCGCAAGTGATCCGGCGCTTTCTGCGCTTGAAAAGTTGGAAGGACACGCAGTGCATCGTTGTAGGCGGCGGCTTGCGCCAAAGCCGCATCGGGGAGCTGGCCATCGGCCGCACCGCCGTACTGCTGAAGTCAAACGGCTTTGAGGTCGAGCTCAAGCCAATCACCAATGAGCCGGATCACGCCGGGCTCATAGGGTGTGTGCAACTCCTTCCCGCCTGGATCCTCTCTGGCCACGACAGCATCCTCGCCGTCGACATCGGCGGCAGCAACATCCGGGCGGGGATCGTCGAGTTGAATCTCAAAAAGGCGGACGACTTTTCGGCGGCCGAGGTCGGTCGTTTCGAGTTGTGGCGTCACCGGGAGGATAGTCCGGATCGCGAGGATGCCGTGGCGCGGCTCATCGAGATGCTCGAGGGGCTCCTCAAGCGCGCCAACAAGGATGACCGCAAACTGGCCCCCTTCATCGGTATCGGTTGTCCCGGAGTCATCCGCCCGGACGGCACGATCGATCGCGGCGGCCAGAACCTACCGGGTAACTGGGAGGCAAAAAGCTTCAACCTGCCGCAATTGCTACGCGAGGCAATTCCCCGCATCGGCGATCATGAGACGTTGGTTGTCATGCACAACGACGCCGTCGTACAGGGGCTGAGTGAAGTGCCCTTCATGCGCGATGTCGAGCATTGGGGCGTGTTGACGATCGGAACAGGGCTCGGCAACGCGCGGTTTACCAACCGTGACGAGGAGAAATAACTCTACCGGGACAGGCGCACGCGATACCGTGAGTTGAGTCGTACGGGCTGGCAGGCGCGATAGACCGCGACCATCATCCGGCTCTGCGCGAGAAACGCACTCACGCGCTCCACCGAATCCAGACGCTGTGAAGCGGCGAGAATCGCCTGCTGCGCGGTTTCTGTGCTTTTGGTCTGGCCCATGGGTCCTCCGGTCTCCATCGAGCTCAAGTGTAGCGGCCCGGCGAGCGCCGACCGTCGACTCACTCACAGGATTGCAAAAGTTCCGCGCTGCGAGCCACTTATCGCGATGCAACTACCTGAATCCTCTAAAAAAGTTACTCGCATCGGGA
>Ga0105240_10002344_pt1 | contig 30572 bp, 32 predicted proteins | sample KBSC54metaG_FD_80426 | JGI IMG/M metagenome (GOLD analysis project Ga0105240, IMG submission 80426) | Corn rhizosphere microbial communities from Kellogg Biological Station, Michigan, USA - KBS C5-4 metaG | ecosystem: Host-associated > Plants > Roots > Rhizosphere > Soil | place: Michigan, USA... | reverse complement strand
GGCGCGGACTTCCCGCTGGGTGGGTTGGCGCTCGACGACCGGCCCGCCTACGAGCTGATGACCGCCGGCCACACCCTGGGCGTGTTCCAGATGGAAGGCCAGGGCATGCGCGACATCCTGCGCCAGCTCAGACCCTCCAACCTCGAGGAGGTGTCCGACCTGATCTCGCTCTACCGGCCCGGGCCGATGGACTCGATCCCCGAGTACGTGGAGTGCAAGGCCGGCCGCAAGCCGATCGACGTGGTCCACCCCCTGATCGAGAAGGTGCTGAGCCGCACCTTCGGGGTGATCGTCTACCAGGAACAGGTGATGCAGATCGCCCAGATCCTGGCCGGCTACAGCCTGGGCGAGGCCGACCTGCTGCGGCGCGCCATGGGCAAGAAGAAGAAGGAGGAGATGGACAAGCAGCGCGCCCGGTTCATGTCGGGCGCGGCCGAGCGCGGGGTGGACGAGGCCACCGCCAACCTCCTGTTCGACCGGATGGAGAAGTTCGCGGGCTACGGCTTCAACAAGAGCCACGCGATGCCCTATGCGCTGATCGCCTACCAGACGGCCTGGCTGAAGGCGAACGCGCCGGTGGAGTTCTTCGCCGGCTCGATGAGCCTGGACCTCTCCAACACCGACAAGCTGGCGCTGTTCTACCAGGACGCCCGCCGCTTCAACGTCCCCATCCGGCCGCCCGACGTGAACCGCTCGGGCGCGGACTTCGAGGTGGCCAACGGCGAGGTGCTCTACGCCCTGGGCGCCGTGCGCAACGTCGGCCTGGCGGCGATGGAGCACCTGGTGGCGGTGCGCAAGGAGGGCGGGCCGTTCCGCGACCTGTTCGACTTCCTGGAGCGCATCGATCCGCGCCAGATCGGCAAACGGCCGCTTGAGAACCTGGCCCGCGCCGGCGCCTTCGACGCCATCCACCCGAACCGCGCCCAGATCCTGGCGGCGGCCGATGACCTGATCGCCTACGCCCAGAGCGTCGCCGCCGAGCGGTCGGCGGGGCAGGGCAGCCTGTTCGGCGGCGACCACGCCGACGCCGCGCGCCCGCGCCTGCCCAAGGTCGCGCCGCTGGAACCGGCGGCCAAGCTCGACGAGGAGCTGTCGGCGGTCGGCTTCTACCTCAGCGGCCACCCGCTCGACGACGTCGTGGAGATGTTGCGCCGGCGGCGCACCACCCTCTACGTCGACGCCCTGACCCAGGCGCGGGGCGGCGGCGAGGCGTTCCGCATGGTCGGCGTCGTGCGCCGCAAGCAGGAGCGCACCGCGGGGGGCAGCGGCGACAAGTTCGCCTTCGTCAGCATGTCCGACCCGACCGGCGAATATGAGGTGATGTTCCCGCCCGAGGCGCTGCGCAAGCACCGCGACGTGCTGGAGCCCGGCGCGCACCTGCTCATCAAGGTCCGCGCCAAGAGCACGGAAGGCGACGTCAGGTTCTACGGCGACGAGGCCGAGCCGCTCGACAAGGCGATCGCCTCGCTACCGGCGTCGCTGCGGATCCATCTCACCGCCGCGTCCGCCGACCCGGGCGCGCTGCGCCAGCGGCTGCGTCCCGCCCCGGCGGGCGGCGGCGACATCGTGCTGGTGGCCGGCTTCCCCGGCGGGCGCGAAGTGGAGCTGAAACTGCCCGGCCGCTACCTTCTGGACGCCGCCACCCGCGGCGCCCTGAAGACCGCGCCGGGCGTGACCCTGCTGGAGGATGCTTAGCTTCGTCTCCTCCCCTGCGAAGCGGGGGAGGGGGACCGCGAAGCGGTGGAGGGGGCGCGGGGCAGGGGCGCTATTGCTCGCCGATCAGCGCCAACGCGGCCTGCACGACGCCTTGGGCTGTCTCATCCGGCTCGCGCATGACGTCGCCTCCGGGAATACGCATCACGCGGTAGCCGAGCCGGCGCATGTAGGCGTCGCGGACCTCATCGCGGGCGGCGCGCTCATCCTCCGTATGGTGAGGCCCGTCGATCTCGATCACCAGACGCGCCAGCGGACAGTAGAAGTCCGCGACGTAGGGACCGATGGGATGCTGGCGGCGGAAGGTGGGGCCTTCGTCGCGGAGGGCGCGGAGGCGGACCCAGAGGAGGACTTCGGGCGGCGACAGTTCCCTGCGTAGGCGCCTCGCCGTCTGGCGGGTTTTGGGCGAGGACCTCATTAGGTGACGCTAACGGCGAGACGCCCCTTCCACCACCCGCTACGCGGGCGGTCCCCCTTCCCCGTTTCACGGGGAAGGAGAAGTTTACCGCAGCCGGTCCCGCAGCATCTCCAGCGCCGTCTGCACGGCGGCCATCTGGATGTCCCAGCGGCTGTCGAGGTCGAAGATCTCGTGGCGGTGCATCACCGACTGGTTGGCCCGCACCGTGGCCAGGTGGACGGTGCCGACGGGCTTCATCGGCGTTGCGCCGCCGGGGCCGGCGATGCCGGTGATTGAGACGGCCACATGGGCGTGGGAGTTCTCCAGCGCCCCCTCGGCCATCATCCGCGAGATCGGCTCCGACACCGCGCCCAGATCGGCGATCAGGTCGCCGGAGACGCCCAGCATCTCCTGCTTGGCCCGGTTGGTGTAGGCCACGAACCCGCGTTCGAACACGTCCGAGGCCCCGGGGATGGCGCAGAGCGCCGCCGCCACCAGGCCGCCGGTGCAGCTCTCGGCCGTGACGATCCGGAGCGACCGCTCGCGCGCATCGTCGATCACCAGGCGGGCGAGGGTCTCGATCTCCAGAGAAAACATCGCTCGCGCACCCCTTGTCCGGCGGACGGGCGACGGATCGTCGCCCTGGTCACCCGCGCCCGGGCAGATCAACATCGCCCGGCCTCGGCTTTCAAGGCGATTCGCCCATGACTGACATCGCCAGGGACGCCGACAACCCGGACGCGCAGGCCGCGCCGCCGCCTGGCCGCGGCGTGCCCGCCCTGCTGTTCGCGGCCGTGGTGTTCCTGAGCGCCGCCCTGGTGTTCGTGGTCGAGCCGATGATCGCGCGGCTGATGCTGCCGTTGCTGGGCGGCTCGGCGGCGGTGTGGAACACTTCCCTGGCCTTCTTCCAGATCGCGCTGCTGGCCGGCTACGGCTATGCCCACGCGCTGCAGCGGCTGAGGCAGGTCCGCACACAGATCTGGGCGCACCTGGCCGTGCTGGTGGTCGCCGGCGCGCTTGCCCTGCCGCTGCACGTCACCTCGCTGCTCGGCGATCCGCCGCCTGACCGGCCGGCCCTCTGGCTCGTCGCGGCGCTCGCGCTATCCGTTGGAGCGCCCTTCGCGGCCCTGTCGGCCACCGCGCCGCTGGTGCAGGCCTGGCGCGCCCGCGCCGGCGCCGATCCGGGCGGCCGCGAGCCCTACGTCCTCTACGCGGCCAGCAACTTCGGCAGCCTGCTGGCGCTGCTGGCCTATCCGGTGGCCGTGGAGCCGGGCCTGGCGCTCAGGACCCAGACCCTGAGCTGGAGCATGGGCTATGGCGTCTTCGTGCTGCTGGTGGCCGTGCTCGGCCTGGCGCTCTGGCGCGCCGGCGTCGCCACCCGCAACGCGGCCCCGACGTTTCATGTCAGCCCGCCGGTCACCTGGCTGCGGCGCCTGACCTGGCTGGGACTGGCGGCGGCGCCCTCCAGCCTGATGCTGGGGGTGACCAGTTACATCACCACCGACCTGGGCTCGGCCCCCTTCATGTGGGTCGCGCCGCTGGCCCTGTACCTCGTCACCTTCATCATCGCCTTCCAGCAGCGGCCGGCCATCCCGGCGGTGTGGTCGCTGCGGCTGCAGGCGCTGACCGTCTGCCTCTGCGCCGTGTTCATCGGCTCGCTCAGCCTGGGCTTCTTCCAGGCCCTGGCCATGCACCTGGCAGCCTTCTTCTTCACCGCCCTGGTCTGCCACCAGGCCTTGGTCGCCCAGCGGCCGGCCCCCGACCGGCTCACCGAGTTCTACATCTGGATGAGCCTCGGCGGTGTGGTCGGCGGCGCGTTCAACGCCTTCGTCGCGCCGGTGACCTTCAACACCGTCGTCGAGTACCCCGCCGTCCTGGCGCTCGCCTGCCTCGCGCGTCCCTGGGGGCGGGGTCCGATCGAGCCGGCCTACCTGGCGCTGATGACCGTGGGCGTGCTGGCGGTCGCCATGGCCCTGGCGCTCAGCGGGGCGCTGCCCTGGGGCGCCGACCTGGTCGCGCCGATCCGCGCGGCCATCCCCAACGAGAAGACCGTGCCGATCGTGCTCTCGATCACCGCCAGCTGCGCCCTGTTCATGAGCCGCCGCGCCGTGGTGTTCACGGCCTTGATCGCCCTGCTGTGCTTCGCCTCCGTGCAGGCCGCGCAGGAAACCGGGACCATGCTGGTGACGCGCGGCTTCTTCGGCGTGCTGCGGGTCACCCAGAACGACATCGACCGGATCGGCCCCGTCAGGATGCTGATCCACGGCACCACCATGCACGGCGCCCAGTCGCAGGACCCGCGCCTGCACTGCATCCCGATGACCTACTATGGCCCCAGGACGCCGATCGGGCAGGTGTTCCTGGCCAAGCGGGCGGCCAGGCCGGCGCTGTCGATCGGCGCGGTGGGCCTGGGGGCGGGGGCCGTGGCCGCCTACACCCGCCCCGGCGACAGCCTGCGCTTCTTCGAGATCGATCCCCAGGTCGAGCGCATCTCCCGCGATCCGGCCTACTTCACCTACGTCACCGAATGTGCGCACGGCCGGATCGACTACACCATCGGCGACGCGCGGCTGACCCTGGCCCGCCAGCCGGCCGGCGCCTACGACCTGCTGCTGATCGACGCCTTCACCTCCGACAGCGTGCCGGCCCACCTGCTGACGGTGGAGGCGATGAAGATGTACCTGTCGAAGTTGAAGCCGGATGGCATTGTCATTCTTCACCTTTCCAACCGTAACCTCGACCTGATGTCGCCGGCCCAGGCGCTGGCGCCCGCCGCCGGCGCGGTGGTCCTGGCCCAGAACTATCAGCCGCCCCAGGGCTCGCCGCCCTACGTGAATTCCGGCGAGCAGGTGGTGGTCCTGGCGAGGACCCCGGCGGCAATGGCAGGCTTCATGTCGAACCCGGGCTGGATGCCGGGCGATGCGGGCGGAGTGCGCGCCTGGACCGACGACTACACCAACCTGTTCGGGGCCCTGGTCCGGCGCATCGCGACCCAATACGCGGTGGCCCAGCTTCCCCCCATCGAGGTGCGGGCTAGGCGGCGCGTCAGCCCGGCAGCTCCACCGCCGCCACCGCCTGGGCCGCCAGGCCCTCCTCCCGGCCGGTGAAGCCCATCGCCTCGGTGGTGGTGGCCTTGACGCTGACCGCGCCCACATCGATCCGCAGCAGCCCGGCCAGCCGCTCGCGCATCGCCTGACGATGCGGCTTGATCTTCGGCCGCTCGCAGATGAGCGTCACATCGGCGTTGATCACCCGTCCGCCACGGGCCGCCACCAGGTCCACGGCGTGGGTCAGGAAGATGTGGGACGGCGCGCCCCGCCATTGCGGGTCCGACGGCGGGAAGTGGTCGCCGATGTCGCCTTCACCGAGCGCGCCGAGGATCGCGTCGGTCAGGGCGTGCAGGCCGGCGTCGGCGTCGGAGTGGCCAACCAGGCCGTGGTCGTGGGCGATCTCGACCCCGCAGAGCGTGACCATCTCGCCGGGGCCGAAGCGGTGCGCGTCGAACCCCTGTCCGATGCGGGTCGCCCGCACGGCGCCGGCAAGCCGTTCGGCCATGGCGAAGTCCTCCGGATAGGTGAGCTTGGCGAGGGCCGGGTCGCCGACAACCAGGCCGACCTTGCCGCCGGCGCGTTCCATCACGCGGGCTTCGTCGGTGGCCGCCTCGTCGCCCGGCCAGGCCGCGAAGGCGGCCTTCAGCGGGCCGAGGCGGAACGCCTGCGGCGTTTGGGCGCGCCAGAGGCCTTCGCGCGACGGGGTGCCGGCAATGTGGCCCGCGCCGTCGTCGCGCTTCAGGGTGTCGGCGAGGGGAAGGGCGAGGATGGCCCCCTCGGCCGTCTCCAGGGCCGACAGCAGACGTCCGATGGCGTCGCGCGGCAGCAGCGGGCGGGCCGCATCGTGGACCAGCACAATCTGGTCGTCGCCGCCGCTGAGCGCCGCGAGCCCGTTCTGAACTGATTGGGCGCGGGTGTCGCCGCCGAGCGCCCCACGCCAGCGGGGCAGGCTCTCCAGCGCGTCGGCCGCGAGGCTCTGGGCGCCTTCGGCCAGCACCACGACAATCTCGTCGGCGCCGGCCCCGAGCAGGGCTTCCACCGACCAGCGCAGCACGGGCTTTCCGGCCAGGGCGCGCCACTGCTTCGCCCCGCCCGGGCCGGCCCGCACGCCCGAGCCGGCAGCGACCACCACGGCTGAGAATCCCATGCGGGTCCTCTTAAGTGACTGAGCCCTTAAGTCCAGGGTTGCGGCGCCGCAACATTTTGCCTAAAAAGGTGGCGATGGGGATGCATACAAAATGAGCACGACGGTCGGACCAGGGGCGACATGAGCGACAGTCGCCCGAGGATTGTGCGCCAGAAGGGCAACCTCGAGACGCTGAAGGCGCTGGCCTTCGATCTGATTCCCGAACCGGCCATGGTGGTCGACCGGGATGGGGCTTTGGTGGCCGTCAACGAGGCCGCCGAGGCGTTGTTCGGGCAGGGCCTGGCGCTGCTGGCGCGCGGCCGGTTCAAGGCGGCGCTGCCGCCAGACTCGGCGCTCGTGCTGCTGATCAACCGGGCGCTCGCCCAGGAAGGGGCGGTGCGCGAGCGCGGCATCGAGATCGCCCTGTTCGGCCATCCGTCCTTCCAGGCCGACGGCGCTGCTGCGCCCCTGGGCGATGGGGCGGTGCTGCTGACGCTGCACGTGCGGGGCGGGGCGCTCGGGGTCGACCGGGCCAGCGACATCGCGGGCCTGCGATCCGTGGTGGGGCTGGGGCGCATGCTGGCGCACGAGATCAAGAACCCGCTGGCCGGCATCCGCGGCGCGGCCCAGCTGCTGAAGACCGGCGCGCGCAGCGAGGACCAGCCCCTGGCGCAGCTGATCGTCGACGAAACCGAGCGCATTCGCCGCCTGGTCGACCGGATGGAAGCCTTCTCCGACGATGCGGTCACCGGCCGCGCGCCGGTGAACATCCACCAGGTGATGGACCGGGTGCGGGCGCTGGCCGCGAACGGCGTCGCCGAGGGCCTGACCATCCGCGAGAACTACGACCCCTCGTTGCCCCCGGTCTGGGGCGACGAGGACCAGCTGATCCAGATCTTCCTGAACCTGGTGAAGAACGCCGCCGAAGCGGCCCACAGCCGCCGCGACGGCCGCGGCGAGCTGGTGCTCAGCACCGCCTACCGGCACGGCGTGCGGGTCAGGGCCGGCGAGGCCAAGGCCGCCCAGAGCGCGCCTCTGGAGGTCCGGGTGCAGGACAACGGCCCGGGCGTGCCGGCCGCCCTGCGCGACCACCTGTTCGAGCCGTTCGTGACCACCAAGACCCACGGGGCCGGCCTCGGCCTGCCACTGGTCGCCAAGCTGGTGGCCAGCCACGGCGGTCTGATCGACTTCGAATCCGAGCCGGGACGCACTGCCTTCCGCGTCCTCCTTCCGGTCGCGCCGACGACCGCCTCCGTCAAAGTGTCCACATGAGCGCTCAGCCGCAGAAGATCCTCATCGCCGACGACGATTCGTCCATAAGGCTGGTGCTCAGCCAGGCGTTCAGCCGGCTGGGCTACCAGGTCCGAGCCACCGGCAACGCCACCACGATGCTGAAGTGGGTCATGGACGGGGACGGGGACCTCGTCATCACCGACGTGGTGATGCCCGACGAAAACGTGTTCGACGTGCTCCCGCGCATCCGCAAGCACCGCCCCAAGCTGCCTGTGATCGTGATGAGCGCCCAGAACACCCTGCTGACGGCGGTCAACGCCGCCGAGATCGGGGCGTTCGACTATGTGCCCAAGCCCTTCGACCTCGACGACATGACCGCCACCGCCCGGCGAGCGCTGGCGCGGCCGGCCGACACCGAGGCGGCCCGGGCGCAGGCCCGGGCGATGCGCGACGAGCGCCTGCCGCTGATCGGCCGCTCGGCGCCGATGCAGGAGGTCTACCGCACCATCGCCCGCCTGGTCGGGGCGGACCTGACGGTGCTGATCCTGGGCGAATCCGGCTCCGGCAAGGAGCTGGTGGCGCGCGCGCTGCACGACCTCGGCCGGCGGCGGGACGGCAAGTTCGTGGTGATCAACCTGGCGGCGGTGCCGCGGGAACGGGTCGAGACCGAGCTGTTCGGCAAGGGCGACGGCGACGTCGGCAAGCTGGTGGAGGCCGACGGCGGCACCCTGTTCCTGGACGAGATCGGCGACATGCCGCTGGACGCCCAGACCCGGCTGCTGCGGGTGTTCGACGGCGCCGAGCCGGCGATCAATCCCCGCACCGGGCGGCGGCCGAACGTGAGGGTGATCGCCGCGGCCAACCGCGACCTGCGCGGCCTGATCCAGCAGGGGCTGTTCCGCGAGGATCTCTACTTCCGCCTCAACGTCGCCCCGGTGCGCCTGCCGCCGTTGCGCGAGCGCACCGAGGACATCCCCGACCTGGCGCGGGCCTTCCTGCTGCGGGCCAACCGCGAGGGCCTGCCGGCCAAGACCATCGACACCGCCGCGCTGGAGCGGCTCAAGACCCACGCCTGGCCCGGCAACGTGCGCGAGCTGGAGAACCTGATCCGGCGGATCTGCGCCCTCTACGCCGAGGAGATGATCAGCGCCCGAATCATCGAGCGCGAGCTCTCCGAGCAGACCACCACGCCGCCCGGTGAGACCGGGCCGGTGACGCTGTCGACGCTGGTGGAGCGACATCTGGCGTCCTATTTCGCCGACCAGCCGGACGGGGTGCCGCCGCCTGGGCTGTATGACCGGGTGCTGGAAGACGTGGAGCGACCGCTGATCCAACTGACCCTGGCCGCCACCCGCGGCAACCAGGTCCGCGCCGCCGAGGTGCTGGGACTGAACCGCAACACCCTGCGCAAGAAGATCCAGGATCTCGGAGTGGAGCCCGTTCGCGGTCGCCGCTGAAGCAGTTTGGCCACATAACTGTTGGAAATCTGGCACAGGGACCGCTAGTTTGACGCCATGGAGTCCCATGGCGTCGTACCGGTGGCGGACGCGCTGGCGCGAGAGCGCAACTGGCTGAGCCGCCTTGGCGCCACCCCGGTGGTTGGCGCCGGATTCGCCCTGTCGGCGATCCTCACCGCCGCGGCGGCCGGACTCGGCTCGTCGCCAAGCCTTTCCGGCGCGCTCGGTCCCGCCAGTCCGATGGTCCTGACGCTGCTGGGCGTCAACGTCGCGCTGCTGGCCGCGCTCGGGGCCCTGATCGGGCGGCGGGTGCTGGGTCTGGTCGGGGAGCAGTCGGGCGACGCCAGCGCGCGGCTGCACGTGCGCTTCGTCGCCTATTTCGCCATCGCCGCGGTGGCCCCGGCGCTGGTCGTGGCGCTGTTCTTCGGCCTTCTGGTCACCCGCGGCGTGGAAAGCTGGTTCAACGCCCGGGTCGAGACCGTGGTGGAGAACTCGGCCACCGTCGCGCGCTCCTACATCGAGGAGCAGAAGCTCTACATCTTCGAGCACACCGTCGCGATGGCGCGCGAGCTGAACACCGCCGGCCCGTCGCAGCTGGCCCAGGCGCCGGTGGCCTTCTCCCTCTTCCTCGGCCAGCAGGCGGCCGACAACGGCTTCGCCGCCGCCTATGTGATCGACCGCGAGGGGCGGGTGCTGGCCCGGGCCCGGATCGGCGCCGCGCCCGAGTTCCTGATTCCGCCCGCCGCCACCTTCGACCTCGCCGACGCCGCCAACGAGGTGGAGGAGACCACCTTCGAGCAGGCCGAGCTGTTCCGCGCCCTGTACCGGCTGCCGGCCTATCCCGACGCCTACCTGTACGTCGTGCGCCCGGCGACGCACGGGGTCTTCAGCCACCTGCGCGAGAGCATGGACTCGGTGACCGACTACCGCGCCGCCAAGGCCAGCCGCGCCCGCATCCAGGCCGGCTTCGCGCTGATCTACGCCGAGGCGGTGCTGGTGGTGCTGCTGGGGGCGGTCTCGTTCGGGATGTCGCTGGCCGGGCGGATCACCGGCCCGGTCGGGCGGCTGGTGCAGGCCGCGGGGCGGGTGTCCGCGGGCGACCTGACCACGCGGGTCGACACCTTCCGCGACCCCGAGGAGATCGCGGTGCTGTCGCGGGCCTTCAACAAGATGACCGGCGACCTCGAGGCCCAGCAGCACGCCCTGGTCAACGCCCGCAAGGACGCCGAGTCCCGGCGGCATTTCGTCGAGACCATGCTGTTCGGGGTCAGCGCCGGGGTGATCGGCCTCGACCGCGCGCGCCGGGCCTCGGTCGTGAACCGGCAGGCGGCGGCGCTGCTCGGCCTGCCGCCGAATTCCGTCGGCCAGCCGCTGTCGTCGCTGGCGCCCGAGTTCCGGGAGGTGGTGGACCGCGCCGCCGGCTCCGGGCTGGCGGTCGAGGAGGACATCGACGTGGTGCGGGGCGGCGAGACGCGCCGCCTGCGCCTGCGGGTCAGCCACAGCGACGACGGCCTGGTGCTGACCTTCGACGACATCACCCGCCTGATGACCGCCCAGCGCAACGCGGCCTGGCGCGACGTCGCCCGCCGGATCGCCCACGAGATCAAGAACCCGCTGACGCCGATCCAGCTGTCGGCCGAGCGGCTGCGGCGGAAGTACCGCAAGGAGATCACCGCCGACCTGGAGACCTTCGACCGCTGCACCGAGACGATCATCCGCCAGGTCGGTGACATCGGCCGGATGGTGGACGAGTTCTCCGCCTTCGCCCGCATGCCCGCGCCGGTGTTCGCCGACCACGACGCCGTCGAGCTGCTGCGCCAGGCGGTGTTCGCCCAGCGGGTGGCCGATCCGGCGGTGGAGATCGAGATCAGCGAGCCCGCGGGCGGCGTGCCGGTGGTCTGCGACGCCCGGATGATCGGCCAGGGCCTCGCCAACCTGCTGAAGAACGCCGGCGAAGCGATCGCCGCCCGCCGCAACGAACCCGACGCCCCGCCGGGCCGGATCGAGGCGCGGCTGGTGGTCGAGCACGGACATGTGGCGTTCGAGATCGAGGACAACGGCGTCGGCCTGCCGGCCAAGGACCGGGGCCGGCTGACCGAGCCCTATGTGACGACGCGCGAGAAGGGCACCGGGCTTGGCCTCGCCATCGTCAAGCGCATCGCCGAGGAGCACGGCGGCGACCTGTCCATCGGCGATGCGAGAACCCTGCCGGGCGCAAAGGTGGTGCTGCGCCTGGCCCTGTCGGCCAGGACGGCTGCGGCCGCCCCGGCGTCTGCCGAGCCTGCATTGAAGGACGCCTAGCAATGGCTAGTGACATTCTGATCGTCGACGACGAGGCTGACATCCGCGAGCTGGTGGCCGGCATCCTCGAGGATGAGGGCTATTCGGTGCGCACCGCGGGCGACTCCGACCAGGCGCTGGTGGCCATCCGGGCCCGCCGGCCCTCCTTGCTGGTCCTGGATATCTGGATGCAGGGCGGCGGGATGGACGGGCTGGAGCTGCTCGACCTGGTCAAGGAGCTCGACCCCGACATGCCGGTGATCATGATCTCCGGCCACGGCAACATCGAGACCGCCGTCAGCGCCATCAAGCGGGGCGCCTACGACTTCCTGGAAAAGCCGTTCAAGTCGGACCGGCTGCTGCTGCTGGTCGAGCGGGCGATCGAGGCGGCCGGCCTGAAGCGCGAGAACCGGCGCCTGCGCCGGCTGACCGCCGCCCCGGCCGGCTTCCTCGGAACCTCGACGGCGGCGCAGCTGCTGCGCCACACCGTCTCCAAGGTCGCCTCCGCCAACAGCCGGGTGCTGATCACCGGCCCCGCCGGCGCCGGCAAGGAGACCGCCGCGCGGCTGATCCACACCGGCAGCCCGAGGTCCAAGGGCGAGTTCATCGCCATCAGCGCCGCCGGCATGACGCCGGAGCGGATGGACCTGGAGCTGTTCGGCGAGGAAGGGGAGGGCGGCCGTCCCCGCAAGATCGGGGTGTTCGAGCGCGCCCACGGCGGCACCCTCTACCTCGACGAGGTGGCGGACATGCCGCGCGAGAGCCAGGGCCGCATCCTGCGGGTGCTGGTGGACCAGCGGTTCCGCCGCCTGGGCGGCGACACCGACGTGCAGGTGGACGTGCGGGTGATCTCGTCCAGTTCGCGCGACCTGCGCGAGGAGATCGCCGAGGGCCGGTTTCGCGAGGACCTGTTCCACCGCCTGAACGTGGTGCCGCTGCGGGTGCCGGGCCTGGAAGAGCGGCGCGAGGACATTCCGGCGCTGATCTCCGAGTGCATGGAGCTGATCGGCGCGGCCCAGGGCCTGCCGCTGCGCACGCTCGCCGACGACGCGGTCGCGACGCTGCAGGTGCAGCCCTGGCCGGGAAACGTGCGCCAGCTGCGCAACGTGGTGGAGCGGATCCTGATCCTGGCGCCCGGTGACGCCGCCGACCCGATCACCGCCGACATGCTGCCCCCCGACGCAGTCTCGCAATCGCCGGCCGGCGGGCTTGGCGCCGACCGGATCATCGCCCTGCCGCTGCGCGAGGCGCGAGAGCTGTTCGAGCGCGAGTACCTGGACGCCCAGATCATGCGCTTCGGCGGCAACATCTCGCGGACCGCCGCCTTCATCGGCATGGAGCGGTCGGCCCTGCACCGGAAGCTGAAGTCGCTGGGATTCGGCGGGCCGAGGGCGCTCGAGGAAGCGGAGGACTGATGACGCGCGTCGCTTACGTCAACGGACGCTTCGTCCCGCACGGCCAGGCCGCCGTGCACATCGAGGACCGCGGCTACCAGTTCGCCGACGGCGTCTATGAGGTCTGGGCGGTGCTGGGCGGCAGGCTCGGCGACGCCGAGGGGCATTTCGCTCGGCTGGAGCGCAGCCTGGGCGAGCTGCAGATCGCCATGCCGATGACCCGCGCCGCGCTGGCGGTGCTGCTCAGGGAGACGGTGCGGCGCAACCTGGTGAAGGAGGGGCTGGTCTATCTGCAGGTGACGCGGGGCGTCGCCAGGCGCGACCACGCCTTCCCGCCGCCGGACACGCCGCCCAGCGTCGTGATCACCGCCCACAGCGTCGACCGCGCCGCCGCGGACGCCCGCGCCGCGGCCGGTGCGGCCGTGATCACCCAGCCGGAGACCCGCTGGGCGCGCTGCGACATCAAGACGGTGGGCCTGCTGCCGAACGTGCTGGCCAAGCAGAAGGCGCGGGCGGCGGGCGCGGTGGAGACCTGGTTCGTGGACGAGCTGGGGCTGATCACCGAGGGCGCCTCCAGCAACGCCTGGATCATCGACAAGAACGGCGCGATCCGCACCCGCGACACCCAGGCCAACATCCTGCGCGGCATCACCCGACAAACCCTGCTCGGCGTCATGGCCCGCGAAGGCCTGAAGGTCGAGGAACGTCCGTTCACGGTGGAAGAGGCGCGGGAGGCGCGGGAAGCCTTCATCACAGGCGCCGGAACGCTTTTGCTGCCTGTTGTGAAGATCGACGGCCAAACGGTGGGAAACGGCGCCGTGGGACCGGTGGCAAAACGGCTGCGCCAACTCTATATCGAAGAGGCGCGACGGACGGCGCTCTGAACCGGCCGCGAGCTTGCGCGAACTTATGTGTGGCGGCGTCTGGCCGCCGGCAACGAGAAGAGGGGTCCAACCCGATGAGCACGACCACTGCCGACAAGAAACAGAACCTGCAAGACACCTTCCTCAATAGCGTGCGCCGCTCGAAGACGCCGCTCACCATCTTCCTCGTGAACGGCGTGAAGCTGCAGGGCGTGGTGAGCTGGTTCGACAACTTCTGCGTCCTGCTGCGCCGGGATGGCCAATCGCAGCTCGTCTACAAGCACGCCATTTCCACGATCATGCCCGCCCAGCCCGTGCAGCTCTACGAGCCGGGCCCAGACGACAACGATTGACGCAAGCCAGTCTCGATCGAACCGATCCCGTCCAGTCGGCCCTGGTCCTGCATCCGGACCGGGGCGCGCGGGATGTGCTGCGCCACGCCGAGGCGCGCCTGGCGGAGGCCGTTGGCCTCGCCGAGGCGCTGGACCTCGACGTGCGCCAGGCCATGCTCGTGCCGCTGCGGGCGGCGACCCCGGCCACCCTGCTCGGAAGCGGCAAGGTCGACGAGGTGCGCAAGCTGGTTGAAGCCGACGGCTTCGACGTGGTGGTGGTCGACGACGCCCTGACGCCCGTCCAGCAGCGCAACCTGGAGCGCGCCTGGAAGGCCAAGGTGATCGACCGTTCGGGGCTGATCCTGGAAATCTTCGCCCGCCGCGCCCGCACCCGCGAGGGTCGGCTGCAGGTCGAGCTCGCGCGGCTCGAATACGAGCGCTCGCGCCTGGTCCGCACCTGGACCCACCTGGAGCGGCAGCGCGGCGGCTTCGGGGTCATGGGCGGCCCGGGCGAGACCCAGATCGAGACCGACCGGCGGCTGCTGGCCGACAAGATCAAGCGGCTGAAGCGCGAGCTGGCCGAGGTTCGCCGCACCCGCAGCCTGGCCCGGCAGGCCCGTGGCCGCACCCCGTTCCCGACCATCGCGCTGGTGGGCTACACCAACGCCGGCAAGTCCACGCTGTTCAACCGGCTGACCGACGCGCACGTGGTGGCGCAGGACATGCTGTTCGCCACCCTCGACCCGACCCTGAGGCGGCTCGACCTGCCGGGAGGCCGGCCGGCGGTGCTGTCCGACACCGTGGGCTTCATCTCCGATCTGCCGCACGAGCTGGTGGAGGCCTTCCGCGCCACGCTGGAGGAGGTGCGCGAGGCCGACATCATCCTGCACGTGCGCGACATCGCCACCGCCGAGAGCGAGGCGGAGGCGGCGGACGTGCGAGCCGTGCTGGGCGAACTGGGCGCGGGCGAGACGTCGGGCCAGATCCTGCTCGAGGTGTGGAACAAGATCGACCTGGTCGATCCCGACGCGCGGGTCTTCCTGACCGCCCGGGCCGAGCGCGACCGCGGCGGCTCGGTCGCGGTGTCGGCGGTGACCGGCGAGGGGTGCGAGCGGCTGCTGGAGCGGCTGGCGGGCCTGGTGGACAGCGGGCCGCTGCTGACCATCCACCTGCCGGCGTCCGATGGGGAGGGCCTGGCCTGGCTCTACCGGCACGGCCGGGTGCTGGAGCGCTCGGACGGGGAGGGGGACGAGATCACCCTGAAGGCAAGGCTCGACCTTGCCGCACTCGGGCGGTTCGAGAGCCTGCGGCCGCAGGCGGTGACGGCGGCGGCCGCGGAGTAGAGCCTAGGAGAAGATCTCGGTGACGTCGCCGGCGACGCCCGTCTCGGTCTTGGTGAGGCTGACGTAGACCGCCGATGCGCCGACGACGCTGACGATCGAGAGCATCGACACGAAGATGGCGCCAAGCACGTCAGACACGACCTCGGACGCCTTTTCGTTGGCCGTGGCCACTCCGATCACGATCCCGATGAAGACGGCAAGGACGATCAAGCTGCCTAACAGGACCACGCCGAACAGGCCCGCCAGCCGCCACCGCGAGCCCCTAGTCAATTCCCACGCCCGCTTGAGGCAGTCACGACCGGTCTTGCCTTCCGCCATTAGGACAGCAGTCGCCGGCATCCAGCCCGCGATCAGGATCACACCGGGCACTATGAGCAGGACGGTCCCCAGCACGATCGCGAGGCCGCTGAGCAGGCCGACCGTCCAGAGCTTGCCAAAATTATGCAAGCCGGCGCGCTGCGCATCCTTGGCACTGATCGCCGCGCCGGTAAGTTGCCTTATCGTGAGCAGCGCCGCCGCGCCGTCGAAGATCAGAGCCGGCACGTTGGCAATCACCGCCCCTCGGCTCATTTCGTCCGGCAGAAACGACACGAGCAGTTGGGGCAGGAACACCCACAGACTCGCCAGCATGCCCAACGCCGCCGCGCGCTGACCGATCACGCCGAACGTTGACCCCAGAATCTCGCCGACGGCCACCTTCGGCCTGGGCGCTTCGACAGCCGCCACAACGCTCATCAAGTCCCCCATTTCGAACCGGGTCATTCAACCATGGTGGCCCTCGGCGTCCAGAGTGCGGCGATGAAATCAATATGTTCCTGTTTAGTTCTTGTCGAGGCAGGATATCTGGAGCATCGTCCGCGCAACGGAGGCGCATAGGTCCATGACGGCGAGGCTGTCGAAAGAGCGGTTCAAGGCGGCGCAGGCCTTCGTGGAGAAGGTTGGGCGGCCCCTGGACCGGGAGGTGCTGAGACATCGTTTGGCCGGGGGGCCAGGCGACGGCGTCATCGCCGCCGTGAGGCGGTACCAGAACTTCGACGGCGGCTTCGGCCACGGGCTCGAACCGGACATCCGCAGTCCGGCATCAAGCGCCATTGCCACCAGCCTCGGCTTGCGGCGGCTTGCAGGGGCGGGCGCAGATGCGACGCACCCGGCCGTGGTCGGAGCGATGCGCTGGCTGGGGACGAGCATCGACGAGGAGCAGGGGGTCTGGCCAATCATAGGGCCCGACGTCAGCCTAGGGCCTCACGCCCCGTGGTGGAGCTGGTCGCCGAGCCTTGCCGAGGCCTGGAACGGCTTCCGCTTCAATCCGACGGCCGAAATCCTGGCGCGCCTCTATGCCTGGCCGGACGCGGCGCCACCCGCCGCGCTGGCCGCCGCCGAGTCAGGGCTGCGCCGGACGGTGGCCGAGACCGATCTGATCACCGGCGCCTACGACCTGAAGTGCGCTGTCCGCCTCGCCGAAGCGGCGGGCTCTCCGGCGGACCTGCGCGAGCCCCTGGCAAGGCTGGTCGAACGCTCCATAGCGGCGCACGATCCCGACGACCCGCATGGCTCGGTGCTGGACTTCGTGCGATCGCCCGCCAGCCGGTTCGCGAAGGCGGCCGGCCGCGGGGTGGTGGAGGCGGCGATCAGGCGCCTGATCGCCGCGTAGCACGACGGCGGGGCCTGGACGCCCTTCTGGGACTGGAGTTCCAGCAACCCGGAGGGCTGGAAGCGGGCGCGGGGCGAATGGTGCGGCGTGCTCACGCGCGAGGCGCTGGAGCGGCTGGCGGCGTGGGGCCGGATCGAGGGACTCTAGAGCGGTCTGAGCCCGGAATAGCGGCTGCCCCGCGCCCTCCACCGGCGGTTCAGGCCTGTTCCGGTGCGCCTTACGCCCGCTCCGCTGCCTTGGCCGCGTCCCAGAGACCGTCCATCTCGGCCAGGTCGGACTGCTCCGGCGACGAGCCGCGCGCTGCGAGCGCCGCTTCGATGAATTGGAAGCGCCGCACAAATTTGGCGTTTGCGCCGCGCAGCGCCGCCTCTGGATCCACGTCCAGCTCGCGAGCGAGGTTGGCGCAGACGAACAGCACGTCGCCCAGTTCCTCGCGCGCCTTCTCCACCTCGCCGGCCTCGATCTCCACTTCCAGCTCTTCCACCTCCTCGTGCAGCTTGGCCATCACCTCGCGGGCGGACGGCCAGACGAACCCGACGCGGGCGGCGCGCTTGGAAAGCTTCACCGCGCGGGTGAGAGCGGGCAGGGCGACCGGAACGTCGTCCATCAGGCTGGCCGAGCCTTTCGGCCCCTTGGCCGCGCGCTCGTCGGCCTTGATCGCCTCCCAGGCGACGGTCTGCTCGGCGGCGGTGCGGTGGGCCGCGTCGCCGAACACGTGCGGGTGGCGACGCAGCATCTTGGCGACGATGGCCTCGGCCACATCGCCGAAGTCGAAGGCGGCTTGCTCCTCCGCCATGCGGGCGTGGAACACCACCTGGAACAGCAGGTCGCCCAGCTCGTCCTTCAGGTCGGCCAGGTCGTGGCGCTCGATGGCGTCCGCCACCTCATAGGCCTCCTCCACCGTGTACGGGGCGATGGTGGCGAAGGTCTGCTCCAGGTCCCACGGGCAGCCGCCCTGCGGCGTGCGCAGGCGGGCCATGATCTCCAGCAGCTCGAAGATCGGATGCGGGGCGGCGGCGGGCATGCGGCGGGGCCTCACGAGACTCGGGGAGGGGCGTCCCGATCAGGCCCCGCCCGCCGGCGCTTCACAAGCGCAAACCGCCGTCAGCGGGGTGGCATCTCCACCACCTGGCGCACCTCGCAGACGCCGTCGCCGGCCACGCCCAGGAACGTCTTGGCGAGCTCGATCGCCTCCTCGCGCGAGTTCGCGTTCAGGAAGGCGTAGCCGGCCATCCGGACCTCCTCGCTGGACACCGTCATCGTGCCGCCGGCGTTGCGCACCCGAGCGCCGCTGGCGCGCGGGGCGAGCGGCTCGGTGCCGATCAGCGAACCCTTGGCCATCATCTCGTGGGTGAGGGCGCCCATCTCCTGCATGTGCTCGGGGCTGGGCGGCGCGCCTTCCTCGCCGGACTCGGGACGCCAGAGGGCCAGGTACTTCATCGGTCTTTCTCCTCGCTCGCGGGGGACGAGATGGTCCAGGCCCGCCTTCGCCTCAAGGACGCGGCGCGGGGGCCTGCTCCGACACCGGGCTCCGGCGCATTTCTTCCACGGTTGACCCCGCGCCTGAATCTCCAGAACACAAGCAGAACATCGGGCGACGAGGGGACCATGCTGGACACGTTGGCGCGACAGTTCGAGGCGGCCTCCGCCGCCTATGCCGAGGCGAACGGCCTGGTGCGAGATCCGGACTGGTTCGTGTTGAAGCTCCACGAGGAGGTGGGCGAGCTGACCCAGGTCTGGAACAGGCTGTGCGGCCGCGGACGCCGGCATGGCCGCACCGAGGCCGAGCTGGCCGAAGCGCTGGCGGACGAGGCGGCGGACGTCCTGGGGCATGTGATGCTGTTCGCGGCGGCCAACGGCATCGATCTGGCGGCGGCGGTGGAGCGCAAGTGGCGCTTCCGCCCCAACGAATAAGCGCAACTTATCGGTTGCACGTCCTGGCGCGACGGGCCATACAACGGGCAACCAGGAGGTTGCGTGATATGACCGATCGCATCGAGAAGACCATCGACCTTAAGGCGCCCGTCGACCGGGTCTGGCGCGCCCTGACCGACGCCGACGAGTTCGGGGAATGGTTCCGGGTCAAGCTGGAAGAGCCGTTCGTGGCGGGCCAGACCGCCAGGGGGCGGATCCTGCATCCAGGCTACGAGCATATGACCTGGGAGGCGAAGGTGGTGGCGATCGAGCCCAAGCGCCGTTTCGCCTTTACCTGGCATCCCTATGCGGTCGACCAGGCCGTCGATTATTCGAGCGAATCCCCGACGCTGGTGGAGTTCATCCTGACGCCCACCGACGAAGGGGTCCGGCTGGTGGTGAGCGAGAGCGGTTTCGACGCGGTGCCGGCGCACCGGCGCGCCGAGGCGCTGCGGATGAACGACGATGGCTGGGCGCAGCAGGCGCTCAACATCAAGGCCCATGTCGAGGCCTGACCCTGGCCCGGCGCCGGTGTTCGCGGCGCTCGGCGATCCGACCCGCCTCGTCCTGCTGGCCCAACTCAGCGACGGGGCGCCGCGCTCGATCTCTGCCCTGTCGGCGGGTTCGGACCTCACGCGGCAGGCCGTCACCAAGCACCTGCGCGTGCTGGAGAAGGCGGGCCTGGTCGCCAGCGTCCGCGTCGGCCGCGAGAGCCGCTTCGAATTCCGCCCCGAGCCGGTCGCGGACGCCCGGTCCTACCTCGATACCGTTTCAGCACAATGGGACACGGCGTTGGCGAGGTTGAGGGCTTTCGTGGAAGCTTAGGCTCGCAAGCTCGACATTCCGTTGCGCACGCCTTACTTTACATCTTACACAAAGTAAGGAGTTGCGTCCGTGGCGACTGCGACCATTACGTCCAAAGGCCAAGTGACCATACCTCGCGAAGTGAGAGCCGGCCTGGGCGTCTCAGCAGGCGATCGGCTCGATTTCGTTCGCCTGGAAGACGGCAACTACGCGATCGTGCCGGCGTCGCATTCCATCCGCTCGCTTCGCGGAATCATCCCGCGGCCGAAAAAGCCGGTGAGTCTTGAGGATATGGAGGCGGCGATCTCGGCCGGGGCGAGGGGAGCTTGATCGGTCTCGATACCAATGTTCTCGTTCGCTACATCGCCCAGGATGATCTCGCGCAGGCGGCGGCCGCAAGCCGGGTGATCGAGAGCTTCACTGCCGACTCTCCGGGGTTCATTTCCACGGTGACGGTAGTGGAGATGGTGTGGGTGCTGATGCGCGCCTATCGAACGCCGAAAACCGTGATCGAGAAGACTGTTGAGGGGCTTCTACGATCGCGGGACCTGGTGGTCGAGAATGCTGAGATTCACTATCTGGCCCTCGCCGCCTTCCACGCTGCTCCCGTTGATTATGCTGATGCCGTCATCGCCATGGCAGGAAGGGGGGCAGGCTGCGAGGAAACGGTGACCTTCGACAGGCAGGCCGCCGCAAGCTTGATGCGCCTTCTCGATGGTTGACCCCAGGTTCTCAGCCGAAGCCAGGAAGCAACCGTGACACCAATCATCCTCGTACCCGGCCTGCTGTGCACGGCCGAGATGTTCACCGCCCAGACGACCGCGCTCTGGCCCTATGGGCCGGTAATGGTGGCCTCGACGCTCGGCGGCAAGACCATGGCGGACATTGCAGGCGCCATCCTGAGGGACGCCCCGCCCAGCTTCGCGCTCGCGGGCATCTCGATGGGGGGCTACATCGCCTTCGAGATCATGCGCCAGGCGCCGGAGCGCGTGTCGCGGCTGGCGCTGCTCGACACCTCGGCGCGCGCCGATACGCCCGATCAGATCGCGGCCCGCCGAGCCAGCGTGGCCGAGGCCAGGGCCGGGGACTTTGCGGAGTTCGTCGGGAAGACGATCGGGGCGATCGTGCATCCGGATCGCCGGGACGATCCGGCGCTTCGGACGGTCGGCATCCGCATGGCGCTGAGCCTCGGCGTCGAGGGTTTCGCCCGCCAGACCGAGGCGATCATCGGGCGGCCGGATTCGCGTTCCGGCCTCGCCTCGATCCGGGCGCCGACGCTGGTGCTGGTCGGCGACCGCGATGCGCTGACGCCACCGGAGCGCTCCCAGGAGATCGCCGCGGCCGTTTCCGGCGCGACGCTGGTGGTCGTGCCCGAGTGCGGCCACGCCTCGACGATCGAACGCCCCGAGGCGGTCAACCGCGCGCTGATCGACTGGATCTCCGCTGCGCCGTGAGCATTCGGGCGGTCGGCTATGTCATCGTGACCGGCAGGCGCAGGTAAACGTGGCCGCGCGGCGTCGCCGGCGGCAGGGCGCCGGCGCGAATGTTCACCTGAAGCGACGGCAGAAGCAGGGTGGGGGACTGAAGGCCCGCGTCGCGGGCGGTGCGCAGGGTCACGAAGTCCGCCTCGCTGACGCCGTCGCGGATCTGCACGTTGCTGGCGCGCTGCGCCGCCACCGTGGTCTCCCAGCGAAATTCGGTGCGGCCGGGCGGGAGGTAATCGTGGCCGACGAATATCCGTGTCGCGGCCGGAAGCTCAAGGATCTTGCGGATCGATCGATAGAGCGCAGCGGCATCCCCGCCGGGGAAATCCGCCCGCGCCGTGCCGTAGTCGGGCATGAACAGGGTGTCGCCGACGAAGGCCGCATCATCGATGACATAGGTCACGCAGGCCGGCGTATGCCCGGGCGTATGGATCACGCGCACGCGGAGTTCGCCGAGGGCGATGCTGTCGCCATCGTCGAGCAGCAGATCAAAGCTCGCGCCGTCGGCGGTAAGGTCGTCGGCCTCGAACAGGGGGATGAACAGCTTCTGGACCTCGGTGATCCGCGCCCCGATCGCCACCCGGGCGCCGGCGCTGCGCCGGATGTGATCGGCGGCCGACAGATGGTCGGCATGGGCGTGCGTCTCGAGCACGTGACTTAGAGTGAGGCCTTGGGCGGAGACCGCGGCCAGGATCGCGTCGGCTGACCGCGTCGAGACGCTTGCGGACTTCGGATCGAAATCCAGCACCGGATCGATCACGGCGGCGGCCCCGGTGGCCGGGTCTGTCACCAGATGGGTCGCTGTGAACGTGGCGGGGTCGAAGAAGGTCTGGACCTGAACGGTCATGGGGAGGCTCCTTGGTGTCCCCTTACATTAGTACTTGCTAAATTAGATTCAACTCATATATTCGTCGCATCATGGATCTCGCGACCTTTGACATCTCCAGCTTCGAAGCCAGCGCGGCGGCGGCCGCCAGGCTGCTGCGCGCGCTCGCCAACGAGCGGCGGCTGATGATCCTGTGTCAGCTGACCGAGGGCGAACGCTCGGTCGGCGAGCTGCAGCCTCACGTGGGTCTCTCCCAATCGGCGCTGTCGCAGCACCTGGCGGTGCTGCGGGACGAGGGCGTCGTGGCCACCCGGCGAGAGGGCCAGACGATCTGGTACAGGATCGCCGACGAGGCAGCTTTGAAGGTGGTGGCGACGCTCGCGGAGATCTTCTGTCCAACCGATTCCGGAGACGTCTCATGACGACCCAACTCGCCGCTCTCGAACCCGCACAAGTGGCCAAGCGCCTCGGCGCCGGCGACATCACCTTCGTGGACGTGCGCGAACCGGACGAATTCCGCCGCCGGCATGTGAAGGGCGCGCTTTCGCGGCCGCTCTCGGCCTTCGACGCCGCCCACCCCCTGCGGGGCGCCGTCGTCTTCAGTTGCCGCTCGGGGATGCGCACGTCAGCGAACTGCGATCGCCTCGCCTCGCTCGTGGACGGCGACGCCTTCGTCCTGAAGGGCGGGCTCGACGCCTGGGTCGCCGCCGGCCTACCCGTCGTCGAAGATCGCGCGGCGCCATTGGAGATCATGCGCCAGGTCCAGATCGCGGCGGGCCTGCTCGTCCTCCTGGGTGTCGGGCTCGGGCTCCTCGTCCACCCAGCGTTCTTCGGCTTGGCGGCCTTTGTCGGCGCCGGCCTGACGGTGGCGGGAACGACGGGATTCTGCGGCATGGCCAGGCTGCTCGCTCTGGCGCCCTGGAACCGGCCTGCGAGCGCCTGATGGACCCTGCAATCTGGCCCTACGTCGCCGCCGCGCTCGGTGGGGCGGTGATCAGCCTGCTGCTGGCTGTCTTCGGCGGCGGAGGCTCGGTGCTGGCCACACCGCTGTTGATCTATGTCGTCGGCGTGCACGACCCGCATGTGGCGATCGGAACCTCCGCCGCCGCGGTGGCTGTGAACGCCGCCGTGGGCCTGGCCGGACAGGCGAGGGCGGGCCGCGTGAAATGGCCGTGCGCGATGGTGTTCGGCGCCTCGGGCTTGCTGGGCTCGCTGCTGGGCGCGCACTTCGCCAAGGGCATGGACGGGTCGCGACTGCTGCTGTGGTTCGCAGTTGCCATGGCGGTGGTCGGCGGATCCATGCTGCTGCCCCGCAAGGACGAGGGCGACCCGGCCGTAACGCTGACGCCGGCGCTCATGATGCGGCTGGCGCCCGTGGGGGTCCTCACGGGTCTGGCGGCGGGCTTCTTCGGGATCGGCGGGGGCTTCCTGATCGTGCCGGGACTCATGGCCGCCACCGGCATGACCCTGGCCAACGCGGCGGCGTCGTCGCTGGTCTCGGTGGTTCTGTTCGGGGCCGCCACCAGCGCCAGCTATGCGGCCTCGGGGCTGGTCGACTGGCGCATCTTCGCGGCACTCGTGGCGGGCGGCGTCATCGGAGCGTTGGCGGGAGCGCCGATCGCACGCCGCCTCGCCGGGCGCGCGGCGCTGGCGCGGACGATCTTTGCGGGGATGGTGCTCGTTACCGCCGCCTATGTCGCCTGGCGGGCGGCGGGGGCGCACTGAGCGATGCGGCAGCCAGCCCGAGCAGTCACGGATGAAACGCGCCTAATGGAGATTATCAGAAATTAGAGGTGGCGTTGTGGGCCAGGCCAAAGCGACCGCTCATCCAGGCAATCTGATCTCGCCGCGCTCGATCCGCCGCAGCACGTCCACGAACAGCGGCGGCTCCGAGGCCATCACCTTGCGCTCGATCGTTTCGGCGTCGTCGTCCGGTCCGAGCGCGACTTCGGAGCGCGCAATCACCGGCCCCTGGTCGTATTCGCCGTCGACGATATGGACGCTGGCGCCGCTGACCCGGTCGCCGGCCGACGCCACCGCTTCGTGCACGCGGCGGCCGTACATGCCCTGGCCGCCATATTTCGGCAGCAGCGCCGGATGGATGTTCAGCACCCGATTCCTGTACGCGGCCAGCGTCTTGGGGCCGAGTTTTCGCAGGTAGCCGGACAGCACCACCAGTTCCGCCCCGGCCATGGTTAATGCGGAGGCGAGGGCGCCGTCGGCCGCGTCCGGGTCCTTCAGGGTCGGGATGCACTGCGCGGGGATGGCGTGCTCCCGGGCGAAGTCGAGGGCCGGCGCGGCGGCGCGGTTGCTAACGACGATGCGGGCCTCGGCATCCAGCGTCCCCGCCTCGATCGCCGCCACCACGGCGCGAAAGCTGGAGCCGTTGTTCGACGCGAGGAAACCAAGCCTAAGCATCTGTCTTCGCTTCGTTCTCAGGCATCCAGATCAAGCTCCAGGCGCAGCCCGTCATGGGCCGGCAGGACGCCCTTCGGCAGACGGCCCTTCAGCTCCCTGTAGTCGAGGTCGATGTGCATGTTGGTGAGCAGCGCCCGCCTGGGCTTCACCCGGTCGATCCAGCCCAGCGCCCGCTCGACGTGCGCATGGGTGGGATGCGGCGCATAGCGCAGGGCGTCGACGATCCAGAGATCCACGCCCTCCAGCGCCGCGAACGCCTCGTCGGGCAGGTCCAGCACGTCGCTGGAATAGGCCACCGGCCCGAACCGGTACCCGACCGAGCGGACCATGCCGTGGTCCTGGTCGAACGTCAGCACGGGGATCGGGCCGGAGGGCCCCTCCACCTGCCACGGCGCGCCGTGTTCCGGGATCCGGGTGAGGTTGGCGATGGCGGGATAGTCCTTCTCGCCGTTGAAGATGTAGCCGAAGCGGCGCAGCAGAGTCTCCCCCGTCGCCTCGTCGGCGTGGCAGGCGATCCGGGCGCGCTGGCGGAGCACGAAGGCGCGGATGTCGTCGATGCCGTGCGCCTGGTCGGCGTGGTCGTGGGTCATCAGCAGGCCGTCGAGCCGCGTCGCGCCGGCCGCCGAGGTCTGCAGCCGGAATTCCGGCGAGGCGTCGACCACGATGGTCGTCCATTTTTCCGGCCCCTCGGCGGAGGGCCTGCGCACCATCATCGAGCAGCGCGAGCGGCGATTGCGCGGCTCCTTCGGATCGCAGACGCCCCAGGCGCCGTCGGCGCGCGGCACCCCGCCCGAAGCGCCGCAGCCCAGGATGGTGATCTCGAGCTTGGAACTCACGGCCTCGGAATCCGCTGGAACAGGTCGAAAAACGCCTTCTCGGTCCGCGCCTCCGCCTCTGCAAGGCTCCAGCCGCGGATCTCGGCCAGCTTGGCAAGCACCAGCGGCGCGTAGGCGGGCTCGTTGCGCCGCCCCCGATGCGGGATCGGCGCCAGGTACGGACAGTCGGTTTCCACCATGATGCGATCCTCGGGCATGGCGCGCACGGCGTCACGCACATCCTCGGCGTTGCGGAAGGTGGCGATGCCGGAGACGGAGAACCAGGCGCCCAGGGCCGCCACGCGGGCCAGCAGCTCCGGGCCGGACGTGTAGCAATGCATCAGGATCGGGAAGGGCCCCCTGCCCCGCTCCTCCTCCAGGATCTGCGCCATCACCTCGTCGGCCTCGCGCGTGTGGACGACCAGCGGCAGGCCGCTTTCGCGGGCGGCCACGACGTGGGCGCGGAACACCCGGGCCTGGATGTCGCGCGGCGACAGGTCGTAGTGGAAGTCGAGGCCGGTCTCGCCGATACCGACGCAGCGCGGATGGGCGGCCAGTGCCAGCAACCGGTCGGTCGTGAGCTCTGCGTAGTCCTTGGCCTCGTGCGGGTGGACGCCGACGGTGTGCCAGATGTCCGGGTGCGCCTCGGAAATGGCCCGGACCGCCGGCTCGTTCGCCAGCTTGTCGCAGATGGTCAGCATCAGGCCGACGCCGGCGGCGCGGGCGCGGGCGATCACCTCGGGCATGTCGGCGGCGAACTGCGGCGCGTGCAGGTTGACGTGGCTGTCGATGATCATGGGATCAGAGGGGCCCCAGGGCCTTCAGCCGTCCGAGCGCGGTGAAGAAGGCGTCGGCGCGGTCGAGATTGATCGCCTCCGCCTCGCCCGGCAGGGCAGTGAGCATTTCCCAGACCTCCGCCCAGCGGTCGAGGGCGCCCCGGCCCTCCAGCGCGGCCGCCGCAGTGCGCTCGTGGAGCGCCGCCGCCAGCCGGTCCATCAGCAGGTTGAAGCGGGCCTGGCCCTCCGCGCCACGGAACTTGTCGGCGATGCCGACGGCGGCGGCTTCGTCCACCCTGGGCAGGCGGGCGATCAGGGCGCGGGCGGTCTCGTCGACCTCCAGGGCGCCGACGGAGGCGAGGCGCAGCGCCCGTCCGGGCGCGCCACGGGCCAAGCGTAGCAGGGCGTGGGCGGTTTCGGCGGCGACGCCGGCGTGCTCCATCAGCCAGGCGGCGCCCTCGGCCTCGGGCGGCGGCGTGAACGCCAGGCGGCGGCAGCGGGAGCGGATCGTCGGCAGCAGCGAGCCCGGCTGGTGGGAGATCAGGAAGAGGACGCCCCGCTCGGGGGGCTCCTCCAGCGTCTTCAGTACGGCATTGGCGGCGTTGGCGTTGAGATCGTCGGCGGTATCGATGATCGCGACGCGGTAGTCGGCGCGGCCCGGGGACTTGGAGAAGAATTCCGGCAGGGCGCGGGCCTCGTCGACGGGGATGGACTTGCGAGCCTTGCCGTCCTCGGTCTCCAGCTCGAGCACCAGCAGGTCGGGATGGGCGCGGCCGGCCACCTGCCGCGACACCGGGTGGTCGGGGTCGGCGCCGAGGAGACCGTAGTCGGGCGCGGGCGGCGCGCCCAGCAGCCGGCGCGCGGCGCGATAGGCGAAGGTCGCCTTGCCGACGCCCTCCGGCCCGACCAGCAGCCAGGCGTGGTGCAGGCGGCCGCGCTCCATCGCTTCCAGGAAGGCGCGCTCCTGAGTCTCCGCGCCCTGCAGCCGGTAGACGTCGCGAGGACGGGCGATGTCGCTCATGGCGCCAGGCGCTCGCTCACCGCGGTCCAGATCGCGGCGTCCACGGCGCCCAGGCTCTTGGCGGCGTCGATCACCGCGCAGCGGTCGGGCTCGGCCCCGGCGATGGCCAGGAAGGAGTCGCGCAGGCGGCGGTGGAAGGCCTCGCCCTTGTCCTCGAAGCGGGTCTCGGCATGGTTCCGGCCGGCAACGCGCCGCAGGCCGGACCTGGCAGGCAGGTCGAGGACCAGCGTGAGATCCGGGCGCACCTCGCCCAGCACATGCCGTTCCAGGTCCGCGATCAGGTCCAGGGGCGCGCCGCCGGCGGCCCCCTGGTAGGCGCGGGTCGAGTCGGCGAAGCGGTCGCAGACCACCCAGGCGCCGCGGGCCAGGGCCGGCGCGATGGTGCGCTCGATGTGGTCGCGCCGGGCCGCATACATCAGCAGCGTCTCGCTGACGGCTGACCAGCGGTCGACGTCGCCGGTGAGGATCAGGCCGCGGATGCTCTCGGCGCCGGGCGACCCGCCGGGTTCGCGGGTCAGCACCACCTCGTGGCCGGCGCCGCGCAGGCGCTCGGCCAGCCGGCGCGCCTGGGTCGACTTGCCCGCGCCCTCGCCGCCTTCCAGGGTGATGAAACGTCCCGCCGCCACATTGGCCAGATGGGCCGCTTCCCGGCCCTTGTCCAGACGCCCGGCGCCGGCCTTGCGCGGCGGCTGCGAACGGCGTCAAAACAGGCCTCGGGAGCCATGCTGGATGTCGGGACCACGCCGCCGCGCCAAGGTCGCACGCGCCGCGCCGAGGGCGAGGCTGCGCCGTTTCGCCTACCGCCAGCTCGATCCCCTCGCCCGCCGCCGCGGCTTGTCGATCGCGAATCTCGTGATCGTCGGGATCATCCTGGTCTCCGCCACGGTCACCGTCCTGCAAACCGAGCCGACCATCGCACGCGGCCACGAGGCCTGGTTCGACCTGGCCGAGACGGCTTTCGCCGTCGCCTTCGCCGTGGAGTACGCCCTGCGGCTCTGGACCATCGTCGAGCGGCCGGGATTCGCCCACCCGATCCTTGGCCGCCTCAAGTGGGTGGTTTCCCCCATGGCGCTGATCGACCTGATCGCCTGGGCCCCGTCGCTGCTACTGCCGGCCCTGGCCCCGGCCTACATGCTGCGGATCTTCCGGCTCGCCCGAATCCTGACCCTGGCCAAGCTCGGGCGGATGAGCCGCGCCTGGAGCCTGATCGCCAGCGCGATCGCCGCCCGGCGCTTCGAGCTGACCATCGTGGCCTGCGTCGGCGTGTTCGCGCTGCTGCTCTCGTCGACGGCGCTCTACCTGGTCGAAGGACCGGCCCAGCCTGAGCGGTTCGGCAGCATCCCGCGCGCCATCTGGTGGGCGGCCATGACCCTGACCACGATCGGCTACGGCGACGTCTACCCGATCACTCCGCTGGGACGCCTGCTGGCGATCCTCACGGCGGTGAGCGGCGTCTGCCTGATCGCCGCCCCCGCCGGCATCCTGGCCGGCGCCTTCAGCGAGGCGTTCCAGCGCCACCGGCGAGACCTCGAAGAGGCGGCCGCCGAACGCGCCGAGACGCGCAAGGAGGCAGCCCAGGCCGAGGACAGGGTTAACAGTCGAACAACGCCTTCGGGCGTTCAGTTCGACCATGGCGCAGACTGATTCTCTCTCCCAGGTCGAAGATTGGCTCGAAGAGGGCCTCACGCTGCATCGCGCGGGAGACCTGGTCGGCGCCGAGCGCCTGTTCCGCCGAGCCGCGGACGCCCGCCGCGACGATCCTACCGCCCTCTACCTCCTGGGCTTGAACCGGTTCGAGGCCGGCGACGCCGACGCCGCCGTCGCGCTGATGGAGCAGGTCAGCCAGCTTCGCCCCACCCACGTGCAGGCGCTGCTGACCCTGGCCAGCCTGCGCCGCTGGCGCGACGAGCCGGCGATGGCGGAGGCCGTCTTCGGCAAGGTGTTGGCGCTGGAGCCCAAGAACGAGGCGGCGCTCGCAGGTCGATGCGAGGCGTTGCTGGCGATGGGCAAGCTGCAGGCCGCGATCGAAGCCGGCCACCGGGCGGTGGATCTCGCGCCTCTGGGACCGTCCGCCTACCTCGCCCTGGCCCAGGCCCTCGCCGCAACCAGCGACACGGCAGGCGCCATCCAGGCGTACCGCGCGGTGGTCCGCCTCGCGCCTGCGAATGCGGCGGCCTGGACCGGGCTGTCCCTCCAGCTCCTGCAGCAGGCCGAGGCCGTCGAGGCCCTGGCGGCGGCCGAGCGCGCGACCCTGCTGGCGCCGGCGTCGCCGGAGGCCTGGTTCGCCCTGGGGACCGTGCAGTCCTCCGTCAGCCGCCATGCCGCGGCCGCCGACGCGCTCGAACGATCGGTCGCGCTGGCGTTCTGCCGGCCGGCCACCCACGCGGCGCTGGGCGCCGCCTATGTGGCGCTGGAGCAGGCGGCGCTGGCCGAGCAGCACCTGCTGGCGTCGCTGGAGCTGGAACCGGCGAACCCCGCGGCCCACGCCAACCTGAGCTCCCTCTACCTGCTCACCGGCGAACTGGCCCACGCCCGCGACCATGCGACGGCGGCGCTGGAACTCGACCCGTCCCTGGCCGTGGCGCACCGCAACCTCGCCGGCATCCTGGCCCGCGAAGGCCGCGCCATCGAAGCGCGCCGGCATCGCGAACTGGCCTACCGCGGCGCGAACCTGGTGGTGACGAGCGCGGCCAGGCCCGAACGGCGCGTGCTGCTGCTCAGCACGACCGAGAGCGGCAATGTGCCGGACCGCTTCCTGATCCCGGCCGACCGCTACACGCGCGCCACCTGGTATATCGAGTATGCCGAGGCGGCCCAGATGCAGGCGCTGCCGCCCTACGACGTCGTGTTCAACGCCATCGGCGACGCCGATCTGGCGGGCCCCACCGAGACCAATGTGGCGCGGTTCCTGGCGGTCTGCGACCGGCCGTTCCTCAACCATCCCGACAAGGTGCGCCAGACCCGCCGCGACCGGCTGCCCGACCTGCTGCGCGGGATCGAGGGCCTGGTCGTTCCGTCAACGATGCGGGTTCCCGCCGGCCATGCTGCCGACATGGCGCCGCCGCTGCTTCTGCGGCCAGTGGGCGCGCACGGCGGCGAGGGGGTCACCCTGGCGATGAGCCGCGCCGCCGAGCGGCCCGCCGGCGACCACTACGCCACCCAGTTCTGCGACTACCGCTCGCCGGACGGGCTCTACCGCAAGTTCCGGATGATCTTCATCGACCGCGAGCCCTATCCCTATCACCAGGCCATCGGCGCGGACTGGATGGTGCATTACGGGACCTCCGGCACGGCCGACGTGTCCGACCGGATCGCCGAGGAGCGGCGCTTCCTGGAGGACCCCGACGGCGTGCTGGGTCCGCTGGCCTCGGCGGCGATCCGCGCGCTCGGCAAACGCCTCGATCTCGACTACGCCGGCTGCGACTTCACCCTGCTGGCCGACGGCCGCGCGCTGCTGTTCGAGGCCAACGCGACCATGCTCGTCCACCCGGAAGATCCGGCGGGACCGCTGGCGCACAAGAACGCGCAGGTCGGACGGATACTGAGCGCATTCCAGGCGATGCTGGCGCTCTAGAGCGGTTTCATCCTTGGCTGAATCGGGGGGGATTCCGGAGATGGGCGGATCATGATTCAAGATGCTGGCTGTGAGGAGGTCAGCATGGATGTCGAGACCCT